>Ga0136632_10000312_pt1 | contig 13674 bp, 13 predicted proteins | sample AntDrymUQ6112106_2_FD_104670 | JGI IMG/M metagenome (GOLD analysis project Ga0136632, IMG submission 104670) | Polar desert sand microbial communities from Dry Valleys, Antarctica - metaG UQ611 (21.06) | ecosystem: Environmental > Terrestrial > Soil > Desert | place: Antarctica: Dry Valley...
CACCCCTACCAAAGTCGATGCCGGCATCGACTTTGGTAGGGGTGCTCGCCGCGTGCAGGGCGCGACCGCGCCGTAGGTGCCGACACCGGCGACAGCGTCCAAGCCGGCAGGCTCACAGCCATCGTTTCCTGCGCTTGTAGTGCTTGACGTCGCGGTAGCTGCGCCGTTCGCCGGACTCGCTGAGGCCGAGGTAGAACTCCTGCACGTCGGGGTTGCGGCCCAACTCGCCGGCAGGCCCGGCGAGCACGATCCGGCCGTTCTCCATGACGTAGCCGTGATCGGCGATCTCGAGCGCCCGCCGCGCGTTCTGCTCGACCAGCAGGATCGTCGTCTCGAGGTCGCGGTTGAGCCGTTCGATGATCTCGAAGATCTCCGCGACCAGCAGGGGCGCCAGCCCGAGCGACGGCTCGTCGAGCATGAGCATCCGTGGTTTGCTCATCAGCGCGCGGCCGATCGCGAGCATCTGCTGCTCGCCGCCCGACAGGTAGCCAGCCTCGCCTGAGCGCCGCTCGCGCAGCCGCGGGAAGTACTCGTAGACCATCTCGATGTCGTCGCGGTAGCCGTCGCGTCGCGTGTACGCGCCGGCGACGAGGTTCTCCTCCACCGTGAGGTGGCCGAACACGCGCCTGCCCTCCATGACCTGGGAGAGGCCCCTGCGCACGATGTCGGCGGCGTCGCAGCGGCGCAGCTCGCGCCCCTCGAACTGGATCGATCCCTGCGAGATCTCGCCGTTCTCGGACGGGAGCAGCCCTGAGATGGCCTTGAGCGTCGTCGACTTGCCGGCACCGTTGGAGCCCAGCAGGGCGACGATCTGCCCGTGCTGCACCGCCATCGACAGGCCTCGCAGCACGAGGATCACGTCGTCGTAGATGACCTCGACGTTGTTGAGCTCGAGAAGGGGCTCGGTGGCGCGATCGCCCGCCGCCGCCGCGACGGTGGGGTCGCCCGAGGCGGCCCCACCGGTTGGCGTGCTCACGAGGCGTTGAGCAGATCCGTGAGCTCCGTCCACTTGCCGTCCTTGACCTGGTAGAGCTTGGATCCCTTCATCCCGGCGTGAGACTTCGCAGTGAAGTCGACGGGCGCCGAGACGCCGCCGGTCTCGAAGGCCTCCATCTCTTCCAGCGCCTGCTTGATCGACTCGCCGGTGACCGTTCCCTTGCCGGCGGCGCGCGTGATCCCCTCTGCCATGAGGCCCATCGTGTACCAGCCCTGCACGTAGTGCAGGCCCTGCTTGTCGAGGCTGCCGCCGCTCTTGGACAGGAAGTCCCGCGGCTGCGCGAGTCCCTCGGCCTCGACCGTGGCCGGCGCGAAGGGCATGACGCCGACGGTCCCGTCGGCCGCGTCGCCGGCGAGGTCTACGAAGAGCTCGTCACCGCACCAGTTCAGGCACACGATCTTCATGTCGAGACCCTGCTCGGCGATGTTCTTGGCCAGCTGGGCGGCCGGCGTGGAGACGTTCTGGATCACGACGAACTTCGCGCCCTGCGCCTGCGCGCGCCGAAGCTGCGGGACGTAATCGGTCGCCTCCGCCGGCATCGCGTAGCTCTTGAAGCCGATGTCCAGCTCCTTGGCCTTCGCCGCGCCCGCCTTCTGCGGCGACTCCCCGAAGGGTGAGTCGTGGTGGAAGGAGGCCACCTTGGCCCCGCTGGACTCTTCGCTGATCCACTGCAGCGCGAGGCGCATCTGGTCGGAGTAGGAGGTCGCCGTCACGAAGTTGAACGGTGTCTGGGACGGCATCGTCAGGGTCTCGGCGTAGGACGCCGACATGAACGGGACGCGGTCGACGGTGACCCGCCCGCGCAGCGCCTCCGTGTCGCCCGTGCCCCAGCCCTGAACAGCAACGACGCCCTCGCTCTTCAGACGCGAGTAGAGGCGCTCGGCGACCGCCACGTCGTACTTGTAGTCCTCGGATATCAACTCGATCTTGGGACCCTCGCCCCGCTGGTTGGAGTACTTGACGAAGCCCTTGATGCCCTCGGCGTACGGTGTGCCGACATCGGCGGTCGCGCCGACAGGTCGAAGATGCCGCCGACCTTGACGGTCTGCTTGGCTCCATCTCCGGCGGAGCTCTTCTCGTCCTCGCCGCAGGCCGTCGTCCCGATCGCCAGCACGACGGCCGCGATGGCGGCGGTCGTCCGGATCCAGATGCTCGTCATGATGCTCCCTTGTGTTGGCCGGCTAGTAGCGGAAGGGCCACAGCCGGAAGTAGTCCTTCATGCGTTGCCAGATCCGCGCCAGCCCGCGCGGCTCGAAGATGAGGAACAGCACGATCGTCAGCCCGAAGATCAGCTGCTGGATCGCCGGCATGTCGTCCTGCAGGAACGCGAGGCCGGACAGGTTGCGGCTGAGCTCCTCGATCCAGACCGGGACGGCGATCATGAACGCGGCGCCGTAGATCGCGCCGGAGACCGACCCCAGCCCGCCGACGATGATCATCGCCAGGTAGAGGATCGACACGTCGAGCGTGAAGCGCTCCCATGTCACGATCAGGTTGTAGCGCGCGGTCAGAGCGCCGGCGAGACCCACGAACGCCGACGAGACGAGGAACGCCAGCAGCTTGTAGCGGAACGGGTCAACGCCGATCACCTCGGCCGCGACATCGTGGTCGCGGATGGCGACGAACGCGCGCCCGAGGCCCGTGCGCATGAGGTTCGTCGCCGCCAGCGTGGCGGCCCCGGCGCACAGCGCGATGACCCAGTACCAGGTCATGTCGCCCGCGATCTGCCATCCGAACAGCTGCGCCGGTGGCACGAGGAGCGCCGACGTGCCCCCGGTGACCACGTCCCAGTGGGTCACCACCCAGAGGATGATCTGCTGCGACGCCAGGGTCGCGATCGCGAGATAGAGCCCCTTGAGACGCAGCGCCGGGAGTCCGAACAGGGTCCCCATCGCCGCCGTCGCCAGCACGGCGCAGGCCACGTCCAGCGGAAACGGGAACCCGGCCTTCGCGGCGAGCAGGGCGCTCGTGTAGGCGCCGACGGCCAGGAAGCCGCCCTGCCCGAGCGAGATCAGACCCGTGAAGCCGACCAGGATGTTGAGCCCGATCGCGCCGATCACGGCGATCCCGATCTGGTTGACGATCGTCAGCCAGTAGGGCGAGACCAGGAACGGCACGGCGACGACGGCGCAGAGCGCCAGCCCCAGGCGGAGGTACTCGGCGCGCGTGTGCCGCAGCGCCAGGTCGGCCCGGTAGCTGGTGTGGTAGACGCCGGTGGCGGTGCCCACGGCTCAGACCCTCTCGATCCTGACCTGGCCGAAGAGGCCGTAGGGCTTAACCAGCAGGATCGCCAGCAGCGCCATGTAGGGGATCACCGTCTCCAGCCCGCCGCCGACGTAGCCGCCGGTGTAGGAGGACAACAGGCCGATGATGGCTCCGCCCACCACCGCTCCCGGCACCGAGTCCAGCCGGCCGAGGATGACGACCGGGAACACGAGCAGCCCGAAGCTCGAGATGCCGCCCGAGACGCCGATCAGGTTGGCGACCAGGGCGCCGCCGAAGACGGCGCTGATGCCGGCGAGTGCCCAGGCGAGCCCGAACGTGCGCCGCCCGCTGATGCCCTGCGCAAGCGCGGCCTGCTGGTCGTCGGCGACGGCGCGCATGGCGACGCCGTCACGCGAGCGGGTGTAGAAGACGGCGAAGCCGACGAGCGCGACGGCCACGATCCCGATCGCCCACAGCCGGTTCTGGGCGACGGTGGCGCCGAACAGCTCGACGGAGCCCGCCGGGATGAAGTCCGGGAACGGCCGCGGGCGCGTGCCCCAGATGATCTGCACGATCGAGCCGAGGACGGCCGCGAGCCCGATCGTCACCATGATCACGGAGATCACGGGCTCGCCCACCATCGGCCGCAGGACGAGGCGCTCGATGACCAGGCCGAGCGCGATGCCGACCAGCACGGCGACGCCGATGCCAGCGAACCATGGCAGTCCGACCTCGACCAGGACGAACCAGATCACGAAGCCGGCGATGAGCAGGAACTCGCCCTGCGCGAAGTTGATGACCCCGGTCGCCTTGTAGATGAGGACGAAGCCCAGTGCCGCGAGCGCCAGGATGGCCCCGTTCGAGAGGCCGTTGATGCTCAGCTGGATGAAGGTCTCCATGCGCGTTCAGGCGCTTCGGGCCAGCTGGCGCCTGCGCTTGGCGGCCGGCTCGGCAGCCACGAGCCCGTCCATCGACTGGATCGCGAGCCTGATCTCGCGGGCCGTGCCGTCCTGGCCGGTCGCGCTCGTCGTGATCGTCACGCTGCAAACGTCGTCGTACAGCGCGGCGATGATCGTCCCGTAGCGCTCGTCGATCACGCCGCGGCGCAGCGTCCGCGTGCGGGTCAGCTCGGCGTCGTCGGCGTCGAGCCGCTTGTGCAGCAGCACGAAGCGCTTCACGCGCGCCGCCTCGGGCAGGTCCTGGTTGGCGCGCACGACGTGCTCGGCGATCAGCTCGTAGACCTCCGGCTTCTGAGCGAGGTCCGCATACGTTCGTGAAGCTGAGGTGGTTGCGCTCCGCCCAGGCGCCGACGTTGTCGGCGTCGATCGACATCATCGCCGTGACATACGGGCGACCCTCGCCGCCGAAGACGACGGCCTGCATCACGTCGGGCGAGAACCTCAGCTTGTTCTCCACGTAGGTCGGGCTGAAGCGCGTCCCGTCCGGCGCTCGCATGACGTCCTTCGCGCGGTCGACGACGACGAGCTGCCCGTCCTCGCGCAGATACCCCGCGTCGCCCGTGTGCAGCCAGCCGCCGCGCAGCGCCTCGGCCGTCGACCGCTCGTCGCGGTGGTAGCCGCCGAAGACGCCCGCCGAGCGCAGGAGGATCTCGCCGTGCTCGTCGATCCGCAGGTCGGTGCCGGGGACGGCGGTTCCCACCGTGTCGAAGCGGATGTCGCCGTCGCGGTGCATGACGGCGACACCGCAGCTCTCGGTCTGCCCGTAGACCTGCTTGAGGTTGACGCCGATCGCGTGGAAGAACTCGAAGACGTCCGGGCCCAGTGCCGCGCCTGCGGTGTACGCGCGCCGGATGCGCGTCAGGCCGAGCTGCTCGCGCACGGGGCGCAGGGCGACGAGGTTCGCGAGGGTGACCTGCATCCGCAGCGCGCCTCCGAGCCGACCGCTCCCGCGACCGCGCACGGCCGCGGCTCGCCTGCCGACGTCGAGTCCCCAGCGCAACGCCCTGCGCTTGAGCCAGCCGCTGTCACCGAGGCGGACCTGCAGCTGACCGAGAATGCTCTCCCAGATCGGCGGCGGGGCGAACAGCAGGCGTGGCCCGATCTCGCGCAGGTCGGGCTGCACGGTGGCGGCAGACTCGGGGAAGTGCAGCGTGAACGCGGACTGCAGCGAGCACGCGATGGCGATCATCTGCTCGCCGATCCAGGCCAGCGGCAGGAAGCTGAGGAGCTCGTCCTCGCAGTCGATCGGGTCCTCGGTCATGAGGCTCGACCCCATGCACAGCAGGTTCGCGTGGGTGAGCATCGCCAGCTTTGGCCTGCCGGTCGTGCCGGCGGTCGTGCAGAGGATCGCGACGTCCTCGGACCGACCCTGCTTCACCTGCTCCTCCCACCAGCCCGGCGCCCGCTCCGAGCCGCGGCGCTCGACCTCGGTGAACTCGATCAGGTACGGCTGCTCGTAGCCCTCGAGCCCGCGCGAGTCGTAGTAGATGACCTGCTCGACGGTGCCGATGGCGGCGCGCTCCATGAGCTCCACGAGCTTGTCGACCTGCTCCTGGTCGGCGGCGACGACGAAGCGCACCTGCGCTTGGCCGAGGACGCGTTCGAGCTCCTCGACGGCGCCGTCGGGATAGAGCCCGAGCGAGCTGCCGCCGAGCGACTGCGCGGCGAGCTCGGCGATCAGCCACTCCGGGCGGTTGTCGCCCAGCACCGCGAGGGCCTCGCCGCGCCCGAAGCCGAGCGTGGAGAGCCCCTCGGCGAAGCGGCGCACGCGTCGCTCGTATTCCGCCCAGCTGGTCGGCTGCCAGATGCCGTAGCGCTTCTCGCGCAGCGCGTGGCGGTCCGGGTGCTTGGCTGCGAGCCGGCGCAGCAGCCGCGGGAACGTGTCGTCGGCGCTCACGCCGGCTGCGGCGCCTTGGTCGTATGCGGCTCGCCGAGGTAGGCCTTGATCACCTCGGGATCGCTGGACACCTGGGCCGGCGTCCCATCCGCGATGATGCGCCCGAAGTCCAGCACCGTGACGCGGTTGGAGATGTCCATGACGACGCCCATGTCGTGCTCGACGAGCACGGTCGTCACGCCGGCGCGCTCGTTGACGTCGAGGACGTAGCGGGCCATGTCCTCCTTCTCCTCGGCGTTCATGCCCGCCATCGGCTCGTCGAGCAGCAGGACCGACGGCTGCATGCACAGCGCGCGCCCGAGCTCGACACGCTTCTGGATGCCGTAGGCCAGGCTGCCGACGGTCCGCTTGCGCACCGCCTCGATCTCCAGCAGGTCGATGACCTCCTCGACGAGCTCGCGCTGCTCGATCTCCTGCCTGCGCGCCGGACCGAAGTAGACGAGCGAGGTGGACACGCGGTGCTTCATGTGCACGTGGCGTCCCAGCATGAGGTTGTCGAGCACCGTCATGTGCTTGAACAGCTCGATGTTCTGAAACGACCGGGCGACGCCCAGGCGGGCGATCCGGCTCGGGCGCGTACGGGTGAGCTCATGGGTTCTCGCGCCGGCGTGCAGCAGGATCGAGCCGTTGCGCGGCCGGTAGAGGCCGCTGGTGCAGTTGAGCAGGCTCGTCTTGCCCGCGCCGTTGGGTCCGATCACCGCATGGATCTCACCCTGGCGGACCTCCAGCGAGACGTCCTCGAGCGCCCGCACCCCGCCGAAGGCGATGCCGACGCCGCGCATCTCCAGCTGGAGCTCACCGCGCTCGAGCGTGCTGCCGTTCAGGTTGTGTCTGTAGGCGCGGGACATCCCGCTCGCTTCCTTCCTCTCAGGGCAATCTATATCGCGCGCTCCGGGCAGAAGCTGTCGATCCGGTCCGTACGTAGAGTCTCCGCGAGCGTCCGAACGGATCAGGGTCCAGCGAGAAGTTGGACTGGCGGCCGCGACCGATCGCCTACCAGTGAACGCCCTTCATGATGTTGGCCATCGCGATCTGCTCGACGTTTGCCTTCTCGGCGGCCGCCGGGTCCGTCTCGCCCTTCGACGCAGCGGAGTCCGGGAAGACCTTGTAGGCCATGTGCAGGATCTGGTCGACGGCCTTCGGCGCCAGGGCGTAGGCGACCTCGCCGAACGTGCCCAGGCGCGTGCTGATGTGCTTGGGTCGCGCGCGCATCGCCTCGCAGATCAGGTCGGCGGCCTCCTCGGGCGTGATCGTCGGGAAGTGGTCGTAGAGCTTCGTCGGAGCGATCATCGGCGTGCGGACGAGCGGCATGTGGATCGTCGTGAAGCTGATGCCGTCGCCGATGACCTCGGAGGACACGACGCGCGTCCACGCATCCAGTGCCCCCTTGGATGCGACATAGGCGCTGAAGCGCGGGGGGTTGGTCTGCACGCCGATCGAGCTGACGTTGACGATGTGGCCGAAACCACGCTCGCGCATGTGCGGCAGCAGCGCCATGATCATCCTGATGGCGCCGAAGTAGTTGAGCTGGATCGTGCGCTCGAAGTCGTGGAAGCGATCTTCGGAGAGCTTGATCGAGCGGCGGATCGAGCGGCCGGCGTTGTTGACGAGCATGTCGATCGACGGTTGGTCGGCGAGCATCCGCTGCACGACGTCGTCGATCGCGTCCATGTCGGACAGGTCGGAGGCGTAGACGAAGGCCGTGCCACCCGCCTCCTCGATCTCGTCGCGGAGCGCTTCGAGCTTGTCGACTCCGCGGGCGACGAGCAGCGGGATCCCGCCCGCAGCCGCGACCTTCAGCGCGGCCGCGCGGCCGCGCGGCCGATCCCCGAAGAGGCGCCGGTGATGACGACCGTGCGCCCGTTGATGATGCGCTCGAACGAGCGGTCCTTGTAGAGATCGGGATCGAGCGTGCGCTCCCAGTAGTCCCACAGCTTCGCGGCGTAGGTCCGCAGCTCGGGCACCTCGATCCCCGAGCCCTTCAGCGCCCGCTCCGTATCGCGCGTGTCGAACTGCGGCTTCAGCGCCATGTGGTCGACGACCTGCTCGGGAATGCCGAGGTCGTCGAGCACCGTGCGGCGCATGTCGCGCAGTTGCGGCAGCTTCATCAACATCGACAGCGTGCCCTTCGGCAGGGCGTCGGTCAGGCGCTTGTCGATGCGCAGGGCCAGGCGCGGCGCGTGCGCGGCCTCCGCGAACTCGTTCAGCGACTCGCCGACGCGCATCGGCCGGGGGTTGGTCAAGTGGAAGGCCTGGAAGTTCAGCCCTCGCTCGTGGGCGATGTGGTCCAGCGCGTTGGCGACGAAGTCGACCGGCACGAGGTTCGTGTAGCCGAGCTCCGGCCCGATCAGCGGGAACCACTGCGGCAGGGCCGAGCGCGTCTTCTGGATCGCCTTGAAGAAGTAGTAGGGCCCGTCGATCTTGTCCATGACGCCGGTCTGCGAGTGTCCGACGACGATCGCGGGCCGGTAGACGCGCCACGGCACGTGCGCCTCGGCACGCACGAGCTTCTCGGACTCGAACTTCGTCCGGTGATAGGGCGACGGCAGCCTCTGGCCCACGTCGAACATGTCCTCGCGGTACAGGCCCTTGTGCTCGCCCGCGACGGCGATCGACGACACGTGGTGCAGCGTGCCGACGCGAAGCGCGTTGGCGAGATCGACCGCATTGCGCGTGCCGCCGACGTTCAGGCGCTCGTTGACCTCGGCGGAGGCGGTCATGTCGTAGATCGCGGCGAGGTGGAAGAAGTGCTCGATGCTGCCGTCGAGCTGCTCGATCTGCTCGTCGCCGAGCCCGAGGCGCGGCTCGGTCAGATCACCGATGACCTTCTTGATGCGACCGGCGGCAGCCGGGCCCCAGCTCTCGACGAGGCTGTCCAGCCGCTCCTGCGAACCGTCGCGGACGAGCACGTGGATGTCGCCCTCGCGCTCGAGCAGCCGCTCCACGAGATGACGCCCGATGAACCCGGTCGCGCCCGTCACGAAGTACGTCATCGCTCTCCTTCCGTGTCGCTACCCGACGGCCGGCCAAGCCTATAGCCCCATGGCAGCCTGCCCGCGGCGGCGGCTCAGCGTCAGATCGGCGACCGCACCGAGACGAGGATCGACCGCTCGTCGCTCCACGTCGCCCAGGCCTGGCCGGTGGCGGGGTTCAGCGCGACGTCGGATGCGGACAGCGGAACGTTGGGATCGATCGTCTCGGGCGAGCCGTAGGCCGCCGCGGCGGGCGCACGTGTGGCGGCCACGAGGGCGCCCGGCTGCCCGGCGACGTTGGCGCCGGTCTTCCAGATCGCGACCTGCTCGCCGCTGTCGAGCGCGGCGACGTCGATCAGGCGCGCATCCTCGCCGGGGCTCGACAGCGTCTGCGCCGGGCCGAAGCCTGCGGCCGTGACGTCACGCGAGCGGATGGCGAAGCGGGCGTTGTGATCTGCCATGTGGGCGACCGAGGCGTGCCGTGCCGTGATCGTCGCGCGCACGCCGGTTCCGTCTATGGAGCGAGCATCCGCGCGCCGCTCGAGCAGCTGCGCCGGCCCGAAGCGCTGACCGGGTGGACGGAAGCAGGCGAAGGCGGCGAACGGGCCGCCGTTTCGCTGCACCGAGAACCGCTGTGGGCCCCACGCCACGAGCGCGGCCCGATCGTCACCCAGCGCGGCACTGATGTCCGACTGGCGCCCGCGTCCCAACCGCTCGACGCGCCGCGCTCGTCCCGCCGCGGTGCGCAGGCGCGAGCGGAGGTTCCCGTCGTGTTCCCACACCGCCAGCGTGTCGCCGCGGGCGTTGACGTCGACGGCGACGCCCTGGGAGATCGCGCCGAAGGCTTGCTTGGCACGCCCCAACCGCACGGGCCGTCCGAACGCCGCGCCCGGCGATCGCTCGACGAGCGACAGCTCGCGGATGGCGCAGCGCCGGTCCGGGCATGTGGAGTACACGATCGCCACGGCCCCGCGGCGATTTCCGGCCAGCGCGACGGCGAGGGAGCTCCGCGCGGCTCCCGGCAGAGACCGTGTGCGCCCGAGCAGCGGGCTGACCGTCGTGGTGCCGAAGGTGACGGCCGCACGGCGTGTGCCGCTGCGCAGCGCGCTCCCGGCGAGAACGACGCGGTCGCGCCCGAAGGCGGCCGCGTGGGTGAAGCTGAAGTAGGACGGTCGCAGCACCTCGGGAGCGTTGACACGGCCACCGAGGATGCGCGCGCCGTGGACCTGCTGGCCGACCTCCTCGTCGAAGAACGCCGGCGCCCAGACGACGAGGCCGCTGCCTCCCGTAGAGATCACGACCTGCGGCGATGACTGCGGGGCGTTCGCGACCCTGACGGGCGCCGACCAGGGCGGGCGCCGGGGGCGGGCGCCGCGAGGGCAAGAGCAGTCAGAGCTCCGCACGCAACAGCCCGAACAGCGAGAGCGGGCAACGTCTGCTCGAAGACCATGCGCACTGCCGCCGACGATAGGTGCTCGGCCAGCGCGGTGGGCGAGCGGCTACCAGCCGCCGGGAGTCTGCGCGCGCTTCTTGGCCATCGCCTTGCGCGCGTCCTTGCGCTTCTCCAGGCGCCATTGGATCATCGAGACGACGAACACGAACAGCGGGAAGAAGATGATCAGGATAAAGCCCGCGTTCGTGACGACCTTGTCATTCGTCTCTCCGTACAGCCCCTCTCCGCCGTCATGCGCGAGCACCGGCGCGGCTGCCACCAGCAACGCGGTGATTGCGAGCACGAGCGGGGCGGGGACGCGGCGCAACACGTCCAACCAGTCTACGCGACGAACGGGATCTGGCGGCCGCAGCGGGTAACGCGTAGCATCATCATGACCGTGTATCGCTGTCCCCACGTCGGCTGTCACGCAAGGAACGTTGCCGGAACATGACGTGGTTCTTGGAGTTCCCGACAAGTGACGGAACTTCAGTCGCAGTAGAGGTCGAAGACACCGAGGCGTCATCCGCGGGCGGCGTGGAGAAGGCGGGGCTCCGGGACCGGCGCGCCGGAGAGATGATCGCGCGAACGGGCGCGACGCTGGAGGAAGCGATCGGGACGGCCGTGCGCCACGTCGCGTCGTTCGTCGACGCCATGGCGACGTTGCCGCGCGCGCCGTCGGAGGTGGAGGTGACGTTCGGCTTGAAGGCCACCGGGGATTGCGGCCGATACGGTCCGCCGGTCTACGCGACGAACGTGATCTGACGGCCGCAGCGGGTAACAGCCGGGAACGCAACGACAGGAGCCTCGGATGCAAGCGCGTGACGACCCCGACGACGAACCGGACTTCGCGACTCGCCAGGAGTTGGCGGCCGCCGCTGAGGCGGCCGCGATCGGCGGCCGGAGACCAGACGTCGGCGGGGCCGACCTCGACGAGCCGATCAAGGAGGCGCTGCGCCCCGTCTACGAGGCGGGCGGCGGCGAGAACGAAGGCTTCGAGCTCGCCGAGCGCGACCTCGTACGCAACGCGACACACGACGACGGCGAGGGGTTTCCGGAGCGCGACCGATTCACGCCCGAGCACGAGTCCGACCGGGCGAGCATCGAGTACGGCGAGCCCGACGACGTCGAGCCGTTTGACACGTAGCGCGCCTCTGAGGGTGATCAAGAACCGCGGCATCTGAGCTGGCCGCGGCGAGCTGTCAACGGGCGAGCGACGGCAGCGCGAGATCGGCGTGCGGGGCGTCGCCGACCCCAGAGGCGGCGTGCTCGGGGTGCCGGCGAACCTGCATACCTGCGCGGTGCGGTCACCCGTACCGACGCACGCCAGCCACCCGTAGCGCGATCGCGGCTGCCTGCTGCTGCAATCGGCCGATGCGAATTCTCATGACGACCCGCGGCAGCGCAGGTCACCTGCTCCCGCTCGCTCCGTTCGGCCACGCGTGTCTGCGAGCGGGTCACGAGGTGCTGGTCGCGGCGCAGCGACAGCATCGGGTCAACGTCGAGCGGACCGGCCTCGAGTTCCTGCCCGTCGAGGACCCTCCGGATCACGTCTGGAGGCCGCTGATGGCGCAGCTCCCGCAACTCGACATCGCCGAGGCCAACGCGCGGATGTCGGGGAGTACTTCGCCCGGATCGACACCAACGCCGCCCTGCCCGGCCTGCGTTCGATCGTGGAGGACCGGCGGCCCGATCTCATCGTCCGCGAGAGCTGGGAGTTCGCCTCCACGCTCGTCGCCGAGATGTTCGGGATCCCGCTGGTGCGCATCGGCCTCGGCCTGGCGGCGGTCGAGGAGCTGTCGATCCGCCTCGCCGCGCCGACCCTGGATGAGGCACGTGGCCAGCTGGGTCTACCCCCCGACCCGGCCGGCGACAGACTCCGCGACACGCCGTACTTCACGATGGTGCCCGAGCCGCTGGACGATCTCGCGGCGGCGGCGCCGCTCGCCCGGCGCTTCGCGCACGGCGCGCCCGCTGGCGGGCCGGCGCTGACGGACTGGTGGGCCGGCAACGACGATCCGCTCGTCTACCTGACCTTCGGCTCCGTCACCTCGGGCCTTCAACTGCCGTACTTCCCTGCCCTGTACCGCGCCGCGATCGACGCGCTGGCGCCGCTGCGCGTGCGCGTCCTCGTCACGATCGGCGACCGCCGAGATCCGGACGAGCTCGGCCCGCTGCCGCCCAACGTCCACGTTGAGCGCTGGGTCGCGCAGGATGCGGTGGCGCCGCACGCGGCGGCGATCGTCTGCCACGGCGGCTATGGATCCACCATCGGTGCGCTCTCCCACGGCGTGCCGCTCGTCGTCATGCCGCTGTTCAGTGCCGATCAATGGGCCAACGGCGCCGCCGTCTCCCGTGCCGGCGCTGGTATCGCTCTCGACGCGGAGCTCAACACGCGGCGCGTCGTCGACCTGCCCGGCTCCGACACGCTCGGCCGCTCGGCGCGGCGGTCGAGCGCGTGCTCGACGACCCGTCCTACCGGCGCGAAGCGCGGCGCCTCGCCGATGCCACGCGCGCACTGCCGCCGGTCGAAGCCGCGGTCGACGCGTTTGCGGCGATCTGCGATCAGCGCGTTCCCGCGCCGGTCCTTCAGCACTGATCCGACACGCGCTGCGCCCTCGGCGCACGCCTACCATGGAGCCATGGCCGTTCTCATCGCCTCCGACCTGAGCAAGGACATCGCCGGCTCGCCGCTGCTGCGCGGCGTGTCGTTCAAGCTCGAGCGGCGCGAGCGGCTGACCGTCGCGGGACGCAACGGGGCCGGCAAGACGACGCTGTTGCGGATGCTCGCCGGTGAGACATCGGTCGACGGCGGCGAGCTCGCATTCCAGAAGGGCTGCCGCGTCGCGCTGCATGACCAGCGCCCGCCGCGCGACCGGGACCTGACGCTGCGCGACTACATCCTGGGCGGTTGCGCCGAGCTCGTCAGGCTCGAGGCAGACCTCACGCGACTGGCGCAGGAGATGGCCGCAGGCAAGGAGGCAGCCTTCGACCAGTACTCGCGTGCCGAGGCGCGGCTGGAGCACGCCGGCGGCTGGACCTGGCGCGACCGCGCGACATCGATGGTGCGCGGCCTGGGCTTTGATCCCGACTCCGAGCTCGATCGCTCGCTGAAGACGTTCTCCGGGGGTGAGCTCACGCGCGCATCGCTCGCTCGCGCGCTCGCGGGCGACCCTGACCTGCTGCTGCTCGACGAGCCGACCAACCATCTC
>Ga0136632_10000313_pt1 | contig 13669 bp, 13 predicted proteins | sample AntDrymUQ6112106_2_FD_104670 | JGI IMG/M metagenome (GOLD analysis project Ga0136632, IMG submission 104670) | Polar desert sand microbial communities from Dry Valleys, Antarctica - metaG UQ611 (21.06) | ecosystem: Environmental > Terrestrial > Soil > Desert | place: Antarctica: Dry Valley...
ATCTTTCTGTGGGTCGGCCGGCTCGAGGACGAGAGCATGCTGATTCCGCTCGGGCTCGTGCTCGGCGGGGGCGCAGGCAACGTCGTCGACCGTGTCTGGCGCGACTTCGACGGTAAAGTCGTCGACTTCGTGGATCTCCACGTCTGGCCGGTGTTCAACCTTGCCGATTCGGCCATCACCCTCGGGGTGTTGTCCATCCTCGTGCTGAGCATCCGCTTACAGAGGGGCGCTCAGGGCGAGCCTGCGGCGTGATCTCGTTCCGTCCCCTTCCCGCCGAGGTCGGCGAGCGGGTCGATGTCGTCCTGGCGCGCCGCGCCGCAGTGGCAAGGCGGCTCGCCCAGGCCGCTCTGGCCGCAGGAGAGGTGAGGGTCGGGGGCCAGACGGTGCGCCCGAGCCGCCGTCTCGAGCCCGACGACGTCGTCGAAGGGCGGCTCGAGGACTCAAGGGGCGCTCCGCCCTCGCCCGAGGACATCCCCCTCGACATTCGCTACTCGGACGAGCGCGTGCTTGTGGTGTCGAAGGCCCCCGGCCTTGTCACGCATCCTGCCGGCGGCCACGCCGGCGGGACCCTGGTCAACGCGCTGCTCGGGCTTGGTGGACCGCTGGCCGGCTTGGGCTCGGCCCGCCCGGGAATCGTCCACAGGCTCGACAAGGACACTTCGGGCTTGCTGCTCGTCGCACGCGACGACGCGGCCCACGAGCACCTCACGGGGGCGCTCGGGGCGCGCCGGATCGAGCGGCGATACCTGGCCCTGGTGCGCGGGGTCATGCCGGCGCGCTCGGGGACGGTCGACGCCCCGATCGGCCGCAGTCCCCGCCGGCGGACGCTCATGGCCGTCGTCCCCGATGGGCGCTCTGCGATAACCCACTACAGGGTTCTCGAGGCCGCCCCCGAGCTTGCCCTCGTCGAGCTGACCCTCGAGACCGGGCGCACCCATCAGATCAGGGTCCACCTCGAGCACCTCGGGCATCCCGTGATGGGGGACGGGACCTATGGTGGCGGGGGCGATCAGGCGAAGCGCCTGGGCCTCGAACGCCCCTTCCTGCACGCGTGGCGCCTGGCGTTTCCTCATCCTGACGACTTCAGGCGCATCGAGGTCGCCGACGATCTCCCCCAGGACCTCGCCGCCGCCCTCGATCGCGCCGGCCTGGCGACGCCCTGACCCACCGGCTTGGCCTCCTGAACCCTCGGGTGTGGCGCAGGTGGTTGCGCGCGGCGGAGGCTGGATGGTAAGAAAACACATCGCTGTTATTTCCTCTGAGAAAGCCTCCAAGCCTTGAGCTTCGTACACCTTCACGCCCACACCGAGTATTCGATGCTCGACGGCGCCAGCCGCATCGGCGACATGTTCGCCGCCGCCGCCGACGCAGGCATGCCCGCCTGCGCCATCACCGATCACGGGGTCATGTACGGCGTCCTCGACTTCTACAAGACGGGCAGGGCCACGGGCGTCAAGCCCATCGTGGGCATGGAGGGCTACCTCTTCTCCGGGGACAGACGCGAGAAGCCCGCCCAGAAGGACAACACCGAGCGGACCTCGCACATCACGCTGCTTGCTGCCGACGACACCGGCTACAAAAACCTCGTAAAGCTGTCTTCCAAGGCCTGGCTCGAAGGTTTTCACTACCACCCACGCGCCGACCACGAGATCCTCGCCGAGCATGCCGGGGGCTTGATCTGTCTCTCCGGGTGCCTCTCGGCCGAGATACCCAAGCTGATCGTGGCTGGGAACCTCGATGGGGCGCGCTCAAAGATCGCCCACTACAGGGAGTTATTCGGCGACCGTTTCTACCTCGAGCTCCAAGACCACGGAATAGGGGTCCAGAAGCCGCTCAACGACAAGCTCGTCGAGCTCGGCAAAGAGATGGGGATTCCCTGGGTCGCGACGAACGACTCTCACTACACGCACAAAGACGACTCGGGCGCACACGACGTCCTTCTGTGCATCAACACCGCGACCGAGCTTGCCGATCCCGCCCGCTTCAAGTTCGACTCGGACGAGTTCTACCTCAAGACACCTCAGGAGATGGCCGCCAAGTTCGAGGCGTGGCCGGGTGCCTGTGAGACCACGCTCGAGGTCGCCGACCGTTGCAACGTCACGATCGCGCTAGGCAACCTGTTGTTGCCGCGCTTCGAGGTCCCCGATGGCGCGACCCTCGACGACCATCTCGCCGAGCTTACGCGTGAGGGCCTAAGGCGCCGCTACCACGCCATAACCGCACCCGCGAGCGAGCGCGCCGAGTACGAGCTTCGGGTCATCAAGGACATGGGTTACGCGGGCTACTTCCTCGTCGTCCAGGACTTCGTCAACTGGGCGCGCTCTCAGGGGATACGCGTCGGACCCGGGCGGGGGAGCGCAGCGGGCTCGATAGTTTCCTACGCGCTCGGCATAACCGAGCTCGATCCACTTGCCTACGATTTGTTGTTCGAGCGTTTCTTGAACCCGGAACGAATCGCCATGCCGGACATCGACATCGACTTCGATGAGCGCAGGCGAGGCGACGTCATCCGCTATGTGTCTGACAAGTACGGCTCGGACCACGTCGCGCAGATTGTCACTTACGGCACGATCAAGGGAAAGCAGGCGATCAGGGACGCGGCGCGCGTGCTCGGTTTCGCCTATGGGGAAGGTGACCGCCTCACCAAGGTCTACCCGCCCTTGATCCAGGGCCGCGACGCAGGCTTGCAGACGGCCCTCGACAGCGCGCCCGAGCTAAAGGCCGCCTACGGGGAGGAGGGGCCCGCCAAGGAGATCATCGACACGGCCCTCAAGATCGAGAACCTCAAGCGGTCCGCCGGCATTCATGCCGCCGGGGTAGTCATAGGCCGCGACCCGCTCATCGAGCACGTGCCGCTCAAACGCGGGGAGCACGGCGAAGTCGTAACCCAATACGACATGAACGGCGTCGAGCAGCTCGGCCTGCTCAAGATGGACTTCCTCGGTCTGCGCAACCTCACGGTGATCGAGCTTGCGCTCGAGAACATAAGAAGCAACAAGGCTCAAGAGGTCGATGTCGATTCCCTCGACCTCGCCGACGAGAAGGTTTACGAGATGCTGCGTGCGGGGGGCTCGGACGGGGTGTTCCAGCTCGAGTCGGGAGGAATGCGGCGCCTTCTCGCGCAGCTCAAGCCGGACCGCTTCGAGCACATCGTCGCCCTCATAGCCCTCTACAGACCCGGGCCGATGGAGCAGATACCCGCCTACATCGAGCGCAAGAACGACGCTTCGAAGGTCACCTACCTTCATCCCTCGCTCGAGGACATTACCCGCAACACCTACGGGATCCTCGTCTACCAGGAACAGATCGTCCTGCTGCTCCAGAGGCTCGCTGGGTACACGCCCGGCGAGGCCGACCTCGTGCGAAAGGCGATCGGCAAGAAGAACAGGACGATCATGGCGGCCGAAGAGCCGCGCTTCATCGGTGGGTGCGCCAAGGCGGGTTTGAGCGAAGGCGAGGCGCGCAAGCTGTGGGCGTTGATCCAGCCGTTCGCCGACTACTCGTTCAACCGCGCGCACTCGGCTGCTTACGCTTACGTTGCGTATCAAACGGCGTGGCTCAAGGCGCGCTATCCCCTCGAGTACATGGCGGCGCTGCTCACTTCCGTCAAGGACCGCAAAGACGACAAGCCCAAATACCTGCACATGGCCAGAAAGATGGGCATCGCCGTCGACATCCCCGACGTCAACGCATCTGAGCGCGACTTCACCCCCGTTGGCGACACCGTGCGCTTCGGGCTCTCGGCGGTGAGACACGTCGGGGAAGCGGTGGTCGACAAGATCATCGAGGCGCGTCGTAGCAAGGGCGCCTTCGAGTCGTTCTTCGATTTCTGCCGCAAGGTCGACTACACCTGTCTCAACAAGAAGACGGTCGAGTCCCTCATCAAGGCCGGCGCCTTTGAGTCCCTCGGCCACACGAGAAAGGGTCTTCTCGAGCGCTTCGAGGGCATCTGCGGTGAGGTAATGGATCAGCGACGCAGGGAGGAAGCCGGGCAGTTCTCGTTGTTTGGAGGCTCGGGCGGTGACCAGGGCGGCGCGCCATCACTGGATCAAGCCGGAATCTCGCTCGATGAGTACCCGCGCGACCTTCTGCTTCCGATGGAGAAAGAGGTCCTTGGCCTTTATGTCTCGGACCACCCCCTCCTTGGCGTCGACGGCCTCCTGGCGCGCATGACGGATGCTTCGATCGTGTCGCTGGGAGACCAGGCGCCGGGGGCCGTTGTGACTGTGGGCGGGCTCGTCGGGGGGCTCAGAAAGAAGGTCACTCGGCGTGGCGAGGTCATGGTCCTGCTCACCGTTGAAGATCTCACCGGCGCGTCCGTGGAGGTCATCGTTTTTCCCAGGGTGCACGAGCAGTTCGCAGCCGTTGCACGGCCCGACGCCGTGCTCCTTATCAAGGGGCGCGTCGATCGCGATGCGCGCGACGACTCGGTCAAGCTGGTTGCGATGGAGATGGCCGAACCGCATCTCGGCGACGAGCGCCCTCTTGTGATCAACCTCCAGGCCGAATCGTGCACGACGACGGTCATAACCACGCTCAAAGACGTGCTCGGGGGCCATCCCGGCAGCACGCAGGTGTTCCTTCATCTTGCGAGGGGCTCGAGCACCACCGTGCTGCGTCTCGGCAGCGAGTTCTGGGTGAACACCGCCAACGGTCTTCACGCCGAGCTAAAGGCGCTGTTGGGGCCCGCCGCCCTGACGCCGCTTCGGGCCTAGCCCGCCGCTAGTCTTTGTCCTTGCCGCGCCGGACCGCGTCGTCGATCTCCTTGATAGCCGAATCCACGCCCTCATAGCCGATCGTCGACGACTTCTTGTCGGGCTCGAGCATCTTGTAGACGTCGAAGAAGTGCTGGATCTCGGACAGCACGGGCTCGGGAAGGTCGCCGAGATCGCTGATCTTCTCGTAGAGGGGATCGTCCTTGGACACGCAGATGATCTTTGCGTCGCGCCCCGCTTCGTCCTCCATGAAAAAGACCCCGAGAGGGCGCGCCTGAATCCAGCAGCCGGGGAAGGTCGGGTCCTCGAGCAGCACGAGCGCATCGAGTGGGTCCCCGTCTTCGGCGAGCGTGTCGGGCACGAAGCCATAGTCGGCCGGGTACTGGGTCGCCGAGAACAGCCGGCGGTCGAGCCGCATGACCCCCTTGTCGTGATCCCACTCGTACTTGTTGCGGCTCCCTTTGGGAATCTCGACAACGACCTCGACGTAATCGTCCATCGCCGTCATCATCCCCGTTCTGCGTCGAGAGCGCCAGCGGAGGTCTTCACTCGGGCAAGAGGCGCAACCGCGCGCAGTGGCGGGGGGCAACGACAGAGAAGTCGCGCCGGTCGAGCGTCGCGACCTTGGCCTCACCGAGGCGCTCACAGGTTGCGATGACCGAAGCGTCCACAAGCCCGAGATCCATATTCGAGTAAGTCCGTTCGAGCTCGGCGCTTCTTTCTAGATCACGCTCGGCAAGGCCCTCGAGCCGGTAGGCGCCACCGGCGACATCGCTCACGAACACCTCCCAAGCCTCGCTGCCGAGCAGCTTCAGGACCCAGTAATCGATCTCGACGAGGACCAAGCTTGGAACGACGAGATCTTCGCCGAGGGACTCGACCATTGCGACGCACGCATCGTGAGCGGGATCACCCGAGTCAAGCAGGGCGAGGACCGGGCCCGTGTCGAGGATCAGGGCCACCTCAGGAGAGGTGACGCTTCGTGAGGGGCTCGTGCTCATTGGTGGCGGCGGCCCGAGCGGCTCCGAAGTCGCTGCGGGCCACGCCAAAGTGCGGCTTTGTGGACGCGCGCAACTCCGAGGCCGTGGCGGCCACGGTTTCCCGCAGCAGGGCGGCAAGGGACAGGCCCCTCCTGCGCGCTTCGCCTTCGAGGACGGCGAGATCGTCCGGGTCTGCGGCCAGGGTTGTGCGGCGGGTAGCCATGCATCTGATGCTAGCATCTCTTCTGGGGGGCATCGATCGGAGGACTTGAACGAGGACACGTTCGAGAGGCCGGTAGGACACACCTAGGCTTCAGGGCATGGTGGAGTCACACGCCCCGAATGGGGCGGCGATCGACGCCCGACAGGAAGGCGGCAGGGCCCGGAGGGTGGCGGCCGCCTCGCTTGCCGTCACCGGCGTCCTTCTGGTCGCGAAGCTTGCTGTGTGGGCGACTACGGGTTCGCTTGCCGTGCTCTCTCAGGCGCTCGACTCGGGGGTCGACATCGTCGCGCTCGGGCTCATGTACGTGGGCGTCCGGATAGCGCACAAGCCTGCGGATGCCAGCCATCACTATGGTCACGCGAAGGCCGAGAACCTCGTTGCCTTCACCCAAACCCTGATCCTGGTGGCGGTTGCCGTCGTGGTGGCGTCGAACGCGGCTTGGGAGCTCACGGGTGCACCGGTGGAGGTCAGGACCCCGTGGTATGCGCTCGCACTGCTAGCGGGTTCGGTGATCGTCGACGCCGCCAGGGCTTGGTACCTGACCGCAGCGGCGAGGGCCGAGAGGTCCGAGGCCCTTGCTGCGGGAGCCCTCAACATTCTCACCGACGTCTCCACCGCCGTGGTTGCGCTCGCAAGCCTCGCGTTTGTGCGCTCCGGGCTCAAGCAGGCCGACCCCCTCGGCGCCATCTTCGTTTCGCTTGCCGTGGTGGCGGCGGCCGCCAGGCTCGGCAAGAAGTCGATCGATGTGCTCATGGACCGGGTGCCGCGGGTCACAGTGGAGGCCATCGCTGCTGCGGCCGCCGGAGCGCAGGGGGTTGCCGAGGCGCGCCGCGTGCGCGTGCGCGGCACGAGCGAGCATCTCTTCACGGACGTAACCGTGGCGGCGGGGCGCACGGCGTCGCTGGAACGAACCCATGACATCGCCGAGAGGGTCGAGCAGGCAATCGAGGAGGTGTCGCCCGGATCTGACGTCGTCGTCCATGTCGAGCCCACCTCTGCGTCTGGCGATCTCATCGAGCGCGTTCTCGCGGCGGCAAGCAGAAGCGATGACGTCTATGAGGTTCACAACGTGCTCGTCCACGAGATCGACGGCGGCGGCAAGGGCGTCAAGCGCGTCGCCCTTCATGCGAAGGTGAACCCCCGGCTGTCGCTCGACGAGGCCCACGAGCTCTCGGAGCACATCGAGGCCTCCGTCCTCGCCGAGCTCGAGCGTGCCGGGATCGGCGCCGAGGGGGTGCGCATCGACACCCACATGGAGCCACTTGAGACGGCGACTCCTGGGCGCGACGTGACCGAAGACAGAGATGACATCGTCGTCGCCGTGCGCGACCTCACAGTGGAAGAGCCCGACGTCATCGATTGCCACGAGGTCGTCGTGACCGAGGTCGACGGGAGACTGTCGCTCGTAGTGCATGTGAGCGGACGTCCTGAGCTGCCGCTCGGGGAGATACATGAGGCGACAGAGCGCATCGAGGACCGGATCCACGCGCTGCTGCCCGAGGTCGGCCCCGTCCTCATCCACTTCGAGCCCACTTGACGTTCGTTGGGACCGACGGCCGCAAGCCCACTTGACGGCGACGCTACTTGCCGGTGGCGCCGTCGAGCATCTCCCTGAGGATGTCGGCATGACCGTTGTGGCGCGCCGTCTCTTCGATCATGTGGGTCATGATCCAGCGCAAGGTCTTCTCGGAGTCCGGGTATTCGGCAACGTCGTCGAGGGACGCACCTGCGACGGCCCGGTCGCTTGCTTCGATCTCGGTCATGTAGAAGCCGACGATCTGCTCCGGCGTCTCGCCGGGCTCGACCCGCCAGTCGGCGTCGGGATCGTCGCCGGTCCACGGTACGTCGAGCTCCTCGGCGCGAAAGACGATGCGAAACCACCAGCGCTCCACATAGCCCAGGTGTTTCACGAGCCCACCCATGCTTGTCCCAGAAGGCACCATGGGGCGTCGCCAAGCGTCCTCGGCGAGGCCGCCGGCCTTCATGAGGAGGGTGGCGCGGTGGTAGGCGAGCCACGCCCGCAGCATGGTCGGCTCGGGCGCCGACGATGGCGGATCGATGCGCTCCATCCGGGCACAATACGCCGGGAGCCACGCAGCGCCGGGACTTGCCCCGCGTAGTCTGCGGTCCCGAGGCGGCCCCGCGTAGTCTGCGGTCCCGAGGCGGCCCCGCGTAGTCTGCGGTCCCGAGGCGGCCCCGCTACCGGCGCGGAACAACTAACCTCAACGCCATGCTCGAGATGATCGACGGCAGGCAGCAAGGCGGCCCTGTGTACATCCAGAGGCCAAAGCCGGCGGGGACGGCGGCCGATCCCGAGAGCGCGGTTCGATCCATCGTCCAGCGCGTGCGCGCGGAGGGGGATCGGGCCCTCATCTCTTTCACCAAGGAATTCGACGGCGCCGACCTTTCCTCCGGCGACGTGCGCGTCGATGCCGCAACGATTTCCCGGGCGACCGGGCTGGTCCGGCCCGAGCTGATAGACGCGCTCGAGGTCCTTACCGAGCGGCTGCGACGGACCTCCGAGCACCAGCTCCCCAAGCCGTGGATGGAGGAGTCGGCCGGGGAGCTCGTCGGTGAGGTGATCCGTCCCCTGCGCCGGGTGGGGATCTATGCCCCAGGTGGGCGGGCCGCCTATCCGTCAAGCGTCGTGATGGCGGCGGTGCCCGCTACGGTAGCGGGGGTCGGAGCCATAGCCGTGTGCTCGCCGCCGGGACCCAGCGGTGAGATCGCCGAGCCGGTTCTGGCTGCGTGCGCGGTCGCAGGCGTCACGGAGGTCTACAGGATGGGCGGTGCTCAGGCGATAGCGGCGTTCGCTTACGGCACCGAGTCGGTGAGGCCCGTCGAGAAGATCGTGGGTCCCGGCAACGTCTACGTGACGCTTGCCAAACGGCTCGTGCAGGGCTGGGTGGGCACCGACACAGAAGCGGGCCCCACCGAGCTGCTCATCCTCGCCGACGAGCACGGCCCCCCTGATGTGATCGCCGCCGACCTGGTTGCTCAGGCGGAGCACGGTCCGCTCGGCTCCCACGTGCTCGTTACGCCCTCCCCCGAGCTCGCAGAGGCCGTGATGGGCGAGCTCGAGCATGCGGTAGCTCGCCACGAGCGCGCCGACGACGTCGAGAACGCGCTCATCGAGGGCGGGCGCGCCGTGCTCGTGCGCGACCTGCGTCACGGCCTCGAGACCGCCAACTCGTTCGCGCCCGAGCACCTGCAACTGTGCTTCGAAGGGGCGCGCGACGCTCTCGAGGAGGTCCGCAATGCGGGGGCGGTGTTTCTCGGCCCCGGCTCACCCGTGCCGGTGGGGGACTACGTCGCCGGCACGAATCACATCCTGCCGAGCGGCGGGACCGCGCGCTGGGGCTCCGGGCTCGGCGCCGGGGACTTCGTCAAGAGGATCTACGTCTCTGAGGTGTCAAGCGAAGCTCTTGAGCGGCTTGCACCTCACGTCGACGCGCTCGCCGACGCCGAGGGCCTCCCCGGCCACGCCCGTGCCGTTAGGGCGAGGCTTGGGGCGCTGAGGAAGGGACCGGTCCCCCTCGGGGGACGTGACACGACAACTTGAGCCTCCGTGAGGCGGCCCCGCTGGCGGTGCGTGAGGATCTCTTGGACGTCGAGCCCTACGTCTCCCCCCAGCGCCCGGCGCGCTATCGCTTGAACACCAACGAGTCGCCCTACGCGCCCTCGGCTGCATTTCTCGAAGATCTCGCGCGGGCAACTTCTGAGCTGCAACTCAATCGCTATCCCGACAAGGATGCGGTCGCGCTCGTGAACGCTATCGCTCGCCATGAGGAGTGGCCCCCCGAGGGAGTATGGGTCGCCAACGGTTCCAATGAGATCCTGCTCCACCTCCTGCTCGCCTACGGCGGTCCCAAGCGCACCGCGATTACGTTCGAGCCGACCTACTCGTTGCACTCGTTGATCCCGAAGATCACCGGGACGCGCGTCTTGTCACAGATGCGCGACGAAGAATTCGAAGTAGATCTCGATGCCGCCGTGCGCGCCATGACCGAGGTGGGGCCCGAGATCGTCATGGTGTGCTCCCCGAACAACCCGACGGGCGTGCTCGAGCCGCAGGCAAGCATCGAGGTGCTGCTCGAAGAGGCGCCGGGGCTCGTGGTCCTCGACGAGGCCTACATCGACTTCGCGGGGAGCGAGGCCAGCGCCCGCGCTCTGCTCGGCCGTCGCAACCTCGTAATCACCCGCACGTTCTCCAAGGCATGGGGCCTCGCCGGCGCTCGCATCGGGTATCTGCTAGCCGACCCGTCCGTGGTCGAAGGAATCGCGCGTGTGCGTTTGCCCTATCACCTCTCGGCGTTGGGCCAAGTGGCCGGCGAGGTGGCGCTTCAACATGCAGGGGAAGCGGCCGCTGCTGCGCGCGCGGTCGCCGGAGAACGCGACCGCGTTGCCATCGAGCTGCAGGCAATGGGTTTGAAGACGATCCCGTCGCACGCGAACTTCATCCTGTTCGAGGTCGAGGATCCACCGAGGGTGTGGCGAGCGCTTCTCGAGCGCGGCGTGCTCGTGCGAATCTATGCGGGGGTGGCGCGCCTCGAGCGATCCCTAAGGGTCACCGCAGGCCTCCCCGAGGACAACGACGCCTTTCTCGACTCCATGGCGGAGGTCCTCGATGAGTGAGCCGGCAAGAACCGCTTCAGTTGAGCGGCGTACAACGGAGACGAAGGTGAGCGTCGCCCTCGACCTCGACGGTGGGCCCGTGACCGCCCACACGGGCGTTGCGTTCTTCGACCACATGCTCGACCAGCTCGGTACGCACGCCCACATCGGCCTCGCCGTCGAGGCGGCAGGGGACCTCGAGGTCGACGCTCACCACACGGTGGAAGACACCGGCATCGCGCTCGGCGAAGCGCTCGGGCGCGCGCTTGGTGACAAGCGGGGGATCCGCAGGTACGGGGATGCGCTCGTCCCCATGGAAGAGTCGCTGGCTCAAGTCGCGCTCGACATCTCGGGGCGGGCGCTGCTCGTTTACGACGCTGCGCTCCCCGCCACCGCCGTCGGCGCCTTTGATGCCGATCTCGTTGAGGAGTTCCTGCGCGCCCTCGCACGGACGGGGGGCTTGACCCTCCACGTCCGCCTGCTCGAGTCTGCGAATGCCCACCATGCGATCGAAGCCATCTTCAAAGCCCTCGCCCGTGCCCTCGGTGATGCCGTCGCGCTCGAGGGGCGCGCCGGCGACGGGGTTCCGTCCACCAAGGGAGTGCTGTGAGAAAGGTTGCGGTGCTCGATCACGGGATGGGCAACCTGCGCAGCGTCGCAAAGGCGCTCGAGGCGGCGGGTGCAGACGTGACCGTCACCTCCGACGCCGCCGCCATCAATCGCTGCGACGCGGCCTGCCTGCCGGGTCAGGGGATTTTCGACCACTGCATGGCGAACCTCGCGGCAGAGGGCCTCGAGCTTGTCGTGAGGGAATGGGTCGACGCCGGCAGGCCCCTGCTCGGGATCTGCATAGGCATGCAGGTGCTGTTCGAGACAAGTCAGGAGGGCGGCGGGTCAAAGGGCCTCGGCATCCTCGGCGGCGGAGTCACCCGCCTGCCCGACACGGTCAGCGTCCCCCACATCGGATGGAACCAGGTCGAAAGCGGGCGCCTCGCAGCTCTCCGGTGGCCCGGCCCGGCCTCTTCTTCGGGTCCGGCCCCGTATTTCTACTTCGATCACTCCTTCGTCCCCCGCCCCTCCGATGAGGCCATCGTCACCGGGTGGTGCGAGCACGGCGAGCGCTTTGCGGCCATGATCGCAGCGAGCTCGATCACGGCCACGCTCTTCCACCCTGAGAAAAGCGGGCGGGCGGGCATCGCCCTGCTCGAGGAGTGGGTGGCGGCCGGCACGGCGGCGATCCGGCCCGAGGGGGGTCCAGCGTGGCCGGCTCCGATTCGAGAAGGGGACCGCGGGGCTTGAGCTTCACCGTCTATCCGGCCGTCGATATCTCGGGCGGCCGCTGCGTTCGTCTCCTCCAGGGTCGTTTCGGGACCGAGACCGTCTACTCGGACGATCCCGTTGATGTCGCCTTCGGCTTTTCAGCTGCGGGGGCGCGCTGGCTCCACATCGTCGACCTCGACGGCGCAAGGACGGGTGTGCCCGCCAACCGCGCTCTGGTGCTCGAGGCGATCCGGGTGGCGACGTGCCCCGTCCAGGCGGGCGGCGGCATGCGCACTCTGGAAGACGTCGAGGAGGCCCTCGTTGCGGGGGCGAGCCGGGTCGTGCTCGGGACCGTCGCGCTCGAGGACCCGGCCGCAGTCGCAGCCGCGTGCCGCCGCTATGGGGAGCGGATCGCCGTGTCCCTCGATGCGCGTGGGGGCGAGCTGTCGTCGCACGGATGGACCGTCGGCACGGGTATGCCCGTGCTCGAAGCGGTGACGGCCTTCGAGGAGGCCGGCGTGGCGCTGTTCATCTACACCGACGTGATGCGCGACGGCACCATGTCGGGCCCCGATGTGGCCGGGCTCGACACGCTCGCAGACGCCACGTCCCTGCCGGTCGTGGCGTCGGGAGGGATCTCGTCGCTCGACGATCTTCGCTCCGTCGCACGGCTGCACTCACAGGGGGTCTGCGGCGCCATCGTGGGCCGCGCCCTCTACGAGCACAAGTTCGGCGTGGCGGATGCCAACCAGATCGCAGACCAAGCGGCCGGCGAACAGAGGGGGCCCGACCCATTCCTCTGACGATCCCTCTAACGATCCCTTTCTCTGTCAATCTACCCGCGGAAAACGGGGGTAAATCGACATAGGTACGCTCACCCGGAGGTCTTCCAGAAGCGTTGCACCGCGAGTTGCGGCAAAAGCTCTTGTACGCGGGAGGGGTCGGGACGTCCGGGAAGTGGCGTCTCTGCGCTTGCCGCACCCGCTGCCACTCCCGCCGCGAGCGCGCCCTCGAGGGACTGTTCCCTCTCGACTGCGCCCGCAAAGTTAGCGACGAACGCATCGCCTGCCCCAATGGGGTTGCGCGCCGCTACCCTGGGTGCCGCCATCCATAGGCTTTGCTCCCGAGTGGCTGCGGCGACCCCTGCGGCCCCAGCGGTCACGAGCGCTGTGCGGGCCCCCCGCTCGGCGATCCCCCTCGCAGCTTCGATCGAGCGCTCCCGGGCGTCGGGGGCCCCCGCCTCGACCTCCTGGCCGGCGCGCCCGTAGAGCACTCCCTCCGCCTCCGACAGACTCGGTGAGACGTAGTCGGGGCCCGCAGCGAGCGCGGCTTCGAGGACCGGTCCGGAGGCGTCGACGAGCGCGCTCATGGACGCCCCGTGGGCGGCTTTGACCAGCTCCGCATACGCATGAGGCGGCGCGCCTGGCGGAACGCTCCCGCTGCACACGAGCAGCTTCGCCCCGGCGTCGCTGTGCCCGCTGCCGCGGATTGCCGCGGTGACGGCGGCGGCGTAGCGGGACCATTCGGCGGCGGAGATTTCGGGGCCTCGCTCGTTGAGGACCGTGATCCGGCCCCCATGCTCGACGATGATGACCGCGGCGCGGACTTCGCCCGACATCGGGATGGCGGTCGCACCGAGGCCTTCGTCGTCGAGGAGCTCGGCCACTGCGCGCCCCGTCCTGCCTGCGGCGAGAACAACGACATGGGCGGGGATGCCGAGCGCCCGGGCCGCGCGCGCGACGTTGACGCCTTTGCCGCCGGGGGCAACGTGTGCATCGGTGAACCGCAGCACCTCGCCGGGGCGGATGGCGTCGATGGACAGAACCCGGTCGGTCGTGAGATTGGGCCCGGCTATCAACATGGCCGAAGGTTACGTC
>Ga0136632_10000314_pt1 | contig 13669 bp, 15 predicted proteins | sample AntDrymUQ6112106_2_FD_104670 | JGI IMG/M metagenome (GOLD analysis project Ga0136632, IMG submission 104670) | Polar desert sand microbial communities from Dry Valleys, Antarctica - metaG UQ611 (21.06) | ecosystem: Environmental > Terrestrial > Soil > Desert | place: Antarctica: Dry Valley...
GACGGCGTAACGCAGAGGGGACCTTCCCTTACTGCAAGAAAGCAACTAACTAACCGGCTATACTTACGCGACGTAAGCAAGCTCAGAAAGTGAAGCAGCCCATGAAGACCAAGGAGAGCAGGTTCCAGGTACACGACGAGCTCACCGCCCCTGAGGGCAGCGTGCCGATCCTGAAAGGCGCGCTCTCAAGCGGCGGCCAGCTCTCCAACCTCGTAGGCGTCCTCGCGGGCGCGCCGGCGGCGCTGCGTGCATACGCCCGCTTCCGCTCCGAGCTGCGTCACGGCACGCTGCCGTGGGCGACCCAGCAGCGCATCGCGCTCGCGGTGGCCGAGGCTGCCGGCAGCGCCTACGCGCTCGCCGCGCTCCAGCGCACCGCGCGCCAGGGCGGGATCGGCATCGACGAGATCGCGCTCGCGCGCGAGTTCGACTCGGCCGACGAGCGCGAGGCTGCGCTGCTGCGCTACCTGAAGGCGCTGGTGCTCGAGGACGGGCCGCCTGCGGTCCACCTCCTGGAGGAGGCCCGCGAGGCCGACTGGACCGACGAGCAGGTGCTCGAGGCCGTCGCCTACGTCGCCCTCGACACCTTCTCCAACCTGGTCACGCGCGCCGGAGACGTGCCTGCCGACGGCTCTGTCGAGCAGTCCCGAACCCTCCAGGCGGCGGCCGCGTAGCGATCCACGGGATCCGCGGAGCGGGTCGCTAGGATTGACTCATGGCCGTTCGGGCCGCAACGCGGACGCTCTCGCCGGAAGCACCCGGCGAGGCGGCCGCCACCAGCGGCGACATCCAGACGAGCAACGGCGGCGCGGCCGGCGCCGAGCCCGCGGTCGATCGCCACGAGTGCTGCGCGCTCTACCACCGCGCGGTCGAGCTCGTCGGCAAGCGCTGGTCGGGGGCGATCCTGCTCGTGATGATGGACGGGCCGCTGCGGTTCTCCGAGATCCGCCAGCGCGTCCCGGAGATCTCCGACCGCCTGCTCTCGGAGCGCCTCAAGGAGCTCGAGTCCGAGCAGATCGTCGAGCGACACGTGCTCGACGGCGCGCCGATCCGCGTCGAGTACGCCCTCACGGAGAAGGGGCGAGCGCTCGAGCCGACGGTACGCACGCTCAAGTCCTGGGCCAGATCCTGGCTCAGCTAGTCGACGAAGGGCCGCACGGACGGCCCTTTTTTTGTACCCGTGGCGCTCGTCAAACGCTCGCGCGGACGATAGATTCCGCCTCCGCAGCCCTGCGACCACGGAGGAGCCCCGATGGCTGACCAGCCCAAGACCGCCGACGACGTGAAGGCGATCGTCGAAGAGCGCGACATCCGCTTCATCCGGCTTTGGTTCACGGACATCCTCGGCCAGCTCAAGAGCTTCTCGGTCAACTCCGCCGAGCTCGACGACGCCTTCGAGGGGGGGATGGGCTTCGACGGGTCCTCGATAACCGGCTTCAACGCGATCGAGGAATCGGACATGATCGCGATGCCCGACCCCTCGACGTTCGCTGCCCTTCCCTGGCGCCCCGAGGATCAAGGCGTCGGGCGCATGTTCTGCGACGTCGTGACCCCGAGTCGCGAGCCCTACGAGGGCGACCCGCGCTACGTCCTGCGGCGCACGCTCGAGCGTGCTCACGCGATGGGCTTCGACACCTTCAACGTCGGCCCCGAGCTCGAGTACTTCTACTTCCGCAGCGCGACGCCCGAGAGCGGCGTGCCGGAGACGCTCGACGAGGGCGGCTACTTCGACCTCACGACGCTCGACGCCGGCTCCGACGTCCGCCGCGAGACCGTGCTCGCGCTCGAGCAGCTCGGCATCCACGTCGAGTACACCCACCACGAGGTCGGCCCCTCGCAGCACGAGATCGACATGCGCTACTCGAATGCGCTCAAGATGGCCGACGACACACTGACCTACCGGATCACGGTCAAGGAGTACGCGATGCGCTACGGCTGGCACGCGACCTTCATGCCGAAGCCGCTGTTCGGCGAGAACGGGTCCGGGATGCATACGCACCAGTCGCTCTTCAACGGCTCCGCCAACGCGTTCTACGACGCCGACGACCCGTACTTCCTGTCACCGGTCGGCAAGGCGTTCATCGCCGGACAGCTCAAGCACGCGCGCGAGATCTGCTCGGTGTTCGCCCAGTGGGTCAACTCCTACAAGCGGCTCGTGCCCGGGTACGAGGCGCCGGTCTACTGCGCCTGGTCGCGCCGCAACCGCTCGGCGCTCGTGCGCGTGCCGCTCTACCACCCCGGCAAGGAGCAGGCGACGCGGGCGGAGATCCGCTGTCCGGACCCGGCCTGCAACCCGTATCTCACGTTCGCCGCGCTGCTGGCGGCGGGGCTCGAGGGGATCGAGAAGGGCTACGAGCTGCCCGAGCCGATGGAGAAGAACCTCTACCACCTCTCACCCGACGATCGCCGCCGGCTCGGGATCGAGCAGCTGCCGGAGACGCTCGGCGAGGCGATCGAGCTGACGGCCGAGTCCGAGCTCGTGCTGCGCACCTTCGGCGAGCACATCTTCAACCGCTACGTCGAGATCAAGCGCCAGGAGTGGGAGGACTACCGCGTCCAGGTCTCCCAGTGGGAGTTGGATCGCTACCTATCGGTCCTCTAGCGGGCCCGGCTGTCGCTAGCGCCCCGGCTAGGGGGTGATGAACTCTTCGCAGTCGAAAAGGCCGTCCTCGAGCTCGTCGACGATCGCGACGTCCTCGCCGTCCCCGCAGTCGATCGTGTCGTCGGCGCCATCGCGGGCGTCGATCCGGTCGTTGCCGCCCCCACCGGCCAGCTGATCCTCACCGGCTCCGCCGCGGATGAAGTCGTTGCCGGCGCCGCCGCCGATGTCGTCGTTGCCGCCGCGCCCGCGCAGGATGTCGTTGTCGGCCCCGCCGCGCAGCTTGTCGCCGCCGGACCCGCCGTCGAGGCGATCCTTGCCGGAATCGCCGCTGAGGTCGTCGTTCCCGGAGCCGCCGAACAGCCGGTCGGAGCCCGAGCCGCCGAACAGGTCGTCGCCGCCGGCGTCGCCGGAGAGCTTGTCCGCGCCCGACCCGCCGCTGAGCGTGTCGCCGCCGCCGCGACCCGTGAGCCGGTCGTTGCCCGAGCGACCGCTGATTCGGTCGGCCTTGGAGGTGCCTTCGAGCGTGTCGCCGCCGGCGCCGCCGGTGATCCTCTTTGCCTCGACCGCGACGGCGCTTGCGCCCGCCAGCACCAGCAGCGCTGCGAGCGTCGCGGCGATGCGCGCCCGCCGGCGAGGCGTGCCGTTCATCGCGTCCCCCTGGCTGCCGATCTCACCTTGTCTCCCTCGCGATAGGTCGTCTTCGGCGTCCAGGGACGGTACTCGAACCCGAGCCGGTCGAGGTAGCCCGTCTCGAGCAGCTTCGAGAGGTCGTGCTCCGCCGGGCGCGCCGGTGCGCTGTCCCGCTCGCTCGCGCTCTCGCCCCTGAGTTCCTGGGCGCTGCACGGGGAGGTGGCCACGGCGGCGGGGTCCGGCAGTTGCGGGGGCTGGCGCGGCTTGGAGGCGAAGTCGAACGCGCGTCCGATGTTGCGCGCGTAGCGGGTGCGCGCGTTGAGCGGGGTCAGCCCGAAGCGGTACTCGATCAGCTTGAGGATCGACTCGTGCCCGTAGGTCTCGTGCGCGATGTGCCCGGCACGCGCGTAGGGCGAGATGATCACCGTCGGCACGCGGAAGCCCATCAGCCCGAAGTCGTCGTCGATCGAGCGGGCGTTGCGCAGGTCGGGCACCCGCGGCGGGCGCACGTGGTCGAAGAAGCCGCCCCACTCGTCGTAGGTGATGAACAGCGCGCCGCGCTCCCACTGTGGCGACTCCATGAAGGCGTGCACGACGTCGGACATGAACGCCTGTCCGAGGCGCACGTCGCCGTGGGGGTGCTCGTCCGCCGAGAGCCCGTCGCCACCGCCGCCGTTGAGGAACGGGGGGTCGACGAACGACAGCGCCGGCAACGTGCCCTGCGCCGCGCGCAGGTAGTAGTCCTCGATCCGGCTCGAGCGGTTGAGTCCGGTGGTGCCCCAGAGCGCCGACGGCGGCAGGTCGTTGAAGAACTCCCGGCCGGAGATTCCCTTGCTCGCCAGCGAGTCGAAGATCGTGTTCGGCGGGAAGCCGGCCGAGGCGGCGGGGATGTCGTTCCCGGTTCGGCCGTAGGACTCGCCGGCGTGCATGTACTCGCGGTTCGGGAACGTCGAGGCCATGATCGAGCAGAAGTAGCGGTCGCAGGTCGTGGATGCCTTGGCCGCGTCCTGGATGAAGCCCAACTCGCCCTCGCGGTAGTAGCCGAGCGCGAACTCGTCGTTGCCGCTGCCCTGCTTGACGAACCCGTTGCAGCGACCGTTGGCGAATTGGACCCGGCCCGACCTCCAGCCGTGACCGGGATCCGGGTGGCCGCAGCCCTGATAGTCGGGCGTAAGTGGGTGGGTCGGCTGGCTCGTGCCGTCGGACGTCTTGTACTTCAGCCCCGCCTGCCGGCCGTCGGCGCCGTCCATCCAGCCGAGGTAGTGGTCGAACGACCGGTTCTCCATCATCAGCACGACGAAGGTGTCGATCGGGAGGTTGCGCGGGCTCGGGAGCGCCTGCCGCGTCTGGCGCTTGGCCGCCTCCGCGACGAGCGTGTCGGAGGTCAGCACGCTCGCGAACGACGTCGCGAGCCCCGCAGTCAACGCCGTGCGCTCGAGGAACTCGCGCCTGCGCATGAACTGCTCAGGCTCGGTCTGCTCGAAGCGGTCGACCGCCTCCGGATCGCGAAAGTCCTCCACGCCCCGCTAGCGTAGCCGGGTGAGCCGTTCCGATGTGTCGGTTCGGTTACCGAGCGCCGCTGGCCGGCCCGTCGAGCAGCGCCACCAGCTCGTTCGCCTCGGTCACGGGCCGCCGGCAGGCGAAGTTCTCGCACACGTACGCGGCCGCGCGGCCCTCGACCGACGCGCGGCCGGCGAGCAGCGGCACCCCGTCGGGCTCGCCGCCGGCGAGCACCAGGTGCGGGCGGAAGCGCGCGCGCACGACGCGCTCGAGCTCAGCGACGTCTTCACCCGCCAGCGCGACCTCCTTGACGCCGGCGAGGTGGAAGTCGAGCGCCTGGAGCAGGTGCCCGAACGCCTGCGCGTGCCGCGGCGCGATCGGCGCGAGCAGCGCCAGCACGGACACCGCCCGCCGTTCGTACTCGCGCTCGCCCGTCAGCGCCGCGAGGCGCAGCAGGCCGTAGGCGGCGCTTGCGTTGCCCGAGGGGATCGGGCTGTCCTCGAGGTCCTTGCGCCGCGCGACCAGTTGCTCGTGGTCGTTCGCGGTCTCGAAGAAGCCGCCGCGCTCGTCGTCGGCGAAGCGCTCGATCATGGTGTCCGCAAGCTCGCGCGCCGCCTTGTACCAGCGCGGATCGAACGACGACTCGTACAGCGTCAGCAGCGCCTCGAGCAGGAACGCGTGGTCCTCGAGGTAGGCGTTCAGCTTCGCCGTCCCGTCGTTGTAGGTGCGCAGCAGCCGCCCATCGTCGCGCAGGTCGCGCAGGACGAAATCGGCGCAGGCGCGGGCGGCGTCGAGGTAGTCGCCGCGCTCGAGCACCGCGCCGGCCTCCGCCAGGGCCGAGATCATCAGCGCGTTCCACGCCGTCAGGCGCTTGTCGTCGAGGCCCGGCCAGACCCGCTCTGCGCGCGCGTCGTAGAGGCGGCGCTTGATCTCGGGTAGGCCCGCCGGCGCCTGCGCGCCGCGCGTCAGGATGTTGGCGCCCTCGAAGTTGCCACCCTCGGTGACGCCGAAGTACGCGGCCGCCGCCTCCGCGTCGGTGCCGAGCACGGACTCGAGCTCGGCCCGCGTCCAGACGTAGAACTTGCCCTCGACGCCCTCCGAGTCGGCGTCGAGGGCGGAGTGGAAGCCGCCCTCGGGGGCGCGCAGCTCGCGCAGCGCCCAGTCGAGCGTCTCGCAGCAGACATCGCGCAGGAGCGCGTCGCCGGTGACCTGCCAACCGTGCAGGTACGCGAGCGCCAGCAGCGCGTTGTCGTAGAGCATCTTCTCGAAGTGGGGGACGAGCCAGCACGCGTCGACGGCGTAGCGCGCGAAGCCGCCGCCGATCTGGTCGTAGATGCCGCCGTCCGCCATCGCGCGCAGCGTCGACACGACGATCTCGGTCTCGCCACGCCGCAGCAGCAGCTCGAGCGCGGAGGTGGGTGGGAACTTCGGCGCGCCGCCGAAGCCGCCGTGCTCGGCGTCGTACTGGCTGCGCAGCTGTGTGACCGCCTCGTCGAGCGAGTCCTGCCGGAGCGGATCGTCCGACGGGGCCAGCGTCGCGCCGCCTGTCAGCCGCGCGGCGATCCTCGCCCCCTGCGAGCGGATCTCGTCGCGGCGCTGCAGCCACGCGTCGGCGACCGCGTCGAGCACCATCCGCCAGCTCGGCATGCCGCGGCTCTCGTCGGGCGGGAAGTAGGTGCCGACGTAGAACGGCGCCTGATCGGGCGTCAGGAACGCGTTCAAGGGCCAGCCGCCGCTTCCGGTCATCGCCTGGCACGCCTCCATGTAGATCGCGTCGACGTCGGGACGCTCCTCGCGATCGACCTTCACGCAGACGAAGCGCTCGTTCATCGCCGCCGCGACCTCGGAGTCCTCGAACGACTCGCGCTCCATCACGTGGCACCAGTGGCAGGCCGAGTAGCCGATCGAGACCAGCAGCGGCTTGTCCTCCGCGGCCGCGCGGGCGAGCGCTTCCTCGCCCCACGGGTACCAGTCGACCGGGTTGTCCTTGTGCTGGAGCAGGTAAGGAGAGGTCTCCTCGGCGAGGCGGTTCGGCATCGCCTGCAGGCTACCCCTGCGGCTTGCGTCTAACCGGCGGCGCCGCCGGAACGCTCCTGATCCTGCTGGGAGCGCTGCTCTACTTCGTCGCCGCCGAGGCCGGCTTCGGCGCGACGGCCGGCAAGGCGGCCGCGGGGCTGAGGGTCGTCGGCGAGCTCGCGGCCAAGCTCTGGGACGTCGACGAGCGCGCCGGCCGTCAGCGGCTCGTGACGAAGGGGATCTACCGGCTCACGCCCGACCAGCGCGGACGCGTCCGCTTCCAACTCAACGCAGCGACCTGAGGCTGACGCTGCCGACGCGCCGCGGCGCCGCGGCGCGCTAGGTGTCGAGCTCGGCGCAGAACTCGTGCAGCGACTCGGCGAACTCCGGGTTGACACTCGGCTTGAGCTTGTAGGAGCCCGTCTTGGCTTGCGCGAAGGCGCGCACGGCGTCCTCGAAGCCCTCGTGGGTGAAGCGCAGGCAGCCGCTGTGCTCTCCGAGCAGGAGCGGCATGTCGAGCTGCTCGAGCAGCTCGCCGATCGGCTCCGGCGCGCTCGCGGCCATGTATGCGCGCACGACCTCCACGGGCATTCGCTCGCGGAAGCGATCCGCGAGCTCGTCGTCGTAGGCGCCCTGTGTCGCCTGGGAGATCGCGCGGATGAAGGCGGCGTAGTCGACCTCGAGCAGGCGGTTGAGTACGGCCGTCGTCTTTTCGATCGTCGCCGGTCGCTCGCCGTGGCTGTCGTAGGAGAGGGACGCGTGCCCGAGCGCCAGCCCCGCTACCGCCTCGCGACGCGCCAACGCGATCCGGACGGCGGTCGCCGTGCCGAACTCGTCGCCGACGACGACGCAGCGATCCCACTCGAGCCGATCGAGCTCGAGCAGCCCACGCTCCACGATCACCTCACGCTCATATGACTCGGGCGCGGGCTCGTTGCCAACTCCAGGGGGGTCGAAGCTCGCGACCTCGGCCCAGCGTTCGAGCTCTGGCTTGATCTGCCACTCGATCTGGGTCAGCTGGGGAACCAGCAGCAGTCTGGGCAGGCTCATCGTTCTTGGGGCATCGGCTCGCCGTTGAGCCTAGTCGGCACGCAACGCCGCGCGGCGGACCTTGCCGCTGGCGGTCTTCGGTAGCTCGGCGGCGAACTCGACGATGCGCGGGTACTTGTAGGGCGCGGTCTGCGCCTTCACGTGGTCCTGGAGCTCGCTCGCGAGCGCCGCACCGGGCTCATGGCCGTCGCGCAGCACGACCACCGCGCGCACGATCGAGCCGCGGACCTCGTCGGGCGCGGCCACGGCCGCCGCCTCCGCCACCGCCGGGTGTGACACGAGCGCGGACTCGACCTCGAACGGCCCGATCCGGTAGCCGGAGGAGATGATCACGTCGTCGCCGCGGCCCTCGAACCAGAGGTAGCCGTCCTCGTCCTCGCGCACGCGGTCGCCCGTGCGCCACGCGCTGTCGCGGTCCCCGTCGAGGAAGAAGGTCGGCACGGTCGCGGGGTCGACGCATAGCTCGCCGTCGTCGACCCAAAGGTCGAAGCCCGGCAGCGGCTTGCCCATCGAGCCCGGGCGCACGGGCGCTCCGATCGGCATCCCGGTCAGGTGGCCGGTCTCGGTCTGACCGTAGCCGTCGTGCGGCTCGACGCCGACCTCCTCGCGCCAGCGCTCGACGATCTCGGGATTGGCGGGCTCGCCCGCGCTGACGGCGTGCCTGAGCGCCGGCAGCCGGCGCAGCTCGCCCCGCTTCGCGATCGCCCGGTACTCCGTCGGCACCATGCAGAGGACGTTCACCTCTTCGCGCGCGGCGATCTCGAGGCGCTCGGCGGGGTCGAAGCGCCCGTCGTGCAGCAACGCCGCGGCGCCCCGCAGCCAGGCGGCGACGAACGCGTTGCGGGCCGACTTCGACCAACCGCTCGCCGCGGTGCACCAGCAAAGCTCGCCCGCCCGCGCGCCGAACCAGTGCTCTGCCTGAACCCTCTGGCCCGTGAGATAGCGCTGGCCGTGGCGGATCGGCTTCGGTTCGCCGGTCGTGCCGGAGGTGAAGACGATCAGCGCGGGGTCGTCGTGCTCGAGCTCAACCGGCGGCGCGGTGTCGGCGTCGTAGAGGCGCCCGTCCGAGACCTGGAGCAGCTCACCGTCGAACCCGCTCGCTGCGATCAGTGCGGCGTTGCGCTCGTCGGCGAGCGCCGCGCGCGGGTCGGCGAGTTCCATGCGCGCGCGCAGATCGGCGGGGCGCAGCTGCTCGGAGCAGGGGAGGGCGACGGCCCCGAGGCGGAAGCACGCGAGCAGCGCGTAGACCCAGTCCGGGCGGTTCCCGATCAGCGTCAGCACCACGTCGCCGCGCCCGACCCCGCGCGTGGCGAGCGCGCCCGCGAGCCGCGCCGAGCGGTCCGAGACCTCTCCGAACGTGACCTCGCGGCGCTCGCCTCCGCGCGCGATCGCGACCAGGGCGCGCTCGCCGGGCGCCCGCGAGTCGACGAGGTCGCGCGCGAAGTTCATCGCCCGGATCGTAGGGAGGACGGAGTTTGCAACTTTCGTCGCAAGCGTTGCGGAAGTCGCCCGCGATCTCGATCCTCGAACTGCGATGGCCCATTCCGAAGCGGTTTACCGCTGCTCTCAAAACTCCGCGAGCGCCTTTGCTACGGTGCGCGGCACGCCGAGTCCACGTTATGTGTGGAGCGGGGGACCCAAGAGCGGCCGCGAGGCCGCCGGGGCGAATCTCCTCAGCAGGGGAGACGCGCAAGCTCTTTCAGCGCGAGCCCGTCAGCTAACCCCGCAGGCGTACGAAAGAGATCGTGTCCCGCACACTTAGGCCCATACCCTGGCTCGTCGCCGTCCTCGCGGCGTGTCTGTGCGCGCCCGCATCGGCGCTCGCGGTGTCGAGCAATGGCGGCGCCTCGCCCGACGACGCCCAGCTCAAGGCGCCCAAGAAGGCCAAGCTCACTTCCGCCGGCAAGGTCGTGCCGCCCGCCGGCGCGCCGCAGGCGGTCGTCCGTGCCATCGACGCCGGCAACCGCATCTCCAACAAGCCCTACGTCTACGGGGGCGGACACGCCAACTTCGCGATCGACGACGGCTACGACTGCTCCGGCGCCATCAGCTATCTCCTCGAGGCCGCGAAGCCGAGCCTGCTCGAGACCCCGCTCGACGCCGTCGCCCTGCAGAGCAAGGGCGAGCCCGGGAAGGGCAAGTGGATCACCTGGTACGGCAACAGCGGCCACGGGTTCATCGTCGTCGCGGGCATCCGCTTCGACACCGGCTACAACAACTCGAGCTCGAGCGGGCCGCGCTGGTCCACGCAGATGCGCCCGACGGAGTCGTTCAGCCGCCGCCACATCGCCGGGCTTTAGACTGACTCGCCAGTCAAGCGAGCGTCAGGAGCCCGATAGCGCATGGCCGTAGCCGCCGAGAGGTACCAGGAGAAGACCGACGAGCAGCGGGCGATCACCGAGATGGTGCGCCAGTTCGTGGACGATCAGGTGCTGCCGATCGCGGAGGAGTTCGACCACGAGGACAAGTTCCCCGAGGACGTCGTCGAGCAGATGAAGGAGCTCGGCCTGTTCGGCGTCACGATCCCCGAGGAGTACGGCGGGATGGGCCTCGACCTGACCACCTACGCGATGATCGTCGAGGAGCTCTCGCGGGGCTGGATCTCGATTTCAGGCGTCGTCAACACCCATTTCATCGGCTCCTACCTGTTGATGAAGTTCGGCACCGACGAGCAGAAGGACTACTTCCTGCCGAAGATGGCGACCGGCGAGATCCGCGCCGCGTTCTCGCTGTCCGAGCCCGAGGTGGGCTCCGACGTCCAGGGGATCAAGTCGACCGCCAGGCGCGACGACGACGGCAACTGGCTCTTGGAGGGCCAGAAGATGTGGGTCACCAACGGCCTCGGCTCCGCCGTCGTCTTCGTGCTGATGAAGAACGACTCGACGGCCGATCCGCCGCACAAGGGAATGACCTGCTTCATCACCGAGAAGGAGGCCTGGAAGGACGTCAACGAAGGCGACTTCGCCGGCCTCGAGGTGCCGCCGAAGATCAAGAAGATGGGCTACAAGGGAGTCGAGTCCACCGAGCTCGTCTACAGCGGCTACAAGTGCCCGCCGGAACGCATCCTCGGCGGCGAGGAGGCCGGTCTCGGCAAGGGCTTCGTCCAGATGATGGACGCGCTCGAGGTTGGCCGCGTGAACGTCGCGGCGCGCGGGGTCGGGATCGCCCAGCGGGCATTCGAGCTCGCGCTGCGCTACTCGCAGGAGCGCAAGACCTTCGGCCGCGAGATCGCCAAGCACCAGGCGATCCAGTTCAAGCTCGCCGACATGGCCACGAAGATCGAGGCGGCGCGCCTGTTGACTCTCAAGGCCGCCCGTCTGAAGGACGCCGGTGAGCGCTCGGACCTCGAGGCCGGGATGGCGAAGCTGTTCGCCTCCGAGATCGGCAAGGAGGTCGTCGAGGAGTGCTTCCGCATCCACGGTGGCTACGGCTACTCGAAGGAGTACGAGATCGAGCGGCTTTACCGCGACGCACCGCTGCTGCTGATCGGCGAGGGCACCTCCGAGATCCAGCGCATGGTGATCGGCAAGAAGGTGCTGGAGCGCAACAAGATCTAGCGTGTCCTCGGCCGACACCAAGGCGCTGATCTCCCGAGCCGTCGAGCGACTCGGGCAGGAGGTGCCGGCGCTGAAGTCGCTGAAGATCGTGATCAGGCTCGAGCTGCGGGCGCGCGGTGACGTGCCCGTCTGGCGCGTCGAAGTGCCCGGGCCGAAGGTGTCGAAGGACCCGGCCGCCGACGCGCGGATCGACGTGTCGGTGCCGCGCTCCCACTTCAACGAGCTGGCACAGGAAGGCACGCTCGCGCACTGGGTCGACGCCTACGAGCACGGGCACGTCAAGGTCACCGGCGAGCCCGCGGTCACGAAGCTGATCGGCAACGTGATCGAGCGCCAGCTCGCACGCGCTCGCTGAGCGCCAAGTCTCAGGGCCGTCGGCGCGCCCGAGGCCCCTGGGCGAGCAGGTCCGACAGCGTCACGGCCCGGTACCCGCGCGCGCGCAGCTTCCTCAGAATCCGATCCGTCGCGCGCACCGTCGGCTTGCGGCTTACACCACCGGCGTCGTGCATCAGGACGATCGAGCCCGGCTCCACCTCGTCGAGCACCGTCTTGGCGATCTGCCGCCCGCCGTCACCTGCGTAGTCGCGCGAGTCGACGCTCCAGGTGACGGTCGTCATCCCTAGCCTGCGTGCACGGTCGACGAGCTTGCGGTCGAAGGCTCCGTAGGGTGGCCGGAACACGCACGGCTGGTGGGCGCCCGCGCGAACGATCGCGCGGTTGGCCGTGCGCATGTCGGCGCTGGCGCCGCGCGCCATCGCCCTCAGGTCGGCGTGCGCGAGCGAGTGGTTGCCGATCTCGTTTCCGTCTCGGACGAGCGCGCGGACTTCGTCCGGGCGCTCGGGCAGCGTGTTCGCGACGACGAAGAACGTCGCGTGCGCGTCGTGCTCACGCAGCACCCGGCGCAGCGGGTCCGTGAACGGTCCGGGCCCGTCATCGAACGTCAGCGCCACCAGCCGTTCGCGCTTCGGACCCCGCTTGACGCGCCGTTTCGCCGGCGTCGGACAGGCGGTATCCGAACCCTGCTTCGCAGCGCCGGAGCTCGTGCCGCGCGGCTTCTCGACGCTCCCGCGCTCCACCCGCTGGGGTTCGCGAGTCGCCGTCTGAACCACCGCCACGAGCGCGAGCAGCAGCAGCGCGGCGGCCGTGACAGCCACCTGCTGGCCCCTCGGCGTGAGGTAGCGCCACGCGCCGCGAAGCCGCGCTGCGAGCGCGCTCAACCGCGTCATGGCGCAGTTATCGCACGCCGGGCGGCGGCAGCGTCGCGGTCAGGCGCCGTCGGGCGGCGCCAGCACCTGCTGGCTGCAGACGAAGAAAGCCGCCAGCCGCCCGCCCTTCTCAATCCGGACCTCCCAGACCTGGGTGCGCCGCCCTAAGTGCAGCGGCGTCGCGGTGGCGAGCAGCTCGTCGCCGGGGCCGGCGGCCGCGAACACGTTCGTCTTCAGCTCGGAGGTGGTGAAGTCGTGGCCCTCGCGCAGGTTGCGGAACGTGCCCCAGGCGGCCACGGAGTCGGCGAACGCGACCCAGGCGCCGCCATGGACGTAGCCGCCTGGATGCAGGTGGCGCTCGTCGACGCGCATCCGCGCGGTGACGCGGTCGTCGGCGATCTCGATCGGCTCGATCCCGAGGTTGCCGGGGAAGGAGCCCGCGATGTGCTCGGTGACGAACTCGGGCGTTATCTCGGGACGGGCGATGAGCCGACCTACTCGCGCGCGGTCAGCGCTCTAGCGCGCTGCCGTCGTAGAGCTTCACGACGCGCACCGTGCCCGCCGGTGCGGCCTGCACGCAGAGCTCGCAGAGGACGCATTCGTCGAGGTTGTCCTCGACCACCTCGGCCCCGCCCGTGCCGGCCTTGAAGATGTCGACCGGGCAGACCTCCTCGAGCTTCTTGCCCAGACCCGGGTCCTCGAGCGCCTCGCCGGAGAGCTCAACGTCAATAAAAGTTCCGGCCATCAGGCGACCGCTTTCGTCTCGGAGAGCTTCTGCTTGACCGCGTCGGGGATCTCGTCGATCCGCTCGACGACGGGAATTCCGGCGCCTTCGAGGCGGGCGATCTTCTCCGTCGCCGTGTCCTCCTTGCCCTCGACGATCGTGCCCGCGTGCCCGAAGCTCATGCCCTTCATCTCCTCGTCGTCCATGAAGCGGCCGGCCATGAAGGCGACGATCGGCAGCCGCGAGGCATTGTCCTCGCGCCACTGCGCGAGCTGCGCCTCCATCCGGCCGCCGGGTTCCGTGTAGATCACGATCGCCTCGGTCTGCTCGTCGGCCTCGAAGAACGGCATCAGCTCCGCGTAGGTCGAGCCGATGATCGCGTCGCCGC
>Ga0136632_10000315_pt1 | contig 13653 bp, 15 predicted proteins | sample AntDrymUQ6112106_2_FD_104670 | JGI IMG/M metagenome (GOLD analysis project Ga0136632, IMG submission 104670) | Polar desert sand microbial communities from Dry Valleys, Antarctica - metaG UQ611 (21.06) | ecosystem: Environmental > Terrestrial > Soil > Desert | place: Antarctica: Dry Valley...
GACGAGTCGTTGTCTGCGATCCCACGGGCGAGATACTGGACGCCACGGGCGACCCCGACGGATACGTCTACCTCCGGTCATCGGCCAAGCCGTTCCAGGCGTTGCCGCTCGTGCTTTCTGGCGCCGCCGACGCTTTGCGGCTCTCGGATGAAGAACTAGCTATCATCTGCGCCTCCCACAACGGCGAGGCGCGGCATCTTTCGGTTGTACGTTCCATTTTGAGGAAGGCCGGGCTTTCGGAGGACGACTTGCAGAGCGGGGCGCACCCGCCGATGCATGGCCCGGCGGCGGCCCGCATGGCGCGGAACGGGGACGAGCCCAGGCCCATCCACGGCAATTGCTCAGGCAAGCACGCCGGGATGCTGGCCCTTTGCGTTCACGAGGGCTGGGAGACGATGGGCTACCGCAAGCCGAGCCATCCGGCGCAGCAGAAGATCCTGGGCTCCGTCGCCAGCATCTGCGGCGTGGAGCGGGATGAGATCCTCGTGGCCGGGGACCAATGCGGCGTCCCGACTTTCGCTATGCCCTTGAAGAACCTCGCCATCGGCTTCGCCCGCCTCGCCACCGGAGAAGGAGTATCCGGCGAGATGGCGGAAGCCACCCGGCGTATCCGGGACGCCATGCGCTCGAACCCCTTCATGGTCGCCGGGACGGGCCGCTTTGACACAGATCTCATGCAGGCTACGGACCTCGTATCCAAGAGCGGGGCCGAGGCCGTGTTCGCGTGCGGTAGCCAGGCGGGGTGGGGGATGGCGATCAAGATCTCCGACGGCTCCAGCCGGGCCGTTCGTCCCGCCGCAATGGCTGCCCTCTCCCGGCAAGGAGCCGTGTCCACGGGCCGCGAAGTTTCCGAGTTGCGGGACCTGCACGGCGAGGCGGTCGGGGAGATCGGCCCTCTTGCGTAAGGCCGCGCGGCTACCATCCGACCGTGAACCGCGACTATCGGCCCACGGTCTCGAAACCTTCCCGCCCGTACCAGTCCTTCGGCCAATCTCCGACGTCCGCGCGTAGGCACAGCGCGGAGCAGCCTCTTCGCAGGGCTTCTCTACGGATGGCATCCAGCAACTCTCTGCCAAACCCCCGGCCCTGGAAACATCGTCCAGACCTCGGCGTTCCTGGGGTGACATTCGATGTTCATGGCGGGGAGCATTGTAGAACGCTTTAATGGAAAGATATGCGAAGCGAGGAACTCAACCCGGAGATTCTGGAGGCTTGCTACAGGGCCGGTGCCTTCCCGATGGCCGACGGTTACGGCGGGGTCGAGTTCTACCGTTCCAACCCGCGCTCCGTGTTGGAACTCGACGCGCTGCGCGTCTCCAAGTCGCTCGGGCGCGTGACCCGCAAGGGCGTCTACGATGTGCGCATTGACTACGACTTCGAGGGTGTCATCCGGGCGTGCGCCGATAGGGACGAGACCTGGATAGACGAGGGGATCATCGCTTCCTTCATCTGCTTCCACGAGTCGGGGAAAGCGCACAGCGTCGAGGCGTACCGGGACGGCGCGCTCGCCGGCGGGCTATACGGCGTCTCTTTGGGCGGCGCGTTCATGGGCGAGTCCATGTTCAGTCGCATGACCGACGCCTCGAAGGTCTGCCTGGTCCACCTCGTCGAGCATATCAAGGAGAGGGATTTCAAGCTCCTCGACTGCCAGATACAGAACGATCATCTCGCCCGGCTCGGAGCCGTGGAAGTCCCGGAGCATGAATACCTTCGCCGTCTCGACCAGGCGCTGCGCCTGCCCCGAACCTTCCGGTGATCCGTGGCTGATTGAAGCCATGCGATATTCGCTATTGAAGTTTCCTCGCCTCCGTGGCGATAATGAAATGGATCCCGTAATCGGAGTGATGGAGCGTCGTCGAAGGTCGAAAGGAATAGGATGCTTGCACGCGAGTCGTTGATGATGATAGTTGCTGGCTTCGTTGCCGCGTTGACGGCGGTATTCGTGTTCGGCGGGCCCGCCGCCGGGGCCGCCGAACGTCCCTGATGGGTTCACGGCTTCGCCGGTCGCCAAAGTGGGCGACCCGACGGCCATGGCGGTCGCTGCCGACGGTCGAATCTTCGTGGCGCAGAAGGGTGGCGGATTACGGATCATCGAGAATGGGACGCTGAAGAAGCGACCTTTCGCGGAGTTCAGGGTGAACTCCCTCGGCGAGCGGGGCTTGCTCGGCGTCGCCCTCCATCCGAACTTCGCCGCCAACAAGTTTGTCTACGTCTACCGCACCGCGGCGAAGCCGAAGGTCCATAACGAGGTCGTCAGGGTTCGAGCTGTCGGCGACAGGATGGTCCCTGACAGCCAGAAAGTCATCCTTCGGCTGAACAACCTGGATGCCGAGCGTCACAACGGCGGTGCCATTCATTTCGGGACGGACGGCAAGCTGTACTTGGCGGTGGGGGACAACGGTCGCGAGGGAAGTCCCCAGAGACTCAAGAACCTCTTCGGGAAGATGCTCCGAATAAACGCCGATGGCTCTATTCCGAGGAGCAACCCCTTCTACAAACAAGCCTCCGGGAAGAACCGGGCGATCTGGGCTCGGGGGCTGCGTAAGCCGTATAGCTTCGCGGTGCGGCCAGGCACGGGAGCGGTGTACATCAACGACGTGGGTGAGATAACGTGGGAGGAGATCAACGCTGGCAAGGCCGGCGCGAATTACGGCTGGCCTATCAAGGAAGGCCCCGAGTCTGCGAATCGCTTCCGCGCCCCCATCCACTCATACCGCCACGACGGGACTCCGGGCGGCTGCGCCATAACCGGCGGCACGTTCTACGCTCCCCAGGCTCCTCAGTTCCCATCTTCCTACGAGGGCGATTATTTCTTCGCGGACTTCTGTGGTGGCTACATCCGGCGCTACGACCCCGAGACGGACAGCGTGTCCGGGTTCGCTACCGGCCTTTCGCGGCCGGTGGACCTTCAGGTGAGCCCCGATGAGAGCCTGTATACGCTGGAGCGAGGGACCGGTTCGGTAAACGAGATCCAATACACCGGCGGATGAACCGGAGAGAGGATACACGCTGAAACACATATTCCTATCGGCGATGATCCTGACGAAGCTTGCGGAGCCCACGAAGCCCTCCGCAGTCAGGCTGCCCGCCAGATTCACCGACGGGCTCGTCGCTGGCGTCTGCGACCGCGCTGGCCTTCACGCCGGACGGAGTGCGGTTCCGTGCGCCGCGCCGACCGAAGAGCGCGTTGGGAGAGACGTGGATCTTCAAATCCTGGTCCAACGGGGGGAGAAGGGAGCATGGGATCCCAACCCCCTCCTCCAGCGCTATCTACACGGCGAAGTACAGGAAACTGCGGAGGTAACGCGGTCGCGCCGAGGTCGCCAACGCGGCGTGTTAAGCTAGCCGCATGGATAATACACACATCACACTGGAATGGCGGCCGGAGTTGGAACGGCCCGTGCTCGTCGCCGGTTTTACCGGCTGGAACGACGCTGCGGAGGCGTCGAGCGTGGCGGTTGGGGCGTTGTCAGACTCGTGGGAAGCCAAGCAGTTCGGAAGTTTCGATCCGGAAGAGTTCTTCGACTTCCAGGCCACGCGCCCGCAGGTTCGGCTGGTTGACGGCGTCACGCGTACCATAGATTGGCCTGAGAATATGCTCTCCGCCGCCACTTCGGATGAGACCGGGGGAAGGGGTATGATCTTGCTCTCCGGCCCGGAACCGAACTTCCGATGGCGCTCGTTCTGCGATTCCGTGGTGACGCTGGCGCGGGAGCTCGAAGTAGAGCTCGTGGTCACGATGGGCGCCTTGCTGGCCGACGTGCCCCACAGTCGTCCGGTCATGGTCTCGGCAAACGCCCAGGACCCCGCGCTGGTCGAGGGGTTGGACCTGGCGGCGTCGCGCTACGAAGGCCCGACCGGCATAACCGGCGTCCTCCACGGCCTCTGCGCCGAGCAGGGTCTGCCTTCGGTCAGTTTCTGGGCCTCCGTGCCGCACTACCTGCCATCCGTGCCCTCCGCCCCTGCCGCCCTGTCCCTGTTGGAGAGCTTCTCGAACCTGCTCCGGGTGAAGGTGGACACCTCGCAGCTCGAACACTCCGCCGAGAGCTATCAGGAGCAAGTCTCCGCCGCCGTATCCCAGGACTCGGACCTCGCTGGCTACGTCCAGATGCTCGAAGAACGCTTCGACTCCCAGGCCGGGGGCCCCAGGGACCTCCCCACCGGCGACGACCTCGCCGAAGAGCTGGAGGACTTCCTCCGAGATCAGCGGCGCGAGGAGGAATAAAGCTCGTCGGACGAGGGCTGCGTTCGTCGGAGTGGATGCTATCTCCGACTGGAAAAACTGATGGCTGAAGACTAATAAACCAGCGCGAGTACGAAAGAGATCACGCTGACGAAGCCCAGGATTCCTTGCGTCACGGCTGAGACGACGTAGCCGACGAGTACTCCGCCCGCCGCCCGCGAGGCGCGTTGCCAGTCCCAGCGTCCGGGCTCTTCGTTCTCGCTGGCCGGTTCGCGCTGGCGCTTGAGATATTCACCGAGGAAGACGCCGCCGATGGTTCCGAAGATGAGGCCGAAGAGCGCGCCGATCCCGAAGACGAGGGCTCCCGCCAGCGTCCCCACGATACCGCCGATGGCGCCGCCAACTGTGCCCCAGTTGCTGGCGCCGAACCTGCGCGCTCCGTAGGTGGTGGCGATGAAGTCCGCCGCGAAGGCTATCGCCGCGAAGACGCCGAGCAGTGCTATGATCGGCCATCCGACCTCGTCGAAGTCCGTGAGGATAGCGTAGACGAGGGCGGAGAGGAAGATCAGGGGCACCCCAGGTAGCCCCGGCAACACGCTCCCGAGCAGCCCAAGCCCCATCGCCGCGAACGTAACAACGAGCAGAACGGTCCCGTATTCCACGGCTACGAGATGACCGTCAACATCTTCTTCGCCTTTTTGCCGGGCTTCTTCAGCGCGGCGTTGAGGCTGCCGGAGCGGTATCCGGCGAGGTCCAGGGCGACGTAGAGGAAGCCCGCGTCCAGAAGTTCGGCGGCGATCTCCTCCCGCTCGGCGAACGCGCGATCCATCTCCTCTGCGCCGACCTCAAGACGGGCCATGTCGCCGTGATGGCGCACCCGAACTTGCCGGAAACCTCTCGTCCGCATGAACTCCTCGGCGCGGGCGACCTGAGTGAGTTTCTCGGGTGTGATCTCCTGCCCATAAGGGAACCGGCTCGATAGACACGCCAGCGCCGGTTTGTCCCAGCTCGGCAAACCAAGATGCTGCGCCATCTCCCTGACTTCCGCTTTGCTGACGCCCGCGAGGCTCAGGGGCGAGACCACCCCGATCTCCCCCGCCGCCTTCCTTCCAGGACGATGGTCGCCCTCGTCGTCGGCGTTCGCCCCGTCAACGACGCAACCAAAACCGCGCTCCGCAGCCAACCCCGCCAGGTCCGAATACAACGTGCTCTTGCAGAAGTAACAGCGGTTCGTCGGGTTACTGGCGTAGTTTGGGTTGTCGAGTTCCCGGGTGTTTACAACGAGATGCTCCACGCCCAAAGACCTGGCGAAATCGCTCGCCAGGCCCAGTTCCGAAGGGAGGTACGTCTCGTTGTTCGATGTGACGGCGAGGACTCTTTCTTTGGGGAACGTCCTCGCGGCGACGGCCAGCGCGAGTGAGGAGTCCACGCCGCCGGAGAACGCGACCAGCGCGCTGCCATATGGCGCGAGAGTATCTTCCAGGTCCTTCAGGCGATCTTCGATGTGGCTCATGTCAAACCTTTCCAGGGCGTCCGCTCCGCAGCCACGCGGCTACCTCCACAGCGTTGGCGTCGGGCGGGAACACCGGGTAGAAGACTTTCTCTATGATTCCGTTCCAGATAACGAGCATCAGGCGTTTTATTAGTCTCATCCCCTCGACCTCGAGGGTTGGCAGGTTCAACGCTTTCGTGAACGCCAGCCCTTCGTCGCTTAGAAGCTCGTGGGGGAGGTGAAGGCGCTCGGTCGCCTCCCGCTGGTACTCCGTGCTCTGCGTACTGAGGCCGAAGACGCGGGCTCCGAGATTTTGAATTTCGTCGTGGCGGTCCCGGAAGGCGCATGATTGCGGGGTGCATCCTCTTGCGCCGGGGATGGCGTCCCAGTTCTCTGGCAATGCCCGATCCGGCCTCCCCGTCATCGGATAGCAGTACACGACGGATGTCCCCTTCAGCTTCGAGAGGTCCACGGTTTCGCTGAAGGTGGACGGGAGTTGCACGGATGGCAGCCGCATCCCCGCCAGATGGTCGCAGGCTCCGTCGTCGGTGGGTACAGGAAGATCACTGGGCAGGCTTTGAAGGTTGGGCGGTTCGGTCACGGCCTCAGGCACCTTGAAGCGTAATCGCCACATTATGGCCGCCGACGCCGAGGTTGGCGCACAGTGCGGCGTCCAGGTCCGGGGCATCTCGTGGCTCGTCCACGACGTAATCGAGGTCGGCGCATCCCTCGGCCACCTTCGTTAGGTTACGCATGGGGGGGATGGTCTTCTCCTTCAGGGCCAGAGCGCAGATGGCGGTCTCTATGGCGCCGGTCGCGCCCAGGGAGTGGCCGAGGGTGGATTTCGTGGCCGAGACCCGGACGTTCGGGTTGATCTTCGCCATCGCCTGCGACTCCGGGCAGTCCCCGGCCACGGTGCCGGTCCCGTGCGGGTTGATGTAGCCGATCCTGTCTTCCGTGAGGCCGGAATCCTTCACGGCGAGTCGCATGGCGCGCATGATGCCCTGTCCTTTCGGATCGGGGTCGGCAATGTTGTAAGCGTCGGTGGTGCGCCCGACGCCGGTGATCTTCGCGTACGGGTCCGCGCCGCGCCGCTCGACGGATTCGGCGCTCTCCAGGATCATCACCGCCGAGCCCTCGCCTATCAGGAATCCGGAGTGGTCCACGTCGTAGGGACGGCAGGCGCCTTCGGGGTTGTCGTTGTCGCGGCTCATGGCCCGCATTGCGATGAAGCCGGCAAGGATCACCGGCGTGATCGGGGCTTCGGTGGCGCCGCAGATCACCACGTCCGCGTCGCCGCGGCGGATGAGGTCGTAGCCGAGGGCCATGCTATCCGTGCCGCAGGAGCAGGCGAGGGCTGGGGTGGACGACGGTCCTTGCACGCCGAGTTGTATGCCGACGTGAGCGGCGGCGGAGTTCGGCATGATCCTGGTGACAGCGAACGGATTGACGCGCATCGGACCCTTCGTGTCTATGGTGTGCTGGGTGATCTCCATCGTCGCCACCCCGCCGAGGCCGCTGCCGAGTATCAGGCCGACCCGTTCGGGACGTTCGTTCAGCTCGTCCCAGGCGTCGGCGTCTTCCAGGGCTAGTTTGGCTGAGGCGAGGCCCATCTGGGCGAAGCGATCCGTGCGGGACGCCGCCTTGCGGTCCATGAAGTCCGTCGGGTCGAAGTCCGAGCATTCCGCGGCTATTCGCACCTCGAAGCCGTCAGGGTCGAAGCGCGTGATCGGGCCCGCCCCTCTCTCTCCCGCGAGCAACGCCTCCCAGAACCTCTCGCGCCCGTTCCCAATGGGGCTGACTACCCCGATACCCGTTATGTACGCCGCCGGGCGTCCGTTCTCCATCCAACCCCCTGCAAGAAACGCGATCCTCGAACCCTTCTGCCTCCGAACAACCGAATCTTAGCATCACCTCCCCTTCCTGACTCTCCTTGCAACTTTTTCGGAGTTCCCGCGTAAAATTATCGTAAGAGACCGGGCCGGAGTTCTCCCCCTCCTTCCGGCCCGGTCTCTTCGACGTTGACGCATCTCCCACAAGGAGGCCGACAATGGCAACCATCAATGAGACCCGTGAATTCTCCGCTGCGAGGGGAGTGATCCTGCTCCTTGCGATGCTGTCCTTTGCCCTCCTCGCAACCGGCTGCGGCGGGCAGCCACAGAGTAGTTCCGGTGAAAACCCGGCCTCCAGCGAGCCCGCATCCACGCAACCAGAAAAGACCACCTCGCAGCCGAAGGAAGCTCGTTCTGACAATGGCCCTGAAGAAAACAAAGGCGCGGCGGCCTCGGATCAAGGCGCGGAGGCCCGAGCGGGCAACGCAGTTGCAAAGAATGGAGAGGCCCGAGCAGGAAACGCCGTCGCGGGGGATGGAGAGGCGCGGGCAGGGGACGCAGTCGCGGGTAACGGCGAAGCGCGAGCGGGAAAAGCCGTCGCGGGTGCTGGCGAAGCGAAAGCGAGGGCTGGCAACGCCTCGCGTACCGGGAAGGTTAGGCTCAGGATCTCGGGTACACAGGGCACCGAGTTCGGCGGGACGTGCGTAGTGGGCAACGAGAAAGAGGACATCAGCGGACAGGCCCCGGAGCGTTTCGTCTACCGGTTGAAGGGCCGGGAGTTGCAGTGTGAAATCCGGCTCCGTGGTGCCGGCGAGCTGGAAGTCGCCCTGATCGGTGGCGGCAGTCGCGCTATCCAGACCATCAACTCCGGCCAGGGCGCCGTGGACCTCGCCTACTCATCCTCAGGGGTTTCTGTTACCGCCAGGTAGCCGGATCGGCAGGCGAATTAGAATACGGACGGGATGGGGCCTGTGCTATAACCTCCGGGCATGATCTGGAGGAGGGAACACTGATCTTCTACGCCGCGACGCTGCTTTTTCTGGCGAACTTCGCGCTTGGCGTGCTGGTCCAATTCGGCGTCGTGGATACGAAACCGTTCCGATGGCTACATCACGCCCTCTTCTTTGCGGTCTTCGCCTCGGCGGCTCTGGCCGTAGTCGTGGGATTCTGGCAGGGCGCGCCATACCGTTGGTTCTTGGTGCCGGTACTCGGACTTTATCTAGTGCTGCCTCGGGTGCGGGCCGGGACGACGGGGCACGCGATGCTCGCGCTGGCGGCCATGATCTTCTATGCCACTGGCCTCGTGCGGACGCTTCAGGAAACGTAGGAGATGGAGTTCCTCGAAGTCCTCAAAAGGCGACGGACGACCAACGGACCTTTCCTGCCGGGCCCGGTGAGCGAGGAGCATCAGCGTCTGCTGGTCGAGGCGGCGGCGATGGCGCCTTCGCACTTCAACAGCCAGCCCTGGCGCTTCGTGCTCGTGGACGACCGGGAGAAGATCGAAGAGGTCGCAAGCATAAGCGGCGAGAGCATGACGCGCCTCATGGAAGAGGGCACCTTCTGGAAGCGGTACAGACCGTACTTCCGGTTCTCGGAGAAGGAGATGGAGGAGCGGCGTGACGGTATTTTCATTGACCAGATGCCCCCCGTGCTCAAGCCTTTCAGGAAGCAAATTTTCTCGAACACCGGACAGACTATCATGAACCGCTTCGGCGTCCCGAAAACTCTAGGCGAAGACAACCGAAAGCTGATCGCCGGCTCGCCCCTCCTCCTCGCCGTCCTTCTGGATAAGACCGAATATCGTCCCGGCGAGCTGTCCGGGTTCTACTCCGTGTTCGGGATGGGGGCGGCGGTCGAGAACATCTGGCTGACGACGGCGGAGATCGGCATGGGCATCCAGTTCGTCTCGACGCCGATGGAGATCCCCGAGAACTGGCAGAGGATATGCAACCTCCTCGAAGTCCCGGAAGACCTGGAATTGATGGCGGTTTACCGGCTCGGGTACGTGCCAGAGGGACAGCGTCGCCCGACCATTGACTGGTCGAGTCGGCAGCGCAAACGCCTCTCGCAGTACGTGTTCCGCAACGCCTGCTCCACCCCGGAACGGGACCCGGAGGACCGTTGATGAACCCGAGGGTCCTCTCCGTGGCGACCGCTCTGCCGCCGTATCGAATCGGGCAGGAAGATGTCAAGGAGTTCGCGCGGGGCATGTTCTCAGATGCTTTCCCTGACCTGGACCGGCTCACCCCGATCTTCGACAACGTACACGTCGAGAGCCGATATTTCTGCGTCCCGCTGGAGTGGTTTTCGGAGGATCATACTTTCCCTGAGAAGAACGGCCTATATATCGAGCACGCGCTGAACCTTTCGGAGAAGGCGGCGCGGCGGGCGATGGACCGGGCGGGCGCCGATCCGGGGGACGTGGGCGCGATCTTCTTCGTCTCGACTACCGGGCTCGCTACGCCGTCGCTGGACTCGAAGCTCATCTTCCGCCTCGGACTCTCGGAGCACACGCGCCGCGTCCCCATCTGGGGCCTCGGTTGCGCGGCTGGGGCGGCTGGTCTTGCCCGCGCCTCGGAGTATGCGAGGCTGTATCCGGATCAAACCGTGCTGCTCGTCGGCGTGGAACTATCCGGCCTTACCTTCCAGCGCGGTGACCGCTCCAAGAGCAACCTCGTCTCCACCAGCCTCTTCGCCGATGGCGCCGCCGCCGTGCTGCTCGGCCAGACCGCTGAAAGCGGCCCTGAGATTCTCGGCAGCCACAGCACGACCTGGCCCGATACCGAGGATGTGATGGGGTGGGAGATCGTGGAGACCGGCCTCAAAGTGCAGCTCTCGAAGTCCGTTCCGGCGATCGTGCGCGAACGGCTGCGCGACGACCTCATAATGGCCTGCGATTCTCTGGGACTCGACTTCGAGGAGCTTCGTCACTTCGTGTTGCATCCAGGCGGAGCGAAGGTTCTCGATGCCTTCGAGGACGTGCTCGGCCTGGAGCGCGGGGGCCTCACGTTCTCCCGCGGCGTGCTGCGCGACTATGGAAATATGTCCAGCGTCACGGCGCTCTTTATCCTGGAGCGTTTCCTGGAGAGCGCGGAATTCGCGCCCGGTGACCTCGGTGTTCTTTCAGCGATGGGGCCTGGCTTCTCGGCGGAGCATGTGTTGTTCAGGTGTTAGATTTCAGAGTTTGCTCTCGTAACGCCGGGAGCTTTTGCTGAACGCTATTCTTCTCGTCTCGGCTGTCGTCCTCGTTGGCGTTCAGCGGCTCTTCGAGCTTCGCTATTCCCGCCGGAACGAGCGTCGGCTGCGCGCGAAAGGCGCGGTTGAGCGTGGCGCGGGACATTATCCTTTCATGGTCGGGATTCATGCTCTATGGCTGATCTCGACGCTCGTGGAAGGGTTGTTGCGTGGCCCGGTTTTTCCTTTCTGGTGGCCGGTTCCGCTGATCCTGTTTCTGATCGTCCAGCCGTTGCGATACTGGGCGATCTTCTCTTTGGGCGAGAACTGGAACGTGAGGATACTGGTTGTTCCCGAAAGGAAGCTCGTTTGGCGCGGCCCGTACAGATACTTCCCGCACCCGAACTACGTGGTTGTCGCGGTGGAGGTGCTTGCATTGCCGTTGATCTTCGGCGCATGGGTCACGGCTCTCGTCTTCACGGTGCTGAATGCTGCGTTCCTTTCCGTGCGAATCAGCGAAGAAGAGCGGGCACTGGAAGAACTGGCAGGCTAGTATAAGCTGCGTGGCAAGAGGCTGATGCCTGTCACCTGAAACCTATAACCGGGAGACATCTTGCTAGATCTGAAATACATCCGCGAGAACGCCGAAGCCGTTCAGAAGAACTGCGAGAACCGGGGTGTCGAGGCCGACGTGAGTCTCGTCGTGGAACTGGCGGATCGGCGCTCGGCCCTCATTCAGGAGTTGAATGATCTCCGTCAGGAGCAAAATCGGATGGCGAAGAGCATCGGCCAGGAGCGTGACACGGAGGCCCGGCAGAGACTTATCGAGGGTTCGCGGGGGATGAAGGATCGCATCCCGGAGTTGGAGGCGGAGCTTCGGCAGACAGAGGATCGGCTGCGCGACGAGCAACTGAAGATCCCCAACGTCACCCACCCGGACTCGCCCATCGGCAAGGACGACACCGAGAACGTCGAGATCCGTCGCTGGGGCGATATCCCGTCTTTCGACTTCGAGCCGAAGGACCACGTCGAGCTTGGCGAGAAACTTGGAATAATAGATTTCGACGCGGGCGCGAAGGTGACGGGGAGCAAGTTCTATTTCCTGCGCGGCGACGCGGTGCTTTTGGAGATGGCTCTCACGCGCTACGTGCTCGATGTCATCATGGAGCGTGGCTACGAGCCGACCATCACGCCGGACCTGGCGCGGGACGAGGCGCTGGTGGGGACGGGCTTCATCCCGAGGGGGCCGGAGACCCAGATCTACTCTGTCGCGGACTCGGACCTATCTTTGATCGCAACCGCCGAGATCACACTGGCCGGACAATTGGCGGATGAGATCTTGGACGCGGACCAATTGCCGCTGCGATACGCTGGCATCTCGCACTGCTTCCGAACCGAGGCTGGCTCTCACGGACGCGCCAGCCGCGGGCTGTACCGGGTCCACCAGTTCACGAAAGTCGAGATGTTCGCCTTCACGACTCCGGAGCAATCGGAGGGGATCCACGCCGAGATGGTCGAAATAGAGGAGCGCATCTTTCAGGGCCTCGGCCTGCCGTACCGCGTAGTAGACATCTGCACCGGCGACCTCGGCGGCGCGGCCTACCGCAAGTACGACCTGGAAGCCTGGATGCCAGGCCGGGGCCAGAACGGCGAGTTCGGCGAGGTCACCAGCACCTCGAACACCACCGACTACCAGGCGAGGCGTCTGAAGATACGCTACCGTCCCGAAGGCGGACGCCCGCAACTCCTCCACACCCTCAACGGCACGGCACTCGCCATGAGCCGCGCCCTTATAGCCTTGATCGAGGTCTACCAACAAGAGGATGGCTCCGTGAAAGTCCCGGATGCGCTGGTATCGTATCTCGGCAAGGAGAGACTGGAACCCGCCGGGACCAGGGGGTAACTCGATGAGCACTGACAAGGCTCGCGTGCGGCACCAGAGTTTCGTTGACCCGGAGGAGCAACGCCCGTACATCGAGCGGCTGCAAAGCCATCTCGACTCCGTGGCAGAGCCCGTGACCCGATAAGGGGTTAGTCCACCGCTTAGTCTATAATAACTCCACGAGACGCGGGGATCGGAGCAGGTTTTGACGAAGACGGTCAACATCCACGAGGCGAAGACGCATCTATCGCGGTTATTGGAGCAGGTACGGTTGGGGGAGGAGGTCATTATCGCAAAGGCTGGCAAGCCGGTGGCGCGGTTGGTCGCCTTCTCCGAGAAGCCCAAGAGGCGCGTGCCGGGGAGTGCTCGCGGGCAGATATGGATAGCGGAGGACTTCGACGCTCCATTGCCGCCAGAGTTGCAGAAGTTCTTCGAGTAGTGCGGGTACTGCTCGATACTCACACATTTCTGTGGTGGATCTCGGAGAGTTCAAAGCTATCGGAGACCGCTCGGGAGGTCATCACCGATGAGCGCAACGAAGTGTTCTTCAGCGTGGTTAGTGGATGGGAGATCGTCATAAAAGCCGGCATGAGGAAGCTGGAGCTGCCCGATGAGCCAGATAAGTTCGTGACCGAGCAGCTATCCCGGAACGATGTAGAAGTCCTGCCGATACACTTGAGGCACGTCTTTCACGTCCACGCCTTGCCGGACCATCATCGGGACCCCTTTGATCGCCTACTCGTGGCTCAGGCCAATGTCGAAGGCCTGCCGCTGGTCAGCGCGGACCCGGAGATCTCACGTTATCCGGTCGAAACCGTCTGGTAGAGCGGTGCTATAGTCGCGGGCCGCTATACTTGATCGGGTAGAGGAATTGCATTATGAGAGGAGCGTCCGCATGACCGAGGCGGTCGAGAAGCTTACAAAGAAGAGCGAGGACTCGAGTAAGTGGTACTTGCAGCTTGTCAGAATGGCGAAGCTTGCGGATTACGGGCCGGTGCGGGGGACGTTTGCCATCCGGCCTTACGGGTTTGCGATCTGGGAGCGCATCCAACGCGACCTCGATGACCGCTTCAAGGCGACCGGCCACGTC
>Ga0136632_10000320_pt1 | contig 13590 bp, 8 predicted proteins | sample AntDrymUQ6112106_2_FD_104670 | JGI IMG/M metagenome (GOLD analysis project Ga0136632, IMG submission 104670) | Polar desert sand microbial communities from Dry Valleys, Antarctica - metaG UQ611 (21.06) | ecosystem: Environmental > Terrestrial > Soil > Desert | place: Antarctica: Dry Valley...
CCCGGTCAGCACATGACCCGTGCCGATCCTGGCTCGAATCGGCGGAGCGCCGCGGCCGAAAGGACCGGCGCCGTCGTTGAAGGTCGGAGCGCAGCGTGCCACGGCGGAAGCGCTCGCCACAGACGCAACGGGGAGGAAAAAGGTGACAAGTCCGAGGAGCAGAACGAGCCGCTTCACGTGACGCAGTCTAAAGGAGCGGTACAGATCGAAGAACCCGCTGTCCCCGTGCACCTCACGCTCTCCTAGCCTGGGCGTCGCGTCACGATTAGAGCACGCCATTGCGGGGTACCGGTCCTGTACAAGCGACAGAAGGGGGTCATCATGGACGAACCTCGCGACCGGGCAGGCGCCGAATCCGGCGACCTCGCGACCGCGGACGTCTGGACGTTCCGCCAGGAGCATCTCCGTGCCGGCACCGACCTGATCGGCTTCTCCGTCGAGGCGATCGACGGCGGCATCGGCAAGATCGACGAGGCAACCGAGGAGGCAGGGAGTAGCCACCTCGTCGTCGACACGGGCCCGTGGATCTTCGGTAAGAAGGTGATGCTTCCGGCCGGGATCGTCCAGAACGTCGACTACGACACCGAGACGGTGTTCGTCACCCGGACGAAGGACGAGATCAAGAACGCGCCCGAGTTCGACCCGAACACGCAGCAGAACGACGAGGAGTACCGAAGCCGGCTCGGCGGCTACTACGAGGGCTTCTAGGAGCGCGCGGCCTCGCCGGGACGGGGCTCCTCGAGCCCCCTCTCCGGCGGGCCCACCGGCACGGGGGCCAGCGGCCGGAGATACAGGTAGTCGTAAAGGAGCGCGGCCGCAGCGGCTCCTGCCAGCGGCCCGACGATGTAGACCCAGAAGTCGTCCCAGAAGTTCTGGACCAGCTCGGGGCCGAGGGCGCGGGCGGGATTCATGGCGGCGCCCGTCAGTGGGCCGCCGGCAAGGATGTCGAGCGTGATCGTGAAGCCGATCGCCAGGCCTGCGATCGCCTTGAAGGTCCCACGCGGATCGGCGGCGGTCGCGAAGATCACCCAGACGAGAAAGAAGGTCAGGATCGCCTCGGTCAACACTCCCGCGCCGCCGCCGATCGCCTCGTTCAGCACCGGCACGCCCGCGTCGAGGTTCCATTCGCCCGGGAAGACGACGTTCACGGCCAGGGCGCCCAGGACCGCGCCCGCAAGCTGCGCGACGACGTAGACGCCGGCGAGCGAAGGAGCAATCCGCCGCGTCACGAGGAAGCCGAAGGTCACCGCGGGGTTGAAGTGCGCTCCGGAGATGTGCCCGACCGCGGAAGCCATCACCGCGATCACGAGGCCGTGCGCGATCGCGATCCCGACGAGGTTGGCACCCGGCACCGCGATCGCGCTCATGCCGACGAAGACAAGCGCGAAGGCGCCGACGAGCTCGGCGACGCCACGCCGGAGAGGGTCGTGCTCCACGGCCTCTCACCGTAGGCACCGGCCCGGACGGAGCTGGGCCGCCAAACGGAGCCGGGCCGCCAAGGTGCTACCGTGGGCGGATGAGGGCCGACGTCCAGACGGGCAACGAGCACGAGGTGTCGTGCCCGCACTGCAAGAAGCCTTTCGCCGCTACCTTCCTGCCGGGACTCCGCAGCCGCGGCTTCAAGTGCCCGCACTGCCGGCTGTTCGTCCCGCTCGAGCGTGCGGCCGACGCGCCACTTACGCGCGACTTGTCCGCGTAGCCCTCGTGCTACTGACGCGAGGCTAGACGCAGTCCTTCAGCGGCTGCGCCTCGGGAAGCCCCTCGAGCTTCTTCAGCGTGTTGTTTTCGATCTGCCGGATCCGCTCGCGGGTGACGCCGAAGGCTCGGCCGACCTCCTCGAGCGTGCACGGCGGCGTGCCCGCGAGGCCGAAGCGAAGCTCGATCACCTTCCGCTCGCGCTCCGGAAGCGCCGAGAGCGCGAACTCGACGTCCTCGCGCCGCAACGACAGGGACGCCGTGTCGAAGGGGGACTCGGCTGAGTCGTCGGGTACGAAATCCCCGAGCGAGCTCTCCTCTTCCTCCCCGATCGGCTTCTCCAGCGAAACCGGCAGCTGCGCCATCCGAAGGATCTCGCGCACCTCCTCGGTCGTCATCTCGAGCTCCTCCGCGATCTCGTCTGGCCGCGGCTCGCGCCCCAGCCGCTGCACGAGCTGTCGCTCGATGTGGACGACCTTGTTCAGCTTCTCGACCATGTGCACGGGAATGCGGATCGTGCGCGCCTTGTCTGCGATCGCGCGCGTCACCGCCTGACGGATCCACCAGGTGGCGTAGGTGGAGAACTTGAAGCCCTTGCGGTAGTCGAACTTCTCGACGGCGCGAATGAGGCCGAGCGAGCCCTCCTGGATCAGATCCAGAAAGGAGAGGCCTCGGCCCAGGTAGGCCTTGGCAATCGAGACGACGAGTCGGAGGTTGGCCTCCACCATCTGCGTCTTCGCCGACATGTCGCCGCGCTCGATCCGCTTCGCCAGGTAAATCTCCTGGTCAGCCGTCAGCAGCGGCACCTTGCCGATCTCCCGCAGGTACAGCCGCAGCGAGTCAAGGGACGGCTCGACGGTGAGGTCGAGCTTGGGAGCCGCCTTATCGTCCTCGGCAAGCGCCGGCTGCTCGTGCGGCGGCGACTTGTACTGCTCTCCCTCGACGAGCTCGATGGAGTGGTCGATCAGGTAGGTGTAGAAGTCCTCGATCTGCTCCTTCGTCAACTCGACCTCCTCCAGGCCGCTGACGATCTCGTCGTAGGTGAGGAACCCCTTCTCCTGTCCGTGCTGGACGAGCTTCTGGAGTTCCTCGACGTCGGGGAGGGCGATATCGACGGTGAGCATGGACCTCCGCTTTCCTCGTGGGGGACGAGACCTGGAGCGACGAACCTGCCTAGAACACAAGAAGAGCCGGTTCGCAGTGCACCGGCTCTGACCATCGAGGGCTCGATCTTACAACGGAATCCACGACTTGTGGAGCTGAATTTTTCCCAGCCGTCTACCGTTCGGCAACCAGCTCGCCGACGAGCTCGCGGCGGGAGTTCTCGAGCGGGACAACGCCGAGGTCGCCCGTCTCGAAGCCCAGCCGCCGCAACAGCTCGGCCGCGCCGGAGCGCGCGGCACGTGTCGCTCCGTCCTCCACCTTCAACGCGAGCCCGATCCCGCCCGGGCCAGCCGCGCAGAGCAGGCCCTCTGCCCCGCCCTTGGCGGTCCACCCCTTCAGCTCGCGCATCAGCAACGTGTCGGCGGCAAGCGGCCCACGAATCAACTCTGGATGTGCCCGCATCGCGGCGCAGACCTCGCCGCCCCCCTCGAGCTCCTCCAAGCGCGAGAATGCGAAGGCGATCCGCTCGAGCGGCACAGCCCACGTGGGGACGCCACAGCCGTCGACCGCGACGGGAAGCTCCTCCTCGCTCAGATCGGTCGCTGCAACGATCTCGGCAAGGCAGCCGCGCTGCACGGGGTGGGTCTCGAGCCTGTAGCCACCCGCGGCCCAACCCTTGGTACGGCAGAGCGCCAGCATTCCCGCGTGCTTGCCGGAGCAGTTGTGCTCGATCCGCGAAGATCCGGATCCGCATTCCAGCTCGTCCTCGGTCGCGGGCGCCTTCGCGAGCAGGGAACGCACCGCCGCGAGCTGCTCGGGCGAGGCCACATGTGAGGCCGAGGCAATCGCGATCTCCTCGGGCGCCAGGTCAGCTCGCGCCCGAACGAGCGGCAGCGCCTGAAACGGCTTGGCCGACGAGCGTAGAAACGTGACGAGCTCCGCATCGCCGGCCTCGGCGACAACCGCGCCGTCTTGAACCGCGACGGCGTGCACACGATGGCGCGCCTCGACGACGCCACCGCGCCGCACGACCACGGTCAGAGGATCCACACGGCCAGCCTAAGCGATGCGCACTCTTGCGGACGGGCGAGAGATTTCGTATGGTCGAGAATTATCGACCAATCGATCGTCCTTCCTGTTCCCGACTACGAGGCCGTCGACATTCTCATTGTCGACGAGCCCCAACAGCTGCGCGCTCTTGCCGGCGAGAGCCGGCAGCGGATCGTCGCCCTGTTGCGCGAGCGCGCCGCGTCGACGACCGAGCTCGCGGCTGAGCTCCGGCTTGCGAAGGGCACCATCAGCCATCACCTGAAGGTGCTGGAGGAGGCGGGGCTCGTCCGAGTCGTCCGGACGAGGCAGGTACGCGCGATGACGGAGCGCTTCTACGGTCGCGTCGCGCGCCTCTTCCTGATCAAGGGCGCGGAGGAGGACGAGGCCCTGGCGCACGTGCGCGTGCGGCTCGACGCGGCCGACGCCCTGCGCTTCGAGCGACGCGTCAGGCGCCTCACACGCGACATAGAAGCTCGCGACAGCGGGATCGGCGAGGAGTACACGCTTGTGATCGGGTTGTACCGAACGGGGAGCCACACGTGAGACGCCGGCCCCTCGGCGGTCTGTGGCGCCACGCCGACTTCCTGAAGCTGTGGTCGGCGGAATCGATCAGCGTGTTCGGCTCGCAGTTCTCTCAACTGGCGCTCCCCCTCGTTGCCGTGCTCCTCCTCGACGCGAGCGCCTTCGCCGTCTCCGCGCTCTTCGTCGTCGAGTTCCTGCCGTTCATCCTCTTCGCGCTTCCCGCGGGAGTGTGGGTCGACCGGCTGCGGCGGAAGCCCATCCTCGTTCTCGGCGATCTCGGTCGTGCGGTGCTGCTCGGCTCGATCCCACTCGCCTATGCGTTCGACGCGTTGACGCTCCCGCACCTCTACCTCGTCGGCTTCCTCGTCGGCGTCTGCACCGTCTTTTTCGACGTTGCCTACCAGTCCTACCTGCCGTCGCTGGTCGAGCGCCACCAGCTCGTCGAGGGCAATTCGAAGCTCGAGGTCAGCCGCTCGATGTCGCAGCTTGCCGGCCCGGGCGCCGCCGGCGGCATCGTCTCCGCTCTGGGCGCGCCAGTCGCCGTCCTGCTCGACTCGATCAGCTTCGTGCTCTCGGCCGTCTTCCTCTTCGCCATCCGCAAGCGCGAGACGCTGCCGGAGCGGGCGTCGAAGGCCGAGCGGCCGAGCATGCTGGCCGACGCACGCGAGGGGCTGCGCTTCGTCGTCGGCAATCCCTACCTGCGTGCGATCTCAATGTGCACCGGGACCTCGAACTTCTTTTGGAGCATGGGCGGCGCGCTCCTCGTCGTCTACGCGGTGCGCGAGCTCGAGATGTCGGCGGCGCTCCTTGGTCTCGCCTTCTCGCTCGGAAACGCCGGCCCGCTGCTCGCCGCCTTCAGCACCAGCCGGATCTCCAGCCGACTTGGTGTAGGCCCAACGATCCTCGGCATGTCGCTCCTCTTCTCAGCGTCGCTGCTCTTCGTGCCCCTCGCCACGAAGGAGCTCGCGCTGCCCTTCCTCGTCGCCTCGGGCGTGCTCGGGGGCTTCGGCGGGGTGGCCTACAACATCACCCAGGTCAGTTTCCGGCAGGCGATCTGCCCCGAGCGGATGCAGGGACGAATGAATGCCGCGATCCGCTTTCTCGTCTGGGGCACGATGCCACTCGGCGCGCTGCTCGGGGGCACCCTTGGCACCTGGCTCGGCTTGCGGACGGCGTTGTGGATCGCTGCAATCGGTGCCTTGTTCACGTTTCTGCCGATCCTGTTCTCGCCGGTGCCTAAGCTCCGGGAGATGCCCGCGCCCGTCGAGGAACCGCTGCCCTCGCAAGCCGAAGCGGCTGGCGGCCTGATTCCGGCACTAACGACGTCGCCGGCTGCGACGCCGCCTCTGGAGGCCGATGCCTGAACTGCCGGAGATCGAGGCGTGGGTGCGGGAGTTGGACGAGCTCGTCTCGACCACAGCGGTACTCCGCGCGGGTCCCGCGCACATCGCGACGCTAAAGACCTTCGAGCCGCCACTCGCTGCCATCGAAGGGAGGCAACTCAAAGGCGCTCGTCGGCGAGGCAAGCACCTCCTCTTCCCCACCGAGGACGGCGAGCTCGTGCTGCGGATCCACCTGATGAGCGCGGGCCGGCTGCGTCATCTGAAGGCGGGCGCGAAGGGGCCCAAATCACCCGCGTTCCGGCTCCGCTTCGAGGATGGCACGGAGCTCGTGCTGACCGAGGCAGGAGCGAAGAAGCGCGCGGGCGTCTGGCTGCAAACGCCCGCGGCGACGGAGGCTGAGCTCGCCCATCTCGGTCCGGAGGCGCTCGATGTCGACGCGCGCCTGCTACGCGAGATCCTCGCGAACGACAACCGGCGGCTGCACTCGCTCCTGCGCGACCAGCGGGCTCTCGCCGGGATCGGCCGGGCGCACGCGAACGAGATCCTCTGGCGGGCGCGGCTCTCGCCCTTCGCGCTCTCGAGGCAACTCGGCGAGGAGGAGATCCAGCGGCTGGCGGACGCGATTCACGAGGATCTCGAGCGGGCGCTCGAGTTGCGTCAGCAGGGCAAGGGCGACAAGGACGTCTACCTCGTCCATCGGCGGCTGGGCGATCCCTGCCCGCCCGGCCACGACGCCTCGAGCGGCGGTCCGATCCACCAGGTCGACTACGAGGAGCACACGGTCTTCTACTGCCCCGCGTGCCAGACCGGCGGACGCATCCTCAAAGATCGACGGCTATCGCGGCTGCTCCGCTGAGGACCTTCCGGCCGCGGCCCGCAAGGGACCTGTCTGCGGGACTGTCCCTCGTCCTCAACGGACAGGCAGCGTCACCGTCAGCCGCCCGCCGTCGAGCTCCACCGTGCCTCCGGTCGCACGGACGATGCGGACGGCGACCGCGGCGCCGAGATCCTTGAGCTCCTCCCCGAGTACGACGGGGGCCGCGGCGGCGGTAACAGGCTCGACTGTGACCCGCCCGCCGTCGACGGCGGGCGGGTCACAGTCGAGCCTGTTACCGCCGCCGCGGCCCCCGTCGTACTCGGGGAGGAGCTCAAGGATCTCGGCGCCGCGGTCGCCGTCCGCATCGTCCGTGCGACCGGAGGCACGGTGGAGCTCGACGGCGGGCGGCTGACGGTGACGCTGCCTGTCCGTTGAGGACGAGGGACAGTCCCGCAGACAGGTCCCTTGCGGGCCGCGGCCGGAAGGTCCTCAGCGGAGCAGCCGCGATAGCCGTCGATCTTTGAGGATGCGTCCGCCGGTCTGGCACGCGGGGCAGTAGAAGACCGTGTGCTCCTCGTAGTCGACCTGGTGGATCGGACCGCCGCTCGAGGCGTCGTGGCCGGGCGGGCAGGGATCGCCCAGCCGCCGATGGACGAGGTAGACGTCCTTGTCGCCCTTGCCCTGCTGACGCAACTCGAGCGCCCGCTCGAGATCCTCGTGAATCGCGTCCGCCAGCCGCTGGATCTCCTCCTCGCCGAGTTGCCTCGAGAGCGCGAAGGGCGAGAGCCGCGCCCGCCAGAGGATCTCGTTCGCGTGCGCCCGGCCGATCCCGGCGAGAGCCCGCTGGTCGCGCAGGAGCGAGTGCAGCCGCCGGTTGTCGTTCGCGAGGATCTCGCGTAGCAGGCGCGCGTCGACATCGAGCGCCTCCGGACCGAGATGGGCGAGCTCAGCCTCCGTCGCCGCGGGCGTTTGCAGCCAGACGCCCGCGCGCTTCTTCGCTCCTGCCTCGGTCAGCACGAGCTCCGTGCCATCCTCGAAGCGGAGCCGGAACGCGGGTGATTTGGGCCCCTTCGCGCCCGCCTTCAGATGACGCAGCCGGCCCGCGCTCATCAGGTGGATCCGCAGCACGAGCTCGCCGTCCTCGGTGGGGAAGAGGAGGTGCTTGCCTCGCCGACGAGCGCCTTTGAGTTGCCTCCCTTCGATGGCAGCGAGTGGCGGCTCGAAGGTCTTTAGCGTCGCGATGTGCGCGGGACCCGCGCGGAGTACCGCTGTGGTCGAGACGAGCTCGTCCAACTCCCGCACCCACGCCTCGATCTCCGGCAGTTCAGGCATCGGCCTCCAGAGGCGGCGTCGCAGCCGGCGACGTCGTTAGTGCCGGAATCAGGCCGCCAGCCGCTTCGGCTTGCGAGGGCAGCGGTTCCTCGACGGGCGCGGGCATCTCCCGGAGCTTAGGCACCGGCGAGAACAGGATCGGCAGAAACGTGAACAAGGCACCGATTGCAGCGATCCACAACGCCGTCCGCAAGCCGAGCCAGGTGCCAAGGGTGCCCCCGAGCAGCGCGCCGAGTGGCATCGTGCCCCAGACGAGAAAGCGGATCGCGGCATTCATTCGTCCCTGCATCCGCTCGGGGCAGATCGCCTGCCGGAAACTGACCTGGGTGATGTTGTAGGCCACCCCGCCGAAGCCCCCGAGCACGCCCGAGGCGACGAGGAAGGGCAGCGCGAGCTCCTTCGTGGCGAGGGGCACGAAGAGCAGCGACGCTGAGAAGAGGAGCGACATGCCGAGGATCGTTGGGCCTACACCAAGTCGGCTGGAGATCCGGCTGGTGCTGAAGGCGGCGAGCAGCGGGCCGGCGTTTCCGAGCGAGAAGGCGAGACCAAGGAGCGCCGCCGACATCTCGAGCTCGCGCACCGCGTAGACGACGAGGAGCGCGCCGCCCATGCTCCAAAAGAAGTTCGAGGTCCCGGTGCACATTGAGATCGCACGCAGGTAGGGATTGCCGACGACGAAGCGCAGCCCCTCGCGTGCGTCGGCCAGCATGCTCGGCCGCTCGGCCTTCGACGCCCGCTCCGGCAGCGTCTCGCGCTTGCGGATGGCGAAGAGGAAGACGGCCGAGAGCACGAAGCTGATCGAGTCGAGCAGGACGGCGACTGGCGCGCCCAGAGCGGAGACGATGCCGCCGGCGGCGCCCGGGCCGGCAAGCTGCGACATCGAGCGGCTGACCTCGAGCTTCGAATTGCCCTCGACGAGCTGGTGGCGCTCGACCAGCGACGGCAGGTAGGACTGGTAGGCAACGTCGAAAAAGACGGTGCAGACGCCGACGAGGAAGCCGACGAGGTAGAGGTGCGGGAGCGTCAACGCGTCGAACGCATAGGCGAGTGGGATCGAGCCGAGCAGCACCGCACGACCGAGATCGCCGAGAACGAGGATGGGCTTCCGCCGCAGCCGGTCGACCCACACTCCCGCGGGAAGCGCGAAGAGGATGAACGGCAGGAACTCGACGACGAAGAGCGCGGAGACGGCGAAGGCGCTCGCGTCGAGGAGGAGCACGGCAACGAGGGGGAGCGCCAGTTGAGAGAACTGCGAGCCGAACACGCTGATCGATTCCGCCGACCACAGCTTCAGGAAGTCGGCGTGGCGCCACAGACCGCCGAGGGGCCGGCGTCTCACGTGTGGCTCCCCGTTCGGTACAACCCGATCACAAGCGTGTACTCCTCGCCGATCCCGCTGTCGCGAGCTTCTATGTCGCGTGTGAGGCGCCTGACGCGTCGCTCGAAGCGCAGGGCGTCGGCCGCGTCGAGCCGCACGCGCACGTGCGCCAGGGCCTCGTCCTCCTCCGCGCCCTTGATCAGGAAGAGGCGCGCGACGCGACCGTAGAAGCGCTCCGTCATCGCGCGTACCTGCCTCGTCCGGACGACTCGGACGAGCCCCGCCTCCTCCAGCACCTTCAGGTGATGGCTGATGGTGCCCTTCGCAAGCCGGAGCTCAGCCGCGAGCTCGGTCGTCGACGCGGCGCGCTCGCGCAACAGGGCGACGATCCGCTGCCGGCTCTCGCCGGCAAGAGCGCGCAGCTGTTGGGGCTCGTCGACAATGAGAATGTCGACGGCCTCGTAGTCGGGAACAGGAAGGACGATCGATTGGTCGATAATTCTCGACCATACGAAATCTCTCGCCCGTCCGCAAGAGTGCGCATCGCTTAGGCTGGCCGTGTGGATCCTCTGACCGTGGTCGTGCGGCGCGGTGGCGTCGTCGAGGCGCGCCATCGTGTGCACGCCGTCGCGGTTCAAGACGGCGCGGTTGTCGCCGAGGCCGGCGATGCGGAGCTCGTCACGTTTCTACGCTCGTCGGCCAAGCCGTTTCAGGCGCTGCCGCTCGTTCGGGCGCGAGCTGACCTGGCGCCCGAGGAGATCGCGATTGCCTCGGCCTCACATGTGGCCTCGCCCGAGCAGCTCGCGGCGGTGCGTTCCCTGCTCGCGAAGGCGCCCGCGACCGAGGACGAGCTGGAATGCGGATCCGGATCTTCGCGGATCGAGCACAACTGCTCCGGCAAGCACGCGGGAATGCTGGCGCTCTGCCGTACCAAGGGTTGGGCCGCGGGTGGCTACAGGCTCGAGACCCACCCCGTGCAGCGCGGCTGCCTTGCCGAGATCGTTGCAGCGACCGATCTGAGCGAGGAGGAGCTTCCCGTCGCGGTCGACGGCTGTGGCGTCCCCACGTGGGCTGTGCCGCTCGAGCGGATCGCCTTCGCATTCTCGCGCTTGGAGGAGCTCGAGGGGGGCGGCGAGGTCTGCGCCGCGATGCGGGCACATCCAGAGTTGATTCGTGGGCCGCTTGCCGCCGACACGTTGCTGATGCGCGAGCTGAAGGGGTGGACCGCCAAGGGCGGGGCAGAGGGCCTGCTCTGCGCGGCTGGCCCGGGCGGGATCGGGCTCGCGTTGAAGGTGGAGGACGGAGCGACACGTGCCGCGCGCTCCGGCGCGGCCGAGCTGTTGCGGCGGCTGGGCTTCGAGACGGGCGACCTCGGCGTTGTCCCGCTCGAGAACTCCCGCCGCGAGCTCGTCGGCGAGCTGGTTGCCGAACGGTAGACGGCTGGGAAAAATTCAGCTCCACAAGTCGTGGATTCCGTTGTAAGATCGAGCCCTCGATGGTCAGAGCCGGTGCACTGCGAACCGGCTCTTCTTGTGTTCTAGGCAGGTTCGTCGCTCCAGGTCTCGTCCCCCACGAGGAAAGCGGAGGTCCATGCTCACCGTCGATATCGCCCTCCCCGACGTCGAGGAACTCCAGAAGCTCGTCCAGCACGGACAGGAGAAGGGGTTCCTCACCTACGACGAGATCGTCAGCGGCCTGGAGGAGGTCGAGTTGACGAAGGAGCAGATCGAGGACTTCTACACCTACCTGATCGACCACTCCATCGAGCTCGTCGAGGGAGAGCAGTACAAGTCGCCGCCGCACGAGCAGCCGGCGCTTGCCGAGGACGATAAGGCGGCTCCCAAGCTCGACCTCACCGTCGAGCCGTCCCTTGACTCGCTGCGGCTGTACCTGCGGGAGATCGGCAAGGTGCCGCTGCTGACGGCTGACCAGGAGATTTACCTGGCGAAGCGGATCGAGCGCGGCGACATGTCGGCGAAGACGCAGATGGTGGAGGCCAACCTCCGACTCGTCGTCTCGATTGCCAAGGCCTACCTGGGCCGAGGCCTCTCCTTTCTGGATCTGATCCAGGAGGGCTCGCTCGGCCTCATTCGCGCCGTCGAGAAGTTCGACTACCGCAAGGGCTTCAAGTTCTCCACCTACGCCACCTGGTGGATCCGTCAGGCGGTGACGCGCGCGATCGCAGACAAGGCGCGCACGATCCGCATTCCCGTGCACATGGTCGAGAAGCTGAACAAGGTCGTCCACATCGAGCGACAGCTCGTGCAGCGGCTGGGGCGCGAGCCGCGGCCAGACGAGATCGCGGAGGAGCTCGAGATGACGACCGAGGAGGTGCGCGAGATCCTTCGGATGGCGCAGCTGCCGGTTTCGCTGGAGAAGCCGATCGGGGAGGAAGAGGAGAGCTCGCTCGGGGATTTCGTACCCGACGACTCAGCCGAGTCCCCCTTCGACACGGCGTCCCTGTCGTTGCGGCGCGAGGACGTCGAGTTCGCGCTCTCGGCGCTTCCGGAGCGCGAGCGGAAGGTGATCGAGCTTCGCTTCGGCCTCGCGGGCACGCCGCCGTGCACGCTCGAGGAGGTCGGCCGAGCCTTCGGCGTCACCCGCGAGCGGATCCGGCAGATCGAAAACAACACGCTGAAGAAGCTCGAGGGGCTTCCCGAGGCGCAGCCGCTGAAGGACTGCGTCTAGCCTCGCGTCAGTAGCACGAGGGCTACGCGGACAAGTCGCGCGTAAGTGGCGCGTCGGCCGCACGCTCGAGCGGGACGAACAGCCGGCAGTGCGGGCACTTGAAGCCGCGGCTGCGGAGTCCCGGCAGGAAGGTAGCGGCGAAAGGCTTCTTGCAGTGCGGGCACGACACCTCGTGCTCGTTGCCCGTCTGGACGTCGGCCCTCATCCGCCCACGGTAGCACCTTGGCGGCCCGGCTCCGTTTGGCGGCCCAGCTCCGTCCGGGCCGGTGCCTACGGTGAGAGGCCGTGGAGCACGACCCTCTCCGGCGTGGCGTCGCCGAGCTCGTCGGCGCCTTCGCGCTTGTCTTCGTCGGCATGAGCGCGATCGCGGTGCCGGGTGCCAACCTCGTCGGGATCGCGATCGCGCACGGCCTCGTGATCGCGGTGATGGCTTCCGCGGTCGGGCACATCTCCGGAGCGCACTTCAACCCCGCGGTGACCTTCGGCTTCCTCGTGACGCGGCGGATTGCTCCTTCGCTCGCCGGCGTCTACGTCGTCGCGCAGCTTGCGGGCGCGGTCCTGGGCGCCCTGGCCGTGAACGTCGTCTTCCCGGGCGAATGGAACCTCGACGCGGGCGTGCCGGTGCTGAACGAGGCGATCGGCGGCGGCGCGGGAGTGTTGACCGAGGCGATCCTGACCTTCTTTCTCGTCTGGGTGATCTTCGCGACCGCCGCCGATCCGCGTGGGACCTTCAAGGCGATCGCAGGCCTGGCGATCGGCTTCACGATCACGCTCGACATCCTTGCCGGCGGCCCACTGACGGGCGCCGCCATGAATCCCGCCCGCGCCCTCGGCCCCGAGCTGGTCCAGAACTTCTGGGACGACTTCTGGGTCTACATCGTCGGGCCGCTGGCAGGAGCCGCTGCGGCCGCGCTCCTTTACGACTACCTGTATCTCCGGCCGCTGGCCCCCGTGCCGGTGGGCCCGCCGGAGAGGGGGCTCGAGGAGCCCCGTCCCGGCGAGGCCGCGCGCTCCTAGAAGCCCTCGTAGTAGCCGCCGAGCCGGCTTCGGTACTCCTCGTCGTTCTGCTGCGTGTTCGGGTCGAACTCGGGCGCGTTCTTGATCTCGTCCTTCGTCCGGGTGACGAACACCGTCTCGGTGTCGTAGTCGACGTTCTGGACGATCCCGGCCGGAAGCATCACCTTCTTACCGAAGATCCACGGGCCCGTGTCGACGACGAGGTGGCTACTCCCTGCCTCCTCGGTTGCCTCGTCGATCTTGCCGATGCCGCCGTCGATCGCCTCGACGGAGAAGCCGATCAGGTCGGTGCCGGCACGGAGATGCTCCTGGCGGAACGTCCAGACGTCCGCGGTCGCGAGGTCGCCGGATTCGGCGCCTGCCCGGTCGCGAGGTTCGTCCATGATGACCCCCTTCTGTCGCTTGTACAGGACCGGTACCCCGCAATGGCGTGCTCTAATCGTGACGCGACGCCCAGGCTAGGAGAGCGTGAGGTGCACGGGGACAGCGGGTTCTTCGATCTGTACCGCTCCTTTAGACTGCGTCACGTGAAGCGGCTCGTTCTGCTCCTCGGACTTGTCACCTTTTTCCTCCCCGTTGCGTCTGTGGCGAGCGCTTCCGCCGTGGCACGCTGCGCTCCGACCTTCAACGACGGCGCCGGTCCTTTCGGCCGCGGCGCTCCGCCGATTCGAGCCAGGATCGGCACGGGTCATGTGCTGACCGGG
>Ga0136632_10000323_pt1 | contig 13576 bp, 11 predicted proteins | sample AntDrymUQ6112106_2_FD_104670 | JGI IMG/M metagenome (GOLD analysis project Ga0136632, IMG submission 104670) | Polar desert sand microbial communities from Dry Valleys, Antarctica - metaG UQ611 (21.06) | ecosystem: Environmental > Terrestrial > Soil > Desert | place: Antarctica: Dry Valley...
GAACAGTTCGGTCAGGCTCGGATGGGGCTGAATGAACTCGGCCACCTCCGCCACCGTGGCCTCCCAGTTGACGGCCAGGTAGCCGCCGCTGAGCTGCTCGGTGACCCAAGGCCCGACCATGTGCACTCCGAGGATCTTGCCAGCGGTGCCGTCTGCGTTCTTCTCGGCGATGATCTTGCACAGTCCGTCGGTATCGCCGACGATCTGCGCCCGACTGTTGAACTTGAACGGATGCGAGGCCGCCACGACATCGTGGCCGGCATCCCGGGCTTGTTGCTCGGCGAGCCCAGCAAATGCCACTTCCGGATGGCAATAGATCGCCCACGGCACCTTGTCGTACATCACCGGCATCGGGCCTTCGCCGAGGATGTGCTTGATCACGAGGATCGCTTCTGCGTAACCGACGTGAGCGAGTTGCGGCGTGTCGATCAGGTCGCCGACGGCATACACGCCATCCTCGCCGGTGCGGCAGTACTCGTCGACCTCGACGAAGCCGCGATCGTCCACCTTGACACCCGTCCCTTCAAGGCCGAGCTCGTCGGCGAACGGTCGCCGCCCGACGGACACGATCACCGCGTCGGTATCGAGGTGCTCGTCGTCGCCGAAGTGCACCGTCGTGCCGCCAGAGTCGTTCGGCGTGTGACCCGTGACCATCACGCCGGTACTGATGCCGATCTTGCGCTTCTTGAAGCTGCGCACGACCACATTGGCGACGTCGTCGTCGAGGCCTGGCAGGATCTTCGGCAGGCCTTCGAGGATGGTCACCTTGGCGCCGAGGTCCGAGAACGTCGACGCGAACTCGCACCCGATGGCGCCGCCACCGATCACGACGACCCGCTCGGGCACCACGTCGAGGTCGAGCACCTCGTCGCTCGTCATGATCGGGCCGCCGCGCTCGAAGTTCGGGATGAGGCGGGGAACGGAGCCGGACGCCAACATGACGGCATCGCCGGACAGTTCGGTCGTCGATCCGTCCTTCATTGACACGGTGACGGCGTGATCGGGTCCCAGCGATCCGGTGCCGTTGAACACGTCGACCTTGCGTCCTTTGCACATGGCAGCGATGCCATTGACGAGGCCGCTCACGATCGCCTGTTTGCGTTCCTGGGTCTTGGCGAAGTTGACCGAAGGGCTACCGGCCTCTATACCGAACTCGGCGGCGCTCGCGACGTGCCGGTACACCGACGCCGTCTCCAAGAACGCCTTGGCCGGGATGCAGCCGCGGTTCAGACATGTTCCGCCGAGTGCGTCCTTCTCGATCATGGCCACCTTCAGGCCAGCAGACGCTCCGTACAGCGCCGCGCAGTAGCCGCCCGGGCCTCCGCCGATCACGACCAGATCGAACTGCTCAGCCGTGGGGATCACCTCGCTCGATCGGGGCCCGGGACCTGCACCCGTGCCGTTCCGGCGGTCACGGTAGCGGTTCCCTGCTGGGGACGGTTCAGTTACCTGCCAGTAGCCATCGGGCGCTTGCTTCGCCCCGCTCGTACCGCAGGGTGCGCACGTCGCTCGCCACTCCTTCAACGTCGAAGATCAGCTCGCAGCGTCGTCGCTCGACCGTCGTCGCCCCGCACGACCCCTCCGCCGACGACGGCTGCCGAGGATCGAGCGCTCCCGTGCCTGGGACCACGAGCCGAAACCCGCTGGCGCCGTCAGAATCCTCGACACCCCCAAGCGTCACCGCGACACGCAACTCATCGCCGGCCTCGTCGCTGCCGTCGACGATGATGTCCATGTCGGCAACCTCGATCACGGCGCCGAGCTCGCTGTTGGGAACCGACTCCTCCTGGTTGGACACGCGAATCAGTTGGATCCCGCCCGCTACCAAAATGAGAAGGCCGGTCCCCACGGCCAGGAGCAGCAGGGTTCGGGTCCGCATCTGCGATCAGTGTGGCAGGGCGCCGTCCGAACGGTGCATCGAAGGCCGACGCTCAGTCGCTGAGGTCAATGTCGTCCGAGCTCATGTCCTCCAGGACTGCCTCGCCCTTTTCGATGATGTCCTTCAGCTCGTCGGCGTCGAGCGCCTCGAGCACACTCAGCACTGCTTCGTCGAACGTGCCGATCGGGCTGACGTACCACTCGCCATCGACCTCGGAGACGACGATGCCCGGAACCTCGAAGTCCGCGAAGGCCGTTGTGACGCTGTCGATGAGCTCTCGGATGGCCTCGGGATCCTCGAAGTCGTTGAGCGCGTTGTCGAGCTCGGTGCTGATCTCGTCACCGGAGACGCACACCTCGTCCGTCTCCCCGTTCGCCTCCACGCTGAAACAACCGTCGGAGTACTGCAGGTAGGCGGTGTCGCCCTCGACCTCGATCTTCATGGCGAAGTCTTCGACGAAGACCTGGCGTTGATCGCCGTCCCCCTCGACCCGCAGGTCCTTCTCGGTGACGGTGATGCTCACAGCCTGCTCCTCGAACTCGGTCTGAGCGTCGTCGAGGAACAGCGGGGCGTAGCGCTGCAGGGCGCCGGCCTCACCGGGGTCGATGCCGGCGATGGCGGCCTTCAGGTCGGTGGCCTCCAGCGCCGCCAGCATGTTGTCGATCGCTCCCTCGGGAGAGTCGGCGCCGATCGGCGCCACAGCTTGCGAAGCCTCCGGGATCGCCGGCACGTCGCCGGTCTCAGAGTCGAACGTCGACTGACGTGCCTGCTCGGCGGCAAAGTAGAACAGGCTCAGGTACCACTCGCCGTCCTCTTGAACACCGACGAGCTGGAGGTCGAACGGCTCCTGCGTCGTGCTGCTCTCGGTATCGACGTCATCGAGCACGGGACCGGTGGGCAGCTCGTCGGCGTTGACCTCGACCGTAGCGTCGGCCGTGATGTTGAGGTGGACGATGTCATCGACGTTCGTCTCGGCTACTTCCACGTCCTCGTTCTCGAGCGTGACATCCACACCGTTGACGTCTTCGAGATTTACGTCGGACAGCACTTCGAGACGTTCGAGCTCGTCGATCATGTCGAACGCCGGGTCGCTGATGGCCCGGCGCTCACCCGGCAACAACAGCTCGGCGGCGCCCAGGGCATCGGTGTTCCGGAAGGCCTCGAGCGTGCGCTCGCCGAGCTCCTCCGGCGACGCCGAGCCGGCGAGCGCCGAATCGTCGTCGAGAACTCCCTGGTTCACGGCGAACACCGCCGCCGCTCCCACGGCCACCACTGCCACAGCGGCTGCGATGATCTTGCCCCGGCCGCGTCGTGGCGAGGACGTGGGCTCGACGGGCGCGGTCGGCGCACCTGGTCCACCGCCGGGCGGCAAGTAGGGCGGCATGGGTGGATTCGACGGTGGTCCTGCGGGTGCGCCGCCGGGAGGGCCAGAACGGATCGGCTCACGTCCGCTTTCAGGAGGGTTCCATGAGTTGCTCATTCGTGCTGCTCCGATGTCGCTGATGTGCGGATGTCGTTCCCGCTCCCAGTACGACGCTCGCGGCGCCGGTTCGGTTCACGTGATTCTCGAAAACCTCTCGCCCAGCGAAAGGCGCGCCCGCGCCGACCGCCGTCTGGAGACTACGGCGTCCGAAGCCTGCTCGCACGGCATTCGCGCGGCGTCGGGCCGGTGACGCCGGCATCGCACGTTCCCTAGAGTGACCCGATGAAAATCGCAGTGACCGGCGCCACCGGCCTGATCGGAACGGCCCTCGTCGAGCACCTCGAACGAGCGGGACACGACGTGCGGCGCGTCGTGCGTGACAGAGACCAGGCTGGTAAGTCCAGCCACGGGTCCGAGATCGCCTGGGCGCCGGCCGAGGGTGTGATCGACGCCGACGCCTTCGACGGCTTGGATGCCGTAGTCCACTTGGCGGGCGCTGGAATCGGCGACAAGCGCTGGACAGAGGACTACAAGCGGACGTTGCGGGAGAGCCGGATCGACGGCACGACGTTGGTGGCGAGAACGATCGCCGACTCGTCGCGTCCGCCGAAGGTGCTGATCTCGGCGTCGGGCGTCAACATCTACGGCGACCGTGGCGACGAGTTGCTCGACGAACGATCGACCGTTGCTGGACCGACCGACTTCCTGGCGTCGCTGTGCGTCGAGTGGGAGGAATGCACCGCTGCGGCAACGGCCGCCGGCACCCGTGTCGTCAACATTCGCTCGGGCGTCGTGTTGACGCCCGATGGCGGCGCCTTGAGCAAGCAACTGCCGCTGTTCAAGCTCGGGCTCGGCGGACGCTTCGGCTCCGGCCGCCAGTGGCAGGCGTGGATCTCCCTGCCCGACGAGATCGCAGCAATCGAGCACCTGCTCACGAGCGAACTGAGCGGTCCCGTCAACCTCACCGCGCCCCACCCGGTCACGAACCGGGAGTTCACGAAGACGTTGGGCGACGTGTTGCACCGCCCCGCCATCCTCCCGATCCCAAAGCTGGGCCCGTCGCTCGTCTTGGGGAGCGAGCTCGTCGAGGCGCTGCTCTTCCATTCGATGCGGGTAGTTCCCAAGGCGCTCGTCGACGACGGCTTCACGTACCGGCATCCGACGCTCGAAGCCGCATTGCGCAGCATGCTCCACCGCTGACGGCGGCCCGCATCACACGTCGCACCGACGGTGGGTCAGGTCGCCGGCTGGTCGTCCTTCGTGGCCTCGATCTCGAGCTCGAGGTTCACCTTGTCGCCGACGAGGAAGCCTCCAGCCGCCAGCGCCTGGTTCCACGTCAGCCCGAAGTCCTCCCGGCTGATCGTGGTCGTTGCCGAGAAGCCGGCGACTGTGGCGCCCCACGGATTGGCGCCGACACCGTTGAACTCCACATCGAACACGACGGGTTTGGTGACGCCGCGGATGGTCAGATTGCCGGCCAGTTCGTAGTCGCTCCCCGAGCCGGATACGCCGGTGGACTCGAAGGTCATCGCCGGGTGGTTCTCCACATCGAAGAACTCGCCCGAGCGCAGGTGCTGATCGCGCGCCTCGTCGTTGGTGTCGATCGACGCCAATTGCACCGTGGCCGAGACCTTGGACCTGGCCGGGTCCTCGTCGATGACGATGTCGGCGCCGTAATCGGTGAAACGACCGCGGACCCTGCTGATCATCATGTGGCGCACGGTGAACCCAACGCTCGAGTGAGCCGCATCGATGGTCCAGGTGCCAGCCGCCTCAGCGGTGGCGGGAGTGGTTTCGGGGTCGCTCATGGTTGCTCGCTCGTTGGTCAGTGCTCGGATCGGATGATCTCTTTCACGCAAGCGTACCGGGCGGGAGCTTGCTGGCGCAACTGTTGTCATGCGCTATGATGTCTTCGGTGAGTGGCAGCGAATCCATGCCCAGGTGGCTCGACGAGAACGAACAGCGTGCATGGCGGGCCTACGTCGAATGCGTCGGCGATCTGTTCACGGCGTTCGAGAACGATCTGACCGAGTTCGGCTTGACGATGGGTGATTATCAGGTGCTGGTGTACCTGTCCGAGGCCGACGACCAGGCGCTGCGGATGTGCGACCTCGCCCGGCGGTTGCAACTCTCCCCGAGCGGTCTGACGAGGCGGCTCGACGGCATGGTGAAGGCTGGTTGGGTACGCCGCCAAAACTCCCAGATCGACCGTCGCGTGATGTTGGCCGAGCTCACCGACGCCGGACGTACAGCACTCGACGACGCCGCTCCTGGACATGTGGCGAGCGTGCGGCGCCACCTGATCGATCGACTCGACCGCCACCAGGTCCAGGTGATGGCCGAGATATTCACCGCAGTCGGCGACGGCCTGCGTAAGGAGAGCGACGTCCCCTGAACGACGCGACCGGTCACGCAGCCATCATGCGGCCGCCGAAGCGCCTGGAGGCGCCGGCGTGCCGAGCCGGGTCTTCACCTCTGAACCACGCGGCCTGGTCACGCACGCATGATGCGGCCGCCGAAGCGAGCGACGCAAATGAGGGCGAAAGTCATTTTGGAGGCATTCGGATGCCGCCGTCGACGCGGATGGTCTCGGCGTTCAGGTAGCTGTTGCGCACGCACTCCAGCACCACCGACGCCAGCTCCTCGGGCTCACCGAGGCGCTGCGGAAACAGCACTCCCTTGCGCAGGTTGGCCTTGAAAGCCTCACTGCCTTCTCCCTCGCCGTAGATCGGAGTGTCGATGAGCCCCGGCGCCACGGTGTTGACTCGGACACCGATGGCGGCGAGGTCGCGAGCGACCGGCAGTGTCATGCCCACGATGCCGCCTTTCGACGCCGAGTAGCTGGCCTGCCCGATCTGGCCGTCGAACGCGGCGACAGATGCGATGTTCACGATCGCGCCGCGCTCACCCGAGTCGAGCGGCTCGGTCTGGCTCATGGCCGTGCCGGCGATGCGGATGCAGTCGAACGTGCCGACCAGGTTGATGGCGACCACCCGCTTGAAGGCGTCCAGATCGGCCGCCGACTCGTACGAACCGTCCTTGCCCACGGTGCGCTGGGCCCAGCCGATGCCGGCCGAGTTCACGAGCACCCGCAGCGGCCCGGCCGACTTTGCCATCTCGACTGCGTCGACGATGTCCTCCGTCTTCGTCACGTCGACCGTGGCGAACATCCCGCCGATCTCATCGGCGAGCTCGTTGCCCTTGTCGGCCTGCAGGTCGGCGATGACCACCTTGGCGCCGGCCTCGGCCAGCGTCCTGCACACGGCAGCTCCGATGCCCGACGCCCCACCCGTCACGACCGCACTCACACCGTTGATGTCCATGACGCGGGACGATACGTCACCGCCGGAACGGACCGGGATCTAGTGCTGCTGCCGGCGGTAGCGTCTCAGCGGTGCGCGACCAGCCGGCACCTGCCACCCGAGCGATCACCGCAGGACGTCGCCAGCAGGGATCCAGCCTGGCGCCGCCACTCTGGGGCGCCAGCACATGGCAGACCGAAGGACTCGACGACACCCGCAAGCGGGCCGTCGACATGCGTCCCGACGATTTCTACAGCCGCTACGCCAACCCGACGGTGCGGGCGTTCGAGGAGGCGATGGCAGAGTTGGAGAACGCCGAGGAGGCACTGGCCTTCGGATCGGGCATGGGCGCCATCGCCTCGACAGTGCTCGCCCTGTGCTCGGCCGGGGACCACATCGTCGCCCAGCAGCAGCTTTACGCCGGCACGCTGGCATTCATCCAGGGCCCGTGCGCCCGCTTCGGTATCGAGCACACGCTGGTCGACGGCACGAGGCCCGGCGCATTCGCCGAGGCGGTGCAGCCCGGCCGGACGATGCTCGTGGTCGCCGAATCGCCGTCCAACCCGCGCCTCGATCTGGTGGACCTCGAGGACCTCGGCCGGGTGGCCGGACCGTTCACGCTCGTCGATTCCACGTTCGCCACGCCGATCGGCCAGCGACCGATCGATTTTGGAGTCGACCTGGTGCTGCACTCGGCGACGAAGGGCATCAGCGGCCACAACGATGCGACGCTCGGCGTCGTCGCCGGCGCCCGGGATCTGCTCGACGCCATTTGGGCCTACGGCGTGCTGCACGGCGCCGCCCCATCGCCGTACGACGCGCTCAACGGCATCCGCGGGATCCGCACACTCGCCGTCCGCCAACATCACCAGGCCGGCGTCGCCCTACGCCTCGCCGAGTTGCTCGTCGCCCACCCCGGCGTCGTTGCCGTGCACTACCCGGGCCTGGCGGACCATCCTCAGCACGCGCTGGCGTGCCGTCAGCTGCTGTGCCCGCCCACCGTGCTCGCCATCGACCTGCGAGGCGGGCTGGACAGCGCCAGCACGATGATGGACGGCCTACGTCTCGTGCGATGCGCCACATCGCTTGGCGGACCAGAGACGCTCGTGTGCCATTCCGCGTCCAGCACGCATGTGAGCCTGACGCCCGACGAGCAGCAGCGCATCGGCATCACGCCGGGTCTGGTGCGCATCTCGGTCGGCCTCGAAGACGCCGACGACCTGATCGCCGATCTCACGCAGGCCATTCCGGTCTCATGACACGCTCGGTCTCTCGTCTTTGCTTTGTCGCATGACGCGCCGAGCAACTCGCGCCCTCGATAACCCGCGGGCTTCCAGGACGTGACCAAGTTTGTTACAGTTCCGTGTCGAACGGATCCCGAGGGCACACCCAACGACGTGCCAGGAGGATCGTGGTGAAGGTGGCGAACCGCCACGCCGCCCAGCCACCGTTCACGACGCCCGGCCCCGCTGTCGAACCGCCATCGCAGCGGGGCCGGGTCGCGTCCGTCGCAGTGCGCTTAGTGCTGCCGAGAGCGATGAGGGATGGCCGACACCGCCATCTGATCCACGGCGTCGTTCATCGGATCTCCTGAGTGGCCCTTGACCCATCCGAACGTGGCACCCGTCTCGGCCACCAGCGCGACGAGGGGCCGCCAAAGATCGGCATTGGCCACCGGCTGCTTCTTGGCGTTGCGCCAGCCGTTGGCCTGCCAGCGCACCCACCAACGGTCGCGAAAGCAGTTGACGACGTACGTCGAGTCCGACATCACCATGAGCGGCAGCGGCTGCTGTTGCAACGCCGTCAGCGCCTCGAGAGCTGCTCGGATCTCCATGCGCTGGTTCGTCGTCGACGGCTCACCACCGGAACCCGACGGCTCGGCGGTGGGGGCGACGGCCCACGCCCATCCGCCGGGCCCCGGATTGCCGCTGCACGCCCCGTCGGTGTACACGAGCATGGGTCCGTCAGCGCGGTCGGCGTCACCATCCCGATCGAAGAGCGTCGTCACCGGCTCCAGTCTGTCGCACCGGTCCGGATTCCGGCGGACATCCGGGCGCTACTGATCGGTAACGGTGCGAGACTGATCGCATGATCTTTGACGGGTACGTGCACCAGATCCCCGACACCGATCCGGTCGAGACGGGCGAATGGCTCGACTCGCTCGACGCCGCCATCGACGCACACGGGAAGACCCGCGCCCGCTACCTGCTCTCACGTTTGCTGGAACGTGCGACAGCGGCGCAGGTGAGCTTCCCGGCCACAGTGTCGACTCCTTACGTCAACACCATCCCGCGCGAGCAGGAACCTTGGTTCCCCGGCGACGAGCACATCGAGCGCCGCATTCGCGCCTTCATCCGATGGAACGCGGCGATGATGGTGATCAAGGCGAACAAGATCGCAGAGGGCATCGGCGGCCACCTGTCCACGTTTGCCAGCTCGGCCAGCCTCTACGAGATCGGCTTCAACCACTTCTTCCGTGGCAAGGAGGACGGCACGGCCGGAGATCACGTGTACTTCCAAGGCCACGCCGCCCCAGGGATCTACGCACGTGCCTACCTCGAGGGGCGCCTCACCAACGACGACCTCGACCACTTCCGGCGCGAGATCGGCCGCGAGAATCGGGGGCTGTCGAGCTACCCGCATCCCCGCCTGATGCCCGAGTTCTGGGAGTTCCCGACCGTTTCGATGGGCTTGGGCCCGATCTCGGCGCTGTATCAGGCCCGCTTCAACCGCTACCTGCTGAACCGCGAGCTCTCCGACACCAGCAACTCACGGATTTGGGCGTTCCTCGGCGACGGCGAGTGCGACGAACCCGAGAGCCTTGGCGCCATCTCACTGGCCGCCCGCGAGCACCTCGACAACCTGATCTTCGTCGTCAACTGCAACCTGCAGCGCCTCGACGGCCCCGTACGGGGCAACGGCAAGATCATCCAAGAGCTCGAGGCGGTGTTCCGCGGGGCAGGCTGGAACGTCATCAAGGTGATCTGGGGTTCGAAGTGGGACGAGCTGGTCGCCAAGGACAAGGACGGCGCACTGCTCAACAAGATGAACACGACCGTCGACGGCGAGTTCCAGCGTTACTCCGTAGAGAGCGGTGAGTACATCCGCGACCACTTCTTCGGTCCCGACCCCCGGCTGCGCCAGATCGTGTCGCATCTCAACGACGACGACCTGCGCAACCTGCCCCGCGGCGGTCACGACTACCGCAAGCTGTATGCCGCCTACAAAGCCGCTACCGAGAACCTCGGCAGCGGCGCCCCGACCGTCATCCTGTGCAAGACCATCAAGGGCTGGACGCTGGGGCCAGGCTTCGAGGGGCGCAACGCCACCCACCAGATCAAGAAGATGAAGAAGGAGGAGCTCGTCGCTCTGCGCGACCGGCTGTACCTGCACGACGAGATCCCCGAGGATGCCATCGAGGCCGACGACCCTCCGTACTTCCGCCCGGCGAAGGACTCGATCGAGTACCAGTACATGATGGAGCGTCGCAAGGCGCTCGGCGGGCCGTTGCCGAGTCGCAGCACCAAGGTGCGCAAGCCCATCCAGCTCGCGCCCGAGGAGACCTACGCCGAGCTGCTCGGAGGCTCCGGCAAGCAGCAGGTCAGCACGACGATGGGGTTCACGCGGCTGCTGCGCACGCTGGCACGGGATGCCCGCATGGGCCCACGGGTGGTGCCGATCATCCCCGACGAGGCACGCACGTTCGGCATGGACGCCCTGTTCCGGGAGCTGAGGATCTACGCCGCCCAGGGCCAGAAGTACGAGTCGGTCGACCACGACCTGCTGCTCTCCTACACCGAGAGCGATGACGGGCAGATCCTCGAGGAGGGGATCACCGAGGCCGGCTCCACGTCCAGCTTCATCGCCGCCGGCACCAGCTACGCCACCCACGCCGTGCCGATGGTGCCGTTCTACACGTTCTATTCGATGTTCGGCTTCCAGCGCGTCGGCGACCTCATCTGGCAGGCGGCCGACCAGCGCGCCAGGGGCTTCCTGCTCGGCGCCACGGCCGGGCGCACCACATTGGCCGGCGAGGGACTGCAGCATCAGGACGGCCACAGCCATGTGCTGGCCAGCACCGTCCCGCCGTGCCAGGCCTACGATCCGGCGTTCGCCTACGAGGTGGCCACCATCGTGCGCCTGGGACTCGAGCGCATGTACGGGTCCGACAGCCCCGACGGCGATCGACCCGACGGCGATCGCGACGTGTTCTACTACTTGACGCTCTACAACGAGAACTACGTGATGCCGGCCCGGCCCGACATCGAAGGGCTCGACGAGCAGATCATGCAGGGCCTGTACCGATGGGCAGCGGCCCCCGAAGGCCCGACCCACCGGGCGACCATCCTGTTCTCGGGCTCCGCACAAGGTGCTGCCCGCGCCGCCGCGGCCACGCTGGCCGAGCAGTACGACGTGGCCGTCGAGCTGTGGTCTGCCACGAGCTACAAGCGGCTGCGCGAGGACGCCCTCGACGCCGCCAGGTGGAACCGGCTGCACCCCGATGCCGAGCCCCGCACCGCGTATGTGACCGAGGCGCTGGCCGCAACGCAGGGCCCGATCGTGGCCGTCACCGACTTCATGGCCTCGGTCCCCGAGCAGATCGCCCGCTTCGTGCCGGGCCGCACGTTCAGCCCGCTCGGCACCGACGGAATGGGCCGCTCGGACACGCGTGAGGCGCTGCGCCGTTTCTTCGAGGTCGACGAGGGTCACGTCGTGGTGGCCATGTTGGCGGCGTTGGCCGAAGAGGGTGCGCTCGACCGTTCCGTGGTCGCCGACGCCATCAAGCGCTTCGAGATCGACGCCGACGCCCCCAGCCCCGCCAACGCCTGATCCGCTTCGTGCCCAGCCTCGCGGCCGAGCTGTGAGCCTACGAGCCGAGATCGACGTCGAGCACGCACAGTTCGCTGCCGGGTCCTGCAACTGTGAGGCTCAACGGTCGAGACCGACGTCGAGACCTCACACATGAGCGCCGGGGCGATGGTGGGGGCGGTTCGGGGATACCGTTTCGGGCGATGACTGGGACGCTGTACATCACCGGGGACGCCGAGGCCGACGGACTGTTGAACGCCGATGGGACGGCACTTCTGATCGGCATGCTGCTCGACCAGCAGGTGCCAATGGAGTGGGCGTTCATAGCGCCACGAACGCTGCGCGATCGTCTCGGGCACCTCGACGCCTGCAAGATCGCGGCGATGAGCGAGGACGATTTCGTCGCGGTGTGCGTGCAGAAGCCGGCGATCCACCGCTTCCCCGGTTCGATGGGCAAGCGCATCCACGCCATGTGCGCGGTGCTCGACCAGCAGTACGAGGGCCGGGCGGAGAACCTGTGGGCCGGAGTGGTCGACGGCACGGAGCTGGCGTCGCGGTTGCGTGCCCTACCCGGATTCGGCGAGGAGAAGACGAAGATCTTTGTGGCCCTGCTGGCCAAGACCCAGGGTGTGACGCCAGCGGGTTGGCAGCAGGCGGCAGGGATATTCGGCGACGACACGCCGCGCTCAGTGGCCGACAGCAACGATCCGGACACGCTTGGCAGGGTGCGCGAGTGGAAGCGTGCCCAGAAGGCCGCCAAACGCGATAAGCAGGACCGTCCCACCACTCCCTGACCCAACACCACCCTGTCACGTTCTGGGCGCCGTTCGTTGCAGGAGTCGCGACGATCTGCGCCCAGAACGGCGGATGCGAGAGATCACGCCCAGTTCGCGGTGGGGGATGATGTCGGGGGGTGGCCACGCGCAGGTATCGTCACTGCGTTCCATGTCCGAGTCCGTGTACACCACCGCCCGGGCGAGCGCCTCCGAATTACGGCTGATGGCCCGGCGCCGCTCGGTGGTCGAACACCTGCAGGAGCTTGGCGGCTACCGCGAGCTGCTGATCAACCTCACTCGCAAGGAGCTGACTGTCCGCTACCAGCACTCGGTGCTCGGCTTCGCCTGGTCGATGTTGCAGCCGGTGTTCCTGCTGGTCGTCTACACCGCCGTGTTCGCCGTCCTGCGGGCGGGCTTCGAGAAGTTCTCGATCTGGGTGCTGTGCGGGCTGCTGATGTGGACGTTCGTCTCCACGACGCTGCACACGGCGACCACCGCGATCACCGAAAACGCCTCATTGGTCGGCAAGGTCAAGTTCCCACGCGCTGTGCTTCCACTGGCGAGCGTTACCAGTGCATTGGTCCATCTCGGATTGCAATCCATCGCTTTCGCCGCCGTCCTCGGCGTGACTAGGCATCGGGTCGACTGGGCGTACATGCCGCTCGTTCCCCTGGCGATCGTCACCGCCACGCTCGTCGTCACCGGGTTGGCAGTGGTCATCGCCCCGCTGAACGTCTACGCCCGCGACACCGGCCACTTGCTCGACCTGCTCGTGCTCGGATGGTTCTGGGCGACGCCGATCCTCTACCCGTTCTTCCTGGCATCGGAGACGCTGGAGCGCAACGGGGTCAGTGAGTGGTGGCAGATGGCCAATCCCTTCACGCCGATTGTGATCTCGATCCAGCGGGCGATCTACGGTTCCAGCACAGAGGTCGGCACGGCGAATCGACTGATCCCCGACGAAAGTTTCTGGTGGTACGCAGCGTGGCTCGGTGTGGTCGCCGCATTGGCGCTGCTGGTCCTGGCGGCCGGGCTGCGGCTGTTCGACCGGGCGGAGGTCAACATGGCCGAGGCGCTCTAGGACCGGCCGATGGAATCCATCGTCGTCGACGGCGTGTCCAAGACGTTCCGCATCGCCACCGACCCTGCGGACTCGCTGAAGCAGCGCCTGCTGCGGTTCCGGCGCGCCAACTACGAGGAGTTCGTGGCGTTGCGGCCGATCGACCTGACGATCGAGATCGGCGAGACCGTCGGCATCCTCGGGCACAACGGATCCGGCAAGTCGACGCTGCTCAAGTGCATCGCCGGGATCCTCACCCCGACCACGGGCGAAGTGCGGGTGCGAGGGCGGCTGGCATCGCTGCTGGAGCTCGGCGCCGGGTTCCAC
>Ga0136632_10000325_pt1 | contig 13560 bp, 14 predicted proteins | sample AntDrymUQ6112106_2_FD_104670 | JGI IMG/M metagenome (GOLD analysis project Ga0136632, IMG submission 104670) | Polar desert sand microbial communities from Dry Valleys, Antarctica - metaG UQ611 (21.06) | ecosystem: Environmental > Terrestrial > Soil > Desert | place: Antarctica: Dry Valley...
CGGAAGGACTGGTCGCGCACCCGCTCGAGCGAGGGCTTCCTGTTCCCGGCGACCTACGAGTTCACGAAGCTCACAACGTCGGAGCGGCTCGTCCGCGACCAGCTCGCGTTCTTTAGACGCCAGTGGCGACGCGTCGATCTCCGCTACGCGAAGTCGAAGAACCTGACGCCGTACGACGTCCTGATCATCGCCTCGATGATCGAGAAGGAGACCGTCGCGCCCGAGGAGCGCCGCCTCGTCGCGGCGGTGATCTACAACCGGCTCCGCAACGGAATGCCGCTCGGGATCGACGCGACGATTCGATACGGGAGGAACGTTCCGGGCACCGAGCCGTTGAAGCAGTCGGATCTCGATAGCGGCAGCCCGTACAACTCGAGACTACGACTCGGGCTCCCGCCGACACCGATCTCGAACCCGGGGCTCGCGTCGATCCGTGCGGCGGCGAGACCCGCCCGCGTCGACCACCTGTTCTTCGTCCGCAAGCCGGACGAGGTGCACCACTTCTTCACGGCGAGCGAGTCGGAGTTCTTCGAGAAGAAGTGCGAGTACGGCTTCGGCTGTTGAGCAATGCCGAGCTACTACCGCGACCAGGACGCGCCGCTGCCGAATCGGCCACGGAACGTCGGCGTGTGCTTCATCGTCGAGATTGACGGCGGAGTCCTCATTGACACGCGGGAGGACGATGGATCCCAGGCCTTCACCGGCGGTACCCTCGAGGAGGGCGAGTCCGTGCACGAAGCACTGGCGCGTGAGCTGTCCGAGGAGACTGGCCTGGAAATAGGCGACATGACATTGCTCGGCGTTTTCTCCGACCCGTCACGGATCGTGGCCTACAGGGACGGTGCGGTTCATCGTCTCTTGTCGCTTGCTTTCGTCGTCACTCCCAAGCCCGGAACTCGGCCGCGTGCGAGCGACGAATCGCTCGAGCTGCGGATCGTCTCTCGTGCCGAGCTCCGCGACCTTGCGTTCTGGCCTGCGCACCGACCAATTCGGGATGCATATCTGGCTTTCGACGGCGACGTGTTCGTCGCGTGATCGAGATTTTGGGCACGACCCGCCTCGTCGGTCTTCTCGGCTGGCCGGTCGAGCACTCGCTGTCGCCTCGGATGCAGAATTCCGCCTTCGCGGCACTCGATCTCGACTGGGCGTACGTCCCACTGCCAACATCGCCCGAAAGTCTCGAGGAGGCCATGCGTGGGCTCGTCGCCCTCGGGTTTGCGGGGGCCAACGTCACCGCTCCTCACAAACTTGCGGTAGCGGCGCTCTGTGAGACCGATCTCCCGTCGGTGAACACCGTCGTCGTCCGTGAGGGACGCGTCAAGGGGTTCTCGACCGATACCGCGGTCCTGCCCGGTCTTCCCTGCGAGCGGCCGGTCGTTCTCGGAGACGGCGGTTCTGCTACCGCTTTCATGCAGGCACTGCCGCACGCCCGGAGTTACTCGCGGCGCGGCGAGTGGCCGCCCGTCGTCGGCGATGCCGACCTCGTCGTCAACGCGACTGCGGCACGCGACGATGTACTCGCTGAGCTCGATCCGGGTCAGACCCTGATCGAGCTGCCTTATCCCGAGACCGCGACTGCGACGGCCGCGCGCCGGGCCGGCGCCACGGTCGTGAACGGCCTCGACGTCCTCGTCGCGCAAGGCGCCGCTTCGTTCGAGCTCTGGACTGGCCGGCGGGCGCCGATCGAGGCGATGCGAGCGGCCGTAGGCTTACCTGTGTGACGCTCGAGCTGCGAACCGCCGGCGAGTCGCATGGCCCCGCCCTCGTCGCGATCGTGATGGGTCTGCCCGCCGGCCTGCGGCTCGACCGCGACGCGATCGACCACGACCTGCGGAGGCGGCAAGAGGGGTACGGGCGCAGCCCGAGGCAGCAGCTCGAGCAGGACCGCGTGGAGGTGCTCGCCGGCCTGCGCCACGGCCGAACGCTCGGCTCCCCGCTTGCACTCGTGATCCGCAACCAAGATCACGAGAACTGGGCTTGGGGAATGAGCCCCTGGCCGCCCGAGGGCGACGCTAGCGGGAAGGGAACGACTCCGGTCACGCTCCCTAGGCCCGGCCACGCGGATCTCGCCGGGGCGCTCAAGTACGGGCATGACGACACGCGCCACACGCTCGAGCGGGCGAGCGCGCGTCAGACCGCGGTACAGGTTGCTGCGGGAGCGGTGGCGAAGGCGCTGCTGCGGGAGATCGGAATAGAGGTCGTCGGGCGCGCTCTCGAGATCGGCGGCGAGGCGACCGTGGAGGAATGGAAGCACGCGACCGACGCGGCGCGCGCCGATCGCGAGACGCTCGGTGGCGTCATCGAGGTCGTCTCCGACGGAGTCCCGCCCGGCCTCGGCTCGTACGCTGAGAAGGAGACGAGACTCGATGCGCGGATCGCCGCCGCACTGATGGGCATCCAGGCCGTGAAGGGTGTCGAGATCGGCGACGGGTTCGCGCTCGCCCGTGTCAAGGGATCCGAGGCCCACGACGAGATCCGCGCCGATCGCGGGCGGGAGACGAATCGCGCCGGAGGGATCGAAGGAGGTGTCACGAACGGCGAGCCGGTCGTCGTCCGCGCCGCCATGAAGCCGCTGCCGACCCTGATGCGCCCGCTTCGCTCGGTCGACCTCGAGACGGGCGAGCCCGGAGCGGCGCTCGTCGAACGTAGTGACGTGCAGGCCGTCGAAGCCCTTGCTGTTGTCGCTGAAGCAGCGGTCGCCTGGGAGCTCGCTCGGGCAGCCCGCGAGAAGTTCGGCGGGGATGCGCTCGGCGACTTTCTCGCGGCGCACACGGCGTATCTGGAGCGCATCGGCTGGCCTCGGAACGCCTGAACGCACTGGATCGTCACCTCGCGCTCGTCGGGTTCATGGGCGCAGGGAAGTCGACGCTCGGACCGGAGCTCGCCGACCGTCTCGGTCGCCCGTTCGTCTCGGTCGATGCCGTCGTCGAGGAACGGACCGGCTCGACTGTCGCCGAGCTCTTCGCCGAGCGCGGCCAGGAGGCTTTCCGCGAGCTCGAGGAGCGTTTTGCCATCGAGAGCCTCACCCGCCGCCTCCCTGCGGTGGTCGAGCTTGGAGGTGGCGCGCTCGGAGCGGAGCCCACGCGGATCGCCCTGGCCGAGCACGCGTTCACTGTTCTATTGGAGACCACGCCGGAGGAGGCGTGGGAGCGCGTCTCTCCGGGCGGTCGCCCCCTCGCACGCGACCACGAGGATTTTCGGACGCTGTTCGAAGAGCGCACTCCGCTGTACGAAGCGGTCGCCGACGGGCACGCGCACGACGCCGACGGCGTGGTGCTAGCGGCCTCCGGAATCCACATCTGGGAGGGAGCGGCCGACGGCTTGGGTGGGCTAGCTCCCGGCACGGGCGCGATCGCGCTCGTCGTCGACGCGGGAGTCGAGCCCTTGCACGGTGAACGCGTGCGCCGGGCGCTCGGCGAGCGTCTCACGGCCTTCCATGTCGTGCCCGCGGGTGAGCAGGGAAAGAGCGTTGCCGAAGCCGAGCGACTCTGGTCGAGCCTTCGCCTCGATCGCGAGGGAACCGTCATGGTCCTCGGCGGCGGCTCGACGATTGATCTAGCCGGCTTCGTGGCGGCTTCGTATCTTCGTGGAGTCGCGTGGGTTCCGGTGCCGACGACGCTCGTCGCGCAGGTGGACGCCGCGATCGGTGGAAAGACCGCTGTCGACCTCGAGCGGGGCAAGAACCTCGTGGGAGCATTTCACTGGCCTACGCGGATCGTCATCGACCCGGAGCTCCTGACGACACTTCCACCCGAGGAGCTCGAGAACGGCCTAGCCGAAGTCGTGAAGACGGGGCTCTTGGCCGGAGAGCCGTTCTGGGAGTTGGCGCTACCCGAGCAGGTACGGCATTGTGCGGCCTTCAAGGCTGCCGTCTGCCTCCGCGATCCCCTGGATCGCGCGGAGCGGGCCCAGCTGAACCTCGGACATACGTTCGCGCATGCCCTGGAGACGGCATCCGGCTACACGCTTCCGCACGGGCGGGCGGTCGCGCTCGGGTTGCTCGCGGCGCTCAGGCTCTCGGGGCTCGAGGACGACGCGGTACTGGTCGAGAAGCTCCTTCACCCCGAGCTCGCCCGCGTCGACCGAGATGCTGCGTGGGCCGCGCTCGCGGCCGACAAGAAAACCGTCGACGGCCGTTCGCGGCTCGTGCTGCTCGAGAAGCCCGGAAAGCCGACGCTCGGCGTCGAGCTCGAGGAGCGCGAGATCCGAGCAGCTCTGGATGCGCTGATCATCTAGGGTCCGGAGGTGCGAATTGTCGTCCTGAACGGCGTGAACCTCGACGTCGTCGGCCGCCGCGATCCGGCGCTCTACGGGGGAATCAGCATCTCCGAGCTCGAGACCCGGATCTACGAGTGGGCGAGCGAGCTTCACTGCACGGTGCGCGCCCGGCAGACGAATCACGAGGGCGAGTTCATCGACTGGTGCCACGAGGCGTTCGACTGGGCGGACGGCGTGATCATCAACCCCGGAGCGTGGGCTCACTACTCGTGGGCGATCCGCGACGCGGTCGAGCTCTTTACCGTCCCGGTCGTCGAGGTGCATCTCTCGAACATCGACGAGCGCGAGGAATGGCGCCGAACCTCCGTGCTCGAGGGGGTCGTCGAGGCGAGGATCATCGGCAAGGGGCCCGACGGGTACCGGGAAGGTCTCGAGTTCCTCGTCAAGGAACGCATATGACGCGGATCGAGCGCCTGGCAGCATTGCTGGAAGAGCCACTGCTCGTTGCAGGACCGCCGTATGTTCTCGGCGGCCAGGCCAATGTGCGCTACCTCACCGGCCTGCAGAGCTCGAACGCGGCCGTTCTCGTCGAGCCGGATGGGACTGCGACTCTCTACGCCGACTTCCGCTACGCGGTGCGGGGACGGGAGGTCGAAGGCGTCACGTTCGTCGAAACCGCGCGCAGCCTCTTGCCGGTGATCGGCGAGCTGCTGGCGGGCAGGCGGATTGGGTTCGAGGACGCCCAGCTTCCATTTGCCAGCTATCGTGCTCTCGTCGATGCCGGAGTCGACGCAGTTTCCACATCCGGGCTCGTGGAGTCGCTTCGCGCGGTCAAGGACGGGCCCGAGATCGAGATCATGCGCCGTGCGGGTGCGCTCTCGGATGAGATCTTCGGCGCCTTGGCGCAGGAGCGGTTCAGCGGCCGCACCGAGATCGAGCTCGGGTGGTGGGTGGAGCGGAGTTTTCGAGACGCGGGCGCGGAAGGAGTGTCCTTCCCCACCATCGTCGCGGCGGGTGAGACCGGCACTTCACCGCATGCGGTCCCCGGTGTTGATCCCATCGCCGAGGGCGTGCTCGTCACCGTCGACGCCGGCTGCCTCCTCGACGGCTACTGCTCGGACTGCACGCGCACCTTCGCCGTGGGGGAGATCTCGGAACGGCTGTCGGAGATCTACGCGCTTTGCCTCGATGCTCAGCTCGACGGACTCGACGCGGTAGCGCCGGGCGTGCGCGGGGAAGACGCAGACGCAGCGGCCCGTGCAGTGATCAACGCGGCGGGACTCGGTGAGGCGTTCGGCCACGGCCTCGGACACGGGGTGGGGATTCAGATTCACGAGGCCCCGACGCTGCGGCCGGAGTCGAAAGACGTGCTCGAGCCGGGGAACGTGGTCTCGGTCGAGCCGGGAATTTATCTCCCAGGCGAGGGCGGAGTGCGCATCGAGGACCTCGTGCTGGTCACTGAAGACGGCCGCGAGCGGCTGACGCAGTTCTCCAAGGAGCTGATTACCGTCTCGTAGGGGCCGGGTAGGCCTGTCCCTACAATGCGCGCCCGATGGCCGAGACCGTCACCACGAATCAGTTCCGCAACGGGATGCACGTCGAGCTCGACGGCTCCGTCTGGCGCATCGTCGAGTTCCAGCACGTGAAGCCGGGCAAGGGCGGCGCGTTCGTGCGGACGAAGATGAAGGCGCTCGGGTCCGGGGCGGTTGTCGACCGCACGTTCCGCGCGGGAGAGAAGTTCGCCCGTGTGCACACCGAGGTGAAGAGTGTCCAGTTCCTGTACGACGACGGCTCCGAGGCTCACTTCATGGACGAGCAGACGTTCGAGCAGTTCGGGCTGCCGCACGCCGAGGTCGCCGGCGAGCTCGCGTATCTGGCGCCCTCGAGCTCAGTGCAGATGCTCGCGGTCGACGGCAAGCCGGCCGGAATCCAGATGCCTTCCTCGGTCGAGCTGACGGTGACCCAGACCGAGCCCGCCGTCCGTGGAGACACGGTCACGAACGTCTCGAAGCCGGCGACTCTCGAGACGGGAGCAGTGGTTCAGGTCCCGCTCTTCGTCGACCGCGGCGAGCGGATCAAGGTCGATCCGCGCGAAGGCCGCTACATATCGCGCGCCTGATCCGCGTTCACTGACAACGCTAGTTATCGAGCGGGAATCGTGTTGAGGAACGGGGCTCTCGGACCCTCATCCTCGAGTTCAGGTCGCTAAGGTCCACGGTCGTGCCGAAGCTGGTCGATACCACGATCCGGCTGCTCTCGCAGGAACCTCTCGCCGGGCGGCTGCCGACCGCGGAGATCCTGCGCGTCGCCGAGATCCTCGACGGAGCGGGCTTCGCCTGTCTCGAGATCTCCGGCGGCGGCGTCTTCGACGCGACGGTGCGCCGGCGGGTCGAGAGTCCGTGGGAGCGGATCCGGGCGATCAAGGCGCGCACTTCGACGCCGCTCGGAATTGCTTTGCGCGGGCGTTTTCTCGTTGGATCACGCCCGGTCAGCGGGGACATCGTGGGACGCTTCGTCTCCTGCGCCGCAGAGAACGGGATCGAGGTCTTCCGGCTCCACGACCCGCTGAACGACGTCTCAAACCTGCGCGAGGCCGGCGCAGCGATCACGAGCGCCGGGGGGGCATTCCACGCAGGGCTCGTCTACAGCCCAGGCCGCACGGACGAGACCGACGCGCTGGTTGATCAGGCCCGCAAGCTGCCCGATCTCGGTGCGACGCGCGTTGTCGTCAACGACCCGACCGGAGCGCTTCTCCCCCACAAGGCGCAGGAGCTGGTCGAGAGGATCCGCGAGGCGAGCGGGCTCTCGGTTGGTTTCTACGTACAGGGTGCAGCCGGCCTGGGCATCGCTTCGGCACTGGCCGCGGTCGAGGCAGGAGCCGACCTTGTCGCGACGGCGGTCTACCCACTCGCCCTCAGTCTCCACCGCGTTTCGGGAGAGGCGTTGGCCGAGTCCCTCGAGGGGTTGGGTCAATCCACCGGGGTGCAGACCGACAAACTTTGGGAAGCCGCGGACGTCATCGACGAGTACATCGGGGATGAGCCGGTCGCGCCGGTCGCTCCGAGGATCGCCGTGCGGGCCGCCGAGCACGACCTCCCCGCCGGTCTTGTCGCCGCGCTCGAGGTCCATCTGCGCGCGCACGCTGCGGCCGACCGTCTCCTTGACGTCCTCGAAGAGGTCGGGCGTGTCCGCGCGGAGGCGGGATGGCCTCCGCTTGCAGCGCCGATCGGCCAGATACTGGCCTCGCAGGCGCTCCTGCACGTGCTAGAGGCGCGGCGTTACGGAACCGTGATCGACGAGTTCCGAGCGCTGGTGCAAGGGGGATACGGCGTCACGCCGGAGCCCGTCGATCCCACCGTCGAGCGCGCGGTCGAGCTGATCGCGCCGGGAGCAGCGCTCGTCGACGACCCGCCGACCGCGGAGGACGTACGGGAGCAGGCCGACGGCCTGGCCGCAAGCGAGGAGGAGCTCGTCCTCATCGCCACGTTCGGCACCGATGCGGAGGAGCTCTTGAAGATGATCAGGCAACGGCACTCGCGCGACACCGTGCTGGTAGCCGAGGACGAGGACGCCGAGCGGGCCGAGCGGATCCGCGAGCTCGTCAAGATCGTGCAGGAGAGCGGTGTCGGCGAGATCGAGATCGAGGACGAAGGCATGCGCGTGTCCGTCCGCCGCGCCGACGAGCTGACGGTGACAGGACCCACTCCGGTCATGGCCACGGCGAGTCAGGACTACGACGTCACCTCCGCAGAACAGTCCGACGCAGCCGCAGCGATGCGTGTCGAGTCTCCTATGGTCGGCGTCTTCTACCGCGCTCCGAACCCCGGGGCGCCCGCATTCGTCGACATCGGGGACAGCGTCATCCCGGGCCAGACCCTCTGCGTTCTCGAAGCGATGAAGCTGTTCAACGAGTTAAAGGCCGAGGTTGCGGGAACCGTGGCGTCCATCCACGTCGAGAACGCGCAGCCGGTCGAGTACGGGCAGCTGCTGTTCGAGATCGAGCCGGCTCTAGCGCCGCCAGTCCTCTAGGGAGAGGCGGTGTTCTCGCGCGTCCTCGTAGCGAACCGGGGCGAAATCGCCGTGCGAGTGATCCGCGCCCTGCACGAGCTCGGGATCGAAGCGGTCGCCGTGTACTCGACCGCCGACAGGGATGCGCTCCACGTCCAGCTTGCCGATCGCGCGGTCTGCATCGGTCCGCCTCCGGCAGCGGAGAGCTACCTGCGGATTCCGAACGTGGTCGCGGCCGCCGAGACGACGGGCTGCGAGGCGGTTCACCCCGCATACGGCTTCCTCGCGGAGAATCCGGCCTTCGTGCGAGCCTGCAAGGAGTCGAACCTTGTCTTCGTCGGGCCGCCGGCAGAGGTCATGGAGCGCATGGGCGACAAGGTGCGCGCCAAGGCGGAGATGCGCGCGGCCGGGGTTCCGTTGGTGCCGGGGACGGAAGGAGTGGCGAGTCTCGCCGACTTGCGTACCGCGGCGCGTTTGATCGGGTTCCCTGTCCTCGTCAAGGCTGCGGCCGGGGGCGGAGGGAAGGGCATGCGGCTGGTCTCGACCGACGAAGAGCTGGAGGGCGCGTTTGCATCGGCAGGTGCGGAGGCGGAGGCGGCGTTCGGCGATAGATCGCTCTATCTCGAGAAGGCACTCACGCCCGCGCGCCATGTCGAGATCCAGGTTCTCTGCGATGCGGAAGGAGGGATCCTCACGCTTGGCGAGCGCGAGTGCTCGATCCAGCGCCGGCATCAAAAACTGATCGAGGAGTCGCCGTCGCCCGCACTCGATCCGGAAGCGCGGGAGGAGATGGAGAACGCGGTCGAGCGAGCGTGCGCTGCGATCGGCTACCGGAATGCAGGTACGTTCGAGTTCCTGCTCGGCCCCGACGGCGGCTTCCACTTCATCGAGGTGAACTGCCGGCTGCAGGTCGAGCACCCGGTGTCGGAGCTGGTCACGGGCATCGACATCGTGCGCGAGCAATTGCGCATTGCCGCCGGCGAGCGACTGGAGCTCACGGGACGCGCACCGCGGCGTGGCCACGCGATCGAAATCCGGATCAACGCAGAGAATCCTGCGCGCGGGTTCGCGCCCGCGCCCGGCACCGTGACCCGCTTTCTGCCGCCGCTCGGCGCAGGAGTCCGGGTCGATACGGCCATCCGCTCGGGAAGCGAGATACCGCCGTACTACGACTCGATGATCGCGAAGGTGATCGTGTGGGACGAGACGCGGCCGGCTGCGCTCTCTCGAGCGGGGCGCGCGCTCTCCGAGCTCGAGGTCGAGGGAATTCCGACGACCAGGGAGCTCGCTCTCGACGTGCTCGCCTCGCCGGAGTTTCGAAGCGGCGAATACTCGACGTCGACGCTCACCGATCTGGAGGGAAGGGTGCCCTCCCTCTCCGTCTCGTGAGACCTCCAGCGGGCCGCCGGGCGGGGCGCCGGCAAGCGCTCTTTCTGCTCTATCAGTGGGATCTGACCGGCCAGCCGCTGGCCTCGCTCTTCGAGGGGGAGCCCGACGCGTTCGCCGCGTCGCTCGCGCAGGCGGTCTCGGAGCGAGCGGCCGATCTCGACCTGCGCATCACGGAGACCTCGAAGGAATGGCCCGCCGACAGGCTGGGTACGCTCGAGCGCAACGTGCTGCGCATCGGCGTCTACGAGCTCGAAGAGGGGACAGTTCCACCCGAGGTAGCGATCAACGAGGCGGTCGTCCTGGCGAAGCGGTACGCGTCGGAAGAGGCCAGCCGACTTGTCAACGGCATCCTCGGACGGATCTTTCGAGACGAGGCTGCGGTTTGAGCTCTGCCGACGAAGCGCTCGGCCGGACAGAGGATCTGCTCGCGCGGCTGAACCAAAAGCGCGAGGAGCTCGAGCAACTCGCCAAGGCGGACGACATCGACGGGGACGCCGCGGTCGACCTCATCGCCGATCTGGCCGACCTCGCCAGGCAGATCGAAGCCGAGCTCACGCGCGCACGGACGATCGCCGATGCGGACGGCTGACGAGCTTCGCGGCGTCTTCGACGCGTATCTCGCCACGCTCCCGCTCGCACCCGAGCTCGGCCGCCTCGAGGAGGCTCTCCGGTACGCGCTCGAAAGCGGGGGAAAGCGGATTCGCCCAATTCTGTGCCTGGCGGTCGCGGATGCGACGCGGGGGACGGTCGAGCGGGCGCTGCCCGCGGCGGCGGCTCTTGAGCTCGTGCACACGTTCTCCCTCGTCCACGACGACCTGCCCGCGCTGGACGACGACGCAGAACGCCGTGGGCGCCCGAGCACGCATGCGGCATTTGGTGACGGGGTCGCGATCCTCGCGGGTGATGCCTTGCTCGTCGAAGCGTTCCGGCTCGCGCTCTCGTACGATGACCCCGCGATCGCTCGCGAGCTGGCCGACGCCACCGTCGGGATGATCGGCGGTCAGTACCGCGACATCACCGGCGACGACATCGACCTCGAGGAAGTCGAGCGCCTGAAGACGGGACGCCTCTTCGCAGCGGCGGTGGGGCTCGGACTGCACTCGGCAGGAGTGCCGAATGCCGAGCAGGGTCCGTGGCGGGCATTCGGCGACGAGCTAGGTCTCCTGTTCCAGGTCGTCGACGACATCCTGGACGAGGACGGCTTCGCAGCACGGCTTGGAGTCGAGGGAGCGAGACGGCTCGCAGACGAGGCCGCAGTGCGCGCACGGGAACGGCTGGACGGCCTTTTCACCGACACGTCGGTGCTGCGTGAGCTCGTCGATGGTCTGGCTGTGAGAACTGCTTGAGAGTTGACGCGTGCTCGTTTCCGGCTAGCATCCGGCGCTAACGAACAGCCAGGTCTCGCGCCAAACCGAACCCTCTTCGTGCGCGCGCCGTCGCTCCCCCTCACGCATGTCTCTCCATCTCCATAGACTCCTGCCCGCGCTCGCAGTGGTCGCCCTCGCCATGGCTCTGCCGCCGGCGACCGCGTCGACCTCGGGCGTGAGAGTCGACGCATTCGCCGCTCAGCCGTTGAGCTATGCGGATGGCCATCGTCCTCCCTGGAGGACCGCGCCCCGGCGCGTAAGCGTCGGCGAACACGCGGCAAAGATTGCGCTCGAAGCGGTCGGCATCCCGTACCGCTGGGGAGGAACGTCGCCCGAGACGGGCTTCGACTGCTCCGGGCTCGTGCGCTGGGCGTACGGCCGGCTCGGCGTCGATGTCCCGCACAGCTCCTATGCGCTCTGGAGCTCAGGGATACCGGTCGAGCGCGCCCGGATGAAGCCCGGAGACGTGCTCGTCTTCTCCGGGATCGGACACGTCGGTCTGTATCTCGGTGGCGGGCGCATGGTGCACGCGCCGTACTCCGGAACGAAAGTGCAGGTGGTCGGCCTCGCGCGCACGAATTACGGTCGTCGCCTCGTCGGCGTGCGACGCGTTACGCTCGCTTAGCCCCTCACGACGAGACGAGGGCTACGGTGATTCGACGCAGAGAGCAGACCGCGCGCGAGTTGAAAGGCGCTTTCCCCTCGCGCGCGGTCATTCAAAGCCACACATTGACGACATCCTCTTTGCAGCATCCGCCTCCACAGCGGGTGCAGGCGGTCACTTCGAGTACTGCTAGCGGCGTGTGTACCCGAAGCCTCCGAAGAGCGCGAGGACGACGAGAACGATGATCAAGACCAAGAGCCAAGTTGGCATCTGTTCACCTCCTGGCGCAACTAATTCCCACCGCAGGCTCCGTTGAAACCCACACGCAAGCGACTCGACGTCCTTCTCGTGGAGCAAGGCCTCGCCGAGAGCAGGAGTCAGGCGCAGGCGCTGGTCCTTGCCGGGCTCGTGCCGGGCTACGACAAGCCCGGGCAGCAGCTCGAGGAGAGCGTCGAACTCCGCGTGCAAAGCCCTCCGCCGTTCGTATCGCGAGGGGGCGAGAAGCTCGCGAACGCGCTCGCTGCGTTCGGAGTCCAAGTCGAGGGCCGCGACTGCGCGGACGTCGGCGCCTCCACCGGTGGGTTCACCGATTGTCTGCTCCAGGCAGGGGCACGACACGTCGCTGCGATCGATGTCGGGTACGGGCAGCTCCATCCTCGGCTCCGCTCAGACTCGCGCGTCCTCGTGCTCGAGCGGACGAACGCGCGTTTACTCACGGAGCTCCCCTTTGCGCCCGACCTCGTGGTCTGTGACGTCTCGTTCATCGGCGTAGCGAAAGCGCTTCCTCCGGTGCTCGCGCTCGCTCGAGCGGGTTGGGAAGCCGTGGTACTCGTCAAGCCGCAGTTCGAAGCCGGGCGGGCGGAGACGCCGAAGGGGGTCGTTCGCGACCCCGAGGTGCAACGGAACGTCCTCAAGAGGGTGACCGAAGAAGCGCGAGCGTGGGGTGGACAGACGCTCGGAGTCGTAGACTCAGGGTTACCCGGCCCGAAGGGAAACCGGGAGTTCTTCGTCCATCTCGTCAACCGGCCGTCCGAGGCGAACCCCGATGACATCGACCGCTGGATCGCCGAAGCCGTCGGCGGGAGCTCCTTCCGGGGAGATCGCCCGTCGCGAGGCGGATGATGGCTGCCGGGAGGCAAGGACGCAGGGAGCGTTCATATTCTCTGGTTATGGGCGCGACTGAGGACGCAGCATCGCGGCATCCAGCGCCGCGTCGCGACATGGCTGTTCGCCCCGGAAGGAGCTCCAGGGATAAGCGCGTCACGCGGGCTGCCGTCGTCACCCACGGGCAGCCGGGCCAGATCGGGTCCGGGCTCGCTCGCCTGCAGGCGGTCGCCGACGAGCACGGGGTCGAGCTCCTTCATCAGCCTGGCGACGATGCGAACGCCGCCGACATCGCGATCGTGCTCGGCGGCGACGGAACGGTGCTGCGTGCGTTGACCCGGTTTCTCGGCACCGGTGTGCCCGTGGTCGGTGTCAACTTCGGACGGGTCGGCTTCCTGAGCTCGATGGCGAGGAAAGACCTCGAGGCCGGGCTCGCGCGGGTCTTCGCGGGGGAGTACGAGGTGGTCGCGCTGCCGACGCTCGAGGTCGAGCACCCCGAGGGAAGTCGGCAAGCCGTCAACGATGTCGTCGTCGCGAGCGCCTCGCTCGGACGCATGATCGAGCTCGAGCTCGCGGTCGGCGGCGAAGAGCTCGGACGCCAGCCCTGCGACGGGATCATCTGCGCGACCCCCTCGGGCTCGACTGCGTACAACCTCTCGAATGGGGGACCGGTGCTCGTATGGGGCCTCGAGGCGATGGCGCTCACGTATGTCGCCGCGCACTCGCTGCGCGCGCGCCCGCTCGTCATCCCGCCCGGAGCGGACGTCATCATCTGGAACCGGACGGAGGGCGTGGAGGCCGGAGTTCTCGTCGACGGGCATCGGATCGCCACGCTGTCGAAGGCTGAGAGGGCGGTCGTGCGCATCGGAC
>Ga0136632_10000326_pt1 | contig 13541 bp, 15 predicted proteins | sample AntDrymUQ6112106_2_FD_104670 | JGI IMG/M metagenome (GOLD analysis project Ga0136632, IMG submission 104670) | Polar desert sand microbial communities from Dry Valleys, Antarctica - metaG UQ611 (21.06) | ecosystem: Environmental > Terrestrial > Soil > Desert | place: Antarctica: Dry Valley...
GCAGGTGCCGGCGCCGCCGAAACACGCCGCGAGATGCAGAGCAAGGCTGGTCACGCCCGCGCCGCCGCTCGCGCTCGTGACCACGATGGTGCTCGTACTGGACCGCCGACGGGCCGCCCTGGCAACGTCGTCAACTACGCCGGCGGGGTGCGCAGGATCGAAAGCCACGCCCGCTCCCTGGGGTGCACCGGCATCGGGGCCATATACGACGACGTCTGCACCTTCGGGCGCATCCTCATAGAGCCGCACCGACCATGAACGCGGCGCGGAATCGAAGGCCCGCGCCGCGACGAGCCGCACGGATTCGTCGCGGCTCACCACGGCCACGGTGAGGGATTGCTCCACTCGCCGATGACAGCATGCCGCCCGCAGCAACATGGTGACGTGCACCACAGCGTGGCCGTGACCGCCCGAGTCAGACGGACCAAGCAAGCAGAAGAAAGCCTTCCCAAAAGCCTCCCCGGAGGGCGGCGAGCAAGATTTTCTGCTCGCCCGGCTTTAGAATCGCCCCTCGGTAGACGACAAACTGCTTGAGAGTCAAAGCGTAAGGGTCCTCTTCGTGTGTCCGCCCCCCAACCCCCCAGCGAAGAGGGCTCTTCCTTTGACGCGTTCAAGAGAACCGAGCTCGGGGCTTGGGTTGCCTCGGCTTAGCCACCGGTCGTTTTACGCTCCAATGATGGTCGTCAGTGCGACGCGCTCGTATTCCGATCTTGTGAAGTGGATGAAGTCGGCGAGGCCGGCGAGCTTCGAACCCTGGTGGTTCGCTCGCCACGACTTCGTGGCGAGCTTCGTGGCCGGCGTCATCGTGCTCGGTATCATCGGAACCTTGGATCCCTCGAGTTTCGGCGCGCCGGAAAGCAGCCCCTTTGCCAATGGATGGCCCTCTTACGTCCTCGCCGGGCTCGTGGCCGTTGCAGCCGTCTACCCTGCGACGCGTTTGCAACGCATTAGGCGCACGGTCGTGAGGGTCGCCGAACCATGGTTCAGGCCGCTCACCGAGAACCCCGCCTTCGAGGGCGCCGCCACTGCGCTTGCATCGTGTCCTGCGCCGCTGCGAACGCGCTTCAGCCTGGCGTGGGTGTGGGCCCCCCTTGCGCTTGTCGTGCTCGCTGCGACCTCTGCCTTCTCCGCCGCTTACTTCTTCGTCGACGCCGTGCTGGCCGGCGGCCTCATCGGCTGGGCGCACCCGCTTTATGCACTCGGTTTCGTCACCGTCAGTGTGGTGCTGTTTCGCGTCGCTGCAACCCGGCTGTCCACATGGCGGCTCGCCGCAAGCGTCAGCCGGGAGGTCGCTGAGGGCTACTGAACGGCCACGCAGAAAGCAGCCATAACAAGACGATGCAGAATCCGTAGTAGAGGACGATGGCTACGAGGTTCTCCTGGCGCAGCGGCTCGGCGAGCCCGGTCAGCGACACCACGACCGGCGCGGCAATCAAGACCCATGCCAGGGGCGTGAGCGACTTCTTGAACGAGGCGAGCTGGGCGTGAAGCACGGCCCGAACCGGGAGCCGGTAACGGCGCGCCTCGCGCGCTGCGACGAGCACATTGACGAGGTAAGCGACCGCGAGCCCGATCGCGAGATATCTCATGGTCCAATGATTACTTCTATCGCGGCGCTTTGATCCAAGCACCCTTTTCACCGGACATGGGCCGGCTACAACCATCCTTGCTGCCCTCGGGCCTCTAGACTCCGCCGGACATGAGACCCTCGCACCACCACGAGCGCGGACGCCGTGAGTTGCGGCGGGCGGCGGCTCCGCTCCTCGCCGTAGCGATCGCGATGGCGGCGTGCACGGGGACTTCAGGCGCGCCGGGCGCCCCTCCAACCGCCTCCAAAGCCGGGCCGGCCGCGCGGGTCGCAGGGGGGTGCAAGGCCCTTCCCAAGCTCGTCGAGCGAGCGCGCCGCGGTTACGTCCCAGGGCGCTCTCCCCAGGTGCTCGTAATCCCGCACGAGCCCAACTACGTCGGCACGCCGGAGATGCCGGTGCACTCGGGGCCGTGGGACTACTTGGCGGAGGTGCCCCTCGTGATGTTCGGCCCCGGTGCCATCGGCAGCGAGGGCGCCGTGGGTGCGCCTGCAACCATGGCCGACATCGCCCCCACGACCGCGCGCCTGATCGGCTTCGAGGGCTTCTCCACCCCGGATGGCCGCCCCCTGCCGGGCGCGGCCACCGGAGCGCCGGGCCCAAGCCCTCGCCCCCGCCTCGTGGTGGTTGTGGTGTGGGACGGTGGTGGATGGAACGTGTTGAGGGAGCATCCGCGCGCGTGGCCGTTCCTGCGGGGCCTGATGACCAAGGGTGTGCACTACCCGCGCATGACCGTGGGCTCGACGCCTTCGGTCACGCCGCCGATCCACACGACCCTTGGCACCGGCGTCTACCCAAGGAGTCACGGCATCGCATATGTGCGAATGAAGACACCCGAGGGCGTCTACGGCGATCCGTTCGAGGGCAACAGCCCGGCCCTCATAAGGGCCCCCACCTTGGCAGACGTCTACGACCGGGCCCTGGGGAACAAGCCGCTCATCGGGACCGTCGCCACGGTGAGCTGGCATCTCGGGATGATGGGGCACGGTGCTCTCGCGCAAGACGGTGACGCCGACACCGCCGTGCTGCTGAACGACGTGGGGATGACCTACGGGGACCCTTCGATCTATTCGATCCCCGCCATCGACGAGCCCGAAGCGCTCATTGCCGGGGCCCGCCGCCTTGACGGAACCGACGGCGCTCTCGACGGAGCGTGGATGGGGCACTCCCTCGACGACACTGCGATCCGGTATGCGACCCCCGCCTACGTGAACTATCAGGAGAGGATCCTTGAACGGCTCATAGGCCGGGAGGGCTTCGGGGACGACGAGGTGCCAGACCTCCTCTACACCAACTTCAAATCGCCCGACGACGCCGGGCACAAGTGGGGCATGACCTCGCCCGAGGTCGGCGCAGTCGTGAGCTCGGTAGACCGCGCCCTAGCCGAACTCGTGGGCTTCCTCGATGCCGAGGTCGGCCGTGGCCGCTGGGTGGTCATGGTCACGGCGGACCACGGGCAGACGCGCTACCCGCACCAGTCCGGCGCATGGCCCATCAGGGGTGGGGAGATGGCGGGCGACTTGAACGAGACCTTCGACAGCGTCGAGAATCAGGTGCCGCTTGTCGAGCGGGTCACCTCGGCCGGGATCTCGATGGACACAAGAGAGCTGGCGGCGACGGGGGCGTCCCTCGAGGACATCGCGCGCGCAGCGGCACGCTATACGGCTGAGGACAACCTCGAGCCCGGAGGCGAGCTTCCGCAGGCGTGGCGCGACCGTGAGGACGCGCCCTTGTTCGACGCCGCCATGGTTGGGCGCAGGGTAGTAGCTCGCTCCTGTTAGAGCCCGGGCATCGTGATGCTCGCATCAGCGCCTCACCCTTCATATTTTCAGGCATGAGGACGACGGTGAGACTTGACGACGATGTGGCCGCAGCCGTCGAGCGACTTAGAGGGACCGCTCGATCGGGTGAGCCAGGCCGTCAACGAGTTGGTGCGGGCAGCCCTGGTGGCCAAGCCCCAACGACGGAGTCTCGACAGGGAGCCCGGCCGAAGGGTTTGAGAATCGACGTTACCAACGTCGGGGAGGCGCTCGAGGAGCTCGAAGACCCACTGCGGCCCGCCTGACGCGTCCCTCGCCCGCGTTTCCTTTCCTGCGTAAGGGCTCAGGGAGTCGGCACTCTTGGCTTTGCTCCCCGGGCATTGAGGCTCGACAGCTCGGCCTCGAACGCCAGCGCCCTGCGCCGCCTGAGCACAACGGCGGTCGGCAAGGCACCACCGGCCAGCCCCGCAGCCCCGGCGCCGACGGCAAGGGCCCACGGGAAGCTTCGCTCGCGCGTGAGGCGTCTGAGATCGGCCAGGTTCGCCCTGAGGTCGTCAAGCCGCCCGGACGCGGCTCCCTCGACGGCGGCGAGCTCGCGCCACAATCGTTGCTTTGGGCCCCGGAAGTCATCCCGGACGCTACCGGTGCTCGTCGTTAGCCTGGTCGCCAGCCGGTCGATGCGTGCGTTGAGGCGCGCCTCGGTGGGATTGGCGGCGACCTCCAGGCAACAGGTCGTGGAGAGATCGGCGAGCTGTGAGGTGCAAGCCCGGTTGCAGGCACTGATGTAGTAGTCGCCGGGCGCCACCTCCGGCATCGTGAAATCGAGCAGACCTCTCGGATTGTGCTTATCAAAGCCCTCGAACCGGGAATCACGGCCAGGGAAAATAACTTGGATGCGTGCGAGGCGCACGGTCGCCGGGGCGGCAGGGTCGGGGAGGCGATATCCAGCCGATTCGGGAGCAGCATAAAGAAAGTACGGGCCTCGGGAGCGTATCTCTGTGGCCTTTGAACGGGTGTAGAAGACCGCTTCTCCTGACATGCGCTGGCCGGCCGAGGTATGGAAGCGGTTGAGATCGATCCAATTGCCGCCGGCCAGCGCCGTGCCGGGCAGCAGCCCCATGCCAAGAAGCGCTGCGGCGCCGCAGGCCATGACGCCTCTCAAAGTGCGCACAGGTCTCCCCTTTGTCTCTTGGGTTAACGCTGATGAGACGCTTGTTAAGCGGCGAAGGTTCGGGCGGAGAGAAGGTCAGCGTGCGGGGAGGGCGGCCTCGACCGCCGCCCACAGCTTGGGGGCGTCGCCCGACAGGACGTCTCCCGCAGGCAGGCCGGTTGCGTCCTCCACCTCGGCTACCGATCGCTTTGCCGCTTCAGGGTCGAGCCCGGAGCAGTTGACGGCAACGCACCCCACGCTCGCCGGCCTCACCGCGGCGGTCATGTCCTCATAGGCCGTCACCATGGTGGGCAGTGGCGGAAGCGCGGTGTAAGGGGGCTCCTCTATCGCCCTGCGGCCGGCCTGGTGACAAAGCACGAGGGCCTCCGGGGCGCAGCCGTGGAGGAGCCCGAGCGTCACGCCGGCGAAAGCCGGGTGCCACAAGCCGCCCTGGCCCTCGACGATGGCCACATCCGATCCGGGATCACATTCGAGCACGAGCTTCTCGGCAGCGCCGGAAACGAAGTCGGAGACGACGCGGTCGACCGCGATCCCGCGGCCGTCGATGAGGATGCCGGTTTGGCCTGTGGCGACGAACTCAGCGTTGCGTCCCGCCGCGCGCGCAGCGGCCGCAAGCTCGAGCGAAGCCGTCATCTTGCCAACCGCGGCGTCGGTGCCGACGGTGAGGACCACGCGCTGCGGCGCGTCGAGAACCTTGCCCGTGAACAGCGGGATGTCCTCCGGCGGGTCCCGAACATCCCACAGACGGACGCCGTGCTGCTCGGCAAGGGCGACAAGCTCATCGTCGTCGTTAAGAAAGGTGTGAAGGCCGTTGGCGATCTCGAGCCCGGCCTCGATCGCCTCCACCATCCACGCCCGCCAGTGCCCGGGCATCCATCCCCCGGGGGTGGCAACGCCGAGCAGAAGCGCGGTGGGTGCGTGGGCCAACGCCTCGGGTACCGAAGCAACAATCGGGGCATCGCGCCCGAGCTCCGGCAGCACGGCCCCAAGCGAGGCCCCGGCGTGCTCCCTGTCCAAGACCGCTGCGATGTCGTCGGGAGAGTAGCGGATAACCCCGTGCGCCGTCTTCGCATTGCGGGTCGTCAAGTACTCGTCCGCAAGCACAAGCCAGCGCCTTCGGTCGCTCATGGGCTCTCCAGCATCCCAGTCTCAGGCAGGACTCGAAAGCCCTCGCGCGACGCAGCCCCCCTCAGTCGCAAGTCGAGGCACACGAACAACTCGCCGTGGGGGAGACTCTCCGCCCATCGCAGCGCCGCCGCCAGCTGCAGAGCGTCCCCGGCGCGCAACCGATGGGCGCTCAAGAGACGTTCTGCAAGTCCTCGAAGTCTTTCTGTCGGCCGCATCTCCAACCAGTTGTCGCTCAGCGCCCTCAGGATGAGGCGCGCCTGCTGCTCCTCGGCACCAGTTATTCCACCAGCCCACACCCTCCTGACGAGAGCCGAGGTCACCTCGACGCTCGTCGCCCACCACACCACCATGCCCTCGTCGGCCTGCGCCAGAGGCGCCAGGGTGCCTGTGAATGACTCTTGCAACATCAAAGGGATGAGCGCCGAGGTATCCCAGTACCTCAAGACGTCACCAGCCCTCCTCGCGCTCCTCGATCAGGGCCTCTCTTACGGAACCGGTGGGATCATTCGGTCGGGGAAGGTCCCAGAACTCGTCGGGCAGACGGCCGGACCCAAGGCTGATCTCTCCTCGGCGCTCCATGGCGCTCAGACGGGCCCACCCGGCGCCGGCCTCATGGTCACGTATCGGCACGAGCTTCGCGACCGGCCGCCCGCGCTCGGTCACCACAAGCTCCTCGCCGGCCTTCACGCGGGCAAGGTAGCGGCTAAGACTTGCTTTGAGCTGGGCCACTCCGGCCGTCGCCATCCGGTCACCTTCCGAGAATCTGTCGATGAGATGACCATTATAGTCATCTAATGCTCCGTGGCGATTCCCAGGCCGGGGCCCGGTGGCAGCGTCATGGTCCCCTTCTCATAGGTCACTCCCGGGTACGGATCGTGGGCCAGCAGGAGCGGGCCGTCGATGTCGGCATGGTCTACGAGAGAGGCGAGGCTGGCCTCGGCCGTGCCCGAGACTCCCGACACGAGGTCGCAGCCGAGCATCACCTCCAGGCCGAGAGCCCGGGCGGTGTGGACCGCAGCCACGGTGGCCCCGATGCCGCCCGCCTTGCGGAGCTTGAGATTGACGCCGTCGACGACGCCCGCGAGGCGCGCCACGTCGTCTGAGGTCGTTACGTCCTCGTCGGCGAAGATCGGGATCGACGACGCCTTCGTGACGTCACGCAGCGCGTCATGGTCACCGGCCGGGATGGGCTGCTCGCAGAGCTCGATGTCGAAGCGCGCGAGGGCGGCGAGCCGCTCGATCGCCTGTTCTCCCGACCAGCCTTCGTTGGCATCGATCCGCAGCTTGCCTCCGAACACTTCCCTGATTACCGCAACGGCGTCGACGTCGCCGTCGAAGCCGACCTTCATCTTGAGGACAGGGTGATCTGCGTACGCCTTCGCCCGCTCCTGCATGACCTCGGGGGCCTCGATGGAAAGGGTCACCGAGGTCGGGGGCAGCTCTCTGCCGCCGAGCCCGAGCAGCTCGGCCACCGAGACACCTGCGCGCTTGGCGGCGAGGTCGTGAAGGGCGATGTCGAGCGCCGAACGGGCGGCCCCAGGGGGCAGCAGCTCCTTTACGCCCGCCAGATCGAACGGCCCGGCAAGCCGCCCGAGATCGACCGATTCGAGTTGCGAGATCACGGATCCGACCGACTCATCCCAGCGCCCTGCGGGGGAGACCTCCCCGAGGCCGGTCGTGTGGCCGAAACGAACGGTCACAAAGACATTGTGGGCCACCTCCCACGCCTCGCGCGCGATGACGAAGCGGTGACCGAGCTCGAGCTCGACCGCCTCTGCCTCGAGGGACCAGGGGTGCGAAGTCACGACGGCTAATGACACCACAGGAGCGCTGCAATCAGAACCCGAGGCACCAAACGTGTGGTCGAACTCAGATCAGCTTCAGCTGCTCGGGGCGTGCGCGCCGTTCGGCCCGTTCGGCGTGTCCGTGCGACTCCGACCGTGCGCGGCGGTGCGGTAGCGGCTTCTTGATCCCTCCTGCGGCGTTTACCATGCCGGCCACCCGTCTGCTGATTTCGTTCTGCTCGGCCTTGGACGCATAGGCGGACGGGTACATCGACTCGTACTTGGGAACAAGCTCCGGATAGGTCTCGCCCAGCCACGACATGTAAACCTCTTTCACACCGGGCCGAAGGTGCAGGAGTATGGAGGTCACGTAGGTTGCTCCCGCATCGACCGCAGCTCTCACCACCTCTTTCATCCCTGCGACATCGTCGGTGATGCCGGGAAGTATCGGGGCAATCATCACGCCGCACGGGATCCCGGCTTCGTTGAGCTTTCGCACAGCCTCCATCCGCTTTCTTGGGTGCGGCGTGCCGGGTTCGGTCTTGCGCCACGCATCGGCGTTGAGAGTTGGGATCGAGAATGCGGTCGCGACGTCGGTCACCCGCCCAGCGTCGACGAGGAGGTCGAAGTCGCGCAGGATCAAAGTCCCCTTGGTCAGGATCGAAAACGGATTGCGGTACGAGGTCAGGGTCGCAATGATGCGTTGCATGATCTTGTAGCGGCCCTCGGCCCGTTGGTAGGGGTCGGTTGCGGTCCCCATGGCGATGTGCTCGCCCTTCCAGCGCTTAGCCCGCAGCTCTTTGCCGAGCAGTTGGGGCGCGTTCACCTTGACGACTATCTTGGTTTCGAAGTCCCGCCCCGCGTTCATGTCCATGTAGGTGTGAGTCGAGCGCGCGAAGCAGTAGGTACAAGCGTGGGAACACCCGCGGTAGGGATTGATCGTCCAGTTGAAAGGCAGATAGCTGCCGGGAACGTGGTTGATGATCGATTTGGCCTCGACCTCGATGAACTCGATCCCCCTGAAATGAGGGGTGTCGAAGGTGCGCCGTCGAAGCTCGAAGAGCCGTTCTCCATCCATGGTCCCGGCAGTATAGAACATACGTTCGAGCAGGAGCCCCCGCGACCACGGCAGAGGGGGCCAAAGGCCCAGAGAATGTTCCTGCAGGGAGGGGGCATACCCCCCACATACGGGTGGCAGCAGGCATCAGGCGCCTACCCTTCGGGGAGCGGACCGCGCGTGCGGAGATAGGGGATGAGCTCGACGGCCACTATCGCGGTCATGATCAGCAGCGCACCGATCCACCCGGCGATGGTCAGGGTCTCGCCGTTCAAGAGGAAGGCGAACAACCCGGCGAAAGCGGGCTCGCTCGCGAGGATGAGCGCGGTGCGCGCGGGCGGTGCGTGGCGCTGTGCGTAGGTCTGGACGAAGAAACCGAGGGCGGTCGCGAGCAACGATGTCACCGCGAGCGCGCTCCATACCGGTGCCGCACGCGGTACTTCGAGATCACCCGACAGCCCGGCGACAGCAAGACAAAAAACGCCGCACCCCAGAAGCTGCACACCAAGGAGGGATCCGACGTCGTACCGTTCAACGGCGCGGTCCGTCGCAAGTATGTGAAGGGCGAACGAGCAAGCAGTCAGGACGACCAGACCGTCCCCTATCAAACTCACGTCCTTGCCTGCGCCCGACAAGAGGAACAGCCCCACCGTCGAGGCGCCGGCCGCCGCCCATGCGGGCGCTCCGGCGCGTTGTCCGAGCAGCACCGCGCCGAACACCGGTGTGAGAACGACGAAGAGCCCGGTTATGAACCCGGCGTTCGAGGCGGTGGTGCGGGCCAGGCCGAGGGTCTGGGTTATGTACCCGGCGGTGAGCCAGACGCTCATGAGCGCTCCGGCGCGCCATCCACTCCACGACAGGCGCCTCAACCCACGCCCGAACACGAGGGCGACGACGAGCCCTGCGGAGGTAAAACGGTAACCGAGAAACGCCATCGGTGGAATGAGTGCGATGGCGTCCTGCACCATGACGAAGGTCAGTCCCCAGATAGCAGCGATCCCGATGAGCGCGACTTCGGTGAGATGGCCGCGCCGTCTGGCACCGGTGCCGGCACCCGCCTCGGTCGCCGGCAGTAGCATCGAGAAGAGCTTCACGCCTGCATCGTCGCACCCCAGGCGGCTCCCAGACGCCTCGGCCCGGTTGAAGCTCCGCCATGCGGGTATCGTCGCTCGCAGGGGAAAAGCAGAGGTAAGAAGGAGGAGTTGCCTGGGTGATTGAGTGGTGACTAAGCAAAGCGGGGATCGGATGGGCGCCGGCAACACCCCAGACTCGAGCACACCCGGCAGCCCACCGCCCTATGGCGGACACGGTCCATCCACGGCGACCATCATTCGCATGGTGATGACGGTCCTGGCGACCCTGCTGCTCGCCTACTGCGCTTATCTGGTTCGCTCGGCGATCCTTCTCGTCGTTGTTTCGGTGTTCTTGGCGGCGGGGTTCGACCCCGCCATCCGCCGCATCGAGCACTTCGGACCATCGCGGGGGCAGGCCGTCGCCATCATGTTCGTCACGGCACTCATTGCCGTGACGGCATTCGTCTTCGCGGTCGCTTCCCCGCTCGTCGAGCAGGTCACCAACCTCGTGACCGATTTCCCCACCTACGTTCAAGCCATATCGGAGGGCAACCCACAGGTACGGGACTTCGTGCAAGACAATCAGATCCCAGAAAGAGTGCGTGAAGCAACTCAGAATATTCCAAGCGCGGTGAGCAGCTCGTTCGGCAGCGTCCTCGGGGTCGCAGGATCAATACTCGGCGGCCTCTTCAGCCTCATCACCGTGCTTGTGCTGACGATCTACTTCTTGCTGAGCTTCTCCAGGCTGCGCGAGGGTACTTTGCGGCTCATTCCCCAAAGCAGGCGGGCCCGTGCCCAGCAGCTTGCCGATCCGATCATCGGCAAGATCGGAAGCTACATCGAGGGACAGATTGTGATAGCCCTTCTCTCCGGCGTGCTTGCCTTCCTTTTCTTGACCCTCCTCGGCGTGCCGTTCTCCATTGCGCTCGCCCTGTGGGTGTTTCTTGCGGGCCTTGTGCCTTTGGTCGGAGCGACGATCGGGGCGGTCCCTGCCGTCATCGTGGCCTTCTTCTCCTCCGTCGGAGTTGGGATTGCGGTAGTGGTGTACTTCCTCATCTATCAACAGGTCGAGAACTACTTGGTAGCTCCGCGCATCATGAACGCAGCCGTTGATGTCTCGCCCGCCGCCGTTCTGCTTGCCGCCCTCATCGGCGGCACGCTGCTCGGCTTCATCGGTGCGCTCATGGCCATCCCCGTCGCTGCATCGATCAAGCTCATCACCCAAGAGGTGCTCATTCCCAAAGCCGAAAGGCACTAGCGAGGCGCTGCGCCCGGGCCGGTTCCCGGTGTCGTTGCCCTGTAGGATCGCAAAGGCTGTTCCGGCTTTCACGAGAAGGGGGGGCGATGGCGACCGCCAGGATCGAGCCGTCCACAATTGCAGCCGAGGGAGAAATGCTCGAGCAGTGGTTGGACTACCATCGGGCGACCTTGGAGATGAAGTGCGAGGGATTGACTCCCGAGCAGCTTCGACTCCGGGCGGTGCCCCCCTCGTCGCTCACGCTGCTTGGGCTCGTCCGTCACATGACGGAGGTGGAGAGCAGCTGGTTCCACAACATCTTCCGAGGGGAAGACTTTCCGGCCCCTTACTCCACGGACGAGGACCGAGATGGTGACTTCAACGACCTCGACGGTGCGGAGCCGGATGAGGTGTTCTCGAGGTGGCGCGCCGAGTGCGACTACTCCCGAGAGGTGACCCGAGCAGCATCCCTAGATGCGATCGCAGCCGCCAGCGACGGCTTCCGCGACCAGTTCTCAATGCGCTGGATCCTCGTGCACATGATCGAGGAGTACGCCCGTCACAACGGGCACGCCGACCTTATCCGCGAAGCGATCGACGGCGCGACGGGAGACTGATTCGCCCGAGCCCCAACGGACCTTACTCAAACTCTTGCGAGCGGCCCCACTACCCCGGCAGCTCGTGGTGGCCGGTGGGTTCATCGTTTGCTTCGATAAGCGCGCTACGGATCACGTCGGCCTCGCCGGGCGGGACCCAGCGCGCAATGGAGTCCGCCACCGAGCGCGGCGTGATTGGCAGCGACGCCGCCCTGAGCGTTAGAACCGTCTTGTACACGAAGCTGCGATAGGCGCCGGGAACCCTCAGCCCCGCCACCGTCCCTCGTTCGCGCCACTCGGTTTCAAGCGCGGCAAGAGCCGGTTCCTCCCACCACGGGAGCGCAGGGGGCGCAGGGGGCGCGTGCGGGTTCGGTTGGAGTGCAGCCTCCGTGCGGAGAGGCACGACGTTGACGTGGGTCGATCCGGCGCGCCTCCACTCCGGAGCGGAATGGTAGTCGGGCTCATAAAGCAGGCGCTTGCGACTAAGAGCCGAGAGATCTTTTGGGCCGTTGACGTGCATTACGAGACGAAGGGTTCGTCCCAGCTCGTCGGGAAGGTTGCCTGCATTCCGGTAGTCAAGCGCATCCCGCACTGATAGACGCAGCGCATGGGAAGGAGGGACAAGGCCGTCCGGGGAACGGCGGCGCCTGAGCTCGAGCTCGAGGTCGGAGGTGCTCATTAGGTACCAGCCCTCGGCAAGCTCCTCCTTGGACTCTCCCATCGATGGGTCGTCAGGCACGGGGGGGCCTTGTCTTCATGAATCCCGCGAACATCACCGTGACCCCGGCGAGGAGACCCACGGAAAAGACCAGTCCCTGCCCGTAGCGGGCAAATCCACTCGCCACGGCTACGACGATCGTCCCGGCTGCAATGAGGATGTTCGCTTGAGCAAGTCGCCGCATCTGCTCCCCTGCCTTGTTCCTGAGCGTCCAGGACGATCTCAGTGCAGCCCCCGCCACCACGAGGAAGCCGGTGAAGGAGAAGTAACGCGACAGGGTTCTCACAGGCCCCGGCATGACCTCGCTCGCGCGCGGGATGCCGCTGGTTGCAAGTCCTGCGCGATCGAGATCCGCTGCAAAGACCTCCCCCGCTGCCCACAGGCCGGCAATCAAGACGACCACGGCGGCGATGTGCGCGACGCGCCTTGATGCGAGGAGGTAGATCGATCCCAACGCAAGCACAGGAACATTGACGATTGCGCCAAACAGATAGTAGATGCGGAATACCGGCGCACTCCAGCCGATCAATAGACCCAATGCGGCGGCAAGCGACGCCACGGCAAACATGGCGAGGGCGACCGACCACACAAGCAGGTTGGGCCTGCGCCTGCTCACCCAGCCGCGCGCAAGCGTTCCAGAAAAGATGCCGCTGACCGCGGATGCGGCCGCAGGAAAAAGCCACATCGCCGCCGGCTCCCTCAGCAGGTAAGCGCGAATCCTCGCCCTCTGTCTCCGCTTAGTTTAGGGCTCAAAGGGGCCGATCGAAAGGTAGAGACATGAGCGAAGAGGGCGGTAGCGGGCCGGGCTCAGCAGGACCACAGGAACAAAGGGGGACGAACATCGACAAGGACCCCAGCGAGTGGACAACTGGAGACGAGCCCATGACGGGCGCCCAAGCCTCCTACCTCAAGACACTGTCGGATCAGGCCGGCGAGCCCTTCGACGAGTCGTTGAGCAAAGCGGACGCATCCAAGCGCATCGATGAACTTCAGGACAAGACGGGGCGCGGCCGAACCTGATGAGCGCGCTCGCGCCGAGTGAGGTTTCGGGGGCCGGCACCTCAGGCCGCCGCCTCGACCGGCGGGTGCTGCTGCTGTGGTGGCTTGGCGCTGCGATCTGGGCGGTGGCCTTTCTGGCCGCTGAGGCGGTGCTCGGAGTGGTGTTCGACCCTCCTCTCATTCTCCTTGCTGCTCTCGGGGCGATCGTCGTCGCCGTCGCGGCCCTGCTGCCGTTCCTGCGATATCGGCGCTGGCGCTACGACATCCGCCAACGCGATCTGTCGTTGTCCAAGGGCGCCCTGTTCTACGTGAGGACACTGATCCCCTTTGATCGAATCCAGTTCGTCGAATCCCGACAGGGGCCATTGGACAGGGTGCTTGGCCTCAATCAGATCGTCGTCTACACCGCCGCAGGTAGGGCAGGCCACATCC
>Ga0136632_10000327_pt1 | contig 13521 bp, 16 predicted proteins | sample AntDrymUQ6112106_2_FD_104670 | JGI IMG/M metagenome (GOLD analysis project Ga0136632, IMG submission 104670) | Polar desert sand microbial communities from Dry Valleys, Antarctica - metaG UQ611 (21.06) | ecosystem: Environmental > Terrestrial > Soil > Desert | place: Antarctica: Dry Valley...
CTCCTCGGGCGAGAGGAGGTCGTAGCTCCACTCGATCGTCGCTCTCAGCGTCTGCTGACGAGGATCGGCGTCGCGGCCGCCCTTCAACAGATCGAGGCGCTGGGAGAGACGCTCCAGGATCTGGGCCGGCGAGAGCGCCTTGACGCGGGCGGCGGCCAGCTCGACCGCGAGGGGGAGGTTATCGAGGCGCGCGCAGAGCTCGGCGATCTCCTCGCTCGGCTCGAGCTGGGCGCGCTCGCCAAAGAGGGAGACGGCCTCGGGGGAGGCGAGCGGAGGCACCGGGTACTCGACCTCACCCTGCACGCGCAGGAGCTCTCTGCTGGTGACGAGCAGGGTCAGGTTGGGGCAGGCGGAAAGAAGCGCCGAGAGTTCGGGAGCAGACTCGATCACCTGCTCCAGGTTGTCGAGGAGGAGCAGCATCTCCCGCTCTCCGATGTGCTCGGCAAGACCGTCCTTGGCGCCGATGGTCTGCGCGATGGTCTCGGGGACGAGGGAGGGGTCGCGGAGCGCTGCCAGCCCGACCCAGAAGACGCCGGCCTTGTACTCGGGGACGAGCGACGAGGCGGCCTCGAGCGCGAGCCGCGTCTTCCCCGAGCCGCCGGGCCCGGTGAGAGTGACGAGACGTGCGCCAACTTTGATGCGAGCGAGCACCTCTTCGAGCTCGTCCCCCCGGCCGACGAAGGAGCTCGCCGGGCGGGGCAGGTTCGTGTTCGAGATCGTCTTCAGCGGCGGGAAGGAGTCCTCCCCGAACTGGAAGATCGACACCGCTCCCTCGATGTCCTTGAGGCGGTGCTCACCCAGATTGAGCAGAGAAACGCCTTGTGACACTGTGTCACTTGGCTCGAGAAGCGCTCGAGTTGGGGCGGAGACGAGGACCTGTCCTCCGTGCCCTGAGGCGGCGATCCTCGCACCGAAATGGACGGCGCCGCCGACGTAGCCCTCGTCTGTGAGCAGCGGCGTTCCCGTGTGCAGGCCGATCCGCACCTGGATCGGGCCGGAAGCGAGCGACTCGGTCATCTCGCCCGCCGCCGAGAGCGCGCCCGGCGCCGTCGGGAAGGCGAAGAAGAAGGCATCACCCTGCGTGTCCACCTCGACCCCGCTGTGCCGAGCACACGACTCCCGAATCAGGTGCCGGTGCTCGGCGAGCGCAGCCGCGTATCCCTCGGCGCCGAGCTCGTGCAGCAGCTTCGTCGAGCCCTCGACATCGGTGAAGAGGAAGGTGACGGTGCCGGAGGGAAGATCGGCGCGCATGCGGACATCATCCGACCTAAGCAGGCATGGCTCAAACAGACCTTAATAGTCAGATCAATGTGACTAGAATGGTCACATGACTACCTCATCGATATCTGAGACGAAGGCGAAACTGAGCGCCCTGCTCGACCGCGTCAAGTCTGGCGAGGAGGTGACGATCACCGACCGCGGTGTGCCGGTCGCGCGCATCGTCCCCATACCTGCTACGGAGGTCGATTGGGATGAGCGCCTCGAGCGCCTCGAGCGCAAGGGCGTTATCCGGCGACCAACGAAGAAGCTCGAACCCGGCTGGCTCGCCACCCACCCACTCGCGAAGTCTCGGGCAAGCGTGCTCGAGGCATTGCTCGAGGAACGACGCGAAGATACGCGGTGAGATTCTGGGACACCTCCGCAGTCGTCCCCGTACTCGTCGTCGAGTCGTCGTCTTCGCGGACACGTGAGCTCGCCGACGACGGAACCGAGCTGGCAGTCTGGTGGGCGACACTCGTCGAATGCGTCGCTGCGATAGCGCGACGTGAAAGGCGTGGCGAGTTGGACGCAGACCAAGCCCTTCTGGCCCGCACAACGCTGAAGGCTCTCATGTCGCGCTGGACCGAGATCCCACCGACCGACCGAATACGCAAGACCGCGCAGCGCCTGGTTTCCGTCCACGAGATCCGCACGGCAGACGCGTTCCAGCTTGCCGCGGCTCTTGCGGCCAGCGACGAGGAGCCGGAGACCGTTCCGGTCGTCACGCTCGATGAGCGACTCGCACTAGCAGCGCGTCGCGAGGGCTTTCCGGTCCTGCCTTAGCGGTGGCGCCTGCGGGCGAACCAGGCGTTCACGTCGCCGAGGAAGATCACGGCGAGGAAGACGAGCCCGACGACGAGCATGGAGACGATGATGTTCTTGCCCTCGTCGGCGGCATCGGCGAGCACCGGTGCGAAGAGGCCGCTCATCGCGCGCGACTCTATCCGACGAGGCGCGTGTGCGCCGCGAGCGCGCGCTCTGCCCGCTCGTCACCCACTGCCGCGCGCGCGGTCTCGTACAGAAGGGTCGTGTCCGCGTCGACCCGGAGTGCGTCCCGTGCGCCTTCGAGACCACCCACCCCGAGGCGAGACGCGGTCGCCGCCCAGGCAGCTCCGTCGCTGTTTCGCCCCTCCGCGCGCGTCTGCGCGCACAACGAGATGAGCTCGGCCAGATCGCCTACCGCCTCAACATTCCCCGTAGCCGCGACGTGAACGAGACCCTGGGCGTAGAGGTAGTCGCCGAGGAGGAGCGCGGTGTCGGAGTCGCGTGGAGCGAAGAGCCGGGAGCGCCCGTAGTGCACGAGATAGCCCTCGTAGATCGTCTCGACCCCCACCGCGAGCTCCGCCGAGACGAGGGGCGAGAAAACGGGCTCGTGGCGCCGCTCCTCGACCGGTTTGAGCGAGTCGGCCCAGAGCGGACTCTCTCGCGCAGCCTCGGCGGCGATCGCGTTCCACATGCGCTAGTGGTCTCTCCGGGAAGTCCGGTGCGGCTTGGCCGAGCGAAAACCGAGCAGCGCTAGGACGCAGGGAGCCTCGATATCACTAGATATCGGGGTAGGGTTTCGGGGCCCCCAGGAAGTGCGCAGCACTTTCTGGGGTAGGACTGAGGACGACGCGATGCGAAGCGTTTGCAGCCGGCCAAGCGGTGCCGTATTTCCCGGAGAGGCCACTAAGCTATCCCGAGCGGCTGGCCGCGCGCGGCGACTCCGCCTGAGGAGGCTCCAGCTCCACCTCGACAGGAATGTCCGGCGAGCCCCGGTCCCAGCGCTCGAGCCGAACGCGCGGTCGGAAGAAGCCCCACACCGCCCTCAGCCCCGCCATCGTCGGCAGCGCGATCAGGACGCCGGCGATCCCGTACAGCTCGCCTCCCGCGAGCAGCCCGAAGATCACGAGCAGCGGATGCAGCCGAAGTGCGCTCGCCATCACGTTTGGCACCACGATGTGGCCTTCCACCTGGTAGATGAAGAGAAAGAGCAGCCCGACCCAGATGACCCCGGTCGGATCGACGATCAGCGCGTAGATCACGGGCGGCACCGCGGAGAGCCAGGGCCCGATGTACGGGATCACCTCGATGAACGCCGTCCACAGCCCGAAGAGCAGCGCGTACTCGTCTGCGCCCTCCACCAGGCCGGTCGTGCCGAGAATCCACATTCCGACCCCGGCGCTGGTGCCGATGACCGTCGAGAGGATCGCCTGACCCTTGACGTAACCCCATAGCGCTGACTCGATCTGCTGGGTCAGGGGCGGGCCGCCCTGCGGCGGAAAGCGCGCGTCGATCGACCGTTCCAGCCGGGGCATGTCGAGCAGCATGTAGATCGAGATGACCACGATCAGAATCGCCGAGAAGAGCAACAGCACCACGGAGAGGGCAGCTCCCTGCGCGAATTCGATTCCGTCCTGGACGTAGCCCGAGATCTCGCCCGTTCCGAGCGAGTCGATCCACTCGGTGATCTGCTCGCGCACCTGTATCCGCTCGAGACCGTGGTCGTCGAACCAGAGCTGGAGACCGTCGATGTCCTTCTCCGCGGCGGTCTGGCCGGTCGCCGAGTCGACGTCCGTCACGTAGTCGTCCATGCGCTCGGCCGCGCTGCGGGCCTGGTCGAACGCGACGACGCCGATTGCGATCAAGAGCGCCACCACCGTCGCCGCGAAGATCGCGTACACAACCATCACCGAGAGCGCCCGCGGGACCTTGAGTCGGGTCAGATCCCGCACGAGCGGGTTCAGCATGAACGCGATCACCGACGCGGTGAGGAAGAGAAAGAGAACGTGTCCGAGCGTGCTTGCGAGGAGGAACGCGAGCACCAAGAGCACGGGCAGGCCAACGAGCTGGATCCATCGCGGGATCTGGATCGTCGGGCCGAGGTCGGCCATGGGGGCAATCGTATCCTGGCGCAAGATCGGAATCCGCTCGCGCGGATCCCGATCGCGCAAAATCTTTGAAGGCCGCCGCTTCGCGGCGGCTGCGCCTCCACCTCAGCAAACCTCGCTGTTGACGAAGAGCCCGATCGCGGTGCTGCTTTCATCGCTCGTTGCTACGGTCCCGGAATGGCGACTCCGCGCTCACGGCATGCGGCGAGGCTGCGGGCCAACCGGCGGCGGGCTCAAGCGAGGGCGCGCTGGTTCGCGATCTCCACAGTGGTCGGCGTCGTCGCCGTCGCGACGCTTCTCCTGACGGCGTTCGACGGCAACGGCGTTTCGAGCTCCACGGCGGCGCCCGTGCCTGCTCCGCTGCCTATCACCTCGGCTCCCCCCGAGCCCCAGGTGCTCGCCACCGTCGGCAACCTGCGGGTGCAGTCACCCGTGGCACAGGGCGGTGTCACGGCGGTGGGCTTCCACGGATCCGACGAGGGCGCGCTGGTGCTCCAGCCCGTAGGGCCGCAGGCAAACGAAGGATTGCTTGCTCGGCTGTGGCGCAAGATCACCGGATACGAGCGGGATGGGCTCGCGTGGTACCAGCTCGAGGGCGGAGCTCTCCGAACGCTGGATGTCGGCGCCGTCGCGGGAACCGACGTCTATTCGCCCGTCGACGGCACCGTTATCGCCATCCGCAGCCAGCTGGTCTCGGGGCGCAAGATCGGCGCCGAGATCGAGCTCCGGCCGACCTCGGCGCCCTCACTCGTCCTCGCGCTCCAGAACGTCCGGCCCGACAAGGCGCTGACCGTAGGAGCCAATGTCGCAGCGGGCTCCTCAAAGCTGGGCCGAGTCGCGGACATCAGCAGGTTCGAGCGCCAGGCGCTCGAGCGCTTCGCCGCCGACGGCGGCAACAACGTCGCGATCCAGGTGTACGTGTCGGCGACGCTCGGCGTCCCCTAGATGCGTGATCGGGAATTCACGGCGGGCCGGATGACGGCCACGACACTTCGCCGGATCGCCACCCTCCCTCGCCGTCCAGGCTTACCAGCCTTTGACGACGAGCGACTGCGTCGCCCGGCTTGGTCGTGACCGCCCGCGGCTGCGCGCGAATTCCCGATCAAGCATCTAGGCGTCTTGTATAGCGCAGACCGGAAACCGCTCGCGCGGACTTCCGGTCGCAAAATCCCTGAAGGCGTCTAAGCTCCACGCCCTGCGCATCCTCTTCATCGCCGACGTGGTGGGTGCTCCGGGCCGCGGCGCGGTGGAGGCGCTTTTGCCGACGCTGCGCTCCGACCTCGAGATCGACGTCTGCGTCGTGAACGGCGAGAACGCCGCCGACGGGATCGGTATCACGCCTCGCCTCGCGGACCGCCTCCTGGCCGCAGGGGCGGATGCAATCACGCTCGGGAACCACGCGTTCCGGCGATCGGAGATCGGCCCCTATATCGAAGGATCGGACCGAGTCATCCGTCCCGCAAACGCGTCGAAGAACACTCCTGGACGGGGCCTGACAGTCGTTCCCACAGCCAACGGCGCCCGGCTCGCGGTCATCAACGTCCTCGGGTCGCTCTTCCTGGATCCGGCAACCGCCATGTTCGAGGTCGTCGACGACCTCGTCGACCAGGCGGTCCGCGAGACGCCGCTCGTCCTCGTGGACGTCCACGCAGAGGCGACTAGTGAGAAGGTCGCCCTTGCTCGGTGGCTCGACGGCCGGGTGACAGCGGTCGTCGGAACACACACGCACGTCCAGACATCGGACGCCCGCATCCTCGCGAACGGCACCGCGTTCATCACCGATGCGGGCATGACCGGGCCGCACGACTCGGTTATCGGTGTCGTGGCCGAGCTGGCGATCCGGCGGATGCGCACCGGGCTGCCAGTGCGCTTCGAGACTGCTCAGGGCGACGTGCGGATCGAGGGCGCGGTGATCGACTGCGACTCCGAGTCGGGCAAGGCTTCCGCCATCGAGTCGTTACGCATCGCGTTTCCCTGATACTCCGACGCGCGCGGAAGCAGGAGCCAGAGCAGCACGAAGGGCAGGAACCAGGGGAGATAGAGGTAGAACCAGTGGGTGAGGGAGAGCTGGAACGCGACGAGGATCGCAGCCGTCAGGGCGGCCAGCTCGATCGGTCCCTTCTCCCGTGGCACGAACGCCGCGACGACCGCGACGCCTACGGCTAGGACGGCAAGCACTGGCTGCAGGAATCCGAGGTCGGGGATCCCCTCCGCGTGGTACTGGCCCCAGCCCCAGAGCGAGAACGGAGAGTCGCGTCCGACCTGGAAGCCGACGGTCCGGTCCCAAAAGGTGCGAATGGCCTCCCAGAGACTGGGCTCCAGCAGCAGGATGACGAACGAGACGAGTGTCGCGACGACGAACGCGGCAGCGAAGCGGGCGAGACGCCCCAGATCGAGCTTCGGATAGCTCGCCCACAGGGGCGCCAGGAGCAGGCCTCCGAACTTCGTCCACCCGGCGAGCGCGACCGCTGTGCCGCGCGCCCAGGTGGAGGATGCGAGCCAGAATCCGAACACGAGGAGCGCGGGCATGATCGTGTCGTTCGTGTTCGCGTTCAGCACGTAGGCCGTGAACGGGTATGCGGACCACGCGAACGCGAGCACGGCCGCGAGTCGGACTCCTCCGAAGCGGAAGCCGACGAGGGCCAACCCGACGACGGTCAAGAGGTCGAACAGGATCGACGTCGTGTGCGCCCCCGGGAGCGAGTCCCACTTCCCGCTCCACTCGAAGACGAGCGTCGCGGGAACGTAGGCAGCGTAGGCGATCGGGCCATACGTGTCCCCGCGCTCGATCGCCGCTTCGCAGCGCCCGTTGGTCTGGATGCGCTCGCGGACATCGCCGTCGGCGTCCTCGGGACCGCATTCCTCGAGGTCGCCCCGCTGCGGCATGTTCCCGTACGGCGCCTCGCCGTCCAGGATGCGACTCGCGCCGACCACCCCTGCGAGCCCGACGTCGATCACGCCGCGCGGCGCCTCGACGTTGAGGCCGACGCGGAACCCGAGGAGAAAGATCGCCGCCGCGGCGAAGACCCATGTCGGCCAGACGGGCCGGAGCCCGCTCTCCCGCTTGCGCACGCCCACCCAGGCGCTCCGCACGAGCAGGTAGCCGAGCGCCGGATAGACGAGCGGGACGCTCGCGAAGATCTCTCCGCGGTTGAAGAACGCGAGCGAGACCGAGAACGAGAGCAGGACGAGCAGGTCGACGTTTTGCAGGGAGATTGGCCGGCGCAAGTTGGCGAGCCCGACAAGAAAAACGAGACAGAACGCCAGCCAGATGTACGGCTTCAGAAGCGTCTTCCCGCCGAACGATCCCTTTCCCCCTCGCGCCATCCCCCACGCGACCTGTGGGCCCGTCCGCGCCTCCCCGACGGTCTCTGTCGTGTCCTGGACGACCGCCTGCGCTATCTGTCCGGCCTCGCCGGACCAGGCCTTCACGAGCCAGGTCCGGGTCTCGGCACGAAACGTCGCCGACGTCGTCGGATCCGGCGGATAGCGCTCGAGCCACGCCGACACCTTGGGATGGGAGAGCGCGACGGCGATCGCCTGCTCCTCGGTCAGCCGCGCCGTCTCCTGGCGAGGCGCTGCGGCGCCGGACGAGGCAAGGATGCCGACCGCCAGCACGGCGGCGACAGTCGCCCAGGTGAATCTCAGCGGGTGCGCGTTGGCCCGAACGACCAGAGCTTATTGCCGACGAAGTTGATCGGCGTAACGAGCACGATCGCGATCGCCTGAGCGACGATCTCCGGCAGACCGATCTCGACGAGCATGTACAGAACCACGAGATTCGCGACGAGAGCGAGTGTCGAGACCACGAAGAAGCGCATGCCCTGATACGCGACGCTGCCTCGGTGCTCGCGGAACGTCCACAGACGATTCCAGATGTAGTTGTTCGTCACCGCGACGAGGAAGGAGCCGACCGCCGCAGGGATGTAGTGGACGCCCAGGACGAGCACGAGCAGCGAGAACACCCAGAGATTGACGAGATATCCCGTCGCCCCGACGAAGCAGAACTTGACGAGCTGCTCCCAGTTCCGGCGACGAGCGAGAGCCGCACGCACTCGGGCGCGCCGAAGCCCTACCCCGACGTCCGCACGCGCGGTCTCCACAGCTGTCGCAGAGTAGCCAGGAGCGCGGTCGCGTCGACCCCCCATCGGGTTAGGCGCCCGAAAACCCTTCTGCGCCGACAAGCGGCACGAACCTGCACGGCACGCTCGCGCGCTCACGCGGACCGTCCTCCGTGCGCTCGACGAGCACGAGCTGCTGACCCCGGCGGCCTCCTCGGGGCACGACCACCCGACCGCCCTCGACGAGCTGCCGGTAGAGGGCGGGCGGAACGACCGGCGCCGCCGCCGCGACCGCGATTCCCTCGAACGGCGCCCTCGCCGGAGCTCCGAGCGAGCCGTCTCCGACGAGTACCTCCACCTCGCCGTAACCCGTCTGCACGAGCGCCGACCGCGCCCGCTCGGCGAGCTCGGGAACGCGTTCGATGGTCACGACCTCCTCCGCGAGCTCGGCAAGCACCGCCGCCTGGTACCCAGAGCCGGTACCCACGTCGAGCACGCGCTCGTCTCCGGAGAGCTCGAGCAGCTGGCAAATCGTCGCCACGATGAAGGGCTGCGAGATCGTCTGCCCGCTCCCGATCGGCAGAGCGCCGTCCTCGTAGGCGAGATGGCGGACATCCTCTGGAATGAAGCGCTCGCGCGGCACCCGGGCCATCGCCTCGAGAACACGCTCGTCGAAGCTCCCTCGGCGACGGAGCTGATGCTCGACCATGTGGGCGCGCGCTTCTGCCGCATCGCTGCTGGGTGGCGTTGCACGCTCCGCCGAGCTCATTTGGCCAGGGTTCGCAGGCCGGCGTACCGCGCCGCCTGCCTCCCACGCATGCGTGCAGCGAGCAGTGGCAGCACCACGGTCACGACGTAGCCTACGAGCGGTATCAGCGCCAGCAGGCAGACGAAAAGCCCCACCATCGACACGTATGCCGCGATCCCCATGCGTGTAGCTCCCCTCCGCATCGCACCGCGCACGACCGCGGCCGCGGAGAGCGCGCCGATGAGCCCTGCGAATCCGCCTGCGATCGTCTCCGCGAGGTCGCCGATGACAACGAAGCCGAAGACAGCCCCGACGGCCGCACCTACTACGGCTGCGACTCCGGCGCCCACCGCGTTCACGCCGAGGAGCCCGGACAAGATGACGCCGAATCCGAGCCCGAGGCCGAGCGACAGCCCGAGCGTGTACCAGAGGCCCATCGCCGTTCAGTGTAGTGACGGTTCGAAACCAATTTCCGCGTTACGCCGAAGGTACTGACGTACATCCCACGAGGGGAGGATGAGGTATGCACAAGCGTGTCTATGTCGGCGTTGCGATGGCTGCAGTCATCGCGGCGCTCACGATTGCGGCTGTCGGAGGAGCTGGCGGCGCGCCGCAGTCGACGACGCTCACAGGCGCGGCCGAGGTTCCGGGCCCAGGCGATCCGGACGGAGCCGGTACCGCGTCGCTCAGGCTCAATCCGGGCCAGGAGGAGATCTGCTACGAGCTGACGGTCTCCAACATCGCGCCCGCGACCGCGGCCCATATCCACATTGGAGGACCGGCGGTCGCCGGACCGGTCGTCGTCGGACTCATGCCGCCGACGAGCGGATCTTCGAGTGCGTGCGCGAGCGTCCCTCGGGATCTCGTGCTCAACATCCTGAAGAACCCGGCCGGGTTCTACGTGAACGTGCACAACATGCCGTACCCGGCTGGGGCGGTACGCGGCCAGCTCTCTCGGCCGTAACCGTCGATCGACGCGAGGGGTCGGGCCACAAGGTCCGACCCCTCGTTCAGCTCTCTTGCGCAAGCCGAGGATGCGGCGATACTCCGGTAGGTGCGCCGTCGTCTCGCCTGGCTCGTCGCCGCCGTGGCAATCGCTGTCGGCATGGCCTCCGCTACGGCGGGCGCATCTGGCTCAGCGGGCCGCCCGGCGGACTCGCCGGATCTCGCCGCGATGGCGCTGGCGGTTTCCGATCTCCCGTCCGGCGCCCGCATCGACAAGCAGCGGTACTACCGCGATCCGGACTTCGTGGCGGCATACGAGCGCGAGTTCTCCATTCCCGGCTCGCGGGTTGGCCGATCGAGGCTGCTGCTCGTCTTCATCGGCCTCAGCGTCGACAGAACCGACACCGCGGCCCGCTTGAAGTTCGAGACACTCCGCCTTCTCGCGGGGAAGAAAGCGTTTCGGGATGCCCTGGCTCGCGAGATCGCCCGTGGAGCCGAGACGCCGGTCAAGACAGTGACAGTCGGCCGCCCGCGAACCGTTCGGGCCGGCGACGGAGCGGTCGCTCTGCCAATCAGCATGAAGATCCAGGGACTCGTGCTCAACGTCGGGATCACGTTCATGCGCGTCGACCGCGTGCTCGGCACCATCACGCACTTCGGTGTTCCGGGCCAGAGGGTCTACAACGCAGACGCGGACCGCCTCGCTCGGGCGAGCGCCGCCCGCATGGCAGCGGGTCTCGTGCCGACGTTGAAGCTGCCGCCGATCGTGTCAGGAACCGTTCAGCCAGGGCAGGTGCTCTCCGCTCGCTCCGGCACGTGGACGGGGGACCAGCTCACGTTCGCACACCAGTGGGAGCGATGCGACAGCGCGGGCACCGCGTGCGTGCCCATCTCCGGAGCGACGGCGACGACCTACACCGTCGCGACCGGCGACCTCGCCTCGACGCTACGTGTGACGGTGGTCGGGCGCAACCGCCTCGGCTCGGTGGCTGCGAGCTCCACCTCAACTTCAGTCGTCGCGGGCTCGCCGGGATCTCCCACCGTGACGGTCGCGCCACTGGTCTCGGGCGTGGTTCAGGTGGGCCAGTCGCTGACGGTCGACACCGGCGGCTGGGCAGGCAGCCCGACGATTTTCGCCTATCAGTGGAGACGTTGCAACGCAGCGGGCGGCGCCTGCCTCGACATCGCGGGCGCGACGACCTCTGCCTACACGATCGCCACCACGGAATCGCGCTCTACCCTGCGCGTGCTGGTGATTGCCACCAACCCGTCCGGCTCGGGCGGCGCGATCTCCGCACCGACTGCAGCTGTTCCTTAGCCGCTCTCGAGCCGCGCGATCACCGAGAGCCCGAACTCCGCGGCGCGAGCGCCGTCGACCACGCGGTGGTCGAAGCTGATCGCAATCGTCCCCGTGCGACCTACGACGACCTCGTCCTCCCTCACGACCGGTCTCTCCGCGATGCGCCCGATGCTGAGGATCGCGACTTCCGGATGGTTGACGATCGGGGTCTGGAAGAGGCCGGCCAGCTTTCCCGCGCTCGTGACCGTGAAGGTCGACCCGCGCAGCTCGTCCGGAGTGAGAGCTCCTGTACGGGCTCCTTCGGCGAGGCGCCGGATCTCCGCGTCGAGCTCCTCGATCGTGCTCGAGTGGGCGGCTCGCACGACGGGAACGACGAGGCCCTGCTCCGTCTGCACCGCGACGCCGATGTCGTAGCGGTCGAGGTAGACGATCGCGTCGCCTTCGAGGCGCGCGTTCAGCTCCGAAAACTCGGCCAGCGACTCGGCCACCGCTTTCACGACGGTCGCGAGCAGCCGCTCCAGCTCGACCCGCTCGAAGTCGCACTCCTCGACCCAGGTGACCGCCGGGACCTCCCGATGCGCGCGGGTCATGTGCTCGGCGATGACGCGCCGGACGCCGCGCAGCGGCTCCCGTCGCCCTTCGGTCGTGTCTGCTCCGCCAGCCGCGGAGCGAACATCGTCCTCCGTGATTCGTCCACCGCCGCCCGTCGGCGACAGCGCCGCGAGGTCGACGCCGAGCTCCGCGGCGATCTTCCGTACCAGCGGAGTCGCCTGAACGCGAGCCGAGTCAGAGGCCAGCGTGCCTCGAACCCCTTGTGACACTGTGTCACTTAGGGTCTCCGGGGCCGGTTCCTCGATCGACTCGCCGGGCTCCCCGATCACGACCAGCACCGCCCCGACCGGAGCGGTCTCCCCCTCGGGCACGAAGATCTTCAGCACGGTTCCGGCATAGGGCGAAGGAATCTCGACCGTCGCCTTGTCCGTCTGGATCTCCACAAGCGGGTCGTCTTCGGCCAGGATCTGACCCTCCATCACGAGCCAGCGAGCAACCTCGCCCTCTGTCAGCCCTTCCCCGAGATCCGGAAGCTTGAACGAGTTCGCCATCGTCCGCGCGATTCTCGTCTATTGAGCAAGGCGGGCGCGCCGGCGCTGCACGAGCGTGACCAGCGCCGCCATCGCCGACATCGCAATCAGAAGCGGGGGCGCGAGAAATCCGACCGCCGTCGCGAAGTGCACACTTGTGCAGTCCTCGCCACAGTCGAAGAAGCCGTCCGCGTCTCGGTACGCGGAGGAGATCGCCGCGAAGTCGAGCGCCCACACAACGACGGCGGCGGCGAAGAGGACGACTGCAGCCGTTCCCAGACGCCTCCGTGCCCAGGCGCCCGCCAGCAAGCCGCAGACGAGCACGAAGAGCGCTCCGAGAGCGAGGTAGATGAGCCAGGCGTCCCTCACAGCCTGCGCTCGCCGCCCGCGTCGAAAGCCTGCACAGGCGCAGAAAAGGAAGGCGAGCCTGCAAACCCATCCCGGAACAGGCTGAAGACGATCGCGTCTCGCGGCACACCGTCCTCGTCGGGCGGGAGCCGCCGCCGCAAGATCCCCTCCTCGACGAAGCCGAGCTTCCGGGGGATCGTCAGGCTCGCCTCGTTTGCGGGATCGATGCGAATCTCGACTCGGTCGACGTCGCAGAGCTCGAAGGCGACCCGTGTCAGAGCGGCGCTCGACTCGGTTGCCAAGCCTCGGCCGACGTGACTCGCCCTGATCCAGTAGCCGATCTCGAGCGCGTCGGAGCCGCGGCGTTTGTGCAACCCCGTGCCGCCGAGGACATCGCGCTCGCCCAAGTCGAAGATTCCCATGACGAAGTCCCTACCCAGGTCGAATTGCCCACGGAACCTGCGGAGCAGGGCGACCTTCTCGGAGAGCTCCTGCGGCTCCGCGCGGGCCCACGGCATCCACCGCCGCAAGTGGTCGAGGCTCGAGTCGATGGCTCCCTTGAGAAGCGGCGCGTCCTGTGGCTCCCAGCAGCAGATCACGAGCCGCTCGGAGACGATCCGGTACGGCGGGTCGCTCACGAATCCACGTTGTCCTTCACAAGAAGCGAGCCTAGATGGTTGATGCCACGACCTCGCGCGCCCGGATGCGCGAGCTGGCGCGTCGGGACCGCTTCCACCGGGCTGGAGCCGCGAACCGGCCCCAGCCCAGGCGTGCGCTTCGAGAGGGAAGAGCGACCCCGAGGCTTCTAGCCTCGCCGCCGCTCTCCCCTCGCGCCCCCGAGCGGCCAGCTCGCGCCCCGGAGCAGGCGATCTCGTGGCATCAACCATCTAGCGAGGGGTTCCGATCC
>Ga0136632_10000328_pt1 | contig 13515 bp, 8 predicted proteins | sample AntDrymUQ6112106_2_FD_104670 | JGI IMG/M metagenome (GOLD analysis project Ga0136632, IMG submission 104670) | Polar desert sand microbial communities from Dry Valleys, Antarctica - metaG UQ611 (21.06) | ecosystem: Environmental > Terrestrial > Soil > Desert | place: Antarctica: Dry Valley...
ATCCTCCCGATCTACTTTGTTTGCCGATAAAGGCGATCAGATCGGGTGGAGCACTAGAAGTTCCCTGATTTATTTGTGTAAATATATCATAAAGTTATAAGATCCTACCTATGAGTGCGCCAGCCGGAACAAGAGATAGAAGACCAATGCCAGCAAGAGGATCGTCGTGGTGCGCCAGAAGGCCACCGGATTGCGCTCCAGCAAGGGGCGCGGGGTCTGGTCGATCAGCGCCGCGTTCGGATGCCGGAGGTCATGGATCAGCTCCGAGATCTCCTGGTAGCGGCGTTTCGGGTCCCGGTGCACGGCCTTACGCAAGGCGCCGTCCACCCATTGGGGAACGGCCGGGTTGCGGTAGCAGGCCGGCTTATAGCCCATCCGGCCCGGGGCCCCATCGTGCGGCATCTCGCCGTAGGGTTGGGCATCCGTCAGGAGCTCATAGGCGATCACGCCCAGCGAGTACACGTCCGAGGCCGTCGTCCCCGGCTCGTTGCGGAAGTACTCCGGGGCACAATAGTTACGGGTACCGAGCGGGCCGACGCGTTCGATCGGCGTTGCGATCTCGGCGATCCCCGAGACCCGCGTGGAGCCGAAGTCCACGAGCTTCACATGCCCGGCGTAGTCGATCATGACGTTCTCGGGTTTGAGGTCCTGGTGCAGCATCTCCAGGCGATGGAAGGCCTGGAGCCCCTTGGCGATCTGTTCGACGATCTTGCGGACCTCTTCGAGGCGTCGACTCGGTCGGTCGTGCATCCACTGTCTCAGCGTGACGCCCTGTAGATACTCGGTGACGTAGTACAGGAACCGGCACGCCCGCGTCGGGACGTAGACCTTGGCGACGTGCGGGTTGTCGATACGTCGCCCGACCCATTGTTCCAAGACGAAGCGATCGATATAGCCAAGGTCGTCTTCGTAGTTGACCGACGGCGTCTTGAGCGCGACCTGCAGGCCCGTTTCGTTGTCGATTGCGAGGTAGATCTGCGAGCGGTTGCTGGCGTGCACCTCGCGGATGATGCGATAGCCATCGAGGGTCATGCTCGGACTGAGCGGGGGCGGGAAGGGCAGCTCGGTGAGCTCCTGGTAGACCTCCTCGGGGCCCTGCAACGGGAGGGCGTCGATGCGGACGATCTGGCACGTCGCATTGTCCGGGCTGGCATTGCCGAGCGCCGCGCGGACTATCTCGGTGGCCGCGGTGTCGAGGTTCATTCCATAGGCCCTCACCGCACGGCCGATGGCCTTGTCGTCCACATAGCCGTGCACGCCGTCGGTGGTCAGGACGAAGAGGTCGCCCTCCACAACCGGCAGCTTGCGATAATCGATCTCGACGCTCAGATCGGCGCCCAGCGCCCGGGACAGGAACGCCGGTCCGGGTCCGATGAAGGTCTGGTGATCGGTTGTCAGACGCTCCAGATCCCCGTCGCGCAGGCGGTAGATGCGGCTGTCGCCGACATGGAAGAGGTGCGCCGTGGTCGATTTCAAGACCACCGCGCTGAAGGTGGTGAGGAGCCCGCGTCCTGAATCGCGGTTGCGCTGTCCCTGGCTATAAAGCCAGGCGTTGAGCGCGGTCAGGACCTTCTGCACGGACTTCTGCACGGACCACGATTCCGGCGTGCTGAAGTAGTCCTCCAGGAACCCGACGACGCACGCCCCCGAGGCCTCCTGGCCGCTCTCGCAAGTGCTCACGCCGTCGGCGATTGCGGCGGCGATGCCCTTGGTCGCTAGTTGGCCGGCGCTCGGGATGCGAATGCCGTGGAAGTCCTCGTTGCGGGGTCTGCGCCCGGCGTCCGAGCACTGGCCGGTGGAGACTTGAAGCTGGGTAGCCATCGGGACGCGCGGCGGGTTTTCTCACGGCCCTCAGGTTACGTCGATCAATTGCACCGTACCATCGGGCAGCACCTCCGCCATGCTCCCGGTGGGTTCATCGAGGAACAAGACCAACCCGACCAAGACGGCCGCCGAGACGGCGATGGTGAGAAAGAAGGTGGAGGTATCCACGGCCGCCAGCACGCTCAGGAACGCGACGCCGCCGACGTTGCCATAGGCCCCGGCCAGCCCGGCGATCTGGCCGGTGAGGCGGCGCTGGATGAGCGGGATGATGGCAAACACCGCGCCCGTACCGAGGTGTACGAAGACCCCGCAGCCGATGCAGGCCGCGACCGCCAGCGCGATGGGCCAACCGGCGTCGATCTGGCTCATCAGCGCGTAGCCGCAGGCGAGACCGATCATGACGGTGACGAGCGTGCGCTTGCGCCCGAAGCGATCGCTCACATAGCCACCGAGTGGACGCATGACCACGACCACGAGCGCGAAGGGTGCGGCCAGCAGACCGGCCGTCACCGACGACAGCCCGAAGGTGTCCTGAAAGAACAGCGGCAGCATCGACACCACGGCCAGCTCGGAGCCGAAGGCGACCGCATAGGCGAGACTCAGGATGGCCACCTGCTTGAACTTGTAGCGGTGTACCGACGGGTGCCGCTGCACGAACACCCGGGCGTTGATCTGGTAGATGCGCAGGCACTGGTAGCAGAAAGTGGTGAGCAGGATGAGATCGATGGAACGGTGCACCGGCTCCGACAGGAGGCCGAGACCCGCGAGCTTCGTCGCCAGCAAGGCCAGCGCGAGGTAGAGCGGCGCGTTCATGGCGAGGTAGCAGAAGAAGTCGCCGCGGCTCGTCACCTCCAGCCCACCGTGCTTGTTGGGCTTGAAATAGGTCGCGCCCTCGGGCGTGTCGCGGGCGCTCGAATAGTAGACCAGGGCATAGACGATGGTGATCACACCCGTGCTCGCGACCGCGTACCGCCAGCCCTCGGCACCGCCGATGGAGAGCGCCAAGGTCGGCAGGGCGATGGCGGCGGCCGCGGAGCCGAAATTGCCCCAGCCGGCATAGATCCCCTGGGCCAGACCCACCTGGCGGGCCGGGAACCACTCGCCGATCATGCGGATGCCGATCACGAAGCCGGCCCCCACGAAGCCGAGGAGGAAGCGCGACAGGGCCAGGAGCTCGTAGCTCTCGGCTGCCGCGAACAGGAAGCACAGCCCGCCGCCCGCGACCAAAAGACCCGTGAAGCTGATGCGCGGACCGAAGCGATCGACCAGCATCCCGATGATGATGCGGGCCGGGATGGTGAGCGCCACGTTGAGGATCAGCAGGGTCTTGATCTCTGCGTCGCTGAGCCCGAGCGTGTTCCGGATCGCCCCGAGCAGGGGCGCATGGTTGAACCATACGACGAAGGACAGAAAGAACGCAAACCAGCTCAGGTGGAGCATGCGGGTCTTGCCCTGGAAGCTCCAGAGGTGGAGATCGCGAGCGGGGTGGTGCATGGCTCAAGCACTTGTTCGGGTCGATCCGTGTGCGCAAGCAAGACCTGGGCCACTACCAGGGTTTGGTGGAATACCCTAGCGATGCATCACTTGCCGGAATGAGCGGGCTCCTGCCGCTGGCGGGTGCAGCGCATCCTTGGTGCGCCGCGCGGTCACTCCGGTCGGTAGCGCCTGTTGTTGGTGCGGGACGCTACCCGGCGGGCCCCACGCTCGGCATTTGAGCACTCCGGAGCAGGCGTGGGGGCGGCGCCGGGCCGTTCTGAAAAAAGTAGGGCGTCCTTGCCCCACCAAGGATCCGCAGCGGTACGGGTGGAGGTACGTCGTCCGCGGAGGAGGTCAGTCGTCGCGTTACCGTGTTCTCGGTCGATCGGGTAGACTGTGCTGCAATGCAAAAAACTATAGGCTAGCTTCCGTTGCCTTGCAATAAGCCTTTGGTAAGAAGCACCGTTTCACCATCGTATACAAAGAGGTGGTTCGTGAACATGGACAGGTTGATGGGTATGAAGGTGTTCCTCGCGGTGGCCGACGCGGCCAGTTTTTCGGCCGCGGGCCGGGCCCTCGGGGTGTCCAAGGCGATGGTCAGCAGACACGTCGCTCATCTGGAGAACAGTCTCGGAGTGCGCTTGCTACAACGCAGCACGCGCTGGATGCGCCTGACCGAGGCCGGGAGCACCTATCAGGAGCGCTGCCGCCGGATCCTGGCGGACATCGACGAGACGGAGCGCGTGGTCGCGGCGCTCCACGCCGAGCCCCGCGGGCTGCTCAGGGTGGCGGCACCGACCTCGTTCGGGAGCTACCATCTGGCGCCGACCGTCTCGGACTACACCGCCTTGTTCCCCGAGGTGCAGGTACGTTTGATCCTGAACGATAGCGCCGAAGATCCGATCAAGGAGCGCACCGATGTCGTGGTCCGCATCGGGAAGCTGGCGTCCTCGAACCTCATCGCCCGCCGCATCGCCGAGGTCCGATTGCTCACCTGCGCCGCGCCGGTGTACCTGGAGCGCTGCGGGGTACCCCAGATCCCCGGCGACCTCGCGCGCCACAACTGTTTGATCGATACCGGCGGGCCGACGCCGGGCGAGTGGCGGTTCAGAGGAGCGGACGGGGACTATGGGCTTTCAGTCAGCGGCGACTTCGAGGCCAACGTGGGCGAGGCGGTGCGAATGGCGGGGCTGCGCGGGCAAGGCGTCTTGCAGCTCGGGAGCTATGGGGTCCAACGCGACATCGACGTCGGGCGTCTGTGTCCCGTCCTTCCGGAGCACGAGGCCAACCCGCTACCGATCCACGCCGTTTACGCCGATCGCTGCCTATCGGCCTCGGTGCGCACGTTCGTCGAGTTCTTGGAGGCGCGATTGCTGGGTGGGCGCGGTGCGGTGTCTTCGGAGGCGTATTCCGGGACGCCCAGGCGCTGAGGTGATCATGGCCGGCGAGGACGCGGAGCAGGCGTGTCATCAACCGGCCCCCTGTCCCCGAGCATTTGGGCGAGCCCCTCCGAGACCCGGCCCATGACTCCTGCCCAGTCTCCCCGGCGGTCCTGCCGGAAGAGCCGCATGCTCGGGTACCAGGGCGTGGTCGGATCGGTGAGGCCCCAACGCCAATCCGGCACTTCCGGGAGCAGCGTCCACACCGGTTTGGCGACGGCGCCGGCGAGGTGTGCGACCGCGGTATCGACGGTGATGACGAGATCGAGCGCATCGATGACCAACGCGGTGTCTCCGAAGTCCGCCAGGGACGGATCGAGGTCCTGTACCCGCCAGTCCGGCGGCAGCCCCAGGAGGTCCCGGCAGCGCTCGCCCTTCTGCAGGCTGTAGAAATCGAAGTCCGGGAGCCGCAGGATCGGCAGGAGCTCGGAGAGCGCGATGGAGCGATGGCGGTCGTTCTGATACGTCGGGCTCCCGGCCCACACGATGCCGATCTTGGGTCGGGTCCCGGCCGGCGATATCGATGGCGTCTTGCGCCTCTGCAAGGTCGCGATGTCGAGGTAAGGCACGGCGCCCGGGATGGTCTCCAAGGTCGTGCCGAACACCAGCGGCAGGCTCAGCAAGGGACAATAGGTGTCGAACTCCGAGACCTGGATGGTGCCGGCCTCGCGCAGCTCGGCGATGCCGGGGATCGTCGAAAACAGCGGCATCAGATCTGCCCGGCACACCAAGATCAATCTCCGGCAGCGCTGTGCCGCGAGCGTTAGATAACGCGCGAATTGAATGGCATCGCCCGCGCCTTGCTCGGTGTGGATCAACAAGGTCTTATCGGGGATGGGGCCCCCGTCCCATTTCGGATGAGGGCAGGCGAAGGGCGTGAACTGGCCCGTCTGCCAGCGCCATTCGTACTCAGAGAGACCGCGCCGGTAATCGCCTGACTGAAGGAGCGTCATGCCCAGGTTGAAGTGGGCCTCTGCATAGTCGGGTCGCAATTCGATGGCGCGCTCGTAGTGCGCGATGGCCTCCTCCGGCCGGCGCTGGCGGTTGGCTAGATAACCCAGGCTGTTGTAGGTTTCGGGCCGTTCCGGCTCGGCCTCGACCACCTCTTGGAGGTACGTCATCGCCTCCTCGTATTCCTCCGCATCCCCGAGCGCCACGCCCAGGTTATAGCGCGCATTGGGAAAGGCCCGATCGAGCCTCAGGCACTCGCGGTAGGCGGCGATGGCCTCGGCGAGCTTGCCCTCGTGATAGGACTTGGTCCCGTGTTGGAAATGGAAGGCCGGGGATCGGGCCAATTCCTCGGGGGTCGGCAGCTTGACCAGGGCGAGGGCCTCGTCGGGGAGGACGTAGGAATGCGCCAGGCGCTCGTCGTTCCACTCCAATAGCTCCGGAAACCGGATCCCCGGCAACACCTGCACCGCGAAGATCTCCTGCACCCCCGCTTCGAAGCGCAGAAAACCCACCGTTTCTCCGCTCTCGATGTGCACGATCCAAACGCCGCAGGTACGCTCCCGCAGGCGCTCGACCAGCGGGATCCCGCTGAAGACCGCGGACTCGCGGACCTGCGACAGGCCGATGAAGGCCAGTGGGCCGTAGAAGTCCAAGCCGCGCGTGAACCCCGGCACCTCTGCCACCGTCCGCCAGGTGCCGCATTCGAGATCCGCTACCGCGAGGCTGCCCTGACCGGATTCCAGGAACCATAGCCGGCCCTGGTACCAGCGCGGGGAGTGCGGCATGGACAGCCCCCGGAGCAGGACCTCGTTCTTGTCGATGTCCATCAAGAGCCCGCCGCTACGCTTGTTGGCCCGCCATCCTCCCGGCGTGTCCGTCTCCCCGAGGGCGGTGACGTATCGGGGCCGGCCATCGACCAGGCAGAGGCCGTTCAGGTGACAGCGGTCCTCGGGCGCGAGGGCGGACAGGAACGGCGGCCGCCAGCGGGGATAGAAGCTATGGTCCCCATCCAGGGTGCAGAGACACCCGAAGCGCGTGTTGACCGCCCAGAGCTCATCTTTGGCATCCCAGCAGAGCTCGTGGATGTCGATGTCGCCGGTGACATGGACGCGCCTCGGCAGATAGCACGCGTCGTGTTTACCGGGCGGCTCCAGCTTCCCCGCCACGGCCGGGAGGTTACGGTAGTACCACACCGTGTTGGTCCCGCCGATGGTCAGGCGCGCCCGATCGCCCGCGATCCCCATGGGCTTGCCGAAGGTGCGGAAGTGGGTGTTGAGGACGCCCTCGTCGTTGCGGATGAGGATGACCTTACCGGCCTGGTAGGTCGAGACCACCACGCTCACCTGCAACTGCCCGAAGAGCGCGGGCAGGTTCGAGGTGTGGACGCTGCGCAGGCCGGCGTCGGTGGCTGCCGGGGGAGGAGCACTGGACATCGGCGGGGATCCTATCCCGGATCCGCAACCCCGGAAACCGATCCGCTCCGGATCGGCGAGCGGGCCGGCGAGGCGGTGCCGTTACCGGCGCTTGGGCACGTCTGAACAGGTGGCGGACAGGGTCCCATATGGGGTGCCTTTCCGCATGACGGCAACCCAGCGGTCGTTTCCACCAGCGGGGGTGCCCGGGCGGGTGACATGGTTGGCCGGCCCGGCGATAAAGGAGGTCATCCCGGTGTCTTTCCAGTATCCCCTCCGGACATCATACTGAGGTCCGTCCGGGGCCTTCGAGGTCCGGAAGGGGGTCGGCCACGAGACCATGAACCGCGAGCTTCGGATCCGACAGGTTGAGATCTATACCTTGGAGGCGCCGCTCGCGGCGCCCTTCACCTGTGCCTCGTCGGACCTCGGGAGGGTGCGCAACCTGGCGCTCTGGGTCGCGCTCGAAGGGGGCGCGAGCGGTTGGGGGGAGATCGCCATCCTGCCGCCGATCACGGTGGAAGATGAGGCCGCCGCCCGCGCGGCGCTGGAGGAGGAGGCCGGCCGGCTTGTCGGTAGCAACGCGGGGCAATGGCGGCGGATCGCGGCGGGGCTTCTGGAGCGCCGGGCGGGATTCGGATCGGTACGCGCAGGAATCGAGACCGCCGTGCTCGATGCCCTGACCCGGAGCCTGGGAGTGGCGCTGTTCCATTTCTTCGGCGGCACGGAGGACTCCCTGGTGACCGATATGACGATCCCGATCTGTCCCGCCGAGGCCGCCGGGGTGCTCGCCGCACGCTATCGTGAAGAAGGGTTTGACACCCTCAAGGTCAAGATCGGCCGTGATGTCGGCGAGGATTTCGCGCGCGTCCTCGCGATCCGGCGCGGCCATCCCCATTGCCGCCTGATCCTCGATGCCAACGCCGCCTACAGCGTCGCGCAGGTCCTCGAGCTGCTGGGCGAGCTGCGCGTGGCGGGGATCGAGCCCGCGCTGCTCGAACAACCGGTCGCCCGCGAGGACTGGGAGGGGCTCGGCCGGCTTGCGCGCGAGGCCGGCGTGCCCGTGGCCGCCGATGAATCCTGCCGGACGCCCGAGGACGCGGTCCGGATCGGACGCGGGGGGCTCGCCCAGGTGCTCAACATCAAGCTCGCGAAGGGCGGTGTGGTGCAGGCGCTGGATATCGCCGCCATCGCCCGCGCCTTCGGCCTCGGGCTCATGATCGGGGGGATGGTGGAGACCCGGCGCGGCATGGGTTTCAGCGCCCACCTCGCGGCCGGGCTCGGGGGCTTCGATTGGGTCGATCTCGATACCCCCCTCCTGCTCACCGATGACCCGATCACCGGCGGTTATCGAAGAGAGGGTGCGCGGTATCGCCTCGATGGCGACACGCCGGGCCACGGGGCGGCGTTGCGCGCTTGGGGATCGCCGTGAGGGTCGGGGCGAGCCTATTGCTGGCGCTCTGTGTCGGTAGCGATGGCCCCGCCGATGGCGAGGCGTATCTCAGGATGGCCGACGACGAACGTTGCGCTCGGGTGCAATGCGTGCTCGGAGCCGTCGTGCGGACCGCGCCGACGTCGGGTGCAGCCGGGAACGACCCGTTCCGAGCATTGGCCGAGGTGCTGGGGGGACTGGCCGCGCAAGCGGAGGCCCTGCGGCGCGATTTGGAGGATCTACCGCGCTCCGAGGAAGCGCAGCGCCTGGCGAAGGAGTGGAGGCGGCTCCTCGATGAGATCGCGAAGGCCCAAGACGACGCCGAGGAGTCCTTGCGCGAGGACATCCTGCCGAGGCTCTGGGAGGAGCTGGAGGCGCTCAAAAAGAGGCTCGAGGAATTGCGACCGAAGGAACGACGACCCACGACGTCGATAGGCACCTGGATCTAGAGCCGCCGCAACCTGCCCATCGAACCTCCCACACTCCAGGCCCTCCGCCCCGGGTCTGACGCGGGACGTCAAACCCGGTAGGGTCTATTTAACTGGATCAGCCTGGCCTGTCTGGAGAAAGCGCCGAAACGCGATGAGCCCGATGGGGGTGATCAGCGCCATGGCGCCGATGATCATCCACATCGCCCGGCAATCGCGCGGGCCTGCCTCGGGACAGTAGGTCGCGAGGAGAAACCCCGACAGCATGCCGACGAAGAACTTGGCGATGAAAAACGGCAGGACCGAGAGCGCCATGTAGGAGCCCTCCTGCCCCTCGGGGGCGATGGCGGCCGTATATTCATAGAGTCGGGGCGACCACAGCGCTTCGCCGAGCGAGAGGAAAAAGACGAACAGCACGATCCCGACATAAAGGGGATGGACCGCGCCTTCGAGGCCGAGCCAACCGTGGCCGATGAGCCGCCCCAAGGGGCCTTGAGCGAGTGGCGCATAGATCTCCGGCGGCACGGCGATGAAAAACACCGACGAGGCCGCGATGAGGCTCCCGAGGGTCACCATGCGGTAGGCCGAGGCCCGCTGTGTGAGGACGCCGACCAGGGGTACGAAGAGGATGATGAGCGTCGAGTTGAGGACACCGAAGAGCTGACCGATCGGGGCGCCCGGGCCGAGCTCGCGGATGGCGTACTTCGGAAAGGTATAGAACATGTGGTAGAAGATGAGCCGCACCCCGACCACCAGCGTCAGGAAGGCGAGGAAGCGATAAAAGGTCGGTTGCCGCCAGAGTCCGGCGAAGATGCGGCCCGTCTCTCCCAGCACATCGCGGACGGCGTCGACGAGCGCGCGCAAGGGCGGACCCTCGGAACGCTGCGGCTTCGGCGGTTCGCCATGGCCCCGGTTGGGTCCGCGCAGGCCGAGCCCGAGGACCAGGAGGCCGGTGAGGGTGGTGAGGGTGCTCAACAAGAAAAGGGTGCGGTAGGTGCTCAAGCTGAGCCCGAGGAGCGGAACGGTGTAGGCACCGTGCTCGCCCAGGGCGCCGCGCACCGCGTCGAAGACAAAGCCGGCACCGGCGAATCCGAGATTCATCGCGACATAGAAGATCGAGAACGCCATCGAGCGCTGCCGGGGCGTGGTGTAGCGTTTGACGGCCACCACCATCACCGGGGTCAGCAGGGCCTCCCCGAAGGCCAGCGGCAGTAGGCCGAAGGGGAGCGCGATCGAGCCCGTCGGCGCGAAGGTCATGACGGCGCGCGCCACAACGCAGATCCCGAAGCCGAGCAGGAGCGCCCTGCGCAGGCCGACGGCGTCGGTGAAGGACCCGACCAGGACCGTGCACAGGGACAGCATCGAGGACCAGGCGGCGATAAGGGATCCGGCGCGCGTATCGCTGTAGCCGAGGTCCGCGGACAGCCACAGGACCAGGGTCGAGTTCATGATCCCGTAGGCGAGGATGGCGACGAGCTTGAGCCCGAAGACGAGCCACAGCACCGGCGCGGCGCCGGAGAGCACCATCAGGCGTCCACTCGTGGGGATCTCGTCGTGGGACGCGGCCGGGCGTTCAGCCATCAAGCGCTGCCCGGATCGGCGGCCGCAGCAGGATGGTGAAAAATGCGGGCTGGGCACGGCATGTGATCGGCACCGGCGTCTTTGTACCACACCGGCCCATCCGTCACTACGGGCCCTGCGCGTAACCCATCATGACGAGACCGATGAGCGCGCCGCTCGTGCCGGAGACGCGTGTCCTTCGCGGTCTCCTGTGCCTGCAGGGATTAAGATGCATGTATTCGGCTAGACGCGGCGTCCTGAAACGGCAGCGATAATAAAGTGATAGGGCAATCTGACCCCGCGGTATCACTCGATGGCCGACTGAATGCGTCGGCAAGAGACTGCGACTTTTTTCACAGAAATTGTGTGACTTTTGTCACAGAACTCGGTGGAGCGATCGTGTAACAGTAGTCGCGGCATCACCTACACATCGAGGTGGGAGCATAGATGCGCGCTTCCTCAACTTGGTCACCGCTCGGATCTGGCGATGCGCCATTTGCTTGTGCAACACTCATGAGCTATCAACAAACTGGCCTACTGGGATAGCGCTTTAGCACAAAGGGGGGAAACCATGGCTAAGAACATCGTTCTTTTATCGGACGGGACGGGGAATACGTCGGCGACACTGTTCACGACCAACGTCTGGCGGCTCTACCAAGCGCTCGATCTGAGCGATCCCGATCGGCAGGTTGCCTATTACGACGACGGTGTCGGCACCTCGTCGTTCAAGCCGCTCGCGATCCTCGGCGGCATCTTCGGCTTCGGCCTGAAGCGCAACGTGCTCGATATCTACAGCTTCCTTTGTCGCAATCACAATTACAAAGCCGGCCTGGCTCCGCATGAGATCGACCGCATCTACGGTTTCGGATTCAGCCGCGGGTCGTTCACCATGCGCGTCGTTGCCGGTCTCGTGGCCTCGCAAGGTCTGGCGACGTACGGGAACGACGAGGAACAACTCGATCGCGACGCTCGCGACGAGGAACAACTCGATCGCGACGCTCGCGACGCGTACCGGCTCTACCGCAATCGCTTCAAGACGATGCTTCGCATCGAAGCTCCGCTACGGTGGCTGCGCGACAAAGTCATTCGTCTGTGGCGGCGTCTGCGGAGAAAACCTCAGTTCGATCCAAAACGGCAGCGTTTCCTCGATCCGCATGCGATCCACTTTCTCGGCCTGTGGGACACGGTCGCCGCCTATGGGGGCCCCCTCGAGGAAATCACGCGCGGCATCAATCTCTTCGTTTGGCCGTTGTCGATGCCGGACTTCCTCATGTCCGAGCGGATCAAGCGCGCCTGCCACGCGGTGGCGCTCAACGACGAACGCCGCGCGTTCTGGCCGGTGTTGTGGGACGAACGTTACGTCAAAGATCCCGAGGGCGAGCCGCATCCGATGACCGAAAAAAATTGGTCCCCGCCCGTCGATCCATGTTTGCCGGCAGTCGACCGCGAGCGCCTGAGCCAGGTCTGGTTTGTCGGCATGCATTCCGACGTCGGCGGCGGTTATCCGGAAGACGGATTGTCCTACGTCGCGCTCGACTGGATGATGGACCGTGCCGCGGCCTGTGACTTGCTGATCAAGCCGGCGGAACGGACACGCCTGAGCCTGCTCCTCAACAAGTTCGACAAGCTGCATGACTCCAGACACGGCCTCGGTGGCTACTATCGTTACAAGCCTCGCAAGCTTGCCGACCTCCTTGCCGACCTCTATGCCGCCGATCCGGTCAAGCCCGTGCGCATCAGTGATCTTCTGCGAAACATTTTCACGGGAGATCAGGGTGTTGGCGATCCCGCGCCCTGTCCGACCATCCACGAGAGCGTATTCCAGCGCATCAAGGCCAACACGGATGGCTATGCGCCGATCGTCCTTCCCGAGACCTATAAAGTAACGACCAAGGCCGGCGCGATCAACAGGGGCAGCTATGAGCATCCAACCCAGGCGACGATGCGCAAGGACCTCCAGGAGACGGCTTGGAACTGGGTGTGGCGCCGCCGCGTCGTCTACTTCGCCACGGTGTTCGCGTCGCTCTATCTGGCCGCGCTTCCGTTGATCAACACCAAGTGGCCCGGGCTTGGCCAGGCAAGTTGGGCGGAGATGCTGATTCCGGTCGCCGACATGGTCGGCGAAGTCCTGCCGAATTTCGTCTCGCCCTGGATCGATGCGTTCAAGGCTGCGCCCGAGCGGTTGGCGGTCGGCGGCATTGCTCTCATCGTGCTGCTCTATCTCGGCGGAATCTTGCAGCAGCGTATTTTCGACAAGATGCGGCCGATCTGGCAAGAGATCATCAGCGCCGACCCAGTTTGCGTCGGACCGTCAACGGAGCCGACTGATTGGCTCTATCGCCTGCGCACGTCTCGCCTGGCTCGGGGCTTGCCCTACGCTTTGAGCCATTGGGTGCTGCCGTCGATCGCTGCGTTGATGATCTACTTTCTTCTTCTCTATGTTCTGGCGGTCGTCGCCACCCGCATCGTATTCCCGACCGCCACGATGCTTGGCTACGTGTGCGAGCCGGCCAAGCAGCCCCCTCCCGCTCCCGTGGAGTTCGACACCAGAAACCTGTGCCAGCCGACAGGCGTCAAAGTGGTCGAAGGGAAGACCTACCGCGTGACCTTCATTAAGGGCTATCTTCCCTGGGAAGACGGGCACAAGTACGAGCAGCCCGAGGAACCGGGAATCCCAACGGGGCCAAATGGATTTGGATGGGATAGCATGTCGTGGAAGATGATCAGCGGAATTCCGCTGCGCCGGTTCGTGTCCGTCAACTGGTTCCAGCCGATCCTGCGGGTCGGTTCGACCGGCCTGGACGAGCAGCCGCTCATCTTCACGCCAAAGGCGGGCCCGAAAACCTCCGTCGAAGCGACGTTCAAGACGCGCTCGAGCGGAGAGGTGTTCCTGTTCGTCAACGACTCGGTACTCGTGCTGCCGAGATTTTCCAAGTTCTTCTATGACAACAACATGGGCACGGCGGAGGTCAAAATCGACCTTGTGCCCTAGC
>Ga0136632_10000329_pt1 | contig 13506 bp, 13 predicted proteins | sample AntDrymUQ6112106_2_FD_104670 | JGI IMG/M metagenome (GOLD analysis project Ga0136632, IMG submission 104670) | Polar desert sand microbial communities from Dry Valleys, Antarctica - metaG UQ611 (21.06) | ecosystem: Environmental > Terrestrial > Soil > Desert | place: Antarctica: Dry Valley...
ATGCTCGCGGTCTTCCCCGCAGCGATGCGCTACGCCGGTCCGAGGGAGGCTATCTTTCACGCGATCTGCCGCAAGAACTACGGTTGCTCGCACTTCATCGTCGGGCGTGACCACGCCGGTGTCGGCAGCTACTACGGGACCTACGACGCCCAGCACATCTTCGAGGAGTTCGAGCCTGAGGAGCTCGGGATCACACCTCTCTTCTTCGAGCACGCTTTCTTCTGCACGGAGTGCGAGGGCATGGGCTCATCGAAGACCTGCCCTCACGACCCCGACTCGCACGTCTTCCTCTCTGGCACGAAAGTCCGCGAGATGCTCTCCAAAGGCGAGTACCCGCCCCCAGAGTTCTCCCGCCCGGAAGTCATCGAAGTGCTCATGAAAGGGCAACGAGCTCAGCGCAGATAGAGATCATGACCCCGCTCCTTGCGGGGTGACGCGAAGCCCGTGCAGAAAGGATAAAGTTGCCGGAACTTCCGAACATCCTATACATCCACTCCCACGATACAGGGCGGTGGGTCAGACCCTACGGCTACTCCGTCAGGACGCCCAGTATCCAGCGACTCGCCGAGGAGGGCGTGCTCTTTCGCAAGGCATTCTGCGCGGCACCGACGTGTTCCGGGAGCCGGGCCTGTTTGCTGACGGGCCAGTACGCCCACTCTAACGGGATGGTCGGCCTCGCCCACCGCGGGTTCTCGCTCAAGGATTACAGGCACCACATCGTGCACACCCTTCGAGATCTCGGATACTGGTCGGCGCTCATCGGCGAGCAGCACATCTCCAAGAAGCCCGACGTCATAGGATACGACGAGGTCATCAAGATCAGCACCAGCCACACCGACGACGTCGTGCCAGTGACGCTCGATCTGCTAGAGCGCGCCAGCGACAGGTCTTTCTTTCTCTCCGTCGGGTTCTTCGAGACCCACCGCGAGTGGTTCCGTCCAAGCTCCCCCAAGAAAGCCAACTACGTCATTCCCCCGCCCAACTTGCCTGATGCTCCCGAGACGCGCCTCGACATGGCAGCCTTCCAGGAGAGTGCCAGGTCGTTGGACCGGGGCGTAGGAGCCGTTCTCGACGCCCTCGACGCCGAAGGGTTGGCAGACGACACGCTCGTGATCTGCACGACCGACCATGGCCTCGCCTTCCCCGGCGCGAAAGCCACCCTCTACGACAGGGGGCTCGGCGTCATACTCATCCTGCGCGGGCCTGGAGGTTTCACCGGCGGTAAGGCGAGCGACGCCCTCGTCTCCCACATAGACCTGTTCCCGACGGTCTGTGATCTCGCCGGTATCCAGAAGCCCGAGTGGCTGCAGGGCGAGTCGCTCCTCCCTCTCGCGAACGGGGAGGCCGAGGAGGTCAGGGACGCCATCTTCGCCGAGAAGACCTACCACGTCGCCTACGAGCCTGAGCGGTGCGTCCGCACCCACCGCTGGAAGTACATCCGGCGCTTCGGCGACCGCACGAAGCCAGTCCTCCCGAACACCGACGACGGCCCGAGCAAGGACCTGCTGCTCTCGCATGGGTGGGGCGAGCGTACGATCCCCCCCGAGCAACTCTACGACCTCGTCCTCGACCCTAACGAGGCGCACAACCTAGCCGGTGATCCCGCCCATTCGGGTACGCAGGAGGAATTGCGCGGGAGGCTCGATGCGTGGATGGTAGAGACGAAAGACCCGCTCCTCGACGGGGACGTGCCCGCGCCAGAAGGCGCCGAGCTCAACGACCCCGATGGGCTCTCCCCCAACGATCCTACGATCGTCGTGTGAGCAGTACAAAGAGAGAAATGTAAACTACGGCTGAAAGATAGTCGAAGCGTCGAAAGGAAAGTATATGAACGAAGATCGCGGATTCACGTTGTGGTTCACCGGTCTATCAGGGTCCGGCAAGACGACCATCTCCGAGCTCGTCGAGCGCGAGCTGCGCGATAGGGAGCGGCACGTTGAGGTCCTCGACGGGGACATAGTGAGGACCAACCTCTCCAAAGGCCTTACCTTCTCCAGGGACGACCGCAACACAAACGTCTTGAGGATCGGCTTTGTGGCGAACCTGCTCACGCGCAACGGGGTGGGTGTGATCGTCAGCGCCATCTCGCCTTACAAGGAGGCGCGGGACCAGGTGCGGCGCAGGATCGTAGACTTCGTCGAGGTCTTCGTCGATGCCCCGTTGGAGGTTTGCGCGGAGAGGGACGTCAAGGGCCTCTACAAGAAAGCCTTCTCCGGCGAGATAGAGCAGTTCACAGGCGTCTCCGACCCCTACGAGCCGCCCGCCGCCCCTGACCTCGTCCTCAAGACCGACGAAGAGTCGCCGGAAGAGAGCGCCCGTAAGGTTGTAGAGAAGCTCGAGTTCTTCGGGTACCTCTGGCCTCGGGAGGTACAGGAGACGGAGTACAACTGGAGCTCCCGCTGATAACGGCATCGGGAAGGCTTGGGCCTTCCCGATGCCGCGCCGGTCAGCATTTCAGCTTGTTGGGAACGAAGGATCGATTCTCGTGAACACTGCTGTGAGAGGGTAGACTCCGCGTGGAGGTCGGATCTCTCCGGAACCGAGTCGCCGTGGTGAGCGGGGCCTCTAGCGGCATTGGGGCGGCCGTGGCCGGGACGCTGAACGCTGCGGGGGCGCATGTGGCGCTTGCGGCCCGCCGGGAAGATGCGCTACTAGAGATCCAGTCTGGTCTCGACAGGGCAGGCGGCCGGAAGAGTATTGTTGCGCCGACCGACGTTACGGACCGCAAGCAGGTCCGGTCGCTCGTAGCGCGTGCCGAGGAGGAGCTCGGTCCCGTGGAGATCCTGGTCAACTGCGCCGGCGTCATGTACTACACCCTGATGAAGAACCTCCGCGAGGAGGAGTGGGAGCGGACCGTCGAGGTCAACTGCAAAGGCACGCTCAACTGTGTCGGCGCTGTGCTACCGGGGATGCTCGAGAGAGGACAGGGGCACATCGTCACTATCTCCTCGGACGCGGGGCGGAAAGTCTTTCCAGGCCTCTCGGTCTACTCGGCTAGCAAGTTCTTCGTGGAGGCGCTCTCCCAGGGACTCCGGCTCGAGACGGCGGGCACGGGGGTGAAGGTGACGACCATTCAGCCCGGCAACGTGGCGACGGATCTCATCTCGATGAGCGGGGACGAGGAGGCGCTTGAGGAGTACGGACAGCCGGGCGGGGCCCGCGTGCTCGATCCGGAGGATGTCGCGGCATCGATACTACACGCGCTCGTGCAACCGGAGCACGTCGCCGTAAACGAGATCCTGGTCGAGCCCCGCGACGAGCCGGTCTGAAAGCGGTTTGCTTTGCAAACCACGGCTTCAGGTCTCAGGCAACAGGATTTCTGTGGAGACAGAGCTGAGGACCAGAGGGCGATGTGTACCACCTTGATAGTTTGGCTAGTCTGAATAGTGTTGTGAGTAACGCTCCCACGAAAGGAGGTCAGGTTGAAAATCTTCCCTACGCACATCTTACTGGCGACCGACGGTTCTCCGCACGCGGAGCAGGCGGCTGAGGTTGCGATAGACCTCGCCCAGAGCACGGGCTCGCGTCTGCACGTCGTCGCGGTCGGGCGCACGTTCCCCGCCGCCGTCTACGACGAATACGCCGAGGCTAGGCACGAAGATCTCAGGAGGGAAGCCCAGGAGATACTGGACGAACAGGTAGGGAAGATCAAGGAGGCTGGCGGCACCGTCGCGGTCGCCCACCTGAAGATGGACGAAGAGAGGGATGAGGCGATAGTGCACCTTGCCGAGGACATCGACGCCGGCATGATAGTGATCGGCAGCCGTGGGTTCGGCGGGATGAGACGCGCCCTCATGGGTAACGTAGCCGACTCTGTCGTCCGTCACGCCCACTGCCCGGTCCTGGTCGTGCGCCCGACCGGGGGTACCAGCCGGCCGTTCTAGCTTGCCAGCATTTCAGCTTCTTGTTTTCGCTAGCGCGATTCGCATGGGGCCGATACCTCTGCAAATCGTGCTAAACCTTGCCCTGAAACCTGTTGCCTGTAGCCGCGGTTTGCCAAGCAAACCGCCTCAAAGGAGCGTCCATACCATTCCCACGACGGCGCCGGCAGGGACCATCAGGTAGATCGGGACCTTGAAGCTTTGGAGCACGACGAACGATGCGACGGCCACGATCAGGGCGAAGACGTCGAGTCCCTGAACTGAGACTCCGTCGGGGAACAGGACCTGTGTGGCGAAGAACACAGCGAGGTTGGCGATGACGCCGACGACCGCCGCCGTAACCCCAACGAGTACGGCCCTGATCGTCCGATTGTTGGCCAGAAGCTCTATGTAAGGGGCGAGCAGGAAGATAAACAGGAAGCACGGCAGGAACGTCGCGTAGGTAGTGATCAAAGCCCCAAGCGTCCCGTAGAGCAAGGGGGCGAAGGGGCCCGGGTCGTTGTACGCGCCGATAAACCCGACGTACTCGGTGACCATGATCAACGGTCCCGGCGTTGACTCGGCGAGCCCGAGTCCCTGCACCATCTGGTCCGCAGTCAGCCACCCGTACTGGCTCACGGCCACGTCGGAGATGTAGCTCAAAACAGCGTACGCGCCGCCGAAGGTGACGAAGGCGACGCCCGTGAAGAACAGCGCCTGGTCGACGAGCACGTCGTCCCCGCCGCGCCACAGGTAAAGGGCGCCCACAGGGACCGCCCAGAGCATCAGGAACGTCCCAAGGAGCCTCAGGTTGCGCAACATCGACGGCCTGCCGTTGGATTCGACCAGACCCACCGCGGACTCTTCCTCCTGCGGGGAGCCGTGCCCGCCACTCTCGAAGGCTTCGGGCACCGCGCGGCTCAGGAGAAGCCCACCGAGGGCGGCGGCCAGCACTACGAGCGGGAAGGGTACCGACAAGAAGTAGAGGGCGACGAACGCCGCGACCGAGAAGCCAATGAGCAAGTAGTGGTTGAGGGCACGCCTGGCGATCCGCAGTACAGCCTCGACCACGATGGCAATAACGACCGGCTGAATCCCGTACAGGAGCCCCGTGATCGCAGGCACGTCCGAGTGGGCTACTGCCAGGTACGAGAGGAGCCACAGCACGAAGATGGAGGGGATCACGAAGAAGGAACCGGCCACGATCCCCCCCACCGTCCCGTGCAGCCTCCATCCGATGTAGGTCGCGACCTGCTGGGCCTCAGGACCGGGCAACAGCATGCAGAAGTTGAGCGTCCTCAAGTACTGGCCCTCAGAGACCCACCGCTTCCTCTCCACCAACTCCCTGTGCATGATCGCGATCTGGCCCGCAGGCCCCCCGAAGTTGATAAAACCCAACTTCACCCAGAACCAGAAGGCCTCCCAGAACCCAACAGGCTTGACCTTCGTCCCCTCTCTACCCACATCATCTCCACTTATCAAGTGAACAATAGCGCGAGCCTAACCACGGCCACCCCGAAAGTCAAGGATCAGGCAACAGAGCTGAAATGCTGAAGTGCTGACCAGCGAAGGCGAAGCCTGAGCGTGCTGAAATGCTGACTGGCTGAAATGCTAATGATGCACCCACGCTTCGGGGTCGCGGGTGAGTTTCGTGATCGAGGCGGGGAGCTTTCCATCGACGATGTCGGCGAGGGTTACGGATTCGAGGACGGCGCGCAGGTTGGCGCGGACGGCGATCCAGACCTCCTGCAGGTGCTCGGCCGCGCCCTGGTATTCGACCGCCTCGGGCCACTCACCCCTGACGTTCGCGAGGGGTCCTTCGACGGCGCGGATGATGGCGGCGAGCGAGATCTCCTCCGCTGGCAGCGCGAGCCAGTAGCCGCCGGAGGCGCCACGCCTGGTACGGACTATCCCTGAGCGTTTCAGGTCGTGGAGTATGTTCTCCATAAACTTCTTCGGGATGCCCTGGGTCTCCGAGATCCAATCCCCCTTTATGGGGCCAGCGTCCTCGGTCGCGGCCAGGGCCAGCTCGGAGGCCGCCCTGAGCGCGTAGTCGGTCTTGGCCGAAACCTGCAAACTACCTCACACTCCCTGGAAGGCCATACTCACTGGCCTCAGCCTTCATCGTCGCTCTTTCCCTCGCCCCGGTTGGGCACGTAGACGAACCAGTAAGACCCTATCAGTAACCCCAGGAAGAACACCAGCGCCCCGGCGAACTGCAGGTACTCCGTAGCAGCCATCCAACCTCCTCTTTGTTGCGAAACCGCAAGACGCCCCGCGACACAATTCTACGATAGCATTGCCGGCTTCGCCCACCGCCCTGGATCCAGGCTCCCAGACTCCTGCCGCGGAGGTGCCCACTATCGTTCCCTGGCCGGCCCTCTCGCTGGCCGCGCCAGGTACTGTACGTAGCCGCGCGGGTTGCGTTCTGCCTCCTCGACCAGTTTTCTGGCCGACCACTCCGCCTGCTCCAGCGTCGCGTAGCGGGCCACCACTATCTTCCCGAAGAGCGTAACCGCAACGACCTCGAAGTGTTCCTCTTCCACCCTGCTCCAGTCTTGACCCCCTTTCATTCTGCCTGCTAAGATCGCCTTCAGCAACGCCTTTCGGGAGAGGGAGTACAGGTGCTCGGGGCCGTATGCGTGACGGGACCTGCACCCTGACTATAGAGGAGACGACATGATAGAGGGACTCGTCCAGGACTTCCAACTAACCCTGCCCTACATTTTGCGGCGGGCTGAGCAGCTCTACGGTCACCGTGAGATCGTCACTCGCCGACCCGACAAGTCCTTCCACAGACACACCTACGCCGACTTCGTCTCCCGCACCAAGAAGCTCGCTGTGGCCCTCGGGAACCTTGGGCTCGAATCTGGTGACCGGGTCGGAACGCTGGGCTGGAACACCTACCAGCACCTCGAAGCGTACTTCGGTGTCCCTTCGTCGGGGCTGGTGTTGCATACCCTCAACCCCAGACTGCACGAGGACGACCTCACCTACATCGCCAACCACGCCGAGGATAGGGTTATGCTCGTTGACGAGAGCCTCGTGCCTGTCTTCGAGAAGGTGAGTGGGCGTACCGGCGTCGAGCACACCGTGGTAGTGACGGAGGGCGGGGATGTGCCAGACGGCATGATTTCCTACGAGGACCTGATCGGGGACGCCGACGAGGCCGACTTCGAGTACCCCGACTTCGACGAGAAGCAGGCTGCGGCGATGTGCTACACGTCGGGGACAACGGGACGCCCGAAGGGGGCGCTCTACTCGCACCGCTCGATGGTACGCCACTCCATGATGGCGGCGATGGGAAACACGTTCGCGCTCTCTGAGGCCGACTGCGTGCTGCCCGTGGTCCCGATGTTCCACGTCAACGCGTGGGGCCTGCCCTTCGCCTCCGTCCTCGTCGGGTCCAAGCTGATGATGCCTGGTCCGAACCTTGACCCTGCGAGTGTTCTCGAAGACCTGGAGCAGGAAGAGGTAACCCTGACCGCGGGCGTCCCGACGGTCTTCCTTGCCGTCCTGCAGGCGCTCGACGCCGAGCCCGAGAGGTACGACCTGTCGAAGCTCCGCGCGATGGTAATCGGGGGGTCCGCGGCGCCCAAGGGCGTCATAAGAGACTACAAGGAGCGGCATGGGATCGAGATCGTCCATGCCTGGGGCATGACGGAGATGAGCCCCATCGGGACCGTTGCCAACCTGACTACGGAGATGGAGAAGCTCCCCGAGGAGGAGCAGCTCGATTACAAGGCCAAGCAGGGTTACCCCGTGCCGTTCGTGGAGATACGCGCCCGCGGCGACGAGGGCTTCGTGCCTTGGGACGGCGAGACGATGGGCGAGCTTGAGGTCCGCGGTCCCTGGGTCGCGAGTTCGTATTACGAGGCGCCCGAGGGGGATGACAAGTTCACGGACGACGGGTGGTTCAAGACGGGGGACGTCGTCACCATAGACCGTTTCGGGTTCATCCAGATCACCGACCGCAGCAAAGACCTCATAAAGAGCGGGGGGGAGTGGATCTCCTCGGTCGAGCTGGAGAACGCCCTTATGGCCCACCCCGCCGTCTCCCAGGCCTGTGTAATAGCCATCCCCCACGAGAAGTGGGACGAGAGGCCTCTGGCCGCCATCGTCCTCGTGGAAGGCGAGAGCGTGACGGAAGACGAGCTGCACGTCCACCTCGAAGAGGACTTCGCGAGGTTCTGGCTGCCCGACGCCTACGAGTTCGTCGAGACCATCCCGATGACCGCCACGGGCAAGTTCCAGAAGTTGAAGCTGCGCGAGCAGTTCGAGGGCTACACGTCTCCGAAGAGCTAGGGTGAAGGTCATAGGGGCCGGCTTCGGCCGGACGGGTACGATGTCGCTTAAGGTCGCACTCGAAACCCTTGGCCTCGACCCTTGCTACCACATGACCGAGGTCTTGGCGCACCCCGAGCACACGGGTTTCTGGATCTCCGCCTGGCGGCGTGAGCCGGCAGACTGGGAAGGGGTTCTCGGGGTCTACGAAGCGACCATGGACTGGCCGGCCTGCACTTTCTACGGGGAGCTCATAGAGCGGCACCCCGACGCGAAGGTGATCCTGAGCGTCCGCGACCCCGAGCGCTGGTACGAGAGCGTGCGCAACACCATCTACGAGTTGAGCGTGATCGTTCCCCGCCACCCCCTCTACCGCATCGGCTACACGTTTGTCCGCCTCTTGGTTCTCCGCGGACCCGGGAACATCGACCTGGCGGACGAGATCATCTGGCAGGGCACCTTCGATGGCCGGTTCGAGGACGAGAACCACGCCATAGAGGTTTTCGAGCGCCACAACGCGGAGGTCCAGCAGCGCGTTCCCGAGAACAGGCTACTGGTCTACGATGTAAAGTCGGGCTGGGGACCCCTGTGCGAGTTCCTCGGAGTCGAAGAGCCGGACGAACCGTTCCCCCGCACGAACGACACGGCACAGATGCGGCGCAGGCTGCGGGGAGTAAAGGCCATCTCCATCGCCGTGACCGCGACCCTGATGCTCTCGCTCGCAGCCGCTCTCGTGCTGCTCCTCAGACGCGCCAGCCGCTGAGAATCGGCACCGGCCTCAGCGCAAAACCCCGATGGCGACGCTGACGGCGGCGTCGAGCGCCTCCTTAGGCTCGAAATCCTTGGTCCTGGGCACCCCCTCAGCTCCCGGTCTGCGCCGAGGCCGCGAAGCTCGGCGCGGGACGCTCGACGATAGGCCAGTGCAGGCCGGCGGCCACGACGGCGAGGACGATGCCGGCCAACCACACCGGCATGAAAGAGCCGGTTTGCTCAATGGCGAGGCCACCGAGCCAGACTCCGAGGAACGCCCCGACCTGGTGGCTGAGGAATACTATCCCGAAAAGCGTCGCGAGGTTCCTCGTCCCGAACATCACGGCGACGAGCCCCGAGGTAAGCGGCACCGTCGAAAGCCACAAAACTCCCATCGCGGCCGCGAAGACGAGCACCACAGTCGGGGTCGGAGGCAGGGTGATGAAAAGCGCGATTACGACGGCCCTCGAGAGGTAGATCCCGGCGAGCAGACGCCGCTTGCTGTGGCGTGCGCCGAGGACTCCGGAGCCGTATGACCCCACGATGTTGAACAAGCCGATGAACGCCAGCGCCCACGCCGCCACGGCAGGCCCCGCTGTGTCCATCCCCCCGTGCGTGTGCCCGGCGGCGACGGCGATGTGGGCAGGCAAATGCGTGGTTATGAACGCCACGTGGAAACCACAGACGAAGAATCCGGCAACGAGCAGTAAGTAGCTGCCATGCCCGAAGGCCTGCCGAACCGCGTCGCGGGCTGGCAACGCCGGTTCGTTTGTATCCTGCTGTCTGCCTCCACCCTTGAGGGCCACGGCGAGCGCGGGGACGATCACCATGGAACCGGCGAGCAGCAGGAGTGCGGCCTGCCACCCGTAATCTGCGAGGAACGCCTGCCCGAGTGGGGCGAAAATGAACTGCCCGAGCGAACCCGCGGCGGTCGCGAGACCCATGGCCTGCGAGCTCCTTTCAGCGGGAACAAGCCGCCCCAACGCAGCGATGACGATGGTGAACGAGGCACCCGAGAGCCCCAGGCCAACGAGCACGCCGGCCGTGAGGTTGAAGGCTAGCGGCGTCGGGCTTACGGCCATGAGTGCGACGCCCGCAGCGTAGACCACGCCACCGGCGGCGAGTATGCGGGCCGAGCCATAGCGGTCGGCCACGGCCCCTGCGAACGGTTGTCCTATGCCCCAGACGAGGTTCTGTATCGCTATGGCGAGGGCGAAGACCTCCGGCGACCAGTCGCGTCCCTCGCCAATCGGCGCCGCAAACAGGCCGAAGCTCGTTCTCAAGCCGTAGGTGATCAAAGCGATCAAACACCCGCATCCCACGACGAATGCCGGAGACCTCCACCACCCCGACTCCCCAGCTACCAAACGCCTGCCTCCTCGTTGAAAAAGCTGGTCAGCGTTTCAGCACTTCAGCTTGTCAGCTCTTTGTTCTCGCTCATAGCCGAATTCTCACTTTGCGGCAGGTCGATGACCTGCACGTCACTCTAATCTCATGCTCGCTAATGTAAATGTATTGGAATGATCGGTCAAATATCAGGGGAGGTATGTTGTGCAATGTCTGAGGCCTGGGGTTCGGGTAGACTCAAGGCGGGACCGAGTTCGACGGTGGAGGGGTGTTATGGGCGGAACATTGGGGGTGCTGATCCAGAGGGGCGTTCCCGCGCGGATGCGGGACGGCACGACCTTGATGTCCAACGTCTACAGGCCCTCTGATGGCGATGGGTACCCGGTTCTCCTGACGCGCCTCCCCTACGGCAAGGATCTCTCTTCGGACGGCCTGGTCCTCGACCCTGTAAGGGCCGCGGAGGCCGGCTACATCGTCGTCGTGCAGGACGTGCGCGGACGTTACCGTTCTGAAGGAGAGTTCGTCCCCTTCGTCGCTGAGTACGAGGACGGTTACGACACCGTCGAGTGGGCTGCCAAGCTTCCCGACTCCGACGGGTCGGTCGGCATGTACGGCCTCTCGTACTTTGGCAAGACCCAGTGGCACGCCGCCGTCATGCGGCCGCCCTCGCTGAAGAGCATGGTCCCCGGCCTTACCTGGGGTAACCACCTGAACGGCGTCCAGATGCGCGGCGGCGTGCAGGAGCTTGGCCTGATGCAATACTGGGCGCAGACGGCGCTAACCCTCGACCTCCTCTTCCGCAAATACGCCGGCGACCGCGAGACCATCGGGGAGAAGCTCCCCGAGGTGATCCGGACCATAGACACTCTCCTCGCCGGCGGCGGCTACGACGTGCTGCCGCTCACGGACCTCCCGAACCCGGACGAGCTGGCCCCCTTTGTGGAGGGTGGCTTCGGGCGCGGAATTGACCACGAGGGCTGGGAGTACCTAAATATCGAGGGCAAGTACGAGGACGTAGACGCGCCGACCTTCCACATCGGCGGCTGGTACGACTGCTTTATAGGGGAGACGCTCCGCCAGTACGAGGCGATGAAAGAACGCTCTAGCGAGGCGGGGATGCGTCCGCCAAACCTGATGGTCGGCCCGTGGACGCACGGGGACTTCGGCAGCACCTTCGGGGAGCTAGACTTCGGCATCGGGAGCTCAGCCATGTTCCTCGACTACAGGGGCGACCTGACAGCCGCCCACCTCCACTGGTTCGACGCCACCCTGAAAGGAGACGAGAGTGCCCTGGAAGGTACGCCCCCGGTAAAGGTTTTCGTCATGGGCGAGAACCGCTGGCGCGGCTACGAGGAGTGGCCGCCTCCGGGGTCACGTGAGGAGGCCTGGCACTTGATCTCCGGCGGCTCGCTGCGCCGCGAACCGGGTGGAGCAGGGGACGAGCCTGCGCGCTATGAGTACGATTCCGAGGACCCCGTCCCTACGTTGGGTGGTGCAGTACTCATGGCAGCCATTCACGGCTCGGGGCCGAGGGATCAGCGGCCCATAGAGAGCCGGCCAGACGTGCTCGTCTACACGAGCTCGACTCTTGGGAGTCCTCTTACGGTCCTCGGTTCCGTCTACGTCACGCTCTTCGCAGCCTCCTCCGCCCCTGATACGGACTTCGTGGCTCGGCTCGTCGACGTCTACCCTGACGGGCGGGCGATCTGCGTCGCTGACGGCATCCTGCGGGCGAGCGCCAGGAAGAGCTACCCCGCGCCAGGCGTGGTGAGGCCCGTGGCGCCCTCGCCGATCGAGCCCGGTGGAGTTTACGAGTACGTCATTGACCTGTGGGCTACGGGCATCACGTTCCTCCCAGGGCACAGGATGCGGGTGGAGATCACATCGAGCTCCCATCCCCGCTGGGAGCGCAACCTCAACACCGGCGAGAGCACACTAGAGACCTCGCGCACCGAAGTAGCCAGCCAGACCATCTTCCACGACGCGGGGCGACCGAGCAGGATCACGCTGACCGTAGTAGAAGGGTAGAGGGATGAACGTCTCGAAAGCAGTTCTCGTAACCGGCTGTTCCTCAGGTATCGGGTGGGCCACCGCCGGACGCCTCGCTGACGCGGGCTGGAAAGTCTACGCCACAGCCCGCGACGTCGAGAAGATAGCCCCGCTCGAAAGGCGTGGTTGCGAACTCCTGCCCCTCGACGTGACCGATGAGGACTCGATGATCTCGGCCGTCGAAGAGGTCGAGCGGCGGGAGGGGGCCGTCGGCGTGCTCGTCAACAACGCGGGCTACAGCCAGTCAGGGGCCGTCGAGGCCGTGCCGATGGATAAGGTCCGCCGTCAGTTCGATACCAACGTCTTCGGGTTGGTGCGGATGTGCCAGCTCGTGTTGCCGGGGATGCGGCGCCAGGGTTACGGCAGGATCGTCAACGTCTCCTCCATGGGCGGGAAGCTCACGTTCCCCGGCGGCGGCTACTACCACGCGACCAAACACGCCGTCGAGGCGCTGAGCGACGCCCTGCGCTTCGAGGTAGAAGGCTTCGGCGTAAGGGTCTCGGTGGTCGAGCCAGGCCTCATCCGCACCGGCTTCGCGCAAGCCGCCGTCGGGTCGATAGACAGCCCCCAAGACGGACCCTACTCCGGTTTCGATGATGCCGTCGCGAGGGCGACGACGGAGAACTACGAGCGGGGTCCCATCTCGAGGCTGGGCGGCGGACCCGAGTCGGTCGCCGAGAAGGTGGAGGAGGCGATCTCCGCCCCACGCCCTCGCAGCCGCTACGCCGTTACACCATCTGCACACCTCTTCCTCTGGCTCAGGCGTCTGCTGCCTGACAGGGCGTGGGATGCTGTGCTCCGAACGAGCTATCCCCAGCCAGGGAAGTAGAAAGCACGTTCCTCGTGGCCGGCGGCGCCACGACGGGCCTGCTCGCCGTCGCGTCGGGCCACCACGGGTGTCAGCTCGACGTGCATCGTCTTGTTGCCCCTGAGGCGATGGACCAGTGGGACCAGGAGGCCGTGCATGGCCGGATACTTGCGGGCGAGAAGCCTTCCGGCTCGGGCCGACTCTTCGCCTTCGAGCATCCTAGCGCGGGCCTGGATCGCCGGCGCCGTCGGCCTGCCGAGCGCCGTGGAAGGGGCGAACTCGACTCCGGAGTTGTTGCGGATACGCCTCAGCTTCCACGCCGTATCCCAGGTACGGAAGTACGCACGATCCCCCTCCACCACGATGTTGACCGCGGTGCCGACCGGGGTGCCGTCGCGCCTGTAGGTG
>Ga0136632_10000330_pt1 | contig 13499 bp, 12 predicted proteins | sample AntDrymUQ6112106_2_FD_104670 | JGI IMG/M metagenome (GOLD analysis project Ga0136632, IMG submission 104670) | Polar desert sand microbial communities from Dry Valleys, Antarctica - metaG UQ611 (21.06) | ecosystem: Environmental > Terrestrial > Soil > Desert | place: Antarctica: Dry Valley...
CCAAGGGTTCCTGGGGAAGGTTAATCCGCCCAGGGTAAGTCGGGACCTAAGCCGAGGCCGAGAGGCGTAGGCGATGGACAACTGGTTGATATTCCAGTACCACCACATGCGCGCCCACCCCGACTCCAGTTGCTAAGGAAAGCCTTCGGGCCTACCGACCCACTGGTTCTAGGGGAGCGATGGGGTGACGGAGGAGGGTAGTCGGACCCACGCGCTGGTTGACGTGGGGTAAGCAGGTAGGGGGGTTTCCTAGGCAAATCCGGGAAACCATTAACCCTGAGATGCGATGCCGACCCGCTTGAGGGGAAGCCGATAAGCCCATGCTCCCGAGAAAAGCCTCTAGTGAGCTCATGTGGTGCCCGTACCCCAAACCGACTCAGGTGGACAGGTAGAGCATACCAAGGCGATCGAGTGAACCCTGGTTAAGGAACTAGGCAAATTGGCCGCGTAACTTCGGGATAAGCGGCGCCATCTGTGGTGTAGGACTTTGCGTCCGAGGCTGCGGGTGGTCGCAGAAACCAGGCCCAAGCGACTGTTTACTAAAAACACAGGAGCGTGCTAAGCCGTAAGGCGCCGTATACGCTCTGACGCCTGCCCGGTGCCGGAAGGTTACGGGGAAGGGTTAGCCGGGACTTCGGTCCCAGCGAAGCTCTGAACCTAAGCCCCGGTAAACGGCCGCGGTAAGCGAGTTGCCGCTCTAGCTGGGTAACCGGCTAGATAAAAACTCTGCTATGTGCTGGGAACCCCGAGTATCCGGCGGTACTCGTTCGTGTCGCACCTGTTGGATAAGGTGTGTGCATGGACAGTGACAATCCGTCCGGTGCGGACAATCAGCAGGAAAGGTCCGGTCTCTCAGACTGGTTGGAGGGAATCCCCAGTGATCTAGGTCACTACATCGCGGGATTCGTCGAAGGAGAGGGAAGCTTCAACGTCCCGATCATTCGAAAGCGATACGGAAGCCTTCCGTTCCGTGTGACACTTTCATTCAATGTCTCGCAGTTGGGTTCTGAGATGCCAATGCTTCTCAAGACCACATTCGGGACAGGAAGGGTGCGCGGACGGGGCGACGGTGTCTTCTATTTTGAAGTCACTCGTCCCCAGGATCTCGAAGGAACGGTGTTCCCGTTCTTCGATGTCTACAGGCTTCGCGGGCCGAAAGCCCAGGATCTCAGCGTGTTTCGTGAGATCACGTCGCTCGTCCGATCAGGCCGTCACCTAACTCTCGAAGGTTTCGAAGCGATCCTGATGTTGAGGTCGCCGATGAACCGAGGGGGTAAGCGACGGCGCTGCGATGAAGAGATAATCGCTGCGTTGAAGGCTGGAAATCCTCAGAGGCCATACGCAGAGCTCCCTTTCGAAGCAAAGGGATGAAGATATGGTCCATGCCCCATAGCGATATGGGGGTTCTCATGAACTATAACCGTGCTAAGGTAGCGAAATTCCTTGTCGGGTAAGTATCAACTTGCCCCTTGAGGGAGTGATCCCTCCAGCAAATCCGGCTAATAACGGGGAACCCCTACCTCCGAAGGTGGAGCGGGGAATCCCGTGGGAAGTCGAGAGTGAAGTTGTGCTCTTTGACCCCGTAACGACTGAGGCGAAAGCCGAGATGACGTTTGTGCCAATCGGCAAATCTGTAAACGTCATAAGACGCCGGCCCTCTGAAGCGAGAGTGAACGAAAGCTTCAGAGGTGAAGGGATAGTCTGCGCCCCTAGAGATAGGGGAACAACGTGAAGTTCCGACCTGCACGAATGGCGTAACGATTTGGGCGCTGTCTCAACCAGGGACTCGGCGAAATTGCAGTACGAGTAAAGATGCTCGTTACCCGCGGAAGGACGGAAAGACCCTAGGACCTTTACTGCAGCTTGATATTGGAGTTCGGGGCGTTTTGTGTAGGATAGGCGGGAGACTTTGAAGCCTGGACGCTAGTTCAGGTGGAGTCGCCCTTGAAATACCGCCCTGGATGTTCTGAGCTTCTAACCCGGGTCCGTTATCCGGATCGGGAACAGTGTCAGGTGGGTAGTTTCACTGGGGCGGTGACCTCCTAAAATGTAACGGAGGTGTTCAAAGGTTCCCTCATCCTGGTCGGCCATCAGGATTTGAGTGCAATCGCACAAGGGAGCTTGACTGCAAGACAGACATGTCGAGCAGGTGCGAAAGCAGGAGATAGTGATCCGGCGGCTCCTCGTGGTAGGGCCGTCGCTCATCGGCTAAAAGGTACCCTAGGGATAACAGGCTAATCGTGCCCAAGAGTCCATATCGACGGCACGGTTTGGCACCTCGATGTCGGCTCGTCGCATCCTGGGGCTGGAGCAGGTCCCAAGGGTTGGGCTGTTCGCCCATTAAAGCGGCACGCGAGCTGGGTTTAGAACGTCGTGAGACAGTGGATGACTGCGCTGTCTATAAATTCGGCTATATGCTGGAAACCCCGGAGAGTCCTGCGGTACTGGAATTGTCACACGGCAACGTTACGCTGACATGATGGCATCCAGTAAGAATCCGACAGGTGTGCAGTCCCTCGAGGCTGCGCCGGACAATCAGCAGGAAAGACTGGACGACTACCTTGCGGGATACGTCGACGGGGAGGGAAGCTTTCACGTCGCTATCCAACGTAATCCGTCAACGCGATTCGGATGGCAGCTGGTGCCTGAGTTTCATGTAAGCCAGAATCCAGAACGTGCCTCGATCCTGGAGCTACTGGAGATTCGCTTGGGTTGTGGACGCATACGACCCAATGCGAGAAGTGGAAGCCGGGACAAAGCGCTTGTGTATGTCGTTCGAAATCGTCGTGACCTTATGACCAAGGTGATCCCGTTCTTCGAGGCCCACCCATTACTAAGTAGCAAGGGCCTCGAGTTCACCATCTTCGCTTCCATCGTGAAGGCAATGAATCAAAAGGAGCATTTGAGCAAGGCCGGTTTCGACGGCCTTGTAGAGCAGGCCCTCCACATGAATGGAGATGGACGGTATCGACGGACGGATTGGACGACCAGAATCCTCAGAGGCCATACGCCGAACACGGACCAGGATCCGTGAAGATATGGTCCGACCCCCATGGCGACATGGGGAGCCAGGCGGAACAGAAACGACCTGGCCGCCGAGATCAACAACTCGGAAGTAACAGAAGTGTCGGTCCCTATCCTCCGCGGGCGTAGGAGACTTGAAGGGAGCTGTCCCTAGTACGAGAGGACCGGGACGGACGCATCTCTAGTGTGTCAGTTGTTCTGCCAAGGGCACGCTGATTAGCTACATGCGGAACGGATAAGCGCTGAAAGCATCTAAGTGCGAAGCCGACCCTGAGATGAGGTCTCCCACCGGGTAAACCGGGTAAGGCCCCTTGCTAGACGACAAGGTTGATAGGCCGGAGCTGTACGCACAGCAATGTGTTCAGGCGACCGGTACTAATAGGCCGAGGGCTTGGTATCGCTCGCGCTCGCTCTGGAGGGTTCAAGGTTCCCTCCTGCAGCAACTTGACAAGTGAATACAGGTTTCCGGTGGCAATGGCGGAGGGGATACACCTGGTCCCATTCCGAACCCAGAAGTTAAGCCCTCCTGCGCCGATGGTACTTACCTGGAGACGGGTTGGGAGAGTAGGTCGCCGCCGGGATTCTTCTCAAGAGAGGCCGCCTTCGGGCGGCCTCTCTTTGTATTGCTTAGGAAGTCGCTCATCGCTTCGGGGGGCATCGGTTTCCCCAGGTAGTAGCCTTGGCCGAGATGGCACCCCATCGCCTCGAGCGCGCTCAGCTGCTCGGCCGTTTCGATGCCTTCAGCAACAATCCTTAGGTTCCAGGTGCGGCCCAGGTCGGTAACCGCGCGCGCCACCGCAGACGCCTCGGCCCCGTCGGCCACGCAAGCAACGAAAGACTTGTCGAGCTCGATGATGTCTATGGGGAATCGCTGGAGGTAGCTCAGCGATGAGTACCCGGTGCCAAAGTCGTCTATGGCGAGCGAGACACCGAGGGCTCTGAGCCGCTCCAGATTGCCCATGACCGCATCTCCCTCATTCATGAGCACACACTCTCTGTGACCTCTCTAAGGTTAGATTGGAATGCCCCACCTGGGCTCGCTCCATCGCGCTCTTAACATGCTCGATGAGGTCCGTGTCTTGGAGCTGGATACCGGAGAGGTTGACGCAGATGGTGGGTGGCGGTTCTAGCCCCTCCTCGGAGCGCCAGGCAAATGCCTGTCGACAAGCCTCCTCCAGCACCCACCTCCCAATACCTCCGATCAGTCCCGTCTCTTCTGCAATGGATATAAAGGCGCCTGGGGACAGAAGTCCGCGGTCCGGATGGTTCCAACGAACCAAGGCTTCCACGCCGGCAAGGTCCCCGGTGTCGAGGTCGATGATTGGCTGATAGTGCAGGGTTAGCTGTCGCTCCTCAACGGCTCGCTGAAGTGTGGCTTGGATCTCGAGACGCTCAACAGGGGCGGCGTGCATGCTCGGCAGAAATAGCTCGAAACGCGCCTTGCCGCTGGTCTTAGCGGCGTACATTGCAGCGTCGGCGTTGCGCAGCAGCTCGCTTGCACCGTCAGCGCCGGCCATTGCTGCGGAGATGCCGATGCTGGCATTGACGAAAACCACTCGTCCTTCGAGAAGGAAGGGCTCGCGAAACAGGGTCAGAATCCGCTCTGCGACTAGAGTCGGTCCAAGGTCATCGGTGTCCTCGAGCAAGACCGCGAACTCATCGCCCCCAAGCCGGGCGGCGGTGTCTGGAGCTCGGAGCGTGAGGCTCAAGCGGCCGGCTACGGCGATGAGCAACTGATCTCCGGCGGTGTGGCCCAGACTGGCGTTGATGGTCTTGAAGTCATCGAGATCGATAAAGAGGACACCGACCACTCGGTTGTACCGGCGGGCACGCAGGAGTGCTTGCTCGATCCGGTCGGAGAACAAGGACCGGTTGGGCAGGCCGGTAAGCGAGTCTCGAAAGCCCTCTTCATTTAGCCTCCAAGCGGTCAGGCTCGCAACGCTGGCAGCGAGAATGAAGCCCCCGTGAATCAGGGCCCACTTGAAAGGGTTGTTCCATGCGGCCGGATGGTTGTACACGGACGTGGGGCTCAAGATACCCACGGTGCCATGGTGGATCGCCACGAAAGCGATGGCAAGCAGGAATGGGAGCCAGTCCTGATAGAGGGCGATGACCCCCACCACGACAAAAAAGTGAAGTGCATCTCGATGACCCCGCCGGAGACGTGAACGAGCAGGGCCGACGACGCGACCAGCCCAAAGGTCGCCAAGGAGGAAAGAAGCGCCCGGGGGAGCTTGGAATTACTTGCGGCGAGGGGCCACCAAAGCGATAAGGGAAGACTCGGCGACGCTGTGAGCAATCCCGTAACCATTCACGATCCCCAAGCCGGCGATGGCGGCGGCGTTGGCGCCGAGCAGTGCAAGGATCACGCGATGACGCCGCCGCCACACCTCGTTTGGAAGCAATCCTCCCTTGGGCAGGACCCGCCAAGCGTGAGTCGCGACGAACTTTGCTTTCGAGTGCATTAAGAAGAGGAATCGGAAGGAAATGGGCATTTCTGTAATCTGCCTTCTTAGGCATCGAACGAGGGCTCGCAGGTAGGCTTCCGAAAGGCCCTAGATCAGAGGAGGTTTGGTGCCGGAAACCAGTACGGGCAATGAGCCGGCGAACGCCGGTCTGGGTGCCGGGGCAACCGAATGAGGCGTTCGGAGGACGGGACCGGCAAGGTGATATCGGCTGCGGCGCTCGACTTGCTCGACCGCTTGCCGGAGGACCTTCGCGGCAAAGCGCAGGGCTCCTTCGCCGACGCGACCGAGCGGCGCCGGTGGACCTACCTGCCCGGCGAGCGCGCGGGCGTCTCCTTTGGCGAGCTCGACCGGGGGGGCCGTAAGGCCGTTCACCGTCTCGTCGCGGCCGGGCTTCAGCCGCACGCTTACGCGCAGGTCGCCGCCATCATGGCCCTCGAGGACGTGCTCGACCACAGCGAGGGCGCTCGCCGGGGGCGCCACAACACCGACTATTGGGTCCTGATCTTTGGCGACCCAGGCGGGAGTGACCCGTGGGGATGGCGCTTCGAAGGTCATCACACCTCCCTCAACATGACGATCGAGGACGAGCGCGTGTTGTCGGCGACCCCGTGCTTTCTCGGTGCTAACCCCGCGACCGTCGGCTACGGCTCCGGGGTAGTTCTCCGCCCCCTTGCCCAGGAAGAAGAGCTGGCTCGGAGTGTGCTCGAGGAGCTGGGGCCGAAGGAGCTTGAACGAGCGGTCGTAGCGCCGAAGGCGCCGTCCGACATTCGCACCAAGTCGCGGCCCGAGATCGAGGCACAAGAAGAGCCCGTCGGTGTGCGCGGCGGAGACCTCTCGGGGGACTCGGCGGAGGCGCTCAAAAGGTTGGTCGGCTACTACCTCGACAGGGTGGCCGCCGACGTGGCGCGCAAGGGCGCCCAGGCCCTCGAGGGAGACGGCTTCAAGCGGCTTGACTTTGCTTGGGAGGGTCCGCTCGAACGGGGCCGGCCCCACTACTACCGGGTCCAGGGGCCTGGGCTGCTCATCGAGTACGACAACACGCAGAACAACGCCAACCACATCCACTCGGTGTGGCGGGACCCCGAGGGTGACTTCGGAGGCGACGTCCTTGCTCGCCACTATGCGAACCATCACCCCGGTTAGAAGGCGGCCTTCGCCGCGCTACCCGAGGCCCCTTAATCTGCCTGGGTGAAAGCCACTACCTCCGCGGCGCTCCTCATTGGGGGTGCGATGGTCTCCGGGTTGATCGGCGGGGGTCTTCTACCTGAAGGGATCGACCTGTCGGGGGTGACCCTGCCGGCGCTCGCGTTGCAGACCGGGTTGATCGTCGGGGCACTTCCCTCGGTGCGCGAGACCGGGGCGGTGAGAAGAGGGCTCACGCTCGTGTGGCTCCACCACCTCTGCATCACGCTGCCGCTGGGCGCGGCCGCCTTTGTCATCGGCGTCCACAGCCCCCTTGGAATCGGTGTGTTCCTGATGGCGGCGGCCCCACCCGCTGCGCTCGTGCCAACCTATGCAGAGGCGATTGACCTCGACCTGCGCGCCACGCTTGCCTTTGTCTTCATCTCCTACCTGAGCGGCCTCGTGCTCACGCCGGCGCTGCTCTTGGTCGTGGCGGGCACAACGGCGGGCACGGACTCCATCATCGTCACTTTGGGAGTGGGCCTCATCCTGCCGTCCCTTGCGGGTCGCGCCCTGCACCGGCCGATCGGACGGATTCCTCAGAACATCCGCAGAGCTGCGTCGGCCTTCTTGGTGTTCTTGATCACCTTGGGTCTGGGGGCCGATCTGGTAGCGAGCATTTCCGCAGGGTCGGTCACGCCGGAGCTGATCGTCGTGACGCTGCTCGTCCTCACCGGGAGGACCCTCGGGACGGGGTCGCTCGCTGCGCGCCTCGCCCCCAGAGAGCTCGCCTACGAGGCGAGGCTGGCAGGAGGCTTCAAGAACATCGCGCTTGCCGCCGCCGTGGCGGCGCAGCTCTTTGGGCCGACGGCCGCGCTTCCGTCTCTGCTCGGCTTCCCCTTCGAGGCGGGCTACTTCATGTTCATCGCCCGACACCGCGCCCGCTCCACGCAGGCGGGTGCCAAGACGGACCTGGTGGGGCGCGCATAGGTCGCAAGTCGAGCCGAGCAACCACGGCCCCGGGTAGGGTCGTGCCATGACCCACAAGCCGAAACCAGCGGGCAGTCATTCAAGAACCTCGAGCCCGTCCCCGCGCCCGGGGCGCAACCTCGGGAGGGCGGCGGGCGGGCGCAACGCAGGCAGGGGCGCGGCGCGCTCCGGGGGAGAGCGCGCCGAGCGGCGGACTTCCAAATATGAGCCCGCCCATATCGCCGACGACATCGTCAAGGAGCTTCACGCGACCGCGCGCCCCGGCAAGGGCGAGATCCTCGTGCAGGTTTTCGCCGATGCGGTCGCCGGCTTTCTCGCAGAAGACTACGCGGAGGCAATAAGGCTCGGTGACCAGGCAAAGCACATCGCGCTCCGCTCGATCGCGGTGCGGGAGTTCTTGGGGCTCGCGTATTACCGCGCCGGGCGGTGGAAGGAAGCGGCGCGTGAGCTTGCCGCCTACAAGCGCATCTCGGGCTCCACCGATCAGAACCCCGTGCTCGCCGACTGTTACCGCGCCATGGGGCGGCCCGAGCGTGCCCTTGAGCTCTGCGGCGAGCTGCGGTTCAAGGACAGCGAGCCCCCCGTTTATTACGAGTGCGCCATAGTGAGCGCCGGGGCATTCGCCGACATGGGGGAGGTCGATGCAGCCATCGCCCTTCTCGAGCGGCTCGATCTGCGCCCCGAGGTCGCCGAGCAGCATCACCTGAGGACCTGGTACGCGCTCGCCGATCTGCTCGAGCGACGCGGGCGTTTCACCCAGGCGAGCGAGTGGTTCGAAGCGGTAGCGGCCGTCGACCCGGACCTGACCGACGCTCCCGAGCGCGTCGGGCTCCTCCGGACGATGCCGCCGGAAAGGAGGAGCGGTGCAAACTGATCCCGCCGAGGCGGCCGGAAAGCACGCCGCCGAGTGGCTGAACGGACTCGCCGAACGAAAGATCTCCCCGAACGCCTCGGTGGATGAGCTGCGGGCCGCGTTCGGCCACGGCCTCCCCGAGGGGTCGGCGGATCCGGCGACGGTGATCGCCGAGCTTGCCGAGGACGCCGGCCCCGGGCTGCTTGCGACGGCAAGCCCTCGCTTTTTCGGCTTCGTTGTCGGCGGCAGCCTCCCCGTGGCTGTCGCGGCCGACTGGCTGACGACCGCATGGGATCAAAACGCCGGCCTCTATGCATTGAGCCCGGCCGCCTCGGTCGTCGAGGAGGTCGTCGGCGCGTGGCTCATAGACCTCTTCGGGCTCCCCGAATCCGCCTCCTTCGGTTTCGTCACGGGGGCCCAGATGGCCAACTTCACGGCACTTGCCGCGGCGCGAAACCACGTCCTCGCAGGTGCCGGATGGGACGTTGAAGCCGACGGACTGACCGGGGCCCCGCCCATCGATGTGATCCTCGGCGAGGAGCACCACGCCACCATCGCGGTGGCGCTCCGGTACCTGGGGCTGGGTACGTCTTCGGCGAGGCTCGTTCGGGCCGACGGCCAGGGGCGCATGCAGGCCGAGGGCTTCCGGGAGGCCGTTTCTCACGCGCGCGGCCCCACGATCGTCTGTGCCCAGGCCGGTAACGTCAACACGGGGGCCTTTGATCCCCTTGGCGCCATCTGCGACGCAGCTCATGAGAAGGGGGCCTGGGTTCACGTCGACGGCGCCTTTGGCCTGTGGGCTACCACGGCGCCGAGCCTGCGGCCGCTTGTCGATGGCCTCGAGCGGGCCGACTCGTGGGCCGTGGACGGCCACAAGTGGCTGAACGTTCCCTACGACTCCGGGTTCGTGTTCTCTGCCCACCGAGAGCCCCACCGCAGCGCGCTCACCATGCACGCCAGCTACCTTGTGAAGAGCGAAGGCGATCGCGAGCGCGACCCCGCCGATTGGGCCCCTGAGGCGTCTCGCAGGGCGCGCGCCTTCACCGTCTACGCCGCCCTCAAGTCACTTGGCCGCACCGGCGTGGCTGAGATGATCGAGCGCTGTTGCGCATGCGCACGCCGCTTTGCCGACGCTCTCGGCCGGGAGCCGGGGGTTGAGGTCCTGAACGACGTCGTCTTGAACCAGGTGCTTGTCCGGTTCCTCGACCCAGAGGGCGGCGACCACGACGCACGGACGCGCGCCGTGCTGCACGCGGTCCAGGAGGACGGAACCTGCTGGCCGAGCGGCAGCGTGTGGAAGGACAAGGCGGTCATCCGCATCTCTGTCTCGAACTGGGCGACGACGTTTGAAGATGTCGACCGCTCGGTTGAAGCAATAATGCGGGCGGCCTACAAGCCGGCCTGACGGCAGCCCCGCCCACCGAAGGAACTCCCGTCGCTGGCTGCTCTCTAACGACGGCTGACGACGAAGCTTCCGGTTGAGACGCGTTGTCGGGGCCGCGCAGTGCCCGTCCACCGCCTCGACGCTCGAGGTGTTCAGCCGGCCGACTCGGCCTTGTCGAGCGCGCGCATGATTCCCGACACGTTCATGTCGTAGGAGGTTGTGTGCTCGAGCCGGTCCACGGCGGCGTCATCGAGCTTGTCCTCGAGCACCGAACGGGACCTCCTCCTCACGTAGGCCGTCGCCTCCCGGAGATCGTGCGTCCGCTCGCGCGCCGAGGCCACCCAGCCGGTCCACTCCCGGAGCGCATCAGCCGCCTCGTCGCAGGCCTCGGCGGGTTGCTTGGGGTTCGCGCCCGCGTCGGCGGGCCCGAAATGGGTCAGCCACAAGGAGCTTGCGCCGAGATCCTTGATGTGAGCAATGGAAGCGAGGGCGTCGTCGAGGTTGAACTCGGGCGGCGGCGTCGCGGGGCGGTTGAGGCCGACATCGGGAAGCCTCACTCCGAGCGCATCGCCCACGAACGCGACCCCATTCGAGCTGTCCACGAAGGCATGGTGGTGCCTGGCGTGACCTGGGGTCTCGACCGCCGTTAGGCGGCGTCCGCCAAGGTCTACGGCCTCCCCGTGGGCAACCGTTGTAATCCGCTCCCCGGGAATCGGATCGATGCCTCCCCACAACGATTCCATGGCGTCGCCGTAGATGCGGGACGCGCTCGCCCACAGCTTCGACGGGTCCACCAGATGCGGAGCGCCCTTTTCGTGAACGACTACAGTCGCTTCTGGGAAGTGCTTGGCGAGGGTCCCTGCGGCCCCCGCGTGGTCGAGGTGAATGTGGGTGACGACGATCCAGTGAAGCGTCTCTATCCCTGCGGCTTCAAGGCCTCCGAGCACATGCTCGACGGAGGACTTGGGCCCTGTCTCGACAAGGGCCGTCGTCTCGCCCTGGACGACGAAGGCGGCGGTGATGCCTTCGCAGCCGCTCATCTTGGTGTCGATGATCGTGACGTCTCCCATGTGCCCCAGCTTAAGGCCATGAAGTGTTAGCCGGGCGGGCCCGGCCGCGCGCGGTTGTGATCGTCAACCCCAACGCGGGGAGCATCTCGAAGGCCAACTGGCACGGCGTGATCACCAAGCTGGGGGAGCGCTTCGACGTCGAGGCCCACGCAACGACCGGGCGGAATGTCGCGCTATCAATAGCGTCGGAGGCCGCTCGCACCGGCGCACCGGTCGTCGTCGCAGTTGGAGGCGACGGTGTAGTCAACGAGGTTGTCAACGGGGTCGCGGGGACATCGGCTTGCCTCGGGATAGTCGCCGGCGGCACCATGAATGTCTTTGCGCGCTCCCTCGGGCTGCCTTCGTCCCCGCTCGAGGCCGCCGACCATCTCCTCGGCCCCGCCGATCTCCGACCCCGCACCGTGACCTTGGGCCGCATGGACGATCGCTACTTCACTTTTGCGGCAGGGTGCGGTTTCGATGCAGAGGCGGCCGAGCGCGTCGAGCGCGACGTGCCCTCAAAGCGCCGCTTCGGCCAGGCCTTCTTCTACTGGAGCGCTTTTCGTGTGCTTGCGTCGGCGTACCGGCACAGGGCCCCCTACATGACCCTCTCGGGGGGCTTCGGTGAAGTCGGAACGGCCATGGTCATTGCATCGAACGCCGGGCCCTATGCCTGGCTTGCAGGACGGCGTGTGGAGGTTGCGCCTGGGGTCCGCCTCGACGGCGGCGTCGATGTCTTCGCGCTGCGGAGAATGCGCCTCGAGTCGCTGCCGATGTACGCGTACCGCTCCGTCGTGTCGGGGGATCTCGCATCCTCCCCCGACGCGTTCTACGCGGCCGATCTCGATGGTTTCGAGGTCACGGCGTCTGCGCCGTTCAGCCGGCACGTCGACGGGGAGCCGGTGGCGCCGTCAACGAGTGCGCGCTTTTCTGTTGCGCACAAAGCGCTGCAGGTTCTGGCTTGAGTACATGAGCCTCGTGCTTGTGGAGGCACAGGGTGCTCTCGGCGCGGCGGTCGTTGCTCGACTCGTGTCCCAGGGCGACGAGGTCAGGGTTGTGACCGACGACGCCGACGGCGGAGCCAAGTGGCGGTCGCTCGGAGCGCGCGTCGCCAGGGGATCGAGCGTCGACGACGACCTAATCGAGCGCGCGGCGCAGAACGCTCGCTCGATCGTGGTTTTCGATCGAGCCGGCAACGGTTTAGGGGAGGTAGCCAAGGCCGTTCTCGAAGGGGCACGCCGCGCTCACGTCGGGCGCGTATTGGTTGTGTGCCGAGCCGCTTCCGGAGAGGTTTTCGATGCAGTGACGTCTTCGCTCCTGGACCACGTCGTCCTCATCACCGGAGGTGACGGGGGAGCTCGCAGGCTCCTGAGGCGAAATGCCGGCGCTTCCGATGACCTCGTGGCCGAGGCGGTTGACGCCGCCGACGACCTCGCGGGCGAGCCTCGGCTTGTGATCGACATGACCAAGCCGGAGGGTCTCGCCGCCCTGCGCCTCTGATCCTCCATGGGCGGCCCCAATCACTACAGGGGCCGGAGCACCAGCCCGGTGAGCGCCTTTGGCCAGAAGTAGCTGGCCTTTTCGGGCATGCGCTCGCCGGTTTGGGCGGCGTCGACGATCTGTCCCGGCCTCAGCCCCCTGAGCAGGACACCGGCATCCGAAGCGCCGCTGTCGACCATGGCGGCGACGTCCGAGGCGTCTCTCATGAAACGGAGCTCGGTCGCTCCTTCGACGAACAACCGGGGCAGCAGGCCCTCGTGCAGGACGACCACATGGAGGGCGCGTGCGGCTTGGGCCCGGCCACCGAGGAGCCGCCCTGCCTCTGAGGCCGAGATCTCGACCAGGAGTGGCCCGCCGGGCAGCAGGAAGACGAATGGATGCGCCGCTTCCGAAGCCTCGAGCGCGCCGGTGACCTCGTCATCGGGAACTCCGGTCGCCCCCCAGTCTCGTTCTAGCCGCCGCCTTAGCGTTTCCGGCGGCGTGGCCGAGGACAGGGCCCGGTGATAGGGGAGGACCATGACGTCTTCGACGTCGGCGTCAACGCACAGGCACAGGATGGCGTCGTGGCCGCCGGGTCTCGCGCCCTGCTCGGCGCGATAGGCGAGTGCGGTCTCGTAGCGATGGTGCCCGTCGGCGATCACAAGCGGTGTGACGGCAAGCGCCTCCGACAGCATCTCGAGCTCAGCGGGGGCCGATATGACCCACAGGCGCTGGAGGTCGTGGTCGCCGGTCACGAAGCGGGATGAAGGAGGGCGATCCTCCAGGGAATCGAAATAGGGTCCGAGGCTCCCCGAGCCCTTGTAGATCGCGTAGATCGGCGAGATGTTGACGGGGGAGGCGCGCAGTAGGGCGAGACGATCGGCCACGGGCCCTGCCATGGTGCGCTCATGTGGCAAGACCCCGGCCCCCGGCCCGGAGGCCTCGAGCGTCAGAGCGCCGAGGATACCTGTGACCGTGCGCCTGGCCCCCGATCCATCGCGAAAGTCCTGCCGGTGGATGTAGAGGGAGTCGCGGTCCTCCGTTTTCAGAACGCCTTGGTCGAGCCAGTCCCCGAACACCTGCGCCACACGCGCGTAGTCTCCGCCGGCCCCGGTTTCGTTCTGCGGGCC
>Ga0136632_10000333_pt1 | contig 13475 bp, 16 predicted proteins | sample AntDrymUQ6112106_2_FD_104670 | JGI IMG/M metagenome (GOLD analysis project Ga0136632, IMG submission 104670) | Polar desert sand microbial communities from Dry Valleys, Antarctica - metaG UQ611 (21.06) | ecosystem: Environmental > Terrestrial > Soil > Desert | place: Antarctica: Dry Valley...
CCCTAGCCATGTCCTACCTGCGGCTGGACTAGTTTCCGGTACGGCCCGCGTCGTGCACGGCCGGCGCGATCTGCTCGCCGAGCAGACGGGTCATCGGGAGATCGTGTCCATAGGGGAATCTCACATTGGCGTCCTGGGCGCCGGCCGCGGCGTGCTCTCGGAGGATCGCCGCCACCTGGTCCGGCGAGCCGACCATCGCTCCCGGGCGGGCATTCCGCCACTCGTCCGGCGTGAGCTTCGCCTTCGCAGCGAGCTCCGCCACGACCTCGTTCGCGGCCTTCTCGCTCCCGCCGATGATCGCGAAGAGGAACACGCTGCGACGGAGCGTCTCTGGGTCGCGGCCCACCGCCGTGCAGGCCTCGTCGATGTCCCGCATGCCGCGACGCACGTCAGCCGGCGTGGGGAAGCCGCCCTCGGGCAGCCAGTTCATCGCGTGGGCCCACTTCGCCGCGACCCGCAGGATCCGTGGGCGGCGCCCGCCGATCCAGATCGGCAGAGGATCTTGGATCGGCTTCGGAGCGCACGGTGCGTCCTCGATGCGGTAGTGCCTCCCGATGAACGTCGCACGCTCCTCGGTCCAGAGCCGGGTGCAGATCTCCAAGGTCTCGACGAGCTGGTCCACGCGTGTGGCCGGCGGGGGGAAGTCGTAGCCGTAGGCGGTGTACTCGAGCTCCTTCCAGCCGGCGCCGATGCCGAAGTCGAGACGCCCGCCGGACATCTGGTCGACCCCCGCGGCGATCTTCGCGAGGAGTGCGGGGTTCCGGTACGACTGGCACGCGACCATCGTGCCGAGGCGCACCGTCGTCGTGTCGCGCGCCAGCGCCGCGAGCGCGGTCCAGGCCTCGAGGCAGCTGGTGTCGACGCTCCGGCGGTCGAGCAGCAGGTGATCGGAGAGCCAGACGGCCCGCAGGCCGGTCCGCTCCGCCTCGCGCGCGACGGCGAGCATGTCGTCATACGAAAAGCCGAACATCGGCTCGAGCTGCACCCCGAGATCCATTCGACGAAGAGTAGGGCGCCGCGTCGCGCGCCGGCCGGCGCCGCGTGGAGCACACCCTTGACTGGGCGGTGATACTTCGTTCCGATGCTCCGCCAGGGCGCCGCTCTGCTCGCCGCCGGCCTCATCGGCGCCGCGTGCGCCGGTGGTCCCACCGCGGGGAAGAGCGCGGCGACGCAGGACCCAAGCTCCTTCCTCGCCGCGCCGACCAACCAGCGCGCGCAGGCCGGACTCCTCGACAAGGATGGCAAGGGCGTCGGCTCCGCGACCTTGAGCGAAGATCGCATCGGCCTCCGTGTCGAGCTGCGGGTGGTCGGACTCCCGGAGGGCCTGCACGGCGTGCACGTGCACGCGGTGGGCAAGTGCGACGGCCCCGAGTTCACGACGGCGGGTGCCCACTTCAACCCGGCCGGCAAGGTCCACGGGACCTTGAGCACCAACGGGCCGCACGCCGGCGACCTCGGAAACCTCGAGGTGAAGAAGGACGGGACCGGGATCCTCTCCGTGACGACGCCGCACCTCAGTCTCGTGCCGGGCGCATCGACGAACGTCGCGGCGTCCGGCGGGCTCGCGATCGTCGTGCACGCTCAGGCGGACGACGAGAAGACGGATCCTACGGGCAACAGTGGCGCCCGCATCGCTTGCGGCGTCATCAAGGCGCTGCCGCCGCCCGGCTAGCGTTCCTGATCGTCGGCTGTGAGCCGAAAGGCCATGTGCCGCCCCGCGATGGTCAGCGTCGCGAGCATGAATGCGGCGAACGGCGCGACCGCCGCGAGTGTGAAGACCGTCGTGGCGCCGGTCACGACGCGGTCCACCGCGACAGCGATCCCGTACCAGACCAGGAACGTCACGAGGCTCTCCACGAGCGGGAACGAGATCGGCCGCCGGGGCACGCGCCGCACCGCTCGCCGCTCGGGCGGCAGGAGCGCCTCCTCGGCCCTCTTCGCTGCTCGCTCCGGCCGCCAGAGAGCGCGCACGATGTAGACCGCGCCGACCGCGATGACAAGGTAGAAGGCGACGCCATCCAGCCGGCCGAACGACAGCGCGGCGACGGCCAGGAGCAGGCCGAGCATGGCGGTCGCAGACAGCCCGACCATGGCCAGGCGCCGGGCGGTCCTCATGAGGATCGGCGGGCCGTCGCGGCGCGGTCCAGGAGCTCGACGATGTGCACGACCGGCATGTTGCTGCCTGCCGCGCGGAGGCCGGCTTCCACCTGGAGCATGCAGCCGGGGTTCGCTGTCACCACCGCATCCGCGTTCGTTTCGAGGATCGCGGCCACCTTGTCGCGTAGCAGCCGGTCGGCGTACTCCGGCTGGGCAAGGTTGTAGTAGCCGGCGCTGCCACAGCACACATCCGCCCCGCGCATCTCAACGACATCCAACCCCCGCACCCTCGCGAGCAACGCGCGCGGCTCGCGGTGGATCCGCTGCGCATGAGCCAGGTGACAGGGGTCCTGGTAGGTCACGCGCAGGTGCAGCTCGCCGAGCGGACCCTCTCCGGGCGCGGCGGCCAGCGCCTCGGTCACATCGCGTACCCGGACGGCGAACGATCGCGCACGCGCGCTCCACTCCGGATCGTCGGCCAGCAACTGCCCGTACTCCTTCAGGTGAGCGCCGCATCCAGCCGCGTCCACCACGATCGTGTCGACCTGGGCGCGCTCGAAGGCCGCGATGTTCTCGCGCGCGAGGCGGAGTGAGTCGTTGCGAGCCCCGGCGTGCGCGTGGAGCGCGCCGCAGCAGACCTGCGCAGGAGCCTCGACCACCTCGACACCGGCGCGCGCGAGCAGTCGCGCCGTCGCGGTGTGCACGTCGCCGTAGGCGACCCGCATGACGCATCCCAGAAGGAGCGCGGCGCGTGATGTCGGCGTCCCGGGTCGATCCGGGGCCACGTAGCGCGGGCGCGTCAGCGACGGCGCCAGTGATTCGAGGCGCAGCAGGCCCCGGGGAAGGATGCGGCCGAACGGCGCGCGCCGGGCCAGCGCGCGAAGCCCGAGACGCTCCGGGATCGAGGCGAGCTTCGCGGCGATCGCGAGCGGTCGTGGCCGTGAGACCAGCCACAGCAGCGACCGCTGCAGGAGCGAGGGCCGGGCATGCGTGGCAAGATCGGCGCGGGTGTGCTCGAGGAGGGCGCCGTACTGCACACCCGACGGGCAGACCGCCTCGCAGGCGCGGCACCCGAGGCAACGGTCGATGTGCACGCGCGTCTGGGGCTCCGGCTCGATGCGTCCCTCGAAGAGCGCCTGCATGAGATGGATGCGGCCACGCGGCGACTCCGTCTCAAGGCCGGTGATGCCGTACGTCGGGCAGGCTTCGAGGCACATCCCGCAGCGGATGCACTGCTGAAGGCCATCGGCCATGTCGAATGGGGTCGCGGCGGTCACCTCGACGGGGGACGGCATCAGTAGGCCATCCGGCCCGGGGCGAGCACGCCATTCGGATCGAAGCGCTCCTTCAGGGCGCGACCGATCACGGCTGGCGTGCGAAGCGTTCCCCAGGTGCCGACCTCCTGCCGAAGTGACCCTGGTGCACGCTCGACGACCAGGGCGCCTCCCTTTCCCTCGAGCACCTCACGGAGAAGGCGAACCTCCTCGACGCTTTCGGCGCCGAACGCGTGCAGGGTCTCCACGCCGGGGTAGAGCAGCCCACCATTCGTGCCGGGGAAGACCTCCGTCGCGCCGGTGGGCCAGGAGAGCCGCAGCGAGGTCTCCGACTCGAGCGGGAGCGCGGCAAGCCGTTGCCAGACCGCGGCGTCATCCTCCACGAAGGGGAGCTGCGCGGCCATCTCGCGGTGGAGCCGTTCGACCACCCGTGGTGATCCGGCGAGGCGGACCCAGATCCCGATCCAGGAGGCTGCGCCGAGCTCGCCGGCATGCGGGCCGTCGAGCACCGCGAGCGCGTCGAGCGGCAGGCCGGTCGCGAGCAGCGTGCGCGTGGCGAGATGCGCATGCTCGAGCGTGGGGCTCTCCGCGCGGAGGGTGAGCTGCTGCTCGGGCATCGCAGCGAGCTTGAGGGAGACCTCGGTGATGGCGCAGAGCGTGCCGAACGAGCCGGCGTAGAGCTTCGTCAGGTCGTATCCCGTGACGTTCTTCACCACGCGACCGCCGGCCCGGGTCAGCGAGCCGTCGCCGAGCACGGCCTGCACGCCGATGGTCCAGTCGCGCGGGTGGAAGTAGCGCAGCCGCGATGGTCCTCCGGCCGCGCTGGCGATGGTCCCGCCGACCGTCGCCCGGTCGTGAGCGCCTGCCTCCACCGGCCAGCGAAGCCCGTGCTCCGCGAGCACCGTTGCGAGCTCATCGAGCGTCGTGCCCGCTCGGACGGTGGCGACCAGGTCAGCAGGCTCGAACTGGACGATCCCGCTGAGTCCGCGCAGATCAAGACAGGTGTCGTAGCGCTCCGGTGGATCACCGATTCCGAGCCGCGTTGCGCCGCCGCGGAGCACGATGGCCTCCCGCGCCGAGTTCGCAGCGCGGATGGCCTCGACGACGTCCTCGACGCGCTCGGCCCTGATCACCGTTCGGGGCGACAGATCGCCTAGATCCACATGCCCTCCGCGAGCCCGCGCTTGATGCGCTCCGTCGGGATCGCGGCGCACTGCGCCCCGCCCGGGAAGACCTTGCCAGGGTTCATCACACGTTCAGGGTCGAAGGCGTCGCGGCCCCGCTGCATCGCCTCGAGATCTTCCGGTGCGTAGACCCAGAACATGAAGTGGTTCTTCTCGAGGCCGATGCCGTGCTCACCCGACAGGGCACCGCCGGCCTCGATCGCCACCTTCAGGATCTCGGCGCTCGCCTCCATCACGCGCTCGATCTTCTCCTCGCGCGCGTCGAACAGGATGATCGGGTGGAGGTTGCCGTCTCCGATGTGGAACATGTTCGCGACGATGAGGTCGTAGCGCGCCGCGATGGCGTTCACCTCGCGAAGGACCGCCGGCACCTTGCTCCTTGGCACGACCGCGTCATGCAGGTAGTTGTTGGGCTTGATGCGCGCGAGGGCGGGGTAGCCCATCTTTCGCGCCTTCCAGAGGAGCTCACGCTCGGCCTTGGACCTGGCGGTCCGCACGTCGAACGCGCCATGCTCGCGGCAGAGCACCTCGATCGCGTCGGAGGCGTCCTCGCACTCCTCGCGAAGTCCCTCGACCTCGACGAGGAGGAGGGAGCCGGCGTCGGGCGAGAGTCCGACGCCGAACGCGGCGTTCACCGCCTCGATCGTGACCCGGTCCAGCATCTCCATCGCGGCGGGGACGATGCCTTTGGCGATGATCGCCGTCGCCGCGCGCGCCCCCGAGTCGATGTCCGGGAAGAGAGCGGTGAACGTCCGCACGTCCTCCGGGAGGGGGAGGAGTCGCACCCACGCTTTGGTGACGATCCCGAGCGTCCCCTCGCTGCCGACGATAAAGGGCACGCAGTCGTACCCGGGGAGCTCCGCAGCGCGCCCACCGAACGTGGCGACCGTGCCGTCGGGGAGGACCATCTCGATGCCGAGCACATGATTCACCACCGACCCGTAGCGAAGCGCGTGTGGACCGCCCGCGTTCGTGCCGATGTTCCCGCCGATGCTCGACGCCAGCTGACTCGCGGGGTCCGGAGCGAAGAAGAGGCCGTGCTCGCGCGCAGCCCGCGTCAGCTCGAGGTTGACGACCCCGGGCTCGACCAGGGCCGCTCGCGCCAGGGGGTCGATGCGGATGACCTTGTTCAGGCGGTTCGTCGACACGACGAGCGCACCGGCGCACGCGACCGTGCCGCCGGAGAGGCCGGTCCCCGCACCACGTGGCACGACACTGACGCCGGCGGCCTTCGCCGCGCGAACGATGCCCGCGACCTCCCCAGCCGTCCCTGGCACGACGACCGCGCTCGGTGGCAGCCGGTCGAACCCGGCGTCGTACTCGAAGACGATGAGGTCCTCCGGCCGCCAGAACACGTTGTCCGGGCCGCAGATCCTCTGAAGCTCCGCGACGAAGGCGCTAGGCATGATCGTCGATCCAGATGGCGCCATCCTCGGTGTGCTCCTTCTTCCAGATGGGCACGATCGTCTTGAGCTCGTCGATCGCGGCCCGCGCCGCCGCGAAGGCCGCGTCGCGGTGGGCCGATCCGGCGGCGACGATGACCGCCATCTCCCCGATGGCGAGCTCCCCGACCCGGTGGTGCATCGCCACCTGCGCATCGTGGGCGCTCTCCAGCCGTGTCGCGATCTCGCGCATCGTGGCCTCCGCCATCTCGGGGTACGCCTCGTAGTCGAGTCGCATCACCCGCTGCCCGCGGTTGCGCTCGCGGACGGTGCCGATGAACACGACGATCCCGCCGTACGCGACGTCACGTACCGCCGCGATCGCGGCGTCGACGGAGAGCGCGTTCGCGGTCACGACGATGCGGTGCGGGGACGCCGCAGCGCCCCCTGACACGGGCGGGATGAGTGCGAGCTCGTCGCCGTCGGCGAGCGGGGCATCGGCGTCCACGTATTCCCGATTTCGTGCCGTCAGGATGCGACCACCGCCGGCCAGGCGCGGGTGCCGCTCCGCGATGGCGACAAGCGCGTCGCGCACCGCGGCACCCGCCGGGAGCTCGACGTCGAAGTGCGACGTCCCGGCCGCCTCGCGGTAGGAGGCGAAGAGACGCACGCCGATCCGCATCGTTCCGAGTATGTACGCACGCGGCAAGACCGCGCCCATGCGACAATCGACGTCTACATGGATCTCGGCGCGGCCCTGGGCGGCATCGCCCTCACGCTCGCCCTCCTCTTCGTCAACGGGTTCTTCGTCGCGGCGGAGTTCGCGCTCGTGCGCGTCCGCGGGACCCAGCTCGAGGAGCTCGCCGCGGCCGGGAGCTCACGCGCGCGTCTTGGTGCGCACATCTCGGACCACATCGACTCTTATCTGTCCGCCTGCCAGGTCGGGATCACCGGCGCGTCGCTCGCGCTCGGGATCGTCGGAGAGCCTGCCGTGTCGAAGCTCATCGAGCCGCTGTTCGGCTGGCTCCTCGAGAGGTCCGAGGCGGCGTTCCATGTCGTGAGCTTCACCATCGCCTTTGCGGCGATCACCTACCTACACATCGTGGTGGGCGAGCAGGCGCCGAAGTACTTCGCCATCCAACGCGCAGTCCCGACGACGCTCTGGTCCGCCCATCCGCTCCACTACTTCTACAAGGTCATGTATCCGTTCATCTGGTTCGTGAACACCAGCGCGAACGCAATCCTCCGGGGTCTCGGGATCAAGCCTGGTGACGAGCTCGAGGCGCACAGCGAGGAGGAGCTCAAGATGCTGGTCGCGGTGTCGACGCGGAAGGGGATCCTGCAGGAGTCCGAGCGCGTGCTCATCGGCAATGCCCTCGACTTCGCGGACACCTACGTTCGACAGGTGATGATCCCTCGCACCGAGATGATCGCGGTCCCCGACGACACGCCCATCGCAGGCCTCTACGAGATGGCGATGAAGCATCCCTTCACGCGGTACCCCGTGTATCGCGGCGATCTCGACCACGTCGTCGGACTCGTGCACCTGAAGGATCTGGTGAGCCGCGAACCCCGAGGGGGGAGCGCGGCGGACGTCATGCGACCGGTGCCGGTGATGCCGGAGACGATGCGAGTCGACCAGGCGCTGTCGGAATTCCGCCGGCAGCGCACCCAGCTCGCGATCGTCGTCGATGAGTTCGGTGGCACCGCCGGCCTCATCACGGTCGAGGACATCGTCGAGGAGCTCGTCGGCGAGGTGCAGGACGAGCACGACCGGGAGACGCCGAAGTTCGTCCAGGAGCCTGGCGGCGCCCATCTCATCGACGGTCTGGCGCCGCTCGACGCCCTCCGTGACCGCCTCGGGATCGAGCTCCTGGAGGAGCCGTACGACACTGTCGGCGGCCTGGTCTTCGGCCGGCTCGGCCGCGTCGCGGATGTCGGCGATGCCATCGTCGTCGACGGGCACCGGTTGGAGGTGACGAGCGTCGACGGTCGCCGGGTGGCCCAGGTCCGGGCGCGACGTCTCGCCGCGACGCCCTAGCGGTGGGCGACGAGCTCGACCTTCGGCGGACTCTCGGACACTTCGCGACGGGTGTGAGCGTCGTCACGACCTCGCTCGGCGGCCAGCCTCACGGTCTGACCGTGAACTCCTTCGCCTCGCTCTCGCTCGAGCCACCGCAGGTGCTCGTCTGCCTGAAGCGGGAGAACCGCTCCTACCCGGCGTTCGAGCACGCGACCCACTTCGCGGTGAACGTGCTCGGGGAAGGACAGCTCGAGCTGGCGCGCCTGTTCGCGGGCACCGGGGAGGGGAAGTTCACATCGGTCGAGCACGCCGCCGGTCCCGCGTCCGGGGCGCCGCTGCTCGCACAGGTCCACGCCTGGCTGGAGTGCGAGGTCGTCCAGCGGATCGCCGCACCGGGTACCCACAGCATCGTGATCGGTCGTCTGCTGGGCCACGGGCACGGAGACGCGCCTCCTTTGCTCTTCCACCGCGGGCGCTACTACCGCCTCGGTGAGCCCTTCTAGTCGATCCCGGTCCCGGCGCTGACTTCGTCTGCGCCGGATCCCTTACGGCCCTGCGGCTCGGCCGGGCAAAGCCCGCCCTCGCTGAGGCATACCGATAGCAGCGCCGTTGCGTTGCACAACTGACATGAAGCGACGGGCCGCTCGCCTGCTTCGTGGCACAGCGCCTGCCTTGCCGGCGACCACAAACCGACCGAACAGGTGCGAAAAGGAGAGTGGCGCGAGATGGATGTCCTGCAGTCGATGATCGGCGACGGCGCGCTGCTGATGTTCTCTATCGCGGGCCTCGCGGCGACCGCGGTCGCGATCGTGCGCGACACCCGGGCTCAGAAGGCGGAGCTGTCAGGGGTCCAGATCGAGGGCTAACGCCCCAGGAGCGTCCGGACCCACGCGGTCAGATCTGCGAAGCGGCCGGACCAGTAATCCTGGGTCCGCGGGTCGATCAGAACGAGCAGGGCCATCGCGACCACCACCACTCCGGCGCTCATGAGCACGAAGGTGATGACGCTCGTGCGGAGCCCGAAGCTGCGGCGAACGCCTGGAGTGCGGAGCACTACGACCGGCTGCGAAGGCGGGCCACGACGTTGTCGAGGCGGGCCCGCGAGATCGTGAGGAACTTCGCCAGGTTCTGGCGGTCCCCATCGCCGATCGTCGCTTCACTCTCGTCTCCGACCGCCCGGGCAAGGTCCGCGAGCGCCTCGTTGAGCTTCCGCGTGGCGAGGATCAGGGTGTCGTCCCGCAGCTTCGGCAGCTCCGGCGCGGGACGGGGCTCGGTGGCTTTCGGGTCGAGCACGCGGGCGACGCGGTCGCGCAGGCGGACCAGCGTGAGCTGGCCCTCGAGGACTTGCTTCACGAGAGCGCGGCGACGCTTTTTGTCGTCGATCTTCATGATCTCGTAGGCATGCGTGATCGTGTCGTACCGCTGGCTCACCATCTCCTGGACGTCCTCGGGGGCGCTCGCGAGTCGCAGGCGGTTCTCGACATAGCCCTTGTCCTTACCGAGCTTCGTGGCGAGGTTCCGGATGGAGTAGCCGAGCTGGCCCGTCATCTTCTTGTAGATGACTGCCTCATCCAGCGGAGAGAGATCCTCGCGCTGGAGGTTCTCGATCAGCGCGATCTCGAGGGCCGTCGCATCATCGAATTTGTCGACGATGGCCGGGATCGACTCCTTGCCGGCGATCTTCGAGGCGCGCCAGCGGCGCTCCCCGGCGATGATCTGGAATTCGTCACCTGCCTGCCGGACGAGGATCGGTTGCAGGACCCCGTGCTCCCGGATCGAGGCCGCGAGCTCGTTCAGGGTGTCCTCGTGGAAGGTCATGCGTGGCTGCTCGGGGTTCGGGACCACCTTGCCGATCGGCAGGTCACGGACCGATGTCGGGGTGCGCGCTCCGAGAAGCCGGACGATCCCCGCCTGGGAGTCGGTCTCCTGCTGGAAGATACGGCTCCCGGCGTCCTTGAACGACTTGCCTTTTCCGCTATTGAGCATTGACCACCTCCTGCGCGAGATCGAGGAACGCCTTCGCGGCGTCCGACCTCGGCTCGTAGACGGTGATCGGCACGCCCGCAGTGGGCGCCTCGCCGACCTTGACGGACTGCCGGATGACCGTGTTGAAGACCTGATGCTCACCGATGTCCTTCAAGGATTGCAGCATGTCACGGGCGAGGATGGTGCGGCCGTCGTAGAAGGTCGGGAGGAGCCCGAGGATCCGGAGATTCGGGTTGAGCCGTGCCTGCACCGTCTTGATGATGCGCAGCAGCGCGGCCACACCCTTCAGCGCGTAGTACTGCGTCTGGACCGGGATGATGATCCCATCTGACGCGACGAGCGCGTTCACGGTCAGCAATCCGAGGGTCGGCGGGCAATCGATGAGGATGTAGTCGTAGCGGTCCAGCACCTCGGGCGTCAGCTTGTCGCGAAGCGCCATCTCACGGCCGATCGCACTGAACAGCTCGACCTCCGCTGCGGAGAGCTCGATGGTCGTCGGGGCCACATCGAGACGATCGGTGCGGCTCGGACGGATGATCGAGTCCATGGAGATATCAGCGTTGATGAGGACGTCGGCCATGCTCTGCTCGACCGTGTTGAGGTCGATGCCGAGGCCGACGGAGAGGTTCGCCTGAGGATCGAGGTCGATGCAAAGGACTCGCTTCCCGAGCTCCACCAGCGCGCCGCCGAGGTTGATGGCGCAAGTCGTCTTCCCGACGCCACCCTTCTGATTCGCGAGTGCGATGACTTTGCCCAAGCACTTCCTCCGCGCCGCGTACGCGAACCGTACCAGCGTCGGCGCGTGGAAGCGCGCGCCGCGGCTGAGTCTAGGGTCTGGGTGGTGCGAGGGTGCGGGTCCTAAGATGTCAAGCCGTGGTGCCGGGCCCATAGCCCTTCGGGCTCGGGCCCGTCTTCGCCGCGTCGAAGGCTCGTAGCCCTTCGGGCTCGGGCCCGTCGTCGGCTGCCAGCGTATGCAAGCATCCGCTGCAGCCTCCTAGGGCCCGTAGCTCAGCGGTTAGAGCCGCGAACTCATAATTCGCTGGTCCCAGGTTCGAATCCTGGCGGGCCCACAGGGAAGGGGATCCTCTGAGCATCACCCTTGCGGACATCGAGCGCGCTCGCGCCGTCATCGCGCCGCTGGTCCATCGCACGCCCCTCCTCAGCTCCCGGGCGCTCGGCGAGCGCATCGGCTGCACGGTCTTCCTGAAAGCAGAGAGCCTCCAGCGGACCGGATCGTTCAAGGCACGTGGCGCTGTCCACGCGGTGGGTGCGCTCTCGACGGCCGAGCGAGCGGGCGGGATCGTGACCATGAGCGCCGGCAACCACGGGGCCGCGGTGGCCTACGCAGCGCAGTCGTTCGGGGCAACGGTCGTCGTGGTGATGCCGGAGACGGCTCCCGCGACGAAGGTGGCTGCGACTCGCGCGTACGGCGCGGAGATCCGCTTCGCACGGGACACGACGAAGCTCATGCCGATCGTCGACGAGCTGTGCGCCAGCGGCTTCCACTTCGTCCATCCCTGGGACGACGTGATCCCGGGGACCGGCACGATCGGCCTCGAGATCCTCGATGACCTGCCGGATGTGGACCTGGTGGTGGTGCCGGTGGGCGGCGGCGGGCTCATCGCCGGCATCGCGATAGCGGTCCGTGCCGCACGGCGCGGCGCGCGCGTCGTCGGCGTCCAGCCGGAGGGCGCGGCCGCGATGCGCCGCTCGCTCGACGCGGGCACGCCAGTCCGGCTCGAGCGCGTGGAGACCATCGCCGACGGCTGCACGGCGCCGTCCGTCGGCGTGCTCGCGCTCGAGATCGTGCAACGGCTCGTCGACGATGTGGTGATCATCCCGGACGATGCGATACGCGAAGGCCTGCGCTTCGTCTTCGAGCGCGCGAGACTGGTGGTCGAGCCCGCCGGTGCCGCCGGCGTTGCGGCGCTGCTCTGTGGCGCCGTGGCGGTGCGCCCGGGTGAGCGCGTCGCGGTCGTGCTGAGCGGCGGCAACATCGACCCCGCACGGTTCGCGTCGTTGGTCGCACCGTCATGAGGGTCACGCTGTACGCGGACGGTGGCGCGCGCGGGAACCCCGGTCCCGCCGCCGGAGGTGCCGTGCTCCTCGGCGAGGACGGTCGCGTGCTTTGCGAGCGTGGTGAGTATCTCGGCACCGCGACGAACAACGTCGCCGAGTACACAGGGCTGATCGTCGGTCTCGAGGAGGCGAAGCGGCTCGGTACGGTCACCATGCTCGACGTGCGCATGGATTCGCTGCTGGTGGTGCAGCAGATGCGCGGAATCTGGAAGATCAAGCACCCGGGTCTGCGCCCCCTGGCGATCCGTGCCGGGGCGCTCCTCGCCGGGTTTCCCCAGCGCACCATCGAGCATGTCCCGCGTGACCTGAACCACCTGGCTGACGCGGTGGTGAACCGCATCCTCGACGAAGCAGCGTCACGTACGGGTTGAGCGAGCCGCCGGGATCGAGCGATCCGCCTGACACGACCGATCCACTGACCTCGCTCATCGCCCGCAGCCTCGGCCTTGAGGTGAGCGACGTCACGTCGGAGGTGCTTCGCCGCGACGCCGACGTGGAGCTCGAGCGCGTCCGCTTCCGGGTGGGCAGCGACGAGCGCGCGATCATGTTGAAGCGGGTGCCACAGGAGCGCGACTTGGAAGCCCACCTGCTCCCATTCCTTGCGCGCAAGTCAGAGCACGTACCGCGGGTCCACGCGAGGGGCATCCCGCCCCCGCTGGTGCCGGCGAAGCGCTGGCTGCTGCTCGAGGACACCGCCGACGCGCCGGGCGCGTGCGACCGCGATCCTCGCGAGATCGTCGCGGCCAAGCACGCCATCGAACGAGCGGTCGAGCGCGACAGGCCCGCCCTGCGGGCACTGGGTGTGCCGGAGCTCGGACCGGCGGCCATCGCGGCGATCGCCGAGCGCGCCGGCGCGCCGGCGGAGCTCGTGGTCGACGCGCGGGAGGCGGCAGCGCGCCTCGCGGCCTGGCCGACGGGCCTCGTGCACGGGGATCTCACCTGTGCGAACACGGCGCTCGTCGGCGAGCGCGTGCTGCTCAGCGAATGGCGGTGGGCCTACCTGGGATGCACCCTGTTGGACATCGTGCGGCTCACGGGTAGCCTCGTCGCGCGGAATGAAGCGGTGCTCGGGATCGGGCTGAGCCGCGTGTATGGGGCGCTGGTCGACCGGAGGATCGGCACCGAGGAGCTCCGCGCGGCGGAGCTCCTCGAGCGTGTGGTCTCGCGGTACGTGCGGGACTAGACTTCAGCGGCCGAGCAGGCCGGACGGTCGCGGCGCAAGCCGAGGAAAGTCCGGGCTCCACAGGGCAGGGAAGCGGGTAACGCCCGTCCGCCGCAAGGCGAGAACCAGCGCCACAGGGACGATCCGCCGCAAGGCGGGGTGAAACGCGGCAAGCTTTTCCCGGAGCAAGACCACGCAGGGGCAATGGTGTCGCCCGCACCGCCCCGGGTCGGTCGCTAGAGGCGGAGGGTGACCTCCGATCCCAAGAGGGATGACCGTCACCGCTCG
>Ga0136632_10000334_pt1 | contig 13466 bp, 13 predicted proteins | sample AntDrymUQ6112106_2_FD_104670 | JGI IMG/M metagenome (GOLD analysis project Ga0136632, IMG submission 104670) | Polar desert sand microbial communities from Dry Valleys, Antarctica - metaG UQ611 (21.06) | ecosystem: Environmental > Terrestrial > Soil > Desert | place: Antarctica: Dry Valley...
GCCGCGATGAGGCCCTACCGGGCCCTCATCCGACCACACTTGGCCCGCGTTGAGGTGCCGCGATGAGGCCCTACCGGGCCCTCATCCGACCACACTTGGCCCGCGTTGAGGTGCCGCGATGAGCAGGGCCTTCGACGTCGCGCTCGCGGCGCTTGGCCTCGTCCTGCTCTCGCCCGTGCTGGCCTTGTGCGCGCTCGCGATCAAGCTCGACTCGCGCGGCCCGGCGCTCTACCGCCAGCGCCGCGTCGGCTGCGACGGGCGGCAGTTCGAGCTGGTCAAGCTGCGGACGATGGTCGTCGGCGCGGAGCGGATCGGCGCCGGCCTCGCGGTCGACGAAGGCGACGCGCGGATCACGCGCGTCGGCGCGCTCCTGCGCCGCTTCTCGCTCGACGAGCTGCCGAACCTCGTCAACGTGCTGCGCGGCGACCTTGCAATCGTCGGCCCGCGCCCGACCGTGCAGGCGCAGGTCGACCAGTACAGCGACCACCAGCGGCGCAGGCTGGAGGTCCGCCCCGGGATCACCGGCTGGGCCCAGGTCAACGGGCGCGCGTCGCTGCCGTGGTCGGAGCGGATCGAGCTCGACGTCTGGTACGTCGACAATCGCTCGGTCGCGCTCGACCTGAAGATCCTCGCCCGCACGGTGGCGTTGCTTGCGACCGGACGCGGTCTGTACCGGGGCGAGACCGGCGGCTGGCGCGCCCCGCCGGAGTAGCGGCTGGTTCACTTACCCCGGATGACGGAGTCTGGGAGGAACCCGTCGCGTCGGCTCGTTCGAGCGCTCTGGCTTGGCGTCGGGATGCTCGCGGTCATGTCCGCGTTCGTGCCCGCCCCCGCCAGTGCCAGTGCCGCGAGCTTGATCCAGCCCGGCACCGCGCCGGCGCCGAGCGCCGAGCCGAACCGCCAGATCGCGATCGGCGAGAGCAGGGCGTACAGGATTACGAACGCGTAGTAAGCGATCGGCGGACCGGCTACTAGCGGCTTGCGCCGCCGCTGCCCTTGGCGACGGTCAATGTGATCTTCGGCGACTGCGCGCGCAGCGTGTCGCCGTCGTTGGGCGAGAGCGCGTAGACGCGATACTTGCCCGCCTTCTTGGGATGCCAGATCCCGCGCAGGTGTCCGTGCTTGAAGGTTCGCACGCGCAGGTTCGCGACCTGTTTCGGGCTGCCGGGCCCGGTCGTGCGCACGATCACCACCCGCACGATCCGCTTCGCGGGCCCGATCCGGCCGGTGAGAACGATCGTGCCGCCCACGCGCGTGCCGCTCGAGGCCAGCCTGGCCTCGAGCTTTGGGCGGACGTCGACCGTGACGGTGGGGGAGGTCGTCGAAGCCACGCCGCCGCCGCCGGCGAAGCGGGCGCTCAGCCCGCGCTTGCCCGCAGGCTTGACGGTGGCGGAGAAGCGCCCGTCGGAGGCCGTCCGACGGCGCGCGACGGTCGAGAGCCCGCCGAGCTTGCGCAGCTGGACCTTGACCGTGCGCCCGGCCAGCGGCGCCCCGTCGGGGCCGAGCAGGCGCCCGACGACCTGGGTCGAGTTCGGATAGCGGACGCGCGTCGTGAGAGCCTTCAGCTCCAGCTTGGTGGACGGTGGCGCGGGCCCGGCATTGGCGACGAGCGCGCGGATCGCCGGCAGCTGCGCGTAGAGCGCGTTGCCGGGGCAGGCGGTCGAGTTGACGTCACGGTGGCCCGAGATGCGCTCGATCGTGCGCCCGGAGCCGAGCGTGACCTGGCCCTGGGCCGGGACGCCGTGGAGCGACAACTTCCAGCGCAGCAGGTCCGCGATCGCGCGCAGCGCCGGCTCTGTCTGCGGCACGGCGGTGTGCGTGCCGAGGTTCGAGATCCCGGTCGTGTCCGAGTTGTTGTTGGCGGCCTGGGAGCCGATCACCGCCCGGTCGACCCCGCCCGCGCGACCCTCGTAGATCGTGCCGAACTTGTCGACGAGGAAGTTGTAGCCGATGTCGTTCCAGCCGTTGGAGTTGCGATGGAAGCGGCAGATCCCGAGCACGATCGATGGCGCCTCCTCGGGCGTGTACTCGTTGGCCGTGACGGTGTGGTGGACGAAGGCGGCCTTGATCTGCCCGTACTGGGGCGCGCTCTTCGGCTTGCAGTCCTCGGCGCCCCAGGCGGAGCGGGGAACGATCGCCGGCCGGCCGTCCTGAGCCTGCGCCGGCGGCACGTTCGCGACCGCCAGCAGCGCCTTGTTCGCGCTGCGCCGGGTGGCGGTCTTGATCCGCTCGGCACGTGTGGCCGTCCCGCGGGTGTTGACGAAGTGCAGCTTGACGGCGCGCAAGCGCTCGGACGAGCGGTACTGGACTTCGTCGCCGTCGCCGACCCAGACCGGATCCGAGGTGCCGCCGCGCGTTCGCTCGCCACTGCCTGCATCGGGGCCGTGCTCCGAATGCGCGCCGACCTCGAGCCAGCCTGACCACTTCTCACCGGAACGGCGGAAGCGGAGTTGCAGCTCGGGCTCGGAAGCACCCGACCAGCGCAACCCGACGAGGTTGAAGCGCTTGCCGACGCGCAGCTTGCGCGAGCTGAACGCGGGCGGCCCGCCGGAGCGCGTGGAATCGCTCAACGCGACGACCCCGGCGCCGCCGGGCTGCGCCGCCGGGCCCGTCAACTCGAAGTCGACAGGTTCCGGGCGGTAGGGACGCAGCGACAGCGCGGGGGCGGCGACCACCAGGGCCACGATCCCCGCGAGCGCCGCGAATGTGATCGCGAGGCGCCTCACGTGACGATTCCAACACCCCTTCGGCGCCGCCGATGCGGCCCCTCCAGAGCCGGGCATTGTCCCGCTTTGCAGCGCTTTTCGTATTAAGCGGCGTTGACCGGCGTTATCCGCCGCCGCTCTAGTACGGGACGGCCTCGGGTCCTTGCCCGCGGTACTGCTCGCGGAACTTGTCGAGCGCGGCGAACACCGCGTCTTTGTCGCCGTATCGCTTGCAGGTCAGCGAGTGGCGCCATGCGGTCGCCGCGACCGCGAACGGCATCTTCGTCGTGTTCGGTGTCAGGATGATCCCGCCCGACTGGTCGCCCTTCACCTGCGAAGTGTCGTCGGACTCCTCGGCGAGGCCGTCGTAGTACTCCTTGAGGTCGTCCTTGGCGGCGGGCGGCGCGTTCGGCGCGTACTGAATCACGATCCGCCCGTGCTCGAGCGCGTGCACGTGCGCGGTCTCCTTCGGAGACTCGATGTAGACGTTGTCCTCGGTCGGGACCGGGTTGTGGTCCCCCGAGGTCGGAGGGTTGGTCTTGTACTCGACGGGATCGGTCGTGTGGCTGTTGCCGAAGTCCGGGTAGTCCTGGACCGTGCAGCCGGCCGCCGCGGCCGCCTGCTTGAGGTTTTGCGAGGACTTCTCGCTGGCGCCGTCGCCACCCGAGAGCACGACGACCACGATCGCCCCGATCGCGGCGGTGACCAGCACTCCCGCCACCACGTAGCCGACGAGGCGCTTGCGGCCCTGCGTGGCCGCGGCCTCCTGCTCGCGCTTGAGGCGCTCCTCGCGCAGACGCGCCTTTTCCTCTTTGCGGCTCGACATCGTGCGTGAAGCGTACTTAGAGAACCAGCGCGGCGCTCACGCCGACCTGCGCCGTTTCGCGCCCGAGCGCTTGCCGCGCGCGGACGCGCTGCGCGGCTTCCAGCAGGCGTCGATGAAGTCGCCGATCTCCTTGGTCAGGCGATCGGGGCGCAAGCGCAGTTCGAGGATCGAGTTGGCCTGGAGGAGCTTGGCGTTCGGGAGCTCGTTGACGAGCGCGTCGGAGTCGGAGAATGGATGGATCGGATCGCGGCCGTGCCCGATCACGAGTGCTTTGGTCTCGATCTGCTTGCGCTCTTCCCGCGGCGGCGCGGTGCGGCCGAAGAAGAGGCCCTGGAGGACGGCCGAGGAGGGTCCGGGCGGCTGGGCGAGCCAGTCGAGCATCGTGTCCGCGTGCTGGTGGAGTCCGCGCGGCAGCGCGCCGAAGATGCGCGCGGTCGGGGTCGCGAGCGGCGAGCCGAACGTCAGCCAGAGCAGCAGCGGCGTGAACGCGATCGCGCAGCCGAGCAGCGCGTTGTCGAGCACGGGCATCTCGACCACCATTCCGCGCAAGCGCTCCGGAACGCGCGTGGCGACATCGAGCGAGACGTTCGCGCCGAGCGAGGTGCCGCCGACGACCGCCTCGTCGATCTCGAGCTCGTCAAGCAGCGCGATCACCTGCTCGCCGAACAGCGGCATCGAGTAGAGCGCCATGTCGCGCGGGTGGTCGGACTCCCCGTGAGCGAGCAGGTCGAGGCAGATCACGCGGTTGCCGCGCTCGGCGAGCGCGTCCGCTAGCGGCCAGTGCATCCGCCGTGGCAGCAGTAGCCCAGGCACCAGCACGACCACGCGCCGGCCCGAGCCGCGCTCGTCGTAGACGAGCTTGTGCCCGTTGTGGGTGAACTCGCCGCGGGTCGCCTCAGCCATCGGGCTGGGGAGCATAGTCGCGCGTGTCCTCGGAGATTCCGAAGCGATCGTGCAGTGCCCGCAGCGGCCGCGGGGCCCACCAGTTCCACTTGCCGAGCAGCGCCATCAGCGCCGGGACGAGGAAGGTGGCGAGCCGGCGCATTCAGTCGCCCGCTCGCCTATCGCGGCATGCGCGGGTTGCGCAGCGGAGTGAGCGTCGCCTCGACCCGCTCGCGCACGTGCTCGTAGTCGGGCGGCAGCGAGAGGCGCTCACCGAGGCTCTCGAGCGGCTCGTCCGATGTGAAGCCAGGGCCGATCGTGGCGATCTCGAACAGCACCCCCGAGGGTTCGCGGAAGTAGATCGAGCGGAAGTAGAAGCGATCGATCACGGGCGTCGGCCGCGCGCCCGCCGCGGCGGCGCGCTCTCCCCACTGCGCGTGCTCTGCGATCGTCGACGCGAACGCGACGTGGTGGACGGTCCCGCCGCCGCTCGTGCCGCGTTGCGCGGGCGGCTCGTCGTAGCGGTAGTAGGACGAGCGCTCCTCGCCCGCGACGACCCACGCGTCGGTGCCGACCTCCTCGAAACCGAGCGCGTCGGCGAGCAGCGGCTTGCCGGCGGTGGGCTCTGCCGCGTAGGCGCGCACGCCGGCGAAGCCGAGCAGTGCGTGCTCGGCGGGGATTTCGTCCGCGTCGGCGCGCAACGGCGGCTCGGCACCCTCGTAGACCTCGAGCTCGTGCGCCAGCCCCTCCGGGTCGGCGAAGCGCAGCGCCTCGCCCCGGCGTTCGGCCTCGACACCGGCGGCGCGCAGCCGCTGCTCCCAGAAGTCGAGCGCGTCGTTAGAACCGACCCGCCAGCCGATCGTGTGCACCATGCCATCGCCCGCGCGCCCGGGGGCCTCGCCGGGGTACTCGAAGAAGGTCAGGTCGGCGCCGGGATGCCCTTCCTCGTCGCCATAGAAGAGGTGGTAGACGGTCGGGTCGTCCTGGTTGACGGTCTTCTTGACCATCCTCAGGCCGAGCGTCCCGACGTAGAAGTCGACGTTGCCCTGGGCGTCGCCGGTGATCGCCGTCACGTGGTGGATGCCCTCGAGCTCCATCCGCTCCTAGGCTACCCAGGTGGCGTTGCTGCACATCGTGCGCGTGTTCACGGGGCCCGCCGGGACGGGCGGCAATCCGCTTGGAGTGTTCCTCGACGGGGCTGAGGTGGCGCCCGCCGATCGCCAGTCCGTCGCCGCCGAGCTCGGCTTCTCGGAGACGGTCTACGTCACCGACGCCGTGCGCGGCGAGCTGGGCATCTTCACGCCGGCCGCCGAGCTCCCGCTCGCGGGCCATCCGCTCGTCGGTACCGCCTGGCTACTCGCGCGTGAGCGCGAGGCGGTCGACCTCCTGCGCCCGCCCGCCGGCGAGATACCGACCTGGGCCGAGTCCGGGCGGACCTGGATCCGCGCACTGCCAGAGCAGGCGCCGGACTTCAGGTTCGAGCAACTCGGCTCGCCGCGTGCGGTTGACGCACTCGAGGGTCCGCCCGCGGGCTCCGATCCCGTCGAGGTCTGGGCTTACGCGGACGAGTCCGCGGGGATCGTGCGCGCGCGGATGTTCGCGCCCGGCCTCGGCGTCGACGAGGACGAGGCGACCGGCTCGGCGGCGCTGCGCCTGTGTGCCGCGCTCGGACGCGCGCTCGAGATCCGCCAGGGCGCCGGCTCGGTGATCCACGCGCGCCCCGGCCCCGGCCGAACGGTCGAGGTCGGAGGCACGGTCGGGTTGGTCGAGCGGCGCGAGCTCTAGAGCGCTCGCCCCAGATCAGCGCCCATCAGGCTGACACCTCGGCGAGGCCGTCCTTGATCACGACGTCGCCGACCGGCACGGCGTCCGCCAGCTCGCTATCGCGCGCCCTGGCGATGACCTCGGCGGCCACGCGCTCGCCGGCGCCGGTCGCGCCTCCGAGCAGCTGGCGGGAGAGCTGTGCGCGGCGCCAGTAGTAGGGCGCGTCGTGCTCCCACGTCGCGCCGATGCCGCCGTGCACGGCGATGCACGTGCGGGTGCCGTAGTCGGCGGCCTCCTCGGCGGCGAAGCGCGCGCAGGCGGCGGCCAGAGCCAGCTCGTGCGGCTGCTGCTCCGCCGCCAGCGCGACGTAGAAGCAGAGGCTGCGCGCGGAGTCGACCCGGCGCAGGATCTCGACCAGCTGGTGCTTGATCGCCTGATAGCTCCCGATCGGGCGCCCGAACGCGTGGCGGTCCTTCGCGTAGGCGACGCCCATCTCGAGCATCGCCTCCGCGACGCCGAGCGCGTCCGCGGCGAGCAGCGCCTGGCCGAGATGCCACGCCTCGGTGAGCGCCTCCGCGCCGGCCGAGAGCAGCACTGCTTCCGTGCCGTCGAGCTCGATCGAGCCGAGCGGGCGCGAGGCGTCGCCGCGCAGTTGGCGCTCGATGCTCACGCCGGCGACCGCCGGGTCGACCAGCGCGGCGCGTAGGCCGGCGCCTTCAAGCAGCACCGGAACGACGATCAGGTCCGCGCCGTCGAGGTCCGCTTGGAAGGCCGCCGCCCCGCTCACGCGGACGCTCGCGTCGGCATCGCCGCCATCGGCCACGGCCCGCGGGACATCGCCCCAGCGCCCCTGCGAGGAGCCGGCCTCGACCGCCCAGTCGTCCTCGTCCGCCGGCGGACGCGCCAGGACGATCGCGGCGCGGCGCTCACCCGAGGCGAGCGCGGGCAGCTCCGCGGCCGCACGCTCGCCGCCGTCGGCCGCCGCGCGTGCGAGCACGAGCGTCGCAGGCAGGTGTCCGAGCAGCCCGATCCCGGCGAGCCGTTTGCCGCACTGCTCGAGCACGAGCATCGCGTCGAAGAAGTCGAGCCCCGCGCCGCCGTGGCGCTCGTCGATCAGCAGTCCCGGCCAGCCAGCCTCGCGCGCCGCCGGCCAGATCTCGACCGGCTCGCCGCCGTCGCGCGCGGCGCGGGCGCCGCCGACCGTGTCGTGGCGCGCGAGCACGTTGATCGCCGCCTCGCGCAGCATCTGCTGCTCATCGGAGAGAGCCAGGTTCACGACGGCACCGCCTCGGCCTCGGACGCACTGTTCCGGCCCAGGTCCTTGAACGGCAGCTTCTTGTCGAGCCGCGGCTCCGGCGGCAAGCCGAGCACGCGCTCGCCGATCGTCGTGCGCAGGATCTCCTCGGTGCCGCCGGCCGAGCGCATGCCCGGCATCTCGGCGGCCAGCTCGCCCCACTCGCCCTCGAGCGCATCCGGGCCGAGCACGTCGGCGACGAGCTCGCAGCCCTTGCGCCCGGCCTCCATCACGCCGATCTTGCCGAGACCCGCCTCCGGGCCTGGGATCTGGCCCTGGGCCAGCTTCGTCAGTGCGCGGTAGGCGGTGTACTGGAGCGCGATCCGCTCGACGGCCAGCTCGGCGAGCCGCTGGCGCACGTGTGGGTCGTCGAGGGCCGGGTTCCCGAGCAGCGGCGCGACGAACGTCTGCGCCCCGACCGGCAGCTCCTCGAGCGCGCTCAGCACCATCATGCGCTCGAACATCAGCGTCGTCATCGACACGCCCCAGCCGCCGTCGACCGGGCCGACCAGCGCGTCCTCGTCGAGCGCGACGTCGTCGAAGAAGACCTCGTTGAAGTTCGCGTCACCCGAGATCTGGCGCAGCGGACGAACGGCCACGCCGGGAGCCTTCATCGGCACGATGAACATGCTCAGGCCCTTGTGCTTGGGCACGTCCGGGTTCGTGCGTGCGAGCAGCAGCCCGTAGTCGGCGAACTGCGCCATCGTCGTCCAGACCTTCTGGCCGGAGATGCTCCAGCCGTGCTCGGTCCGCTTCGAGCGCGTCTGGATCCCGGCCAGGTCGGACCCGGCTGCCGGCTCGGAGAACAGTTGGCACCAGCCCTCCTCACCGTGGAGCATCGGCGCGACGTAGCGCTGTTTCTGCTCCTCGCTGCCGTGGGCGATGATCGTCGGACCGAGCTCGCCGATAGCGATGTGGTCGACGATCCCGGCGCAGCCCGCGGCGCGCAGCTCCGCGGACACGATCATCTGCTCGGCCGGCCCGAGCCCGGCGCCGCCGTATGCCTCCGGCCAAGTGACCCCGACGAGCCGCTCGCGCGCGAGCTTGCCCTGCCAGACGCGGTAGGGCGCGACGTCCTCGACGTGCATCCCGCGCACTGGCGGCGGCGAGGCATCGCGATTCTGCTCGGCCCAGGCGCGTACCTTGGCGCGGTACTCGGCTTGCTGCGGCGTATCGGCGAGGTCCATGCGCGCCCGGCTACTCGGCCAGCAGCGCTTCGAGCTTCGCCAGCGAGTCGTCGCCGGCCTTGCCGGCCGCCGCCTCGAGCGGCGCCTCCATCGCGGCCAGCGCCTCGCCGCCGAACTCGCTCTCGAAGGTGACGGCCGTGCCGTCGCCGTCGTCCTCGAGCGAGTAGGCGTTGCGCAGCTTGACTCCCATCGGCCCGTCGCCCTCGAGCACCATGCTCTTGCCGTCGTCGAGCTCGGTCACCTTCCACAGCACCTCGCCCGGCATCCCCATCAGCGTCACCTGCTCCTTGTACGTGCTGCCCACGGCCAGCTCCGGCGGGCCGTCGGGGAAGGCAACGTGGACTGCGTTCCACTTCGCATAGCTGTCCGCGTCGGTGATCGCCTCCCAGACCTTGTCGGTTGGCGCGGCGAGCGTTGCCTGCTTGGTGACTGCTCCCATTCTGGGTGGATCTCCTTGTCGTGGCGGGCGGCTGGGCGGGCGACATTAACATACCGTCACGACTGCCGGTATCTCCCGAATGCTAGCCTCCCCGACGGTGGCCGCCACCGGCATCGACCAGTTGCGCGATGGCGCTTCGAAGCTCGCGAGCCGCGCCGCGGCGGAGCTCGAGGCGCTGCGCCTGATACAGCGCGCGGGAATGCTCGGCGCCCAGCGCCCCGACCGCACGTTGACCTCGTTGAACGCCCTGCGCCGCTACGGGCCGATCGGCGGAGCCGTCGTCACGGCCGCCCAGCGCTATGGCGATCGGCCGGGCCTCGTCGACGAGCTCGGCACGCTCAGCTTCAACGACCTCGATCGCCGCTCGAACGCGCTCGCGAACGCGTGGCGGCGCGAGGGGCTGCGTCCGGGGGCGGGCATCGGCATCCTCGCGCGCAATCATCGCGGGCTACTCGACACCACCTTCGCGGCGGCCAAGCTCGGGGCACGGGCGCTCTATCTGAACACCGACTTCGCCGGTCCGCAGCTACGCGACGTCTGCAAGCGCGAGGGCGTCGAGCTGCTCGTGCGCGACGAGGAGTACGAGGGCATCGCCGACGGGCTCGAGCTGGCACACGGGCAGGAGGTGGCGTGGACCGAGTCGGATCCCGGGTCGGCTTCGCTCGAGCAGCGGATCCGCGACGGCGATCCTTCCCGGCCTCCGGCCCCTGGGCAGAGCTCGACGGTGATCCTGCTCACCAGCGGCACGACCGGCACGCCGAAGGGCGCGCCGCGGCAGACGCCGCATTCGCTCGTCCCGATCGGCTCCCTGCTGTCGAAGGTGCCCTACCGCAGCGCTGAGGCGACCTACGTCGCGGCACCGCTGTTCCACGGGCTCGGCTTCGGCAACGCGATGCTTGCGTTCGCGCTCGGCTCGACGGTCGTCGTCCGCCGCCGCTTCGATCCCGAGGCGGTGCTGGCGGGGTTCGCGGCGCAGCGCGCAACCGCGCTCGTCGTCGTGCCGGTGATGCTGCAGCGGATTCTCGCCCTGCCTGACGAACAGCGCGCCGCGCACGACCTCTCGAGCCTGCGGATCGTCTTCTGCGGCGGCGCCCAACTCGACGCCGAACTCGCTCGCGCAGCGCGCAGAGAGCTCGGCGACGTCGTCTACAACCTCTACGGCTCGACCGAGGTCGCGGTCGCGACGATCGCCACTCCCGCGGACCTGAGCGCCGCCCCCGGCTGCGCCGGGCGCCCGCCGCTCGGCGCGACGGTCAGGATCCTTGACGAGACGGGCCGCGAGGTCGCGAACGGCGAGACCGGGCGTATCTTCGTCGGCTCCGGCTTCGAGTTCGAGGGCTACACAGGCGGTGGCGGCAAGGAGACGATCGACGGCTTGATGTCCTCGGGCGATGTCGGTCACTTCGACAGCGCCGGGCGCCTGTTCGTCGACGGCCGCGACGACGAGATGATCGTCTCCGGTGGTGAGAACGTCTTCCCGCGCGAGATCGAGGAGCTGCTCGTCACCCACGAGGCGATCGCCGAAGCGGCGTTGATCGGCATCCCCGATCCCGAGTTCGGCAAGCGCCTGCGCGCGTTCGTCGCGCCGACGGCGGACGGTCAGATCGACGCCGACGAGGTCAAGCGCTTCGTCAAGGAGAACCTCGCCCGCTTCAAGGTCCCGCGCGACGTGCTCTTCCTCGACGCGCTCCCGCGCAATCCGTCGGGCAAGGTGCTCAAGCGCGAGCTCGCCGAAGCCGAGCCGGCGAGCGTGGAGAGCGGAGGCGGCGATGGCGACGCTGCCTGACCCGCGCAAGGTCGCGGGCAGCTTGATCAACCGGCCGATCGGCGTCGGCGGTCGCTACCGCCCGTTCTACTACCTCAACGCGCTGCAGCGGCTGCGCGGCCCCCGCAGCCTCGAGGACCGCGTGCGCGGGCGCACCGTGCTCGTGACCGGCGCCTCGTCGGGGATCGGCGAGGCCTCCGCGCTGCGGCTCGGGAGCGCGGGTGCGAGCGTACTGCTCGTCGCAAGGCCCTCCGAGCGCCTCGAACAGGTCGAGGCGGAGATCCGCGATCACGGGGGCGATGCCCATGCGCACCCCTGCGACCTCGCCGAGGAGGACGACGTCGAACGCCTCGCGGCCGAGGTGCTCGCCGCGCACGGCCCAGTCAAGGTGCTCGTCAACAACGCGGGCATATCGATCCGGCGCTCGGCCGAGGAGTCGTATGACCGCATGCACGACTACCGGCGCACGATGGAGCTCAACTACTTCGGCGCGGTGCGGCTGACGCTGTCGCTGCTGCCGGCGATGCGCGAGCAGCGCTCCGGCCACGTGGTCAACGTCTCGACCGCCGGCGTACAGACGCGCACGCCACGCTTCTCGGGCTACGTCGCCTCGAAAGCTGCGCTTGACGCGTTCGCGGACTGCGTGGCCGCCGAGGTCGCGACCGACCGGGTGCGTTTCACGACGATCCACATGCCGCTCGTACGCACGCCGATGATCGAGCCGACCAAGGGCCTCTACCGCTCGGTCCCCTCGATCAGCGCCGAGCAGGCGGCCGACTGGGTCGCGCAGGCGATCCTCTACCGCCCGCGCCAGATCGGCACGCCGTTCGGCAACGCCGCGGCGTTCTGGCACGCGGTCAGCCCGACCTCGCTCGACGCGGTGCGCAGCGCCGGATACCAACTTCAACCAGATACCAAGCAGCCAACGAAGGGAGTCACAGAATGAGCCGCAACGGAGGCAGGACGTTCGTGATCGGCGTCGGGATGACGAAGTTCGACAAGCCGGGCACGAAGGAGGGCGACTACCCCGAGTGGGCGAAGGAGGCTGGCGAGAAAGCGCTCGCCGACGCAGGCATCGCCTACGACCTCGTCGAGCAGGCCTTCGCCGGCTACTGCTACGGCGACTCGACCTATGGCCAGCGCGCGGTCTACCAGCTCGGCCTCACCGGGATCCCGGTCGTCAACGTGAACAACAACTGCTCGACCGGTTCGTCGGCGCTGTTCCTCGCGCGCCAGGCGGTCAAGGGCGGGCTCGTCGACTGCGCGCTCGCGCTCGGCTTCGAGAAGATGGAGAAGGGGTCGCTCGGGATGAAGTACACCGATCGCACGCCCGCGATGGACAAGCACATGGGCCGCATGTTCGAGCTGCGTGCTCCCGAGGAGTCGCCGTTCGCGCCGCAGATGTTCGGCAATGCCGGCCGCGACCACATGGAGAAGTACGGCTCGACCGCCGACCACTATGCGTGGATCGGGTGGAAGAACCACAAGCACTCCGTCAACAACCCCTACGCGCAGTTCCAAGACGAGTACTCGATCGAGGACATCAAGTCGGCGAGGATGATCCACGACCCGCTGACGAAGCTGCAGTGCTCGCCGACCTCGGATGGCTCGGCCTGCGCGATCGTGGCCTCCGAGCACTTCGTCGAGGAGCACGGCCTCTGGGACCGGTCGGTCGAGATCGCCGGCCAGTCGATGGTCACCGACCTCTCGTCGACGTTCGACGAGAACGCAAGCTGCATCACGATCGTCGGATCGGACATGTCGAAGCAGGCCGCTGACGAGGCCTACGAGGAGGCGGGCGTCTCTGCCGACGAGGTCGACGTCTGCGAGCTGCATGACTGCTTCTCCGCCAACGAGCTGATCACCTACGAGGCGCTCGGCTTCGCGGACGAGGGCGAAGGCCACAAGCTCGTCGACGCGGAGGCGACCACCTACGGCGGGGACGGTCCCGTGGTCAACCCCTCGGGCGGCCTGATCTCCAAGGGCCACCCGCTCGGCGCGACCGGGCTGGCGCAGTGCTCGGAGCTGACCTGGCAGCTGCGCGGCGACGCGGACAAGCGCCAGGTCGGGGGCGCGAAGATCGCCCTCCAGCACAACATCGGGCTCGGCGGTGCGGCGGTCGTGTCGGTCTACAAGCCGGCCGAGGCCTAGGGCGATGGCTCAGCCGAAGTCGATCCAGGGCCGAGTGGTGGCGATCACGGGCGGTGCGCGCGGGATCGGGCGTGCGACCGCCGGCGTGTTGCTCCATCGCGGCGCGCGCGTCGCGATCGGCGACGTCGACGTCGAGTTGGCCGAGCGGACGGCGGCCGAGCTCGGCGAAGGGGTCGTCGCCCTGCCGCTCGACGTCACCGGCCGCGAGTCGTTCGCGGCGTTCGTGGACGGCGTCGAGAGCCGCCTCGGGCCGCTCGACGTGCTCGTCAACAACGCGGGGATCATGCCGATCGGCCCGTTCGTCGCCGAGGCGGAGGCCGCCACCGACCGGCAGCTAGACATCAACCTGCGCGGGGTGATCAACGGCAGTCGGCTCGCGGTCGAGCGGATGCAGGCGCGCGACTCGGGCCACATCGTCAACATCGCCTCGGAGGCCGGCATGACGGGCTTCCC
>Ga0136632_10000335_pt1 | contig 13450 bp, 11 predicted proteins | sample AntDrymUQ6112106_2_FD_104670 | JGI IMG/M metagenome (GOLD analysis project Ga0136632, IMG submission 104670) | Polar desert sand microbial communities from Dry Valleys, Antarctica - metaG UQ611 (21.06) | ecosystem: Environmental > Terrestrial > Soil > Desert | place: Antarctica: Dry Valley...
AGGATCTCTTGAGCGGTGCGGGTGCGGGCTATGCGCGCAGCGCCGAGCTGAACGGGTTCCCGGGACCGCGCCACCTTATGGATCTGCGGAACGAGCTGGCGCTCTCGCCGGCGCAGCTCGCGAAGATCGAGGCGACGTACTCCTCCATGAGTTCCGAGGCGCGCATGCTCGGCGGTGAGATCGTCGCCCGGGAGCGATCGCTCAGCGAGGCATTCAGTACGCGGACCGTCAACGTGCCGGAGCTGAGCACCCGCCTCGACGAGCTCGGCGCGCTGTACGCGAAGCTCCGCGGTGTCCATCTCGGCGCCCACCTGTCGGTGACGCCACACCTCACGCCGGAGCAGATCGTGCGCTACGGGGAGCTCCGGGGCTATACGGGCACCGGGACCGCCCCGCCGCACCAGCCGCGCACGCACTGATGACGGAGCCACCGCTCGCCGCGGGGCACCGGCGAGCGGTGGTGAAGGCCCGCATAGAACGCGTGCGGGAGCTCTGCGGCGAGTCGGGCGCGTTCATCCGCTCCCGGCGGAACGTCGCCTGGCTCACCCTCGGTGCGGACGCGCACGTCGTCGACACGACCGACGACGCGTCGCTTGCCATCGTGATCACGCGCGACGGGTGCCAGATGCTCACGACGACCATCGAGGAGCGCCGGCTGCGTGACGAGGAGCTAGCCGGGCTCGCCGCACCGACCGCGGTCCCGTGGGAAACGCCGCTGCGGGCGGCCGCTCTGGAGATCGCGGGTTCCGATCTGATCGACGACGTCGCGCTCGAGGATGCCCTTCGCGTCGAACGCGCGCGGCTCGACCGGACCGAGCGTGACCGCGTCCGCTGGCTCGGGCCACGGGCGGCCGCCGCGGTCCTGGCCGTGGCCGGCGCGGCCTCTCCCGGCGAGACGGAGGCAGCCATTGCGGCGGAGATCCGGCGTGCTCTGGCCGCGGTCACCGTCGCCGCCCCGCTCGTCCTGGTCGCCGCCGACGACCGCATCGCGCGCTACCGTCATCCGCTCCCGACGTCGCGACCCGTGGAGCGGACCCTCATGCTCGTGCTGGTCGCGGAGCGGTGGGGCCTGCACGTCGCGCTGACGCGGATGGTCTCGTTCGGGAGCGCCAGCGAGGAGCTCGCCCGCCGCCACGCCGCGGCCCGTGGGGTCGAACAAGCGATCCACGGAGCGACGCGGATCGGACGGACGCTCGGGGAGACGCTTGCGGACGGCATCGCGGCATACGCCTCGCAGGGCTACGCCGAGGAGTGGAGGCTCCACCACCAGGGCGGCACGATCGCCTACCGCGGCCGTGAGATCGTCGCCACGCGCGAGGAGACGGCGCTCGTCGAGGCGGGCGCGGCGTTCGCCTGGAATCCGTCGATCACGGGCGCGAAGGTCGAGGACACCTTCCTCCTCTGCGCGGATGGCCGCCGCGAGACCGTCACGCGTGACGCTCGGTGGCCATCCGACCCGGACGGAGCGCCGCTCATCCTCGAGCGGTAGCTGCCGCGATCAGTCGCGCGTACCAGTACGCGCTCGCCTTCGGCGTTCGCCGCTGGGTCAGGTGATCGACATGCACGATACCCATGCGCATGGCGTACCCGAGATTCCACTCGAGGTTGTCCAGGAGCGACCAGACGAAGTACCCGCGTAGCGGGATCCCGTCCGCGATGACGTCCGCTGCGTGCGCGAGATGGTCAAAAAGGAATGCGACGCGTTGCATGTCCGCGATGCTGCCGTCAGGCTCGACCCGGTCGTCGAACGCGGCCCCGTTCTCGCTGACGACGAGCGCGCCCGGACGGTAGTCGGTGTGCACTCGCCGCAGCGTCTCGCCGAGGCCTTGCGGGTAGATCTCCCAGTCCATCGCCGTGAACCGCATCTTCGGCCGGCGGACGAGCTCGAAGCCCAGCGGCGATGAGCTCGACGCCGCGACGACGCGACGGCGGTAGTAATTGACGTAGAGGACGTCCGGCCGCTCCAGCCGGGGGGTGTCCGCCGGCGCCGCGCGCTCACCGAAACGTTCGGCGTAGAAGGCGACCATATCCGCCGGATAGGGCCGTCCGAACAGCGGATCGAGGAACCAGCGGTTCTGGTACCCGTCGGCGCGCGCGGCCGCTTCCGCATCCGCGCTGCTCGCGGAGGCGGCCGCGATGGGGGACAGGTGCAGCACGATGCCCACGGCCGGCTCGCGCCGACAGCGCGCCTGGAGTGCCTCGGCCGCGGCGGCGTGCGCCCGAAGCAGGGCGTCGCTCACGCGCAGCGCGAGACCCCAGTCCCGCGCTCCCGGCGCGTGGATGCCGAGCGCATGGCCGAAGAACGAGTGGATATCGGGCTCGTTGATGGTCGCCCAGTCGGTCACGCGATCCCCGAGGCGCCCGCCCACCGCGGCGGCATATTCGGCGAACCGCGCGGGAGCGTCGGGAGCGGCCCAGCCGCCCTCGTCCTGCAGGTGCTGAGGCAGGTCCCAGTGGAAGAGCGTGACGAAGGGCCGAATGCCGCGCTCGAGCAGGCCGTCGACAAGGCGGTCGTAGAAATCGAGCCCACCAGCGTTCGGGGATGCATCGCCCATCACCCTCGGCCAGGCGATGGAGAAGCGGTAAGCACGCAGGCCGAGCTCACGCATCAGATCGAGATCCGCCGGCCAGCGGCGATAGTGGTCGCACGCTTCTTCGCCGGTGTCCCCGTTCGCGATCGCGCCGGGGATGCGCTCGAATGTGTCCCAGATGCTCGCGACGCGTCCGTCGGCGCGTTGCGCGCCCTCGATCTGGTACGCGGACGTCGCGGCTCCCCAGCCAAAGTCAGCCGGGAAGCGCCGCGCCAGGGCGACGAGCGCGCCGTCCTCAGAAGAGCGCCGACCGCTCATGCCGAGCGCGGATCCAGCGCATCGCGGAGCGCATCGGCGCAGAAGTTCAGCGACACGACCAGCGAGGTGAGCGCGATCCCCGGGAACACCGCGTACCACGGCGCCTGGCGGAGATACAGGCGACTCTCGGCCAGCATGTCGCCCCACGCCGGCTGGGGCGGCTGCGTGCCGAGACCGAGGAAGCTCAACCCGGCCTCGAGGAGAGTGGCCGCCCCCATCGCGAGAGCGATCTGCACGACGAACGGACCGAGGCTGTTCGGGACGATATGACGCACCACGATGCGAAGATCGGTCGCGCCAAGGGCGCGCGCCGCTTCCACGTAGTCCCTCACGCGCTCCTGGATGACCGCGCCTCGCATCAGGCGAGCGAACGTGGGCATCGTCGCGATGCCGATGGCGATCGCGGCGTTGGTCGCGCCCGCACCGAACGCGGCGGCGAGCGCGATGCCCGTGAGGATCGCCGGCACCGCGAACACCGCGTCCCACAGCCTCATCACCATTGCGTCGAGCCAGCCACCGGTGTAGCCGGCGGCCAGACCGCTCGCGCCGCCAACACCCGCGCCCAAGAGGACCGCGAGGATGCCGACGATGAGCGAAGATCGGGCGCCGAACACAATGCGGCTCAGCAGGTCCCGGCCGAGCTGATCGGTTCCGAGCGGGAACTGTCCACCGGGCGGATCAAACTCGCTTCCGGCGAACTGGACAAGCGGATCGTGCGGTGCCAGCGCGGGTGCGGCGACCGCGCCGAGCACGATCACCAAGAGCACCCCAACGCCGATGACGCCGCCGGGCCGCGCGACGAATCGCTCTGCTGCCTGGCGTGTCGCCGAGCGCGACGCGACGTCAGGCACGCCCGACCCTCGGGTCGACGAAGCCATACAGCGAGTCGGCGACGAAGTTCACCGCGACGAAGATCGCGACCGTTACCAGGAGCACGGCCTGGACGACCGCGTAATCGCGCTGTGCGATCGCGTCCACCACCAGCCGCCCGATGCCCGGCCAGGCGAACACGCTCTCGATGACGACCGCGCCTCCGAGGAGCCGCCCGAGCTGGATCGCGCTCACCGTCACGATCGGAATGAGCGCGTTGCGCAGCGCGTGCCGGACGGTGACGACCCGGGGTGCCAGGCCCTTCGCGTGCGCGGTCCGGATGTACGCGTCTCGCAGGACCTCGAGCATCGCGGCGCGCGTGAACCGCGCGAGGACGGCGGCCTGGCCGAGGCCCAGGACGAGCGCCGGCAGCGCGAGCGTTCGCAGCCCCTCGATGGGATCGCTGGCTGGATCCACCCTCCCTCCCGGTGGGAGCCACCCGAGGATGAGCGCGAACACGATGATCCCGAGCAGCGCGAGCCAGAAGCCCGGGATGCCGACCAGCGCCGAGCTCGCCGCTGTGATGAGCAGGTCGGGCCAGGACCGGCGGACCGCCGCGACGATGCCGAGCGCGACGCCGAGGACGAGGGCGATCGCCATCGCAACCCCCACCAGCTGGGCCGTGGCGGGGAGCGCGTTCCCGAGCAGATCCGCGACCGGCCGCCGCGACGAGCTCGACGTGCCGAGGTCGCCTCGCAGGATGTCACCGAGCCAGACGCCGTATTGCACGACGATGGGCTGGTCCAGCGCGAGGTCGCGCCGGATGATCGAAATCATCTCCGGTGTGGCGTCCGGACCGGCGAGCACGGTCGCGGGATCCCCCGGTATCGCGCGCAGCAGCGCGAAGACCCAGATGGACGTCAGGAGCAGGATCGGGATCGTCTGCAGGAGCCGGCGGGCCGTGTATCGCAGCATCGTTCAGACGCCGGGCACGGCCCGCCGGCACAAGCTCACGCCAGCGACGCCTCCTCGAAGTTGAGCATGTACAGGCCGGTCACCCGCACGCCCTGGAGGTTCGAGCGCATCGCCCAAATGCGCGGCCAGTTCGCGACGGGGAGGATGAACGCCTCCTCCTTCACCAGCTTGGCGATGTCTCGGTACGTGGCGATCCTCTTCGCGTCGTCCGCCTCCACCTGCGCCTGCTGGACGAGCCGCGCGTACTCATCGGACTTGAAGCGGGATGCGTTCGCTGCAGGATTGAACGGCTGCGCCGTGAAGAGCAGCGCCGGATCCTGGTCGCCGAACGCGTAGTTGTGTGACGCCAGCGCGGTGAAGGTCGCGTTGGTGATGATTCCCGAGAGCTGCGCCGATTCCAGGTTCTCCACGGTCGCGCGAATCCCGATCTTGGCGAGGTCGGCCTGCAGGATCTGGCTCATCTGGAATTGCTCCGGCGCCGCGGCGCGCGATGCCTGGATCTTCGTCTCGAATCCGTTCGGGTGACCGGCCTGGGTCAGCAACTGCTTGGCCTTGTCGAGATCGAATTCGCCCGTGTCGAGGGCAGGGTCGTGCGCCGGCGAGCTGCGCGGCCAGATCGTGTACGCGGGCTGCGCCTGCCCGAACAGCGCGGCGTCCGCGATCCGCTTGCGGTCGACCGCGAGACCGACGGCCTGCCGAACGCGCTTGTCCGTGAAGGGCGGGTCGACCGCGCTCAGGAGGAAGTCGTAGTTGCCGGGGCCGGCCTCGCGGAGGGTCTTCGTCGCGCCCGACGACAGCCGAGAGGCCTCGCTCAGCGGCGACTGAATCGCGTGGATCGCCCCGGACTCGAGCCCGAGCACGAGCGCGCCCGCGTCAGGGACGACCTTGATCGTGAACCCATCCAGGAGCGGGTAGCCCTGGCGCCAATACGACTCGTTGCGGATCAGACGCATCTGATCGCCGGGAGTGAGGCCCTCGAGCTTGAACGGACCCGTACCGCCCGCGGCCTTTGCGATGTCCGAGCTGGGGTCGATGATCGGCACGCCGATCAAGAGGGAGAAGATCTGCGGTGTGGGCCGCTGGAATCGGAGCTCGAGCGTGTACTTGTCCTTCGCGGTGACCGCAATGCCCCGAAGCTGCGCGCCGGGCTGCGCCCGGCTCTTCGCGTCCTGTGCGTACTCGATGTTCCATTTCGCCGCCTCGGCGTCGAAGTCGCGGCCGCTGTGGAACTTCACGCCCTGCCGGAGCTTGAACGTGACCGCCGACCGATCGGGCGCGACGGTCCACGACTCGGCGAGTCGCGGCTGCGGGGCGCCTTTGGGCGCCATCGAGACCATGGTGTCGAAGATCTGCTCGCGGAACGCGGTCGTGCTGCCGGTGAAGGGATGCGGATCCGTGGTCTGGAGCGCGAATACCTGGCCGTAGGCGACGAGGCCGCCCCGTTTCGGGCTGGCCGCAGCGGTCGTGGCCGCGCCGGTGGGCGAGGCTCCCACCGGGCCAGGTCCGGCGATCGGTGCGCACGCCGCCGCGAGCGCGCCGTACGCCGCGGCCGTTCCTGCGCCAGCGAGCAGTCGGCGGCGGGTGATCGTCCTGCTGTCGGTCATGTTCAGCTCCTCCCGGCCCCGGCGAGCACGCCGTGGGCATCCCGGTCCGCGGTGGCGTTCGCATTGAACTCGAAGCGCGTCCCAACGCTGCTGCGGCTGAAGGCCGTCGGCAGCTGCGCGGCGAGCGCCTGCGTGGCTCGCCAGCCGCTGCAGTGCATGGGTACGAGCACAGCGGGGGCGATCGTCGCGAGCTCCCGGCAGACGCGCGGGATGAGTGGCTCGAACAGCGGTCCGGTGAGGTGGAAGCCACCGAGGATGGCGTGCACACGCGTGGCGCCCGTCGCGCGCAGCGCGTGACGCACCGTGTTGACGATCCCGGCGTGGCCGCACCCGGTGATCACGACGAGACCGAGCCCGCGCACGTCCGCGACGAGGGCCTGGTCGTCGGCGATGAGCGGATCAGCGGACCAGTCACGTCCGCGCAGCGCCTGATGGATGGGAAAGCCACGCTCGAAGTCCGTCTCGCGGTCCACCTCCCCGGTCACGAGGAGCGCGCTGTCGAAGACGAGCGACGGCGTGCGGCGCTCGAGAACCTCGAACCCCGCCTCGTGAAGCGAGCGCATGCTCAGCGGGGGCAGCTCGATGGGATCCGCCCCCGGGACGGCCAGGCGGCGGCGCAGCCAGGCGTCCGGATGGATCACCAGCGGGAGATCTTGCCGGAGGGAGCCCAGGAGGCCGTGAAGACCGGCGGTGTGATCGACGTGGCCGTGACTGAGGACGACCGCTTCGATGTCGGCAGGCGCCAGCTCGAGCCTGCGCAGGTTGTGCGTGAGGCCGTCCTGGCTCAACCCGGCGTCGAACAGGAGCGAGTGCCGTGAGCCTCCGCGCGAGAGGGTGACGAGAGCCGAGAATCCGTGTTCCGCGCGCAAGGCGTCGCCCTGCCGTCCACCATCGAGCAGCGAGGCGGGGATTGTGGTCGCGCCTCTGGCCGGGCGCCGCGCGGGACCTTCAGTCGGCAGCAGGGCGTCGACGTAGTTATCGACGAGCACCGTGACCGCGAGCTTGTCGACGGCCTGCAGCACAACGCGTTCCGCGGCAGCCCCGATCACGGCTTCCACTGGCCGCGAATGGTATAACGTAGGACCAAATGAGCTTCGGCCGCATCGACCGGCGCCGTGCGTTCGAAGCCATCGTCGAGCAGATCCGCGAGGCGATCCTCACCGGCCGGTACGCGCCGGCGAGCCGGCTGCCGACGGAGCGCGAGCTCGGCCTCCAGTTCGGCGTGGGACGTCACGCCGTGCGCGAGGCGATCCGCGTCCTCGAGCACGCGGGTCTCGTGACGGTGCGCCGCGGTCGCGGCGGCGGCACGTTCATCGACGATCCCGGTGCCGCGCCGCGGCCTGGGCTGCTCGACGCGTTGACATCGATTCGGGGCGTCTTCGTCGATCACGTGTTCGGCGCCAAGCTGCTCTTCGAGCCGATCGTCGCCGAGCAGGCGGCGCGCCGCGCGCAGGCGCCGCATCTGAGCGACCTCGCCGCAGCGCTCGAATCGGAGGCGCGGGCGCTGCGAGAGCCGAGAGACGCGTATCCCGAGTTCGTTCGGTTCCACGTCGCCCTTGCGGAGCCACTCGACAACCCATTGGTCAGCGAGATCGTCGGTGCGCTCGATGCCGCGACCCGGCTACTCCGCCTCGCCGCCGGACCTCGCCGCGCGGTCTTCGTCGGGGCCCACCGCGAGCACGAGCACATCTACGAGGCGATCCGCAAGCGCCGGCCTGCGCAGGCGCGCACGGCGATGGCCGAGCACCTCGAGGCCATGGCGGCCAGGTACCTGCGGGCGGTGCCGGCGATGGGCAGGCTGTCCGCGGCAGCGATCCCGCCGCGCGGCCGACAGGCCGGCTGACCGTGGGATCAGCGAAGGCAGGGAACGATGTCGTGCTGCGGCACGACGGCGCGCGAACGGTCCGCCTTGGGGGCATCGAAGCGACGGTGCGGATCGAGGGAGCGCCGAGCGCTGAGGCCTTCGCACTGCTGGAGCTGCGTCTGGCCATTGGGGCGTTCGCCGGAGCCCCGCACATCCATACCCGTGAGCACGGCTTCAGCTACGTCGTCAGCGGCGAGCTTGCCGCGATGGTGGGGGAGCGCACCGTGCGGCTTGGTCCCGGCGAGGTCCTGTTCAAGCCCCGGGGCATCGCGCATACGTTCTGGAATCCGGGGCCGTCGCGCGCACTGCTCCTCGAGCTCATCGCGCCCGCGTGGCTCGCGAGCTGGTTCTTCGACGTCGCCGCCGCCTTTCCGGCTGAGGGGCGCGGCGCGCGGGATCCGCGCGACGTGTTCGCGCTCGGCCGGCCCTACGGCCTGGTGTACCCCGGGACACAAGAGTACTTCGCGGAGCTCCTCCCGCTTCTGACGGCGCCGGCGGCGGACCGCGCCGAACGCGTGGTGAGCCTCGCCCGCCGGCACGGCATCGGCAGCGCGCGGGTCGAGACGCCCCAACCGGCTCGGTGAGGCGCGTTCCCGAGTGAACGTCATCACGATCCTGCTCGATACGCTGCGACGGGACCACCTCGGCTGCTACGGGAACGAATGGATACGCACGCCGACGATCGACGCCCTCGCACGACGTTCTACGGTGTTCGAGAAGGCGTACGTCGCGTCCTATCCCTGCATGCCGAACCGGCGGGACATCTGGACGGGGCGGTACGAGTTCCCGTGGCGTGGCTGGGGCCGGCTCGAGCCGACGGACATCGATTTCCCGTCGGTCCTCAAGCTGGCGGACAGGGTGTCGATGCTCGTGACCGATCACTTCCACCTGTGGCGCGCGGGCTCCGGAAACTATCACTGGAACTTCGGCGGCTTCGAGCTAATCCGCGGGCAGGAGAGTGACAACTGGAAGACCGGCCGCTCGATCGAGCCGCGATACCCGGCCGCACCCGACAAGCTCGCGCAGCACCTTCCGCGGCACCACGTCGAGCAGTACTTACGCAACATCGCGGGCCGCACCGAGGAGCAGGACTGGTTCTTTCCGCAGGTCGCCCAGCGGGCGATCGAATGGCTCGACCAAAACCACGGGCAGAAGGACTTCTGCCTGTTCATCGACAGCTTCGATCCGCATGAAGCGTGGGACCCGCCGCGGAAGTATTGGGAACCGTACGACCCCGGGTACAACGGAGAGGACATCACCTGGCCGAGCTACGGCGCGGCCGACCGCTACGCGAGGGCCGAATTGCGGCACATCCGGGCTCTCTACGCCGGCAAGCTGACGATGGTCGATACGTGGCTCGCGAAGCTTATGGCGCGTGTCGAGGAGCTCGGCCTGATGGACAACACCGTGATCATCCTGACGACCGACCACGGGATCATGCTTGGTGAGCACAATGTCATCGGCAAGCCGTCGACCAACTTCCCCGACTCCAACCTCTACGAGGAGCTCGTCCACGTCCCACTGCTGGTGTACGTGCCGAACGCACCACCGGGCAGGTGCGCGGAGCTGGTCCAACCCGTCGATCTCTTTGCGACGATCCTCGATGCGTGCGGGGTTTCGCCGCCGGAAGGGTCGCACGGCGCGAGCCTCCTGCGGCTGGCGGGCGGCGATGGGCCGTGGTCCCGCACGCACGCGTGGTGGGGCCGATTCGGCGAGGCCATCGGCATCACCGATGGCCGCTGGGTGCTGCTGAAGTGGCCTGACGGCGACCGCAACGAGCCGCTCTACTGGTACTCGCGCACACCGCCCGAGTGGACACCCTTCTACACCTTCATCGGTCCGCCGGAGCTGGACCGTTTTCCGATCGGCGTGAAACGCGGCCAGCGGGCGAGCGCGTTGTACGACATGGCGACCGATCCGGCGCAGGAACGCGACCTCTCGCGGGAGCGGCCGGACGAGCTCGCGCGCCTGTGCCGCGCGCTCGCTGCGCAGCTACGAGCCGTCGGGGCGCCGGACGAGCAGCTGGACCGGCTGGGTCTCCGCGATGCTTGAGTCATCGGTGGACCCGGTCGAATCCATCAGCCACTGCCGCCTCGACTTCACAGGCGGCCGTCGAGCGCGAGCCGTCGCAGCCCGGCGACCCGCGAGGCCGCTTCCCTCAGCGCGTCGGTCGGTCGGGGTTCGAAGCGACGTCCCTTCCGAGGCTCGTCCGGCGCGCGCCCGTCGATCGCCCAACGCGCCTGCAGGGCCGCCCCGATCCCGGCGGCCTCGATCGCCCCGGACCGCGTGACGGGCAGCTCGAGGGCATCGGCGCAGAGCTGCGCCCACCCGTCGGACGCGGCGCCGCCGCCCACGAGCGTCACCTCCGTCGGGCGCACTCCGGTGCGCCGCAGCGCGGCGAACGCGTAGCCGAGCCCGAAGGTGACACCCTCCACGGCCGCGCGAAGAATGTCCGAGATCCCGTGCTCCGAGCGCAGGCCGGTGAGCGTCGCGGACCCGGCGGCGCAGCTCGGGGTGCGCTCGCCGTCGAGGTAGGGCAGGAAGGCCAGACCGCGTGCGCCCGGAGGCGATGACCGCAGTGCCTGATCGAGCGCGCGGTGGCCACGTCCCGCCAGCGTGAGCGCCCACTCGGTGACTCCGGTGCAGTTGAGCGTGCACGCGAGCGGCAGCCATCCACCGGTCGAGTCGCAGAACGCGGCGGCCTCCGCGTCGGGGTCGAAGGCCGGTCTGTCGCGGTAGGCGAAGGCCGTCCCGGAGGTGCCGAGGCTGACGACCACCGGGCCCTCACGGATGGCGCCGACTCCGATCGCCGCGCACATGTTGTCGCCTCCGCCGGCGCTTACGGGCACACCGGGTGGCAGGCCGAGCTCCCGCGCCGAGGCTTCCCGGAGCGTGCCCAGGACCGAGCGCGACGGCACGACGTCGGGCAGCGTGTCGGCCCAGTCACGTTCTGGATCGAGCGCCTCGAGCACCGGCTCGCTGTACCTGCGGTCGCGCACGTCGAAGTACGCCGTGCCGGAGGCGTCGCCGGGCTCCGTCGCGAACACGCCTGTGAGCCAGAGGTTGACGTAGTCGTGCGGGAGGCAGAAGCGCCGCGCGCGTGCGTAGCGGTCGGGCTCGCGTACCCGGAGCCACTCCACCTTTGGAGCGGTGTAGCCCGGGAGGAACACGTTACCGGTCAGCCCGAGGAGCGCCTGCACGCCGCCGAGGCGCTCGGTCAGCGATGCGCACGCCTCGGTCGTGGTGGTGTCGTTCCACAGCTTCGCGGGCCGGACCGGGCGATCCCGCTCGTCGAGACAGACCAGGCCATGCTGCTGCCCGGACACGCCCATGCCAACGACCTGGATGTCGGACGTGGCGGCGAGTGCCTGCCGCACGGCCACCACGAGAGCGTCCGTCCACCAGGACGGCTCCTGTTCTCGAGTGCCATCCGCGCCATCGATAAGCCGATGGCTGCCGCGACCGACGGCGATCGGCCCCCCCGACTCGGCGTCCAGGACGATCGCTTTCGTCGATTGCGTGCCGCAGTCGATGCCGAGGAACGTGCGCTTCACCGCACCCCGGTGAGCAGCTCGAAGGTGAGCTGGTCGAGCCGCTGGTATCCGAAGCGGCGATCGGCGTAGCGGTCCGGCTCGAACGTGCGCCGCCGAAGCGCGTCGGCGTGCTCGGACGACCACCGTGAGAGCTCCGCCAGCTCGGCGTCCTCGACGCTGAGCTGGCGCACGAGCCCCTGGATCTCCGCGTCGGCGTTCCACCGGTGGACCTTCTCCCGCAGCACGAGGTACGACCGGATGCACCCGCGCACGAGCTCCCAGACCTCTTCGGCCGAGTCCTGCCGGTACGGCTTCACGTCGAACGCGCGTGTGCCCTCCCAGCCGCTGTCCTCGAAGAGCTTCACGATGAAGAACGTCTCCTTGATGTCCTCGGCGCCGAAGCGCAGGTCCTGGTCGTACCGCGTTGGCTTCTGAGCTCCGAGGTCGGTGTGGAAGAGCTTCCCGGCCTCGAGGCACTGCGCGAGCTCGTGGACCGTGTTCAGTCCGGCCATTCGCGAATGCTGGATCTCCGGATTCACGCCGACGATCTCCCGGATCGCCGGATCGAGCGTCGCGATGAAGCCGAGCACGTGCCCCGCCGTCGGGAGGATGATGTCTCCCCGCGGCTCGTTCGGCTTCGGCTCGATGGCGACGCGCATCCCCGACCGGGTGGCGAGGACGTAGTGCGCGAGGAACTCCACGCCTTCGCGATAGCGCCGGAGCGACTCGATCGGGTCCTTCGACGCCTCGACCTCGAGACCCTCGCGACCGCCCCACATGACGTAGACGGTCGCCCCGAGCTCCGCGCCCATATCGATCGCCCGCATCGCCTTCTGCAGCGCGTACGCGCGGACGCGCGCGTCGTTCGAGGTCAGTGCGCCATCCTTGAACGCGGGATGCTCGAACATGTTGCAGGTCACCATCGCGTTGACGATGCCCTCCTCGCGCATGACGGCTCGGGCAGCTGTCAGCACGCGCGCCGTCTCCGTGGCATCGGCGCCGAACGGCACGAGGTCGTCGTCGTGAAAGTTGAAGCCGTAGCAGCCCGCGCGGGCGAGGCCTCGGATGTTCTCGAGGGGGTCGAGCGGTGGCCGCACCTCGCGGCCGAAGACCTCGCGTCCCCCGTACGCGGTGCACCAGAGGCCGACGGTGAAGCGGTCGTCGCGCGTCGGCTCGTAGCTCATCGGTCTCCTCCTCTGGCGATCGGCGCAGCTCCTTCGTCGAGCGGCCAGGTTCCAGCGCAAATTATCAGACTCGACATTCCCTCGGCCCCGAGGAGGAGTGTGCCTCGATGAGACGGCGGACATCGATCACGGCCGTGAGGTTTGTCGACACGCGGCGGGAACGCGCCCCCATCGATAGCTAGACAGCGTTGCGCCAGCGCGACGCTCGCGAAGTACCTGCCGGAGTCCTTGATCTGGCGTGTCAGGGTCGCGAAGTCCGAGAGGCTAAGGCGATGTCGAAACGAGAGCGAGCCCGGGATAGGAGCGGCTGCCGTGATCGTGGATAGGCAGCGGATCGTCCGTGCGCAGCTGCGCCCGAACGCCACGCCTGCCCACCTTCTCGGCGGCTGGCGCCACACGCGTTTCTCGTTGGGATGCGCGACGAGGTAGCCTCGGCCGGATGACCACCGCGCCCGATCCCCGCGCGCGCAGCCGCGTCCTCCTCGACGGGCCCGACCGCGCACCGGCGCGGGCGATGATGCGCGGCGCCGGCTACGGGGACGACGATCTCGCGCGGCCGCTCATCGGTGTCGCGCACTCGTGGATCGAGATCATGCCGTGCACGATCCACCTGCGCCGGGTCGCGGAGTGG
>Ga0136632_10000336_pt1 | contig 13449 bp, 11 predicted proteins | sample AntDrymUQ6112106_2_FD_104670 | JGI IMG/M metagenome (GOLD analysis project Ga0136632, IMG submission 104670) | Polar desert sand microbial communities from Dry Valleys, Antarctica - metaG UQ611 (21.06) | ecosystem: Environmental > Terrestrial > Soil > Desert | place: Antarctica: Dry Valley...
AGCGCCACCGATCCGCTGACCGGTGCGCCCGCCCCGGTCGACGACGCCCAGCTCAAGCTCCTGCACCTGCGCTCCACAGCGCCGGCCCCTCCAGAGAACTAGACAGGTCCACTCGATATCTATTTCGACGAGACCAATGTGCCCGAGCCCGATGTCGTCTACGTCGGCCCGGACAAGGTCGACGGCTCCGAGCGGCGCTACCTCAAAGCGGTCGATCTCGTGGTTGAAGTCTCTTCGCAGTCGACCAGACGGTTTGACCTCGTCCGCAAGCGCGCCCTCTACGAACGTTTCGGGGTCCCCGAGTATTGGTTCGTCGACCTCGATGCCGATCGTGTTGCCATCTACAGGCACGATGGGAAGTCATACGGGGACCCCTCGGTCGTGTTCCGTGGGGACGTGCTCGAGTCTCCTCATCTGCCCGGCTTGGCCGTCGCAGTCGAGTTCGTGCTTGGGCCGCCGTCCGGCCGCTAGCTGGGCGCAGACCGCTCGCACCGCCGTGGCAGGATGAGCGCAGTGGACCTGTTCGACAACGCCCTCGAGGAGCGCTTCTCGGACTACGCGCCCCTGGCAGCACGCATGCGGCCCGCAACCGTGGACGAGGTGGTGGGGCAGCGCCACATCCTCGGCCCGGGCCGTGCGCTCAGGAAGCTGATCGAGGCGGGCGACATGTCGTCCATCGTGCTGTGGGGACCAGCAGGCACGGGTAAGACGACGCTCGCCAACGTCATTGCGCGTGCAACGGATGCTCACTTCGAACCGATGTCTGCGGTGGCTTCCGGCGTCGCCGACGTGCGCAAGGTCATCGAGGCGGCGCGGGGTCGCCTCGGTGAGCACGGTGAGCGCACCTTGCTGTTCCTCGACGAGATCCACCGTTTCAACAAAGCGCAGCAAGACGCGCTGCTGCCTGCGGTCGAGAACGGATGGATAACTCTCGTCGGCGCAACCACGGAGAACCCGTCGTTCGAGGTCAATTCGCCGCTGATGTCGAGAAGCCGTCTCTTTCGCCTCGAGCCCCTGTCGGAGGACGACCTCCTTACGCTCATGCACCGGGCGCTCGAGGATCGCGAGCGAGGACTCGGCGGGATGGAGATCTCCGCCGATCCCGACGCGCTCGGGCACATCGCAACCGGCGCCGGGGGAGACGCGCGCGCGGCCCTGAACGCCCTCGAGGCAGCTGCCCTCATTGCCGTAGCAGGTGGCCGCATCGACGTGACCGCAGCTGAGGAGGCGCTGCAGCGCCGAGCCCTTCCCTACGACAAGGCCGGCGACTGGCACTACGACGTGATCTCGGCGTTCATCAAATCGATGCGCGGCTCGGACCCCAACGCGGCCGTGTATTGGATGGCGCGCATGCTCGATGCCGGCGAGGACGCCCGTTTCATCGCGAGGCGCATGGTGATCTTCGCCTCGGAAGACGTCGGCAACGCCGACCCGACCGCTTTGCAGGTCGCCGTAGCGGCCCATCACGCGCTCGAGTTCGTCGGGCTCCCCGAGGCGAAGCTCAACCTGGGACAGGCGGCCGCATACCTTGCGCTCGCCCCGAAGTCCAACGCAAGCGCGGTCGCCGTGTGGCGCGCCGACGATGACGTGCGCGCCAGGGGCCCGCTCGCCGTGCCCGCCCACCTGAGGGACGCGCACGCGCAGGCGTCCCGGGCGACGGGCTCAGGCCGCGGCTACCGCTATCCCCACGACCACGGTGGGTGGGTCGCCCAGGACTACCTTCCCGAGGAGCTGAGACGCAGGCGCTACTTCGAAGCAATCAGGGGCAGGGAGCGCGTCCTCGCCGACGCCCTCGAGGACATGGCAAGGGCCGCCGGCGCCGGGGAGGGGGAACGAGAAGAAGACCGCGGGCCCGGCTCGGCGGGACCGCAGGACAAAGAGGGGACCGCCTCGGCGGGACCGCAGGACAAAGAGGGGACCGCCTCGGCGGGACCGCAGGAGAGATCAGGGCGAGACGATGCAAATGGCCACGACTGATGTGCCCGAATACCGGCTCGGGGATGAGATCAGCGCGCACGTCGTAGCCGTTGCCCGCCGCCCCCCTGCCGGCCCGGCATAGACACGCGCGGGCGGCGAGCCATGAGGAGCGTCGGCATCGGAACCCTGGCCTAAACGTCCAGCCAGGGCCGGGATGGCGCACCGGCCCGGTGCGGGCTGTAGGGTTTCGTGATGATCAAGGCACTGGTTTCTTTGATTGCGGGGGTTGCCGGCGCGCTCCAGATGGAGCGCTGGCTCGGCAGGCAGAGGCTGCGTTGGGGCGCGACAACGGTCACGGGGAGCGTGCTCGACAGGCTCAACCGCAGGCTCGAGAGCGAGCGGGGAGCCGGCCGGCCCCCGGGCCCCGGCGGGGACCCGATCAACAACTAAACATTCAACCTGCGGCGCCCCTCAAGTAGGCTCGCGTGCATGGACTCAGCGGCAATTCGCGAGCGATTCTTCGCGTTCTTCGAGGCCAGGGAGCACCAGCGAGTCCCTTCGTCCTCGCTGGTGCCCGACGACCCGACCCTGCTCCTCACCAACGCAGGTATGAATCAGTTCAAGCCTTACTTCCGCGGGGAGCAGCAGCCTCCCTACAAGCGGGCCATGTCCGCGCAGAAGTGCGTGCGCGCGGGGGGCAAGCACAACGACCTCGAGGAGGTCGGGCGCACCACCAGGCATCTGACTTTCTTTGAGATGCTCGGGAACTTCTCCTTCGGGGACTACTACAAAGAGGCCGCGTGCCCGTGGGCGTGGGATCTCGTCACAGAAGGCTACGGCCTCGACCCCGACAGGCTGTGGGTCTCGGTTTACACGACCGACGACGAGGCCTATGACATCTGGACCGAGGGAGTCGGGGTGCGCCCCGAGCGCGTCGTGCGCCTCGGCGGGGAGGACAACTTCTGGTCGATGGGTGTGGCAGGCCCCTGCGGCCCGTGCTCGGAGATCTTCGTCGACGTCGGCGAGCGGGGCGGCGCCGCGTCCGCGGCCGGCCCCGCCGACAACGAGAACCGCTACGTCGAGATCTGGAACCTCGTGTTCATGGAGAACGACTGCGACGCGGCAATCGAGCCGGTGGGGGAGCTCCCAACCAAGAACATCGACACGGGGGCCGGCCTCGAGCGGACGGCCATGGTGCTCCAAAACGTGTCCACGGTGTTCGACACCGACCTCCTCGGCAGCCTGGTCCGCACCGCAGGCGAGCTGACCGGGCGGCCGTATGGCACGGATGAGCGCGCCGACGTGGGCCTCAAGATCCTCGCCGACCACGCCCGCTCGATGACCTTCCTCGTCGCCGACGGGATCACCCCCGCTAACGAGGAGCGTGGCTACGTGCTTCGCAGGATCATGCGGCGTGCGGTGCGTCACGCGCGCCTTCTTGGGCGCGACGAGCCGGTTCTCGAACCACTCGCCGAGTCGTGCATCGACCTGATGTCAGACGCTTATCCCGAGCTCACTCAGCAGCGCGACATCATCCTCAAAACCGCGGCCACAGAGGAGGAGCGTTTCGGGTCCGCGCTCAAGCAAGGTCTTTCGGTGCTCGAGGAGGGCATCGGCCGGGTCCGCAGCACGGGGGCCGCGACCCTTCCGGGGGACGTCGCCTTTCTCTTGCACGACACCTTCGGCTTCCCCCTCGACCTGACAATGGAGGTCGCTTCCGAGCAGGACCTCGACGTCGACGTCACGACCTTCGAGGCGCTCATGGCCGAGCAGCGGAGCCGGGCGAGGGCGGCCCGGCGCACGGTCGAAGCCGCTCCCGCCGGCGACCTCTGGCGCCCGCTGCTCGAGGCGGGGGGGCCGACCGACTTCCTCGGCTACGAGCATCTCGGCGGCGAAGGAACCATCGTCGCCCTGACCGAAGGTGCGGCCGCTCTGGAGGCCGCCTCCGAAGGCGACGCCGCGATCATCGTGCTCGACCGCACGGTCTTCTACGCCGAGGGCGGCGGCCAGGTCGGGGACCGCGGGGTCATAAGCGGTCCTTCGGGAACCGCCGAGGTCACCGATACGCGCCGCATGGTTCCTGGTCTCACGGGTCACATGGTGACGGTCACGAGCGGCGAGCTGCGGGCCGGCGACGTTGTCACAGTGGCGGTCGACGCGCTCGCTCGATTGGCCGCGCAGCGCGCCCACACAGCGACGCACATCCTCCACTGGGTCCTGCGCCAGCGGCTCGGCGAGCATGCAACCCAGGCGGGATCCCTGGTCGAGCCCGGCAGGCTGCGCTTCGACTTCAACCACGCCGGCGCGCTCCCGCCCGCCCAGGTCGCAGACATCTCCGACGAGGTCCAAGCACGCGTGCTTGCCGACGACTCGGTGCGCGCCTATGAGACGAGCTTCGATTTCGCGCGCTCGATCGGTGCGATGGCGATCTTCGGCGAGAAGTACGGCGACTTCGTTCGTGTGGTCGAGGTCGGCGATTACTCCAAGGAGCTGTGCGGGGGGACGCACGTCCCGCACACGAGCCAGATCGGCGTCACTGTGGTCACCGGCGAGTCTTCGATCGGGGCGAACCAGCGCCGTATCGAGGCGCTTGTGGGGCGCGAGGGGATCGATTGGCTGCAGCGGCGCGCCGCCATCCTCGAGCGCGCCGCCGGGACCCTCAAGACCACTCCCGAGGAGGTCGAGGCGCGCCTCGAGCATCTGCTTGCCACACACCGAGACATGGAACGCCGTCTCGCCGCCATCGAACGCTCGGCCGCAGAGTCCGACGCCGCAGCGCTTGCGCAAAGCGCCCTCGACATCGACGGCTCGAGACTGCTTGTGGCCCAGCGCGACGCCGACGTCGACGCGCTGCGGTCCCTCGCCCAGATGCTCAAAGGCCGGCTCGGCTCGGCTGTGGTCGTGCTCGGTGCGAGGGGCGCAGGGAGGGCCAATCTCGTCGGCGCCGTGACCAAGGACCTCACCGCGCGCGGCATCTCGGCGCGCGATCTCCTCGCGCCGGGGGCGTCCCTCCTCGGCGGCGGAGCGGGCGGCAAGCCCGAGCTTGCCGTGTCCGGCGGGCCTTCGGCCGAGCGGCTCGGCGAAGCAATGCAGGCCGTCGAGCGAGCGGCCCGAGAAGCTCTGGGCCATTGATCCTGGGCATCGACCCAGGGGCTCGAAGGGTCGGCGTTGCGGTGGGGGATGAGACGACCCGGTGGGCCCACGCGCTCGAGGTCATAGACATCGCGACGGTCGATCCAGTCGAGCGCATCCTCGAGCTTGCCCGCCAAAGAGGTGCGAGTGCGATCGTCGTCGGCCGGCCGCTCGGCCTCTCGGGCCGCGCAGGCCCCGCCGTCGTAAGCCAGAGGAGCTTTGTCGATGCGCTCCGCGCCGGCGCCGGCATTCCCGTGGAGGAGTTCGACGAGCGCCTCACCACTGTGGTGGCCGAGAAGCGGCTGCGCTCAGCCGGGGCGAGCGCGACAACTCGCAAGAGGGTACGCGACGCCGTCGCAGCCCAGGTGATGCTGCAGGACTATCTCGACGCGAAAGGGCCGCCTTGAGCGGAGCCCGCAAAGCGTTGAGCGTGGTGGGCGTGCTGGTCGTGGTCCTGGTCGCAGCCGTGGCCGGTGGCGCGTTGTTCCTTCGCAACCTCGGCGTGCTCGGGTCGAGCGCCCCCGGCGAGAAGGTTTCGTTCGTGATCCCAAAGGGCTACTCGGCTCAGGACATCGGGCGTCTGCTCGAGAGCAAAGGGGTCATTGCCTCGGCGCTTGGATGGCGACTAACGACCACGCTCGAAGGCGGCGCCGAGAACATCCAGGCGGGCCGATACGAGATACGCAGAGGCCTCGTTCCACGCGATGCCCTCGGCAGGTTGTTGGCGCGGGGGCCCGACGTGGGCTTCACCACCGTGACCTTCAAGGAGGGATGGTGGCTCGAGGACTTCGGCGGGGCACTCGAGGACGCCACGGACATCTCGGGGGAGCGGTTCGTTCGGCTAGCACGAGGGGGCCACATCTCATCGAGCCTGTTGCCGCCGGGGGAGCAATCGCTCGAAGGGCTGTTGTTTCCTTCGACTTACCAGGTGACCAAGGGAACCACCGCCCGCACGCTGGTCCGGCGGCTCGTGACCGAAGGCGAGGAGCGGGTGTCGGGCCTCGATCTCACAGAGGTGAAGGCCAAGGGGGTCTCTCCCTACCAGACGGTGATCGTCGCCTCGATGATCGAAGCCGAGGCGAAGGCGCCGGGCGATCGCGCAAAGATTGCCGCTGTGATCTACAACCGGCTTGCCCGGGGCATGCCTCTTGGGATCGACGCGACCGTAGCCTACGCGGTCGGGGACCGCTCCGGCGGCCTCACAGAATCGGAGCTTGCGGTCGACTCGCCCTACAACACGCGCAAGGTCACCGGCCTCCCGCCCACGCCCATCGGTGCTCCCGGCATGGCCTCGCTCGAGGCGGCGGCCGCTCCTGCCGGCGGCGGCTGGCTCTACTACGTCGTCGGCGACTGCGCCGGGCACCATTCCTTTAGCGAGACCTACGACGAGTTCCTGTCCGACAAGGCCGATTACCAGGCCCTGGCATGCTGAGCGAGGGCGGAGTGGCGCCCGGCTTCGCCGGCGTCCTCGGGTGGCCGCTCAAAAGCACGTTGTCTCCGGCGATTCACAACGCAGCCTTTAGCGAAGCGGGACTACCGTGGCTCTATTTCGCCTGGCCGGTGCCGCCGGCGGCCCTGGCTCTGGCCGTTGGTGGTTTGCGGGCGCTGCAGGCCGTGGGGGCCAACGTGACCATGCCCCACAAGGAAACCGTGCTTGGGCTGATCGACGAGGCTTCGACCGAAGCGCGCGCCGTGGGCGCGGTGAACACCATCACGCGCGACGGTGGCCGGCTCATCGGCGACAACACCGACGTCGGTGGTTTCCGGGAGTTCCTGGCCGCCGACGCCGGCTACGACGCCGCCGGCGCAAGCGCCGTGGTGCTCGGGTCGGGGGGCGCTGCGCGCGCAGTGGTGAAGGCGCTCGACGACCTCGGCTGCCACAGCGTCGTGATCACGGCGCGGCGGCCTCAGGCGGGAGCATCGGTCGCAGGGGTGGCTCGGCGGGTGAGCACAAGCGTCGAGCCATGGAGCGCGGCCGGCGCCTTGGTCCCGGCCGCCGACCTCGTGATAAATGCCACCTCAGTGGGGGCCGATGGGCGCGATCCGATTCCAGGGGCGGCACTCAGGAGTGGCCAAGTCGTGATCGACCTCAACTACGGCCCCGCGGTCACGCCGCTTGTGGAGCGAGCCCTTGCCGCCGGTTGCAGCGCATGGGGGGGCGTGGGGATGCTCGTGCACCAGGCGGCCGGGTCCTTTCGGAACTGGTCGGGCCGGCCGGCTCCGCTTGCGATCATGCGCGAGGCCGCCGAAGACGCACTTGCCGGCCGATGAGCTAATGGCCCCCGCTCGGCGGCGCGGTTTCAGGCACCGCCCTCGTCATATCCCTTGGCAAGGAACTGCATGACCTCGTCCGACGACAGAGGTTTGGCGAAGAAGTAGCCCTGTGCCGCGTCGAACTCCATAGCTTTGACCTCATTGAGGTGGTCGATGCGCTCGACGCCCTCGGCGATGATGCGCAAGCCGAGGCTCTTGCCGAGCTCGACGATCAGCCTGGCGAGTGAGGAGTCTTGAAGACGGCCGGCGAGCCCGCCGTCGATGAACTGCTTGTCGATCTTGATCGCGTCGATGGGAAAGCGCTGCAAGTAGATGAGTGAAGAGTAGCCGGTGCCGAAGTCATCGATGGCGAGCTTGACACCCAGGGCCTTGAGCTCTTCCAAGGCGGTCGTGGCCGTTTCGGTGTCCTTCATGAGGACTTCCTCTGAGATCTCGAATACCAGGCGCTGCGGTTGCACCCCGGAACCCCTAAGGATGCGGGCGACTTCCTCGGGAAAATCCGGATCGAAGAGTTGCTTGAACGACAGGTTGATTGTGAGGTCGAGCGGCGGCCGCCCCGGATAGGCCGCCGCGAGGCGTTCGGCCTGGCGGCACACCTCCTCGATGACGAACCTCCCAATGATCTTCATCAGGTCAGCGTTTTCCGCCATGGGTACGAACTCGGCGGGAGAAACCGGCCCCCTGTCTGCGTGTGTCCATCGCACGAGGGCCTCGAGTGCGACTACCTTGCCTGATTCGAGGTCGATGAGCGGTTGGTAGTTGAGGATCAGCTCCTGGTTCTCGACGGCGTGCCTGAGATCCGCCTCGAGCTGGAGCCGCGCAATGACCGCACCATGCATACCGGGTTCATATATCTCGGCGCGGCCCTTGCCACCCGTCTTCGCGGTGTATAGAGCAACGTCGGCGTTGCTCAGGATTTCCTCGGAGGTTTGTTCGCCTGCGTAGTCCACACAAAGCCCGATGCTCCCGCCGATGAAGATCTCCCGCCCAAGAACATCAAAAGGCATGTTCAAGGAGGCGCCGATTCGCTCGGCCACTTCTGCAGCGCCCGCGTAGGTCATGCCTTCAAGGAGGATGCCGAACTCGTCGGCGACGAAGCGTGCGATTGTGTCATTGGGCCTCAGAGAGCCCTTGAGTCGCTCGGCCACCGCAGCCAGCAACGAATCACCGGCGGGCTGGCCGACTCTGTCGTTGACGTCGGAAAAGTTGTCGAGGTTGAAGACCAGCAGGGCAAGGGCGGTGTCGTCCCGCTTTGTGCGTTCTAGAGCTTCTGTGATCTTGCCCACGAAGGCGTCGCGTTGCACAAGACCCGTTACCGGGTCACGGATTGAATGCGGCTCGTGCCACTGCCGTGTGGTCATGTCCATGCTTTCCGCCCAACGGAGACCTTGGAGTGCGATCTAGAGCGTCGCCACCTCATGCCGGTGCATCGGAACAAACGCCTTTGCGCTTGAACCTCAGGCACAACGCAGACGCTGCTGGCGATGTGGGGGGGATGGTGAGGCTTCAGGAAAATTGCGGAAGGTCCGATAGCCATTGCGGGAGCCCGCCTAGACGCGGAGACAGCCCTCGGAGGAGCAAAAGCCGTGACAGTGGAGACTAAAGGTACAACCGACCTCGGGGACCTTCTGCTTTCGCGCGCACTGATTACCCCAGAGCAGCTCGGAGAGGCTCGCGATTCTGCCGGGCGAAGAGGCAGGTCGATGAGCCGCGTGCTGGTCGAGATGGGCCTGGTCACAGAGGCAGCGGCAGTGCTCGTGCTTGCCCAGCAAATGGGGCTCGATTTCATCGATCTGGGCGAGGCGAACCTCGATTCGTCTGCCGTCGCCCTGGTCCCCGAGGCGGTGGCCCGGCGGTATCTGTGCATAGCCGTCTCGGTCGATGACGACGGCAAGCTGGTGGTGGCGATGGCCGACCCCGGCAATGTCGTCGCGGTCGACGACATCCGGGCGATCACCAAGAACGATGTGCGGACGGTCCTCGCGACCAAGGCCGACATTCTGGGAGCCATGAACCGCTTCTATCGGCTCGAAGGGGCGGCCGAGTCGCTCGTCGAGGAAGCGGCTGCAGCAAAGGATTCAGAAGAGAAAGAGCTCGAGGAGGCCGTTTCTGCGGCGGGGGCCCAGGACGCGCCGATCATCAAGCTTGTCAACCTGTTGATTACACAAGCCGTCAACGACAGGGCGTCTGACATCCACATCGAACCCGAGGAGAAATCCTTGCGGGTTCGCTACAGGGTCGACGGCGTCCTGCACGAGGTCATGAACCCGCCGAAGTCCGTGCAGGCGGGCATTGCAAGCCGTCTCAAGATCATGGCCGAGATCAACATCGCAGAACGGCGCATCCCCCAAGATGGGCGCATCGGACTGGTCGTCGGAGGCAAGCAGATAGACCTGCGAGTAGCCACGCTTCCAACCGTCCACGGGGAAAAGATCGTAATGCGCATCCTGGACAAGTCGAGCGTGCTGCTCAAGCTGCAAGACCTGGCTTTCTCGCCGGGAAACTTCAAACGATACGAGGAGTCGTTCACCAAGCCCTACGGCGCAATTCTCGTTACGGGACCCACCGGATCCGGGAAATCGACCACGCTCTACGCGACGTTGAACATCTTGAACCGACCTCAGGTCAACATCATCACCGTCGAGGACCCAGTCGAGTACCGGCTTCAGGGGGTCAACCAGGTGCAGACGAACGTGAAAGCGGGTCTCACATTTGCGTCTGCGCTGCGCTCCATACTGCGAGCCGACCCCGACGTCGTCTTGATCGGGGAGATAAGGGACCGGGAGACGGCGCAGATATCCATTGAGGCCGCGCTCACGGGTCACCTCGTGCTTTCGACCCTGCACACAAACGATGCCCCTTCTGCGCTCACGCGTCTCACCGAGATGGGCATCGAGCCATTCCTGGTCGCCTCCGCCCTCGACTGCGTGGTTGCTCAACGCCTCGCAAGGCGTTTGTGCGACAGATGCAAAACAGCGTATGTGCCCGAGCCCGACGAGGTTGCTTCGATGAAGCTTTCCCCGGCGGCGAGCGAGGAGCGGCCCAAGCTGCACAAGGCGGTCGGATGCGCGTCCTGCGTGGGAACGGGCTACAAGGGCCGCCTTGCCGTGCACGAGGTCATGACCTGCTCCGAAGAGATCGAGCGGCTGGTCGTCGACCATGCTTCGGCCGAAGACATCGGGAGGCTCGCAAGGGACCAGGGAATGCTGACCCTGCGGGAGGACGGCATGGCGAAGGTTGCCGCAGGGCTCACCTCGGTCGAAGAGATCCTCAGGATCATTGTTTGAAAGGGACATGATGGCCACCAACACCACACAGGTCGTAAATGCCCCGGCGTCAAAACCGCCGCCACCCCCCGGGCACGGGCCGCCGCAGTCACCTCCCAATCCCGGCGCGCCGGCTCCAGAGCACGTAGAGGAGGTGGGTAAGGAGCCCAACCTGGCGGCGTTCCTTGACCGGGTGATCAAAAGCGGGGCCTCGGACCTGCACCTAACCTCGGGAGCTCCTCCGGTCATGCGGCTGCATGGGAGCCTCACACCAATCGAGGGTTTCCGGCAGCTCACGCCCAACGACCTCAAGGAGCTGATCTACGCCATCCTCACCCAGAAGCAGCGCGAGCGCTTCGAAGAGAACCTCGAGCTCGACGTCTCCTACCAGCTTCCCGGCAGGGCTCGTTTCCGCGTCAACGTCTACAGGCAACGCGATGCCATGGGCACAGTCATGAGGCTAATACCCTTCGAAATCAAGACGGTCGATGATCTCGGTCTGCCCTCCGCCATCAAGGAGTTCGCCCGGCTGAAGCGCGGCATGGTCCTCGTGACTGGGGTCACGGGCTCGGGCAAGTCGACGACGCTCGCCGCCCTCGTCGATCTCGTCAACACCGAGCGAGCCGACCACATCATGACGGTCGAGGACCCCATCGAGTTCCTCCACCAGCACAAGAAGTCGCTCGTCAACCAACGGGAGGTCGGGTCCGACACGAACGGCTTCGCCTCCGCCCTCAAGCACGCCCTGCGTCAGGATCCCGACGTCATCCTCGTTGGGGAGATGAGAGACCTCGAGACCATCTCCACCGCGCTGACCGCCGCCGAGACCGGCCACCTCGTCTTCGGGACGCTGCACACTCAAGACGCGCCCCAGTCGGTCGACAGGGTTATCGATGTGTTTCCACCGCACCAGCAGTCACAGATCAGGGTTCAGCTCGCCGGCGCGCTTGCAGGGATCGTGTCGCAGCAGCTCATTCCGCTGGCCAGGGGCAAGGGCCGCGCCGTTGCGGCCGAGATCCTCGTCGCCACGCCGGCGGTGCGCAACCTCGTGAGAGAGGGAAAGACCCACCAGATCTACGCGTCCATGCAGGCCGGCGGGAAGTTCGGCATGCAGGTCATGGATCAGCACCTCGCGCAGCTTGTCAAGGACGGCACGGTCAACCACGAAGACGGCCTCGCTAACGCACACCAGCTTGAGGAGTTCAACCGCCTCGCGGGAGAGTCGTAGTGGCGTCCTCCTATACCTATCGCGTGCGCACACCCGAAGGGCGGGTCGTCCAGGGAAAGATGCAGGCCGACGGCGAGGCAAGCGTCGCCGCGCGCCTCGGCGCCCAGGGCCTGGTGCCGATCCAGATCAGCAAGGAGCGCAAGGTCTCGGCCAAGACGGAGCTCCACATCCTTCCCGAGAAGGTCAAGCTCAAGGACCTCGCCATCTTCTCCCGCCAGTTCGCCGTGATGGTGAACTCCGGGCTCTCGCTTCTTCGCACCCTCACCATCCTGTCCGAGCAGACCGAGAACAAGAAGCTCGGGCGCACGATCGTGTTGCTCCGGGACGACGTCGAGCGCGGTTCAAGCCTTTCAAGCGCCATGACCAAGTATCCGGACGTGTTCAACCCCCTTTTCGTCTCCCTTGTGCAGGCCGGTGAGACCGGGGGCCAGCTCGATACCGTGCTTGTGCGGGTGGCGGACAGCTTCGAGGCCGACTACAAGCTGCGCCAGAAGGTCAAGTCGGCCATGACCTACCCCGTCGTCGTTGCCGGGCTGGCCGGCGTGATGGTGGGGATCATGCTCATCTTCGTGGTCCCGACCTTCGCGACGATGTTCGACGGCTTGGGCGGCGAGCTGCCGCTGCCGACCAAGATCCTCGTGATCATGAGCGAGCAGGCAAAGATCCTCGTGCCTCTTGGCATCGCTCTGGCGATTGGCGGGCGGATCCTCTACAAGCGCCTGCGCAAGGCAAACGCGAATGTCCGCCTGGTCACCGACAAGCTCAAGCTGCGGGTCCCCGTATTCGGTGATCTCTTCCAGAAGATCGCAGTGTCTCGCTTCGCCCGCACGCTCGGCCTCCTGTTGCGGGCAGGGGTGCCGATCCTGCAATCGCTCGACATCGTCGCGGACGCCACGGGCAACGATGTGCTGGCGCGGGCGTCACAGGACGTCAAAGGCAGCGTGAGGAGCGGGGAGAGCATGGCGAGGCCGCTCGAGGGGCACAAGGTCTTTCCGCCGATGGTCGTGCAGATGATCTCGGTCGGCGAAGACACTGGGGCGCTCGACAGCATGCTCGACAAGATCTCCGACTTCTACGACCAGGAGGTCGAGGCCACGACCGAGGCGCTTACGTCCCTGCTCGAGCCCCTGATGATCGCCGTCCTCGGCGGGGTGGTCGGCGCCATGGTTGTGGCTCTCTATCTACCGATGTTCGCCATCTTCGATCTCATCAAATAGGTAATTTCTGCTAAAGACACCGCGTCCGACGGCCGAGTACATGGATGAAGACCGATCCACAACGAACGGCAAACCGGATTCATCGGTGTCCCTCGAGAAGGCTGGGGGGCCGGAAGAGGAGGACGGATGTTTCAGCGATTTCATACTCTTAGGGAGAAGCGCGGTCAGGGTGGGTTCACCCTCATCGAGCTCCTGGTGGTCGTTTTGATCATCGCCATACTTGCAGCCATCGCAATCCCGGTGTTCCTAAGGCAGCGCCAGAGGGGCTGGGAAGCCCAAGCTCAGTCCGCGGTAAAGAACGGCGCTACGGCGGCTGAGTCCTACGGAACCACGACCGGCGGCAACTACGTGGGGCTCGACGGCGTGGCAGGTCCCCCACTCCTGGTGACGAACGGCTATAGCGCAACCGCCGGAA
>Ga0136632_10000337_pt1 | contig 13437 bp, 14 predicted proteins | sample AntDrymUQ6112106_2_FD_104670 | JGI IMG/M metagenome (GOLD analysis project Ga0136632, IMG submission 104670) | Polar desert sand microbial communities from Dry Valleys, Antarctica - metaG UQ611 (21.06) | ecosystem: Environmental > Terrestrial > Soil > Desert | place: Antarctica: Dry Valley...
CGAGATCTGTGAGGCGCTGGGCTACGAGGATGTCTGGACGTACGTCAACAGCGGCAACGCCGTGTTCGACGCAGCCGGTTCACGCGCCGCCATCGAAGTCTCGATGGAGGACGCGCTCGAGACGGCGCTGGGCTTCGAGGTCGAGACCTTCGTCCGCACAGCCGCCGAGCTGAACAAGGCGCTGAGCCTTGGCCCGGTAAAGGTCGGCGATGCCGACACGTACTTCATCACGTTCCTGAAGACGCCACCTTCGGCCGCGACAGCCAAAGCTCTTGAGGCAGCATCGAACGACTTTGACACGCTGATCGTGCGTGGTCGCGACGTTCACTGGCGCATGCGGGGCAAGTCGACCGACACGAAGCTCACGCCCAAGACGTGGAATCTTCTCGGTACGCACCGCAGCACGAGCCGCAACGTCAACATGCTGCGCAAGCTCGCTGCCAAGCTGGGCGCTTGACTCGCATCCTCGACGACCAGAGTTGGCCGATGCCGAGGAGGTCGTCGCCCGATCGACATCGTTCCCCTTCTGCTTCGACTGGCTTGCCGACGGGACCATGGTGGTCACGTGCGCGACGGTTAGATCAGTCCTCATCGGTCCTCGCCAAGACGTCTCGGTGCTCCGTGAGGCACGCTGCTCGCAGCCTGCCCGCTGCCTAGCGGGGTTTCTTGCCCGCCTCCAGCATGGAGATCATCTTCTCCACGCGAGCGGCCCGCGCCTTCGGACTCCTCGCCTGCAGGACCGGCAGATAGAGGCGGTACTGATACGTCTTGTCCAGCGAGTCGAAGAAGTCCTTCGCCTGCTTGTTGTCCTCCAGGGCCGCCACCACGTCCGGTGGGACGGTGGCGGTCTTCTGCGATTCGTAGGCCGCATCCCACCTGCCGTCGGCCTGGGCGGCCCGCACCTCGGCCGTCCCGGGCTCGCGCATCCGGCCCGCCGCCAGCAGCATCTCGACCTTGTCGACGTTCACCTTGGACCACAGGCTCCTCGGCCTACGCGGGACGTACTTCTGCAGGTAGTAGCTCTCGTCGAAGGACTTGCGCTGGCCCGACACCCAGCCGTAGCACAGTCCGATGTCAACGACCTCGTCGTCGGTCACCGACGCGATGCCCGAGCTCTTCTTGGCCATCTTCAGCCAGATCCCGGCCTGGAGCTCGTGATTGTCGGCCAGCCAGGACTCCCATGCGGTGGCGTCTTGGAAAGCGATGTTCTCTACTCCGGCGAGCGCTTCCACAAGGGGCCAACGGGAACCATCGTGACGCTGCAGGGACTCATCGCCTGATGATCGAGACACCCTCAATCGACAACTGCGATCGCGTCAACCTCGATCAGGTACCCAGGGTCGGCCAGCGTTTCCACTCCCACCAGGGTGTCGGCGGGCTTGTGGTCACCGAATACCGCCATCCGGGCGTCCGAGATCTCAGGCAGATACTCGGGCCGGTGGTGAACGACGTAGATCGTGATCTTAGTCACCTGCTCCGGTGCGGCTCCGGCGGCGGCGAGGGAGCGGCCGACGTTGGCGAACGCCTGGCGGGCCTGAGCCGCCAGGTCGCCGGGACCGACAAGGTTGCTCTGAGCGTCGTCGGCCACCTGTCCGGCGACGAACACCAGCCGGCTGCCGGTCGCGACGATGACCTGGGTGTAGCTCGCCGGCGTGGGCAGACCCTCGGGATTGATGAGCTCGAGAGTCATCGGAGCGGGCCCTCCGTCGGGGAATGGTTGATCGGGACGCCGACGGGCAGGACAGTGATGCCGGCCTGCGCCCTGAGCACGGCGCCAGCCTGTTCGAGGTTGAGAACGGTGCCGGCCAGGTCCGTCAGAGTAGCGCGGCTCGACTCTGACAGCGCGTCCCCGGTGTCGCATCGACGCCTCTCAGTGATGGCGGGATGCGTACCAGTCGAGCGACTCTGGATCGGCGAGCGCATCCCTGGACGCCACCTCGTCGGGGCGAGCGCCCTGGAGGATGCGCTTGACCGGGACCTCGAGCTTCTTGCCCGACAGGGTGCGGGGCACCGAAGGTGCAGCTTCGATCGAGTCGGGCACATGTCGCGGTGAGAGCTCGCTGCGCAGCGACGAGCGGATGCGTGCTGCCAACCTCTCGTCGAGCGTCGCTCCCGGCGTCAGCGTGACGAACAGCACGAGATGGCCAAGTCCTGCGCTCTCGCCGCTGGACGCGTCGGCGTCGTCGAGGTGCACGACCAGCGAGTCGACGACCTCGTCGAACTGCTCGACGACGGCATAGAAGTCGCTCGTGCCGAGCCGCACTCCAGCCCGATTGAGCGTGGCGTCGGAGCGCCCGGTGATGACACATGCCCCATCCTCGGTGAACGTCACCCAGTCCCCGTGGCGCCACACGCCTTGGAAGTCCTCGAAGTACGCAGCCCGGTAGCGAGAGCCGTCGGCGTCCCCCCAGAAGCCGACGGGCATGGACGGCATCGGCTGGGTCACCACCAGCTCACCCGTCGTGCCGGGAGGGCACTGCCGGCCAGCGGGGTCGAAGGCCTCCACTGCGCAGCCGAGCAGTCGGCACGAGATCTCTCCAGCCCGCACCGGCACCAGCGGTGACGAGCCGACGAACGCCGTGCACACGTCGGTGCCGCCGGCGATCGACGACACCGGCACACCGATCTCGTCGTGCACCCAGCGGAAACCCGCCGGCGGCAACGGTGCGCCGGTCGATCCGACCCACCGCAGTGCGCCGCGACTCGGCGTGATGCCGACCTTGCGGCACGACATGAGGAACGGCGCCGACACCCCGAACACCGTGCACCCGGTCTCCTCGGCGAGGCGCCAGAGCGTGTTGAGGTCGGGCGAACCGGGGTCACCGTCGAACAGGACGAGCGTCGACCCGGTGAGCAATCCTGACACCAGGTAGTTCCACATCATCCAGCCGGTCGTGGTGAACCAGAAGAACCGGTCCTCCTCGGTCAGGTCCTGGTGGAAGGTCAGCACCTTCAGGTGCTCGGCGGTGACACCTCCGTGCCCGTGCACGATGGCCTTCGGCAGTCCAGTCGTGCCCGATGAGAACAGCACGTACAGGGGATGGTCCGCAGGAACGGGCACGATGTCTCTGTCGCCGTTGCCGTTGCCGCCGCCATCCGTAGCCGCCACGACGTCGGCCCAGGCGTACCGCCGGTCGTCGACGGTGAACAGGCGCGCCGCCGTCTGGTCGTCGAGGTACGGGATCACCACGATCCTCTCGAGCGAGGCCAGGCCGGCGATGATCGCCTCCACCTGTTCGGACCGGTCGACCGGCTTGGCGCCGTAGCGGTACCCGTCGACGGCGAACAACACCTTCGGGTTGATCTGAGCGAAGCGATCGATGACCGAGCGCACGCCGAACTCGGGGGCGCAGCTGGACCAGACGGCGCCGATCGAGGCGGCAGCCAGGAACGCCACGATGGTCTCGGGGATGTTCGGCGTGTACCCGGCGACGCGGTCGCCGGGCTCGACACCAGCGCCCCGCAGCCACGCAGCAGCCGAGCGGACCTGCGCCGCCAGCTGTGCCCACGGCAACTCCTCGGCGTCGCGGGTCTGGCTCCTGGCGACGATGGCAACGCGGTCGGCGAAAGTTGGATCATCTGCTCTGGCCAGCGCATGAGCGGCGTAGTTCAGCTCACCACCGATGAACCACCGGGCGCCTGGCATGGCGGCGTCGTCGACGATGACGTCTGGCTCCCGATCCCACCGCAGCCCGCACGTCTCGGTGGCGCGGCGCCAGAATCCCTCCAGGTCCGCGACCGACCAGGCGTGCAGCGAGGCGTAGTCGTGATGCCCGTTGGCCGTGGCGAACCGTCCGATCGCCGTCGACGACCACACGTCGCCAGGCGGCGTCCACAGCACCTCGCCGCGCCCGATGCCCGACTCCGACACAGCTCGACGCTACAACCCCCATTCCCCTCGGGGGGAACCGGGATCGGGGGGGTCAGCGGACGGGGACGCCGAGTTCGCGGGCGATCACGAGGCGTTGCACTTCGCTCGTGCCTTCGCCGATCTCCAGGATCTTCGCGTCCCGGTAGTGGCGCGACACCGGCGTCTCATCGATGAACCCGTACCCACCGAAGATCTGGGTGGCGCTGCGCGTGGCGTCGATGGCTGCCTCTGTGGCGTAGAGCTTGGCGACAGCGGCCTCGCGCTTGTAGGGCTGGCCCTGATCGAGCAGCCATGCGGCGTGGTACACCAGGTGACGGGCTGCGTGCAGTGACACCTCCATGTCGGAGATGCGAAAGGCCACTCCCTGATTTGCACCGATGGGCCGGCCGAACGCAGTGCGCTCGTTGGCATACAGCACGGCATCGTCCACGCAACGCTGGATCACGCCAACGGCAAGGGCGGCGATGGCAACCCGCCCCTCGTCGAGGATCTCGAGGAACTGGGCGAATCCCCTACCGCGTGTACCGAGCAGGTTCTCTGCCGGCACGCGGCAGTCGTTGAACGCCAGTCCGTGCGTATCGGAGGCGTGCCAACCCATCTTCCGGTACGCCGGCTGCACCTCGAAGCCCGGCGTGCCGGCCGGCACGATGATGGCCGAGATCTCCGGCGCCGGTTGGTCGCCGCCGGTGCGCGCCGTGACCGTGACCAGCGACGTGATCGACGTGCCCGAGTTGGTGATGAACGCCTTCTCGCCGTTGATCACCCACTCGTCCCCGTCGAGTCTGGCGGTGGTGCGGGTGCCGCCGGCGTCGCTGCCGGCATCGGGCTCGGTGAGGCCGAAGGCGCCGAGCGCACGCCCGGCGCACAGGTCGGGCAGCCACTGTTGGCGCTGGGCCTCGGAGCCGAACTTGGCGATCGGGTTGGCGCCGAGGCCTACCCCGGCTTCCAGCGTGATGGCCAATGACTGGTCGACGCGGGCGATCTCCTCGATGGCGATGCACACGCTGAGGAAGTCTCCCCCGGCCCCGTACGGCTCGGGAAACGGGATGCCGAACAGACCGAGATCGCCCATCGCCGTCACAACGTCGACGGGGAACGTGTGCTCGGCGTCCCAGCGCTCGGCATGCGGCTCGATCTCCTTCTCGGCGAACTCGCGGACCATCGCCCGCAGCGCACCGTGCTCTGCGGTCAGGTACGGCGAGATCACTGCGATGCCTTCGTCAACGCCGCAGCCATGCGGCTGGGGATGTCGTGCCCGACGAGATCTCGCAGGAAGGAGTCGGACGCCACGAGCGCATCGAGGTCGATGCCCGTGTCGATGCCGGTGTCGTCGAGCAGCGCCACGAGATCCTCGGTGGCGAGGTTGCCGCCCGCCGTAGGAGCGAAGGGTGACCCGCCGAGCCCACCGAGCGCGGTGTCGAAGCGGCGCACCCCATGATCGATGGCCGTCCAGGCGTTGAGCAGCGCCGTGCCTCTCGTGTCGTGGAGATGGAGGCCGACGTCGGTGCCAGCGGCGGCGAGCACGTCGACCACCCGGCGCGGTGTCGCTACGCCCGTTGTGTCTGCCAGCGTCACCCGGTCGACCCCCTCTCCGGTAGCCCGCTCGACGACGGCGGCAACTTCTTCGGGCGTGATGGTCTCGTCGTCGTAGGCCGATCCGAAGGCGAACGAGATGACGACGTCGCACACTGCGTCCGGGGCCGCGCAGCGGATGGCGCCGAGTTGAGCCAGCGCCTCGTCGCCCGACATGTTCGTATTCTTACGGCTGTAGTGCTCGGAGGCTGAGATCGTGATCGTCAGGTGCTCGACGCCGGCTGCTGTCGCCAGTTCGGCACCCTTGACGTTCGGCACGAGTGCCCACAGCCGCACGCCGGACAGCTCATCGGCCACACGCTGCACGACATCGGCGGCACCAGCCATGGCCGGCACGGCTTTGGGAGATACGAACGCCGCCACCTCGATGTCGCTCAACCCGGCGGCGGCCAAGAGATGCACGAGCTTCACCCGCTGCTCAACGTCGACGGGCCGTTCCCCCTGCAGGCCGTCACGGGCAACGACGTCGCGGATCGCGACGTGGCTCGGTGTGTGCGCGCTGCGCTCACTCACACCGGGGGTACTCCGTGGCGACGTGCGCTGAAGCTGCGGTCCTTGTGGCGAGCGTGCTCCAGGCGTCGCACCAGCTCACCGCGAAGCTGGCTCGGCTGGATCACGGCGTCGATCACCAGCTCTGAGGCGAGGCGCAACACATCGACGTCGGTCTCGAAGATCTGCCGCTGCTCGGACACGAAGGCCGCTCGCTCGTCGGCGTCGTCGATCGCCGCGATCTTGTTGGCGAACACGGCATTGACGGCCGCCTCCGGCCCCATCACGGCGATCTTCGCCGTTGGCAACGCGATGGTCGCATCGGTGCCGAACGCGGGACCGGACATGGCGTACAGGCCGGCGCCGTAGGCCTTGCGTACGATCACCGACACCTTCGGCACGGTCGCCTCCGCCACGGCGGTGACCATCTTGGCGCCGTGTCGAATGATGCCGGCGCGCTCCACCACAGTGCCGATCATGAAGCCCGGCACATCGGCCAGGAAGACCAGCGGAATGTTGAAGGCATCGCAGCACCAGATGAAGCGAGAAGCCTTGTCAGCGGAGTCGACGAACAGCACCCCTCCGAGATGCGCCGAGTTGTTGGCGACGATGCCCACCGGCCGGCCCTCCAACCGGGCCAGCCCGACGATCAGCTCGCGTGCGTAGGCCGGTTTGATCTCGAAGAAGCTCTCGACATCGACCAGCCTGTCGATGACGGCGTGCATGTCGAACGGCACGCTCTCGTCGTCGGGAATGGCGTCGTCGGCCAGTTCCTCTGCAGGCGGCTCCGGCTCGTACAGCGGCGGCTCGTGCTCCCACGAACGGGGGAAGTACGACAGGTAGGCGCGTGCTTGGGCGAGCGCATCCTCGTCGTCGGCGGCCAGGTTGTCGGCGCAGCCGGAGATGCTGGTGTGCATCCTGGCGCCGCCCATCTCCTCGAGGGTCGTGATCTCGCCGACCACCATCTCGGCCATCCGCGGCGAACCGAGGTACATCGAGGCGTTGCCGTCGACCATGAACACGACGTCGCAGAACGACGGCACGTAGGCGCCACCCGCCGCTGAGGGACCGAACAAGCAACAGATCTGGGGCACGCGGCCAGAAAGGCGGATCTGGTTGTAGAAGATCCGGCCGGCACCTCGGCGCCCGGGGAACAGCTGCACCTGGTCGGTGATTCGGGCGCCTGCGGAGTCGACCAGCCAGATGATCGGTACGTTCTCGGTGAGCGCCGTCTCGGTGGCACGGATCATCTTCTCCACGGTGCGGGCACCCCACGAGCCGGCCTTGACCATCGGGTCGTTCGCCACCACCACCACCGGCACGGTGTCGACCGAGCCCCGCCCAGTGACCACGCCGTCGGCCGGCAGACGCTCGGCCATGGCGTTCGCCAGGACCGCATCCTCGACGAACGAGCCCTCGTCGAGCAGCATGTCGATCCGCTCGCGGGCGGTCATCTTGTTCTGGCCGCGGAGCTTCGCCAATTGCTGTTCGTCGGGCGTCAGCGCCCGCTCGACCGCTGAGGTGATGTCGTCGGCCATGGCTGTCGCGAGGCTAACCACCCACCCGGCCGAGCAGTGCCCGCCGGGATCAGCCGAGCGCCGCGTCGAGCGCCGACTTTGCGGACGAGGCGCCGCGCTCTGCCCGCTTGTGCGCACGCGTGGCCTGGTCGTGCTGCTTCTTCGCTGCGGCCAGCGCGCTGCGCGCCCCCGCGAGCTGTTGCTCCAGGTCTGTCACGAGCGTCTCGGCCTCCTGGCGCGCCTGCTGTGCCGCCGACACGGCGGCCGTCGCCGACTCCAGCCGCTCTTTCGCTGCTACGGCCGCCTGCTCCGCTGCAGCTCGTCTCGCTGCGTCCTCTCGGTCCTCGCGGTCCTTGGCGGACTCTGTGTGCCCTCTCGCGCGCTTGTCGGTCGACGACGCCTGCTCGGTCGACGACGGCTTCTTCTGGTGTGGCGGCTGCTTCGCGGACGACTTCTGCAGCGGCGTCGCAGTGGCGCCGGAGACGTCCACCTCACCGAGCCCTGCGTACGACAGCGCCCTGGTGAGCTGTCCGCTGGCCACCGCCTCGGCGGCGAGCGGGTCGACGACGGCCGCCCGCAGCGTCTCTTCGAGATCGCGCTCGACGGCACCCGTGACCTTCTGACCCTGTGCTTCACCGAGCTTGCCCGCCTTGCCGCTGAGGTCCTCAACGAGCGTGGTGCGTTCGGCGGAGAGCTGCTTCATCAGCTGGCCGTCAAGCGCCGACTGCGCCTGGCGCAGGTCCTCGCCGAGAGCCAGCAAGCGGTTGATGTCGTCGCCATGCTGACGCACGAGAAGGTTCACCAGCCATGCCGGTGCTGTCGGCCGGCGCAGCCCCTTGACCGTCTTCGCCGTCTCAGCGTCCCCATCGCCCTTTGCCTGCTTCGCAAGAGCGTCCCGTCGAGCGATGAACTCGTCGGGAAGCAGACCGTAGAGCTCCTCGGTCGCAGCCTGTACTCGCCCGGCGCTCATGGCTTGCGCGGTGTGTGGATGGCTCGGTGTTCCACGTGTTGCACGACCGAGCCGTCATCAGCGTCGACCATGGCCACGTCGAGCACGACGAAGCGGTGCCCGCTGCGCTCGTATTCGTCCCGCACGACGGCCCGCACGTCGAGCACGTCTCCGTCGTGGACGGCGCCGCCGAACGTGACGTCTGACGACACGTGGATCCAAGGTCCCAGGCGGACGTTGGCGGCCAGCACGGTGTTGGCAAATCGCAGTAGCCAACCGGGATGCGCCAGCTGCTGCAACTGGTACAGCTCCAGCGGCTCACGGACCGCCGAGAGGTACCCGGGTGCGGCAGCGGCATCGAACGTCGCCGTCACCGATCCCAGCAAGGTTCCCGGCGCCAGCGCCTCGGCGTCGGCGTCAGGCGGAGACTGCGGCCGATCCCGGTGCTCGGGCGTCTCCCGTTCTGACGCCGGCACTTCCGCGACGGCCCTCGCCGCACCGCTGGCGCGCTGGCCGCCGTCAGGCCCGGCGAGTGAGAGTTGCAACAGGCCTGAGGTCGGGTCGTCCGACGACGTGATCGACAGCAGCTCCCCGTCGTACACCGGCCGCTCGAATCGCGCCGACATCGACCCACCGTGCAGCCATTCGACGCCCCACTGCTCCGCCGGGAGGTGAACGAGGTAGGCGTACACGTCGACTCCTGGCACCAACCCGCCGCCGAACCCGTACGCCTTGGCGACCTCGTCGTCGTGGATGCGATTGCTCGACGCGGTCGCCGTGTTCACCGCCTGCACGTCGTACCGGATCATCGCCCCGAGGCTATGGGCTCGGCTCGGTGAAGTGCTCGACCACGGCCTGCGTCGCCGCCCCGAACAGTGTCCACTCACTGCCAACACCCTCGCCGAGATCTGGACGGTTGAAATGTTGGTGCCGGCCGCCGAGGTCCTGGATACCGAACCCCTCGGCGAGTGCTGCCAGCACTGACGCCAAGTGGTGGGTGGTGTAGGGCGGTCGGGGCCGCCGTCCGAACATCGCCATGAGTGCCTCGTACAGCTCGGCGTGTTTCTTCAGCCCTTCTTCGACACGAGCACGGCTGGCCTCGACGAGGTCGCCGCTGGCGTAGACGGCACTCGCCCGCAGCGCCAGGGTGATGAAGAAGTCGGTCTCGCCTGGGAAGCGGTGCACGTTGGCCTCGGCGCCTGTGCGGAGCACCTCGAGCAGCGGGGCACCGCCGTCGACCACCGAGCGGATGGCGGCGATGGTGTCGGCGACCGACGAGCGATCGCGCCAGTGCAGGGCGGCGATCGCCAGCTCGCGGTGAAAATCCTCCTGCGCCGGCCAGAAGCGATAGGCGGCGCCGGTGGTGTACCCGGCGCGCTTGGCAACCCTGGCCAGCTTGATGTGCGTAACGCCGGTGACGACGCCTCTTTCGTGCAGCAGGGCGATGCCTGCCTCCAACATTTCGCGTCGGGCCGAGGTGGTCACGGCGGCAAGACCATAACGATCGGGCGACGATCCGTCAAGGTCGAATAAGAACTATTCCGCTTCGGTGTTCGCTCTTGTGGCCATCGGCCCATCGGCGCATGCTGCCGGCAGTTCTGCAGAACGAAGCCACCACAAACGAAACGAGGAAGGGTCCGAAATGAAGAGATTCGTCGCATCTGCGGCATCACTGCTCACGGTTGCCGGAGCATTGCTCCCAGCCGCGATATCGGAAACGCCGGTCGCCGCCGCCGGGGCGCCGGTCGCTGCCGCGGAGACACCGGTCGCTGCCGCCGGGGCGCTGGCCTCTGCCGCCGGGCCTGTGGCCCGCCCGGACCCGGGGGGAAGCTGCGGCAGGAAGTGCCAGCTGCGAAGCGCCGCGCGAGTCGTCACGATGGAACGCGTCTACGGTTCGTACTACCGCATCTACAAGGCGCGCTACCCCCAGGCTCTCGACTGGAACAACAACGGTTGCAGCGTGCCGTTCTCCGTCCCGATCATCGACCACTACAAGAACCTCTTCCAGAAGTCGTGCGATCGGCACGACTTCGGCTACCGCAACCACGGCAGGTCCGGCTACAGCCGGTTGTCCGTCGACAACCGTTTCCACAGCAACATGAATTACCAGTGCCTCGTCGTCTACGACGACTGGTATGACGTGCCCGCCCGCGGCCTGTGCTACTCAGCGGCCGACAAGTTCTACGGCGCCATCCGCCTCTTCGGCGGCGGCTTTTGGTGAGCCCGCTCTAGCTCGCTGGCGCTGTCGGCTGGGGTCCCCGGAACGGGTCGGCCCCAGCCGACAGCCGCGCAACTACATCGGCTCGGTGAAATGCTCGATCACGGCCTGCGTCGCCGTGCCGAACAGCGTCCAGCCACTGCCGACGCCCTCGCCGAGATCGGGACGGTCGAGGTGCTGATGCTCGCCGCCGACGTCCTGGATGGCGAACCCCTCGGCGAGCGCTGCCAGCACAGATGCCAGGTGGTGGGTGGTGTACGGCGGCCGCGGGCGTCGTCCGAACATCGACATCAGGGCGTCGTACAGCTCGACGTGACTCTTCAACCCTTCCTCGACGCGGGCACGGCTCGCCACGACGAGGTCGCCGCTGGCGTGGACGGCGCTGGCCCGCAGCGCCAGGGTGATGAAGAAATCGGTCTCGCCTGGGAAGCAGTGCACGTTGGCCTGGGCGCCCGTGCGGATCACCTCGAGCAGCGGAGCACCGCCGTCGACCACCGAGCGGTTGCGGCGATGGTGTCGGCGATGGACGAGCGATCGCGCTATTCCAACGCGGCAATCGCCAGATCGCGGTGGAAATCCTCCTGCGCCGGCCAGAAGCGATATGCGGCTCCCGTTGTGTACCCGGCGCGTTTGGCCACCCTGGCCAGCTTGATGTGCGTCACGCCGGTGATGACGCCACTCTCGTGCAGGATGGCAACGCCCGCCTCCAACATCCGCTTCCGGGCCGAGCCTGCCACGGCAGCGGAACGCTAACGATCGGGCGGCAATCCGTCAAGGCTAGATAAGGACACTTCGGGTTCGGCGTTGCGTCTTGCCGTCACGAGCGGCGGCCCTCGGCGATCATCGTTTGCACCGACGGCTGACGGAGGTCGACGGTGACCTTGACGTCGTCGGGGCGCCGTTCGAGACCGTCGATCCACGAGTGCAGGGGAACGCGACGGGTGAGGATGCCGGCCAGCCAGCGGGCGTCTGCGGCGGCGAGCGCCTCGGCGGCCGCTTCGTAGTGCGAGCGGTTGGCGTTCACGGAGCCGAAGATCACGTCGTTCTCGAGTACGAGTTCGCGGTTGGCAGCTCCGACGTCTACCGAGACCGTCCGCCCGCCGCTCGACACGCCCGTCAGGCACACCACCCCGGCCGGCGTCGTGTGCCCGACGACATCGAGCACGACCGACGGGGCGCCGGTGCACTCGATCACCACGTCCGGTTCCGGCACATCGGTGACGTCTCCCGTGTGATACCTGGCGCCGAGATCCGCTACCAAGTCGGGCTTGGGGCCGTCGACGACGCGGTCCAGCACGTGCACCTCGAGCTCTCGCTGCACGGCGAGCAGCGCCGCCAGCAGCCCGACGGGGCCGGCACCGGTGACGAGCGCCCTTCGCGGCGCCAGCGGCGCCCTGGCGATGATCCGTTCCACGTGATCCCACGCCTTCGCGACGACACTCGTCGGTTCGACCAGCACGGCAGCATCACCGAGGGCCGCTGAGACCTTCACCGCGAACTCGGGCTCCACCTGCCATTGCTCTGCGCCGTAGCCGTCGAGCTGCTTGATGCCACGCTCTGTGTACTTGCCGTTCAGGCACATGTCCCAAGCGCCAGCGGCACACGGTCCGCAAGGTACAGGGTCTGGGCGCCGCACGATCCCGACCACGAGATCGCCGGCGGCCAGTCCGCTGCTCGGCGGCGCGGAGGCGACACGGCCGAGGGACTCATGACCGAGCACCAACCTTGTGGCGCCAGGAGGCGCCGTGCCGTAGCGGCCGGCGGCGATCTCGATGTCGGTGCCGCAGATGCCGACTGAGATGCCGTCGACGACGACGTCACCCTCGCCGGCAGGCGCCCCGAGGTCGGTGACCGCTGCGCTCCCCTCCTTCCCCGGCTTCACGGTCATCGCTCGCATCAAACGTCCTCTCGTCGGCGACCAGCCGGGCCGACGGCCTCCGTCAGGTTCAACGCTGTGTTGACGAGGCCGATGTGGGAGAACGCCTGGGGGAAGTTGCCCAACATGCGCCCTTGCACGGGGTCGTACTCCTCGGCGAGCAGCCCGACATCGTTGGTGAGCGCGACCAGTCGCTCGAAAAGCTCCGACGCCTCGTCGACCCGGCCTGTCAGGGCCAGGGCGTCGGCCAACCAGAACGTGCACAGCAAGAAGGCGCCCTCCCGGCCGGGCAAACCATCGACGGACACGCCGTGCTCGGTCGGGTACCGCTCCACGAAACCGTCATGGGTCAGCTCGCGGCGCACGGCGTCGATCGTCCCCGCCACTCGTTCGTCGTATGGGTGCAGGAAGCCGACCATCGGGATCATCAGCAGGCTGGCGTCGAGCTCGGTCGAGCCGTAGGACTGCGTGAACGTGCGGCGCTCGCCGTCCCAGCCCCGCTCGCACACCTCACGGTGGATGTCATGGCGCGCCGCTCGCCAGCGGTCAACCGGCCCTTCCAACCCGAAGCCCTCCACCGCCCGCACCGCCCGGTCGAACGCCACCCAGCACATCACCTTCGAGTGCACGAAGTGCCTGGGCGCTCCACGCACCTCCCACAACCCGCAGTCCGGCTGTCGCCATCCCGACTCCAGCCAGTCGACGAGCGCCAGCTGCACCTCCCACGACTCGGCGTCGGGGGCGATCCCGGCCGTGCGCGCTTGGTGGAGCGCGTCCATCACCTCGCCGTAGACGTCGAGCTGGCGCTGGGTGGCCGCGGCGTTGCCGATCCGCACCGGGACGCTGCCCTCGTAGCCCGGCAGCCAGTCGAGCTCCAGCTCGGGCAGGCGCCGCTCCCCTGCGACGCCGTACATGATCTGGATC
>Ga0136632_10000340_pt1 | contig 13413 bp, 12 predicted proteins | sample AntDrymUQ6112106_2_FD_104670 | JGI IMG/M metagenome (GOLD analysis project Ga0136632, IMG submission 104670) | Polar desert sand microbial communities from Dry Valleys, Antarctica - metaG UQ611 (21.06) | ecosystem: Environmental > Terrestrial > Soil > Desert | place: Antarctica: Dry Valley...
CCCGCAACCGAGGCCGTGCACACTTCGTGCGCGTGACACATCCGGACTGACGAGCGCTCCCGTTCGTCGGAACTTCCGCCGCTAACACGGAAGAGGCGTTCGCCCCACCTCAGCCCTCGTCGCTGACAACCAGCCGGGTGACCTCGAGGCCCGGAAAGCGCTGCGCGATATCAGCGGCGCGGCCTTCCTCGAGCCACGTCGCCTCCTCGTCGGGACGCGTGACGACCACGAGCTCGTCTGCGTCGAACTCGGCCAACGCGTCCTCCGCGGCCTGCAACGGATCCGAGTCGCCTGCCTCCGCCTCGACTTTGTCCGAGGTCGCGTCGTCGATTGAGGCTGCGGCATCCTCGGCGTCCTCGCGCGCATCGTCGTCCGCGTTGGTCAGCCACTGGAGCCGCGACTGCTTCACGGCCGGGACGACGACCTTCAGCTCGTCGACGCCGTCACCCAGCGCCTTCCGAAGGACCGCGACCGGCCGTTCGACCGAGCTGATCACGAGCACGTTGCGACGGTTGCCTTCTGACATTCTCCGTGCCTCCTTTGGCTTTACTAGTCGTCACGTCTGTACCCCGTCCTGTCGCCAATGACGCATCGGAGGAAGCTCGATGAAGATCCGCGCCGCCGTGCTCGAGGAGTTCGGACAGCCGCTCTCGGTACAGGAGCTCGAGCTGGCGGGGCCTAGGGCGAGCGAGGTGCTCGTGCGGCTCGCGGCCTGCGGCGTCTGTCACACCGATCTGTACACCGCTTCCGGGGCTGACCCGAGCGGCTACGCGCCATGCGTGCTCGGCCACGAGGGCGCCGGCGTCATCGAGGCCGTGGGAAGCGATGTCAGCTCACTCGTCCCTGGCGATCAGGTCGTCACCCTGTTCGCCCCCGAGTGCGGGCAGTGCATCCACTGCCGGAGTGGGCGGACGAATCGCTGCGTCGCGATCCGCGACCAGCAGGGACTCGGATATCTCCCGGACGGCACGACCCGCCTCTCCCGCGGAGGCGAGCCGATGCGCCACTTCATGGGCACGTCGACCTTCGCGGAGTACACGGTGATGCCGGAGATCGCGCTCGCGAAGGTGTCGCCCGAGGCGCCGCTCGAGGGCTGCGCGCCGTTCGCATGCGGGCTCTCGACCGGAATCGGCGCGGCGCTCTACACCCGCCCAGGTCGAGCCGGGCTCGACGTGTGTCGTCTTCGGCTGCGGCCTCGTCGGTCTCGGCGCGGTGATCGGGGCGAGGCTCGCAGGCGCGGACCGGATCATCGCGATCGATCTCTCGGAGGAGCGTCTGGCCGAGGCGCGTCACCACGGCGCTACGGACACGCGCGTCGCAGGCGAAGACGCGGTCGACTGGATCCGCTCGGAGACCGGCGGATTCGGAGCCGACTACACCTTCGAGGCGACGGGAAATGTGCAGGTGATGCGTCAGGCTGTCGAGTCAGCCCGCGAGGCGTGGGGGCTGGCGACGATGATCGGGGTCGCCGGCAAGGGTGAGACGCTCGAGATCGTGCCTCGCTTCCTGATCACCGGGCGCCGCGTCACCGGCTCCTCGTTCGGTGGTGTCAAGGGCAGGAAGCAAGTGCCGGAGCTGGTCGACCGCTGGCTCGGCGGGGAGATCGACGTCGACTCGCTCCTGAGCCACCGGCTCACGCTCGAAGAGGTCAACCGCGGCTTCGAGCTGATGGAGGCGCAGGACGGCATCCGTAGTGTCATCGTGTTCGACTGAGACGCCGCGCGTTAACAATGTTGACGTCGAGCGGTGGCGACACGTAGCCTGGCGGCCAGTCGCGTGCGCCTTCCCACCCGCACAGGTCTCGTTCTCGCCGTCGCCACGTTCGTCGTGGCTCTTCCGACTGCGGCCGGAGCGCTCCCTGGAGGAACATCCGGCCCGGCATACGTGGCGGCGAACAGCCAGAGCTACCAGGACTCGACGGGCGAGGATGCGCTCGCCCCGGACATCACGACGCTCGTCGTCTCGAACGACGACGCCGGGATCGTCTCGTTCCGGGTCAACGTCCCCAATCGGCCGACGCTCGGGCAGGACATGCTCTTCGAGCTCTGGGTCGACTCGGACAACAATGCCGCGACAGGCTCGCCCGAGGTCGGCGGCGCCGACTACGTCATGCAGCTCGTTCGCGGGGAGGTCAGCCTCTACAAGTGGGACGGAACGGACTACACGCGCCGATTCGGCGATCCCTCCGCGGTCACCCTGAACTTCTCGTACCAGGCCGGCCTCACCGTACGCATCGCGGCATCCGAGCTCGGCAACACGAAGGCGTTCAAGTTCTTCGCCGTCGCGATCTCCGGGCTCGTGGTCGATCCAGTCACGGGAGACCTGGACGGGACGAATTCCAAGGCGGACGTTGCTCCCGGTGGCGGTGTGGGGCTCTTCCCGTACACCGTCAACATCGCCAAGCCGACGCTGGTGGTGCGCGGGCTTGCAACCACACCCGCGGCGCCGAAGGGCGGCAAGACGTTCACGATGCGCATGACTGCGGCCAGGTCGGACACCGGCGCCGTCCTCCAGAACGGGCGAGTCACCTGTGTCGGCCGCGCTGGGACGGCCCGGCTTCGAGCGCAGCTGGCGCGTGTCCAGGGAGGCGCAGTCGTCTGCACCTGGCTGATCCCCGCGAATGCGAAAGGGAAGACCTTCAGGGGATCGGTGACCGTCGTATTCGAAGGTCTCAGCGCGTCGCGGAGCATCTCACGGAGGATCTCCTAGCTTCCTCCTCGTGCGTCGCCTTGCGCCTCTTGCCTGTCTAGCCTTCCTCCTCGCCTCCGCCGGAACGGCGTCCAGCGCGCTCGATCCCGATCCTCGCAGCGTCATCGAACGCGCGCAGTCCCGTCTGCACCGAGCTCAACCTGTCGTTCCGGCGGTTACAAGCGGGGACACCGGATCGCGGGCTCGAGTCATCGTCACGCTCGACGACCCACCGCTCGCCGCTGCGGCGCCGAGGAACGCGTTCGCGACCGTCGGCTCGCGCCGGAAGCTGAACCTGGCGAGCTCCTTCTCCCGCTCCTACCTCGCCCGCATGGACGTCGCTCAGGATCGTGCGATCACGAGCCTCCGCGCTGCGCTGCCCGAGGCCAGGATCTCGCGTCGGTATCGCGTGCTTCTGAATGGATTCGTGGTCAGCGTCCCCTACGCCAAGCTGCCGGAGCTCTTGAACCTGGGCCTCGCGGACACCGTGTATCCGAGCTACACCTACACCTCGCTCTTGAACAGAGGCCCCGCCGTCCTCGGCGCGCCGCAGTTCTCCGGGCTAACCGGCGCAAAGGGTGATGGCGTCAAGGTCGCCGTCGTCGACGACGGGGTCGACAACGAGCATCCGTTCCTCTCACCGGCCGGGCTTTCGTTTCCACCCGGCTTTCCGAAGGGGCCCGGCGGAGGAACGACGCCGAAGGTGATCGTCGCGAAGGGGTTTGCCGGCCCTGGGGTGGGCGGCGGGTCGATCGACCGCGAGCAGTCGTTCCACGGGACCTTCGTAGCCGGCGTCATCGCGGGCGTGGAGGGCACGGACGTCGAGGCGAGCCGACCGGGGTTCTGCAACGAAGACGTCGGCGCATGCCATCCGGCGGTCGCCAACGTGAGCGGCGTCGCTCCGCGCGCACATATCGGGAACTACCGGGTCTTCAACGTGCCCCTGCCGCTCGGCGGCTGCTGCTCGGGATCGACGCCCGAGATCGTGGCGGCGTTCGAGGCAGCGGTCCGGGACGGAATGGACGTCATCAACTTCTCGGGCGGCGGACCTCAGGCCGACCCGAGAACAGATGCGCTGATCGAGACCGTCGCCAACGTCGTTCGCGCAGGCGTCGTCCCGATCGTCTCGGCCGGGAACGACCGCGACTTCTTCGGCCTCGGCACCGCCGGCTCACCCGCGACCGCCCCCGACGCGATTGCCGTCGGAGCGACCACGAACTCGCACGTATTCGACGCGTCGTTCGCGGTCGTCTCCCCCAGCGTCTCCTTCGGGAGGATCCCGTTCGTCCCCACGGACGACATCCCGCAGACCTGGATCCAGACGAACCAACGCCTGGTCGACGTGGGGTCGATCGCGGGAGCAAGCAGGTTGCTCTGCGAAGGCGCGCTTCCCGCGGGCTCGCTCCGGGGAGCGATCGCGCTGGTCGCCCGCGGCGGCTGCCAGTACCAAGCGAAGATCAATCGCGCTCGCGACGCGGGCGCGATCGGAATGGTCGTCTCCGAGAGCGCGCCCGGCGATCCCGGGTTCGCGATCTTCCAGGGGGCGGGTGGGACGATCTCCGACCTCGACGGCGCCAGACTCCGCGCCGCGGCAGCCGGGGCGGGCGGCGCCGTGACCATCCGGTTCACGAAGGACCGGCTCGAGGTGCCGACGACGTGGCCAGGGGTTCCCACGAGCTTCACCGCCGGCGGCCTCACGCCGTTCGGCCATGCGCTCAAGCCCGATGTCACGGCCCCCGGAGCGAACATCCTCTCCTCGACGCTGCCCGAGTTCGGGGGGGATCCCTTCATCATCTCCGCGGGCACGAGCTTTTCCGCCCCGCACGTCTCCGGCGTCGCGGCCCTGCTCCTCCAGCGGCATCCGACGTGGACGCCGAAGCAGGTGAAGTCGGCGATGATGTCCACCGCCGGGCGGGCGTTCGCCGACACCGCGCTGACGCAGGAGGCGTCGGTGCTGCTCCAGGGCGCCGGACTCGTCAACGTAGGCGCCGCCGACCGCCCGATCCTCTTCACCGACCCGCAGTCCCTCTCTTTCGGCTACCTGGACGTCAACGCGGGCGCGGCGAGCCGCGCGATCCCGGTGCTGGTCTCGGATGCCGGGGATGGAGCAGGCGCCTGGAGCGTGGAGATCCAGTCGCAGGTGAGCTCGAGTGGCGCGAGCGTGAGCGCCGCGCCGTTCGCTCTCTCGAGCGGAGGGACGGCTTTCGTGCAGATAGTCGCGAGCGCAGCCGCGGGCGCCCCTCAGGGCGACAATTTCGGCTTCGTCCTGCTTCGTCGCGGAGACGTCGTGAGACGTATTCCGTACGCGTTCTCGGTCACGCGGCCGCAGCTGACTGGGAGCCGCACGATCCCACTGAAGGTAAGCCAGACCGGCAACACCGCCACCGGCGGGGAGGACCGGGCCCGCGTCTATCGCTGGCCGACCCTGCCGTTCGGCATCCTTGCGATCTTTGGCGTCGATCCCTCGGTGAACGACGACGGCAAGGAGACGGTTTACACCCTCGACATCGCGAAGCAAGCGGTCAATGCCGGCGTCGTTGTCGAGCGCCCCGCGCTCAGATTGGACGCGTCGATCACAGCGCTCCTCAGCTCGAACGCGCCGATTCATCCCTGGTTCCTGAGCTCGCTCGACGAGAACGACGTGCAGGGCTACTCGGGGATTCCGGTCAACTCGAACGGCCTGATGCCGGACTTTCTCCGCAACGTCGGAGCCGCAGGTGGTGTCTTCCTGCCGCCTGGGCGGTACTACGTCTCGGTGGACTCCGGACGCGATTTCTTCACAGGCCGCTCGCTCGCGGGCCCGTACCGGTTGCGCTCCTGGATCAACGACGTCAAGCCGCCGAATATCGAGCTGATCACGAGACGGATCTCGGCGGGTCGTCCGACGATCGTCGCCCGTGTGCGCGATGCTGGATCGGGAGTCGATCCGCTATCGATGCTGCTCCTCTTCGGCCAGGATTTCCAGCTGAGCGCCACCGCCTACGACGCCGACACCGGCACCGCCATCTTCCCGATCCCTCGCGAGGCGAACCCGCTCGGCGCAGGGCCGGAGTTCATGCGCATCTTCGCCTCCGACTTCCAGGAGACGAAGAACATCTCGACGGAAGGCGTCAACCCGATGCCGAACTCCCGATTCCGGGGAGTCCGCATGGAGGTCGTCACGCGCCCGACGGTGACCTGGATCCTCCCGAGCAAGGGTGTCTGTCTTCCCACGCGAGCCCGCCTGCAGGTCGCCGCCGGCTCGAACGCCATCATCTCCTCGGTCGGGTTCTTCGACGGACGGCGTCAGATCGGGCGCACGCGCCGCAACGTCGCGGGCATCTACGAGATCGGCTGGCGGACGAGCGGGAAGAAGCGCGGGACGCACAAGCTGACGGCCGTCGTCTCGGACACGCGCGGGCGCGAGGCCGAGGCCGTGCAGACCGTCCGCGTCTGCCGCTGAGCGCTTTCGAGCTCAGCGCCGCCGTAGCGGGTCGTCGTCGAGTTCGTCGTTGTTCTCGGGCTCCTCATAGATCACCAGCCCGCGCAGGAAGCCCTTGAAGCGAGCGCCGATCGGCGGCCCGGGCGGCCCGGGCGGTTGCGACCACTCGTACGCGAACTCGGCGCCGAGGAGCAGGATCAGCGCGACGACGTACACGAAGATCAGAAAGGTCATCACTCCTGTGATCGACCCGTAGATCACGTTGTATCTCGAGACGTCGACCAGGATCGCCAGAAGCTTGGCCGCGCCCCAGATGCCGACCGCCGTGAGGATCGCCCCGGCGAGCGCTCCGCTCCGGCGCAACTTTCTGCCCGGCGCGACGCGATACAGCATCAGCGTCATCACCGCGATGAGGACGAGCTGCACGAGGTCGCGGATCAGTGCCCCGGTCGGGCTCGTGATGACGTCGACGCCGAGCCGTTCCGAGATGGAGTCGGCGGCCCGGCTGAACAGCGTCGCGAACGCCGAGAGGCCGATCACTGCGAGAACGAGCACCCCGGTGACGCCGACGAGCACGAAGTCGACGAGCTTCGCATGCGCCGCTGGCCGGCGGCGGTCGGCCTTGAGCGCGGACTCGAGACCCACCCGGATCGCCGCCATCATCCCGGAGGCGCCCCAGAGGAGCGCGATCAGGAACAGGAGCCCGAACGCGGACAACGGCGAGGCAATCTGCTCGATCGAGCTTCGCACGTCCTCCTCGCCCGAGGGGGACACCGGGAGGACGGCGAGCAGCTCGTCGATCACGCTCGCGCGGAGTTCATCGTCCTGGAGCACGAGCCCGAAGATGGAGACGAGCAGGATCGTCAGGGGAAAGAGCGAGAAGAGCACGTGGAAGGCGATCGCGGCCGCGTACTGCGGCGCGCGGTCGCGAAAGAGACCCTCGACCGCGAGCGCCAGCGCCAGAAGGACTCCTACCGCGGCGTCCACCGGCCCGCGTACGAGGCGTGCGATCCGCCCGCTCGGCTCCACGGCTGGGGTTCCGCTCATCGTCTGAGTCTACGGCCGCCGACGGGCTCGCCAAACTAGCGGCCGTGCCGTCGAGAAACGCTCTCTCCCGATTCGTAGACTCCGCTCCGTTCACCGTGGTCGTTGTCGCCACGATCGCGGTCAACGCCGTCGTTCTCGGGCTGCAGACGTATGAAGGGCTCGAGTCGCGTTGGGGCTCATTGCTCAATGCCGTGAACGGCGCGTGTGTCGCGGTCTTCATCGTCGAGCTCGGCCTGCGAGTCGCCTCGTACTGGCCGCGGCCCTGGGAGTTCTTCCGGAACGGCTGGAATGTCTTCGACTTCGTCGTCGTCGGGGCGACGTTCGTTCCCGGTGTCTCTGGAAACTCGACGCTGCTCCGCCTCGTGCGCCTGCTCAGGGTCGTCCGCCTCGTGCGGGTGCTGCCAGACCTGCGCGTGCTCCTGCTCGGCGTCTGGCGCAGCGTTCCTCCGCTCGCCTCGATCGCCGCAGTGACGGCGATGATCCTCTTCGTCTACGGGATGGTCGGCTGGGTCCTCTTCGCCGACGACCTCCCGGAACGGTGGGGAAACATCGGCGCCGCGATGCTCACGCTCTTCGTGATGTTGACGCTCGAGGACTTTCCCGTGTACATGGCCGAGGCGATGGAGATCCACTCGTGGGCGTGGATCTACTTCGTGAGCTTCATCCTGGTCGCTGCGTTCATCGTGCTGAACGTCTTGATCGGCATCGTCCTGAATTCGATGGAAGAGGCGAGAGAGCTGGAGCGGCGGCAGGCGATCCGTGCGCGCCACCCTGGACGCAAAGGTTCCGCGTCGCCGCTCGACCCGGAGGCGCATGCTCATGTGAGCGAGCGAATCGTGATCTTGCGGAGAGCGCTCGACGATCTGGAGCTCGAGCTCGCTCTGGAGAGTGATCCGCGGGAGTCCTAGGACTCCCGTTGCTGGCTCTTCACGTCGTGAAGGAGAAATGCGCTGACCGGCTCCGCCTTGCCCTTCACGAGGCGAGGCGGTAGCGCCTCGACAACTGCGCACTCTCCGAGCAGTCGATACGTCTCGGCGCCGATGAGCACGCCGTTGACGGGCGCCTCGGCTTGGAGCCGCGCCGCCAGGTTGACGACGTCGCCTACGAGGCCATGCTTGCGATGGCCGCGGGTGGCGCCGACGACCCCCGCATGCACCTCGCCACTGTTGACTCCGACGCGAAAGCGCGGCCAGTCATCGTGCCCATCCGCTGTTCGGGCGGCCGCTCGCTGCAGGAGCAGGCTTGCGCGCGCCGCGCGAACGGCGTGATCGGACTCGTCGCGCTTCCCGAACACGACCATGAGCTCGTCCCCGACGATCTGGTGCACTTCGCCGCCGGCACCTTCCATCAGCGGGATGATGTGCTCGAAGTAGACGTTCAACATCGCAGCCACTTGTGCCGGGTCGTGCTGCTCGGAATACCGCGTGAAGCCCTGGAGATCCGCGAGGATCACGCTCACGTTCTTCGCGCCGGCCAGGGTCTCGTCCAGGTAAAGGGCGCTGAACCGCTCCTCGTGCCACTCGGATCGCGCAGCCTGCCCGATCACGAGGAACGCGCCGAGCATGAGCACGTGCCACTCCCACCACGAGAGTCGCCAGTTGCTCGCCCACGCGATGACCACCATCGCCTCAGCCAGAAACGCGAAGGCGAGGGTAAACGCGAACACGAAGCGTGCGGGGCGTCGCCGATAGAGACGCACGAAGCCCAGCGCCGCGAGGCCGTACAACCCGAGGCCGACCGCCGCGAGCGCGAGCTGCCAACCGTCGAGCTCCTCGGCTTCCAGCGGACCGTCGAGCGGCGGGAGCTCGGCGAGTGAGACCACAGCCCAGGCCGCCATCAGCACGAAGAGACCTGCCAGCAAGAGCGGAGCGTGCCGGACGACGTTGCGCGCCTGCTCGGGCCGAAGCTCGATCGCGGACGCCGCTGCGAACAGGCCTGCCACGACGAGCCCGAACGGCGTCGCGAGCTCGAAGCCGGCGTTGGGGCCGAGCAGGACCGAGGGGGTTGCCAGCGCATGCAGGCCGAGGAAGCCCGAGCTGGCGATGAACGCGAGGGAGATAAGGAAGAGCCGCGCATCGCGGCGCCTGCGTGCAGCAGCGCTGATCACCCAGCCGAGCGCCGTCGCCACCACGGCGGCTCCCAGCACGAGCCAGAAGTGCGCCTGCTGGTTCTCCCAGCTGACGTCGACCCGCGGCCGCGCGAGGAGGACGCCCAGCAACACGAGCGGCGCCACGACGACCACGAGCCAGGACTCGATGCGCATGCGTCTATTGTGCGCCGCGATGAAGGTCGTCCTCCCCGATACCTCCGAGCTCGAGCTGCCAGAGGGCGCATCCGGCCTCGACGCTGCCCGCGCGATCGGCCCGAAGCTCGCGGAGCAGGCGGTGCTCGCCCGCGTCGACGGAGCCACGCGCGACATCCGCCTCCCGCTGGAGGACGGCGAGCGGATCCAGCTCCTGACGACGCGCGACACGCAGGACGACGATGCGCTCTGGGTGCTTCGCCACTCGACCGCGCACCTGCTGGCGGAAGCCGTTCTGCGGCTGTACCGCGGAGTCAAGATCGCGATCGGCCCCCCGATTGCAGACGGCTTCTACTACGACTTCGAGTTTCCGGAGCCGATCTCGGAAGCCGACCTCGAGTTGATCGAGGAGGAGATGCGGCGCGAGATCGACGAGGGCCGCAGCTGGACGCGGGAGGAGACTTCGCTCGAGGACGCGCTCGCACGCTTTGCGGCTGAAGAGCAGCCCTACAAGGTGGAGCTGGCGCGGGACGCAGACGGGCCGATCTCCCTCTACACCCAGGCCGACTTCACCGATCTCTGCCGCGGGCCGCATCTGCAAGACGCCTCGCCGATCAAGGCGCTCAAGCTGACGAGCCTCGCCGGCGCCTACTGGCGCGGCGACGAGAAGAACACGCAGCTGACGCGGATCTACGGCACGGCCTTCTACTCCCAGGCGGATCTCGACGCGCACCTCGAGCGACTAGAGCAGGCGCGCGCTCGAGACCACCGCCGTCTCGGCCGCGACCTCGACCTCTTCCACCTGTCCGAGCACTCGCCCGGGTCTCCGTTCTGGCACCCGAAGGGCATGGTGATCTGGAACTCGCTCGAGGACCTCCGCCGGGAGGAGAACCAGAAGCGTGGCTACCTCGAGGTGAAGACGCCGCTTCTCTACGACCTCGAGACTTACAAGACCTCGGGGCACTACGAGAACTACGAGGAGAACATGTTCTTCGTGCAGCCGCACGAAGGCGAGGAGCCGATGGCACTCAAGCCGATGAACTGCCCCGGCCACATGCTGCTCTTCGGTTCGCAGCTTCGCTCCTACCGCGACCTCCCGATCCGCTACGCCGAGTCCTCGACGCTGCATCGCGACGAGCGCGGCGGAACGCTCCATGGTCTTCTGCGCGTCAAGCACATCACGCAGGACGACGCGCACGTCTTCGTCACCGAAGACCAGATCCAGGACGAGATCGACGCGATGATCGACTTCGTCCGCTACCTCTATGACCGTTTCGGCGTGGTCGCGCGTGGAGAGCTCTCGACGCGTCCGGAGAAGCGGCTCGGCAGCGACGAGCAGTGGGATCGCGCCGAGGGAGCTCTCGAGTCGGCTCTTCGGCGCCACGACATGGAGTACGCGATCTCGCCGGGGGAGGGAACGTTCTACGGCCCGAAGATCGACCTGCACATGACCGACGTCCTCGGACGAAGCTGGCAGATGGGCACCATCCAGCTCGACTACCAGATGCCCGTGCGCTTCGGGCTCACGTACATGGGGCCGGACAACCGCGAGCACAGCCCGGTTGTCATTCATCGGGCGCTTCTGGGCTCGCTCGAGCGCTTCATCGGGATCCTCGTCGAGCACTACGGCGGCGACTTTCCGTTCTGGCTCGCGCCCGTGCAGGCGCGCGTCGTGCCGGTCGGCGAGACTCATCGCGCGCAAGCGAGTGCCCTGCGAGAGCGGCTCACGGCAGAGGGCTACCGTGCGGAGGTCGACGAGCGGGACGAGACGCTTGGCAAACGGATCCGGGACGCCGAGCTCGAGAAGGTCCCCTTCGTGGTCGTCTACGGCGACCGCGAGTCCGACGAATTGCTGGCCGTACGGGAGCGTGGGAGCGGGCAGTCCACGCTGTCCCTGGAAGAGCTCCTCGGCACGTTCAGCGGGCTCGTCGCGGAGCCAGGCGCTTCGTAGGTGCTAGGATCCTCCCTCTGCAAGCAGGAGCGGAACAGCTTCCTCACCTCCCGGGCGCTGCTCGCGGGGGTTCCCGAGACGATCGGTGGACGAGGATACTGCCGCTGCTTGCAGCGGTTTTGTCGTATACGAGGAGGGAATCGAGAGTCTGGTGATTAGCCTTTGAGACCGCGCCGCCGCCGGCCCAGCCTGGACCGGGTCGTTCCGCGCAAGCGGGACGAGCGCATCAACGAGGAGATCCGCGTGCCGCGCGTTCGCCTCGTGGACGAGAATGGAGGACAGGTAGGGATCACGGAGACGAAGGAAGCGCTCGACTTCGCATTCAAGAAGGGGCTCGACCTCGTCGAGGTGGCCGCAGGCGCCGATCCGCCCGTCGCGCGGGTGATGGACTACTCCAAGTACCGCTACGAGCAAGAGCAGCGCGCAAAGCAGGCCCGCAAGCACCAGCTCCAGATCCAAGTCAAGGAGATCAAGCTCAGACCCAAGATCGGAACTCATGACTACGAGACCAAGAAGGGGCACGTCGTGCGCTTTCTTGGTCAGCGAGCGAAGGTGAAGGTCACGATTATGTTCCGGGGGCGCGAGACGCTTCACCCGGAACGGGGCCGAAACCTTCTCATGCGCCTCGCCGAGGACGTGAAGGAGCTCGGATCGGTCGAGCAGCAGCCGATCCTCGACGGACGCAACATGGTCATGGTTCTGGCGCCATTGAGAAACGTGGGAGTGAAGACTGATGCCAAAGATGAAGACCTCGTCGGGAGCGACGAAGAGGTTCAAGGTGACGGGGACAGGGAAGATCCTGCGCCGGCACGCGATGAAGAGCCACAACCTCGAGAAGAAGTCGTCGAAGCGTAGGCGCGGCTTCCGCAAGATGTACGACGTCGCCGAGAGCGATGTCAAGCGCGTCAAGCATCTCCTGAGGGGAGACTGAGATGCCTCGTGTAAAGCGAGCCGTCCACGCGCGCAAGAAGCGCGCGAAGGTGCTGAACGAGGCGAAGGGCTACAGGGGCCTCAAGAAGTCGAACTACAAGTATGCGAAGGAGCAGGTGGATCGCTCCCTCGTCTACGCGTACCGCGATCGCAAGGTGAAGAAGCGCACGTTCCGCTCGCTCTGGATCGTCCGCATCAACGCTGCTGCGCGCGCGAATGGTCTTTCCTACAATCGCTTCATGGCAGGCGTGCGACTGGCCGGGATCGAGCTCGACCGCAAGTCGCTCGCCGACCTGGCCGTGTCAGATCCGCAGGCGTTCGCGGTCGTCGCCGAGCGCGCGAAGGCCTCGCTCGAGGCGAACGCCTCGGACGCGTCAGCCGCCTGATCGAGTCGCGTCAGAACGAGAAGCTCCGGCTCGTCCGGAAGCTTCTCGCTGCGCGGAAGCACCGCGAGGAGAGCGGGCTCTTCGCGGTCGAGAGCGAAGATCTGGTCGAGGCGGCGCACGATGCTTCGATCGAGCCGGTCGAGCTGCTGGTGGCTGACGAGAACGTCGTACCGGAGCTTCTCGGCGAGGTGTCGACGCTCGGACATGCGCCTCGCGTGATCGGAGTCTTCCGGCGGGACGACCTGCCCGTCGGAACGCGTGACGTGACGCTTGCCCTTTGGCGCGTAACGGATCCGGGGAACGTGGGCACGCTCGTGCGGACGGCCGACGCATTCGGCGCAGCAGTATCGCTCTCACCGGAATGCGCGGATCCGCTCGGCCCGAGGGCGCTGCGCGCATCGGCCGGGGCGATCTTTCGCGTGCCGCTCGTCGAGTGGAACGACGCGCCAGCCGGTTGTGTGGCGTTGGTGGCGCACGGCGGCGCTCCGCTTGCGGAAGTCGTCCTCGAACCTCCACTCACCATTCTGCTGGGCTCGGAGCGAGAAGGCCTGCCGGATGCCCTAGTGACACAGTGTAACAAGGCGACGATCCCGCTTCCCGGCGAGGCCGAGTCGCTGAACGTCGCCGCCGCGGGTGCGATCGCGCTCTACGAGCTTTTGCGGCGCTTGCGCTAGAGAATCCGTGGGAGCGGATTCCGGTTGCGCGCCAGCCAACTAGCCGAAGCCTCCTCCACCGCCTCCTCCACCGC
>Ga0136632_10000342_pt1 | contig 13354 bp, 9 predicted proteins | sample AntDrymUQ6112106_2_FD_104670 | JGI IMG/M metagenome (GOLD analysis project Ga0136632, IMG submission 104670) | Polar desert sand microbial communities from Dry Valleys, Antarctica - metaG UQ611 (21.06) | ecosystem: Environmental > Terrestrial > Soil > Desert | place: Antarctica: Dry Valley...
AACGTCCGCGGCGCGAACGGCAGGTGCATGATGTCGGCCTGCAGGTAGCTGAGGTTCGGGGGGCCGCCGAAGCGCTTCGCAGGTCCACAAGACCCCTGAGGTCAGGACCTGGCTTGACGAGCATCCGCGCTGGACGTTTCATTTCACGCCGACGCACGCATCGTGGCTCAACCAGGTCGAGCTTTTCTGGGTCTCCTGCTGTTCCCGTGGGTCGGTGAACGCCCGGTTCACCGCGGTATCGGGACCGGATACGCCGGGCATGGCCTTTGCTGCCGCGCTCGCGTCATCGCAGCGGGGGTCCTTTCCTTCCGGCGCGTTGTGCTGCACGCCGATCAGCGGTACTCCGACCCCCTCGCACGTCCGCTGCGCTGCACCCGACTTCGTCGCGGGCGAGGGTGCATGCCCGTGGCCCAATAGATTCAGGACTCGATGCCGCTCGAGCCATCAGTCGTCGTCTGGGTTGCGGGCGAGGGGCCCCACCGGACGCTGCGCGACGCGGCGGCGTCGGCGGGGCGGGCGGACCTCGCCGTCGTGCTGCCCGGGATAGACCTGTTCGGCGATTGGTTGGAGCGGCTCGTCGCCGCCGCGCATTCGGACAGCGCAATCGCTACCGCGAGCGCGATCGTCTCCGGCGGCTCTTGGGCGCCCTCGCCGCTGCACGCGGTGCCGCTCGCCGAGGCCGCCGCGATCGTGGCCGAGCACGCCGCGAGGCTGCGCCCGCGGATCAGCGAGCCGCACGCCGGCTGCGTGCTGCTGCGCCGCGCCGCTCTCGATGCGGCTGGCAGCACCGATGCACCGACGTCGCCCGCCGCAGTGCTTGCGGACTTCGGCGAGCGCTGCACCGCACTGGGCCTGAGCCACGTACTCGCCGATGACGTTCTCGCGGGCGGCCGGCCCGCGCGCCCGGAGCCCGCCGAGGCGGCCGAGCTCGACCGCCGTCACCCGCATCGCCCTGCTGCGCGCCGGCTCGATGAGCGTCCCGAGTCGCCGGTGGCTCATGCCGTCCTGCTCGCGTCGCGCGGGCTGGACAAGCTGTCGGTGACGATCGACGGCCGCGCGCTCGGCCCGTCGCGCGCAGGCACGCAGGTGCACGCGATCGAGCTGATCGCGGCGCTCGGCCGCACGGGGCGGGTGGCGTTGCGCGTCGTCACGCCGCCCGACCTCGATCCACGCGCGAGCGCCGCGCTCGACGAGATCGACGACCTCACGCAGCTGCCCTACGAGGTCGCGGCCCGCGAGCCCCAGCCGGCGACGGACATCGTGCACCGCCCCAGCCAGGTCTTCTCGACATCGGACCTGCTGCTGCTGGTGCCGCTCGGCCATCGCATGGTGGTCACGCATCAGGACCTGATCGCCTACCGGATGCCGGCGTACCACGACAGCGTCGAGAACTGGGAGCGCTACCGGCGCGCGACGCAATCGACGCTCAGCGCCGCCGACGTCGTCGTGTTCTTCTCCGAGCACGCCCGCGGCGACGCCCTCGCCGAGGAGCTCGTCGACCCTGCGACTGCGGTCGTTGTGCCGATCGGCGTCGATCATCACGTTCTCGCGACCGCCCCCCGGGCGGCCCGGCGCCCGCCCGGCCTGCCGGACGACGGCGCTCCGTTCCTGCTGTGTCTCGGGGCCGACCTGCGCCACAAGAACCACACCTTCGCCGTCGAGGTCGCCGCGGCGCTGCGGAATGCCCATGGCTGGCGCGGGCGGCTCGTCTTCGCCGGTCCGACGGGCAGCACCGGCGCCGCGCGCCCATCCGTCGAGGACCCCGCGGCGATCGTCCGGCTGGGACCCGTCGCCGAGGCGCACAAGGCGTGGCTGCTGCAGCACGCCCGCGCGGTCGTCTACCCGACGATCTACGAGGGGTTCGGACTGATCCCGTTCGAGGCGGGCGCCGCAGGCACCCCGTGCCTGTTCGCGCCGCAGACCGCGCTCGCCGAGGTGCTGCCCGAGAGCGCGACGCTCGTCGCCTGGGACGCGCAGGCCAGCGCACAGGCGGTGGCCCCGCTGCTGCGCGAGGGGCCCGCCCGCAGCGCGCACGTCGGCGCGCTGCGCCGCGCGGCGAGCCGCTATCGCTGGGACGACACGGCACGCGCGCTTGTCGGCCTCTACGAGCACGTGCTGGTCGCTCCGCCACGCGAGCTGCGCCGTGCTCCTCGCGAGCGCCTGGCACTCGAGCAGCGTCTGCAGGCCAACGAACTCCTGCGCCAGCAGGAGTGGCAGCGACATCTGGACTTCCGCGAGCAGATCGGCAGCGACGGCATCGGGCTCGTCGGCGCCGGCGGCGTCCTCGCGGCGGCCGATCAGCGCGCGCTGCTCGCGCTGCTGTCGCGGCCCGCGCTGCGGCGCCCCGCGACGCGGGCGGCTCGGGCCGCGTACCGGCTGTCGCTGCGCGTTCGCCGCAACGGCTGAAGCAGCGTCAGCCCGCGCGTGGGCCGAGGAACTCGCCCGGGTCGTTCTCGAACTCCGAGATCGCGGCCTCGTAGTCGGCACGGTTGCCGATGTCGCGCCAGTAGCCCGCGAACTGCATCGTGCTGACGGCATGGCCGGCGTCCATCGCGCGCAGCAGAAGGTCGGGGAAGTCGACGCGCTCGCCGTCGGCGATCAGATCGACCATCTCGGGCTCCATCGCGTAGATCCCCATGCTGACCGTGAACGTGAGCTGCGGCTTCTCCTCGAGGCGCTCCACGCGGCCGTCGAGATCGGCGTGCACGACGCCGTACTCGACGTCGACGACCCGCCGCTTGGTCGCCATCGTCGCGATCGCTCCGGTCTCGCGGTTGCGCGCCACGAGGTCGCGGACGTCCAGCGTCGTTAGGACGTCGCCGTTGAGCGCGAGGAACGTCGAGTCCGGCCGCCGGACGTTGCGCAGCGCTCCGGCAGTGCCGAGCGGCTCGTCCTCGTAGACGAAGCCGACGGGCACGTCGTACTTGCCGTGGTGACGTACCCAGCTCTCGATCAGCCCGCTCAGCGGGCTCACCGAGATCGTGATCTCCTGCACCCCGTCGCGGATGAGCTGGCGCAGGAGGACGTCCAGGATCGGCCGGTCGCTGAGCGGCATGAGCGGCTTGGGAAGCACCGTGGTGTACGGCGCGAGCCGCGTGCCGCGGCCCCCGGCCATGATGACGGCGTGCATCGAGCCGCTCAGATCGCGTAGGCGCCGCTGCGCGGGTCCGGGCTGGCCGTGGACATCCAGTCGATCACGGCCTGCAGGCCGTCGCGCAGCGGCGTCCGAGGCGCCCAGCCGGTCGCGGCGCGGAGCTTGCCGGCATCGCCGAGCAGCTGATGGACCTCGCTTCGCTCGGGCCGCAGGCGCTGCTCCTCGGTGTGGACGACCAGCTCGCGGCGCAGCAACTGGCCGACGAGCGTCACAATGTCGGCCACCGATACGTCCGTGCCAGTCGCGATGTTGTAGGTCCCGCCCGCCACGTCGTGGTCTGCCAGGGCGATCAGCGCCGCCACGGTGTCGGTCACGAAGACGAAGTCGCGCGTCGGCGACAGCGCACCCAGGTTCAGGTCGCCACCCGCGAGTGCCTGAGCGATGACGGCCGCAATCACGGCGCGCAGCGACTGGCGCGGCCCGTATGTGTTGAACGGGCGCGCGACGACGACGGGCACGCCGAAGGACAGGTGGAAGGCATCGGCGAGCTTGTCCGCCGCCACCTTGCTGGCCGCGTACGGGCTCTGGACGTCGAGCGGGTGCAGCTCGTCGATCGGGGTGTACTGCGCGGTCCCGTAGACCTCGCTGGAGCTCATCTGGACCATGCGCGTCACGCCGGCGTCGCGGGCGGCGCCGAGCATGTTCAGCGTCCCCTCGACGTTCGTCATCACGACCTCGCGCGGAGCCACGAAGCTGTACGGGACCGAGATCGACGCGGCGAGGTGGAACACGACGTCGGTCCGGGCGACGAGCCGCGTCGCGAAGTCGCCGTCGCGCACGTCTCCGAAACGCACGTCGATGGCGTGGCGGACATCCCCGGCGAGCTGCGCGAGGTTGCCCTCGTCGCGCCTGGAGGTATATCGGACGAGCGCCCGTACGCTTGCTCCCCGTCGCACGAGCTGCTCGCACAGGTGGCTGCCGATGAAGCCGCCGGCCCCGGTGACCAGCACCGGATCGCCGGAGACGCTCAAGATGCCACCGCCGGCACGGCCGCGGCGGTCTTCGCGCGATCGTGGCGGCATGCCGCCAGCAGGTCCTCGGCGCTGCGCTCCAGCGAGACCCGCGGCGACCAGCCAGTCAGCTCGCGCAGCAGCGCCGGGTCGCCGACGACGTATGGCGGATCGACCGCGCGAACGAGCGACGGGTCGACCTGCAGCGCGACCGCAACGCTGCTGTGGCGCACGAGCGCTTCAGCCACCCGCGCGACCGGCACGCCAACGCCCGAGCAGACGTTGACAACACCGTCCGCGGAGCTGCGCACGAGCGCGATGTACGCATCGGCGACGTCGCGCACGTCGAGGAAATCGCGCACGGCGCTGAGATCGCCGGTGCGGACCGTCCCGCCTCCGGCTGCCTCGGCATCGACCACCTGGCGCGCCCACTGGCCTGCGGGGGCGTCCGCGCCCTGGCCGGGCCCGATGTGGTTGAAGCTGCGGGTGAAGATCACGCGCACGTCCTCGCGCAGCGGCGTCGAGAGCACGGCGCGCTCGATCGCGGATTTCAGCGCGCCGTAGGCCGAGATCGGGTCCGTCGCGTCGCACTCGGCCAGCGGCCGGCGCGCGCCCATGCCGTATTGCGCCGCCGACCCCGCGACGAGCACGGGAGCGTCGGGCGCGTGGCGCGCGACCCCGCGCAGGAGCGCTCCCGCCATCGACACGTCGGCGGCCAGCGCCGCCCAGGGCGCGCCGAGGCGAGGCGCGGCGGCGAGGTGGACGACGGCGCGCGGACGCGCGGCCGCGAGCTCGGCGTCGACCACCGCGCTCTCGCAGAGGTCGCCGTTCGTCGCCCGCGCGTCGAGTCCGGCCGCGCGAGCGCGCTCAAGCACATGACGCCCGACGAAGCCTCGAGCACCCGTCACGAGGATGTCGCAGCCGGGCATGCGCTCAGCCTAGAGGCTCGCCGCGACGCGCGACCTCAGGGTCGGTCGGCCAGATGCGCGGAGGCCCGCATGCGAGCGGGCTCGTCGACCGTCGGCTGTCGCGTGTCCTCCCAGACCAGGAACAACGGACGGCCCTTGCTCTCCTCGTAGACACGGCCGACGTACTGGCCGATGATCCCGATGCAGGCGAGCTGGACCCCACCGAGGATCAAGACGGCGACGAGCAGCGAGGTGTACCCGGGCACCTCGACGTCCCCGGTCAGGCGCTGGACGGCCACGATCGCGCCGTACACCACGCCGATCAGCGAGACGACCAGCCCGAGGATGCTCGCGATCCTCAACGGCAGGGTCGAGAAGGAGATCACCGCGTCGAGTGCGAGCCGCAGCATCGGGCCCAGCGTGTACTTCGACTGGCCGGCAGCGCGGGCGGCGCGGTCGTACTCGATAACGCCCTGGCGGAAGCCCACCCAGCGGGTCATGCCGCGCAGGAAACGGCTGCGCTCGGTCATCGAGACCAGCGCGTTGACGACCGGGCGCGTCATACAGCGAAAGTCGGCGACGCCGTGGGGCAGGTCCAGCCGAGCCAGGCGGTTGAGGGTCCAGTAGAAGGCGTGTGCGCGCATCACGGTCAGCCGGCTTGCGCTGTCGGTGGGGCTGCGAACCGCGTACACCACGTCGTAGCCCTCCTCCGCCTTGGCGAGCAGGTGCGGGATCGTCTCAGGCGGATGCTGCAGATCGCCGTCCATCGTGATCACGAGGTCGCCCTCCGCAGCCCACATGCCGGCAGTCAGCGCGCCCTGGTGACCGAAGCTGCGCGACAGCCGCAGCGCCCGCGTGCGCTTGTCGCGGGCGGCGATCTCCTTCAACAGCTCCCACGTCCCGTCGGTCGAGCTGTCTTCGACGAAGATGATCTCCCAGTCGCCCTCGACCGCCTCGAGCACCGCGACCATGCGCTCCAGGAAGTGCGGCAGCACCTCCACCTCGTTGTGGACCGGAACGACGACGGTGAGCCTCACGGCGACGGATTATCCCGTTTCGCAGCGAACGGACCAAGCTCCGCCGGCGCCGGCGGCCGGCGCGCGAACAGCGTCACGATGTCCCACAGGTTGACGGGCACGGCGAGGCGCCCCGCACGCGAGCGACCGAACGCATTGCCGGCGCGGCGCACGACGCGGCTCTCGGGCACCATCGCGCGCAACTTGAAGGCGAGGTAGCCGAGTGAGTAGCGGGCGGCAGGATAGCCCGTCGAGACGACGTCGAACCCCGCCCGCTCGCAGGCGCGGGCGAGTGTGTCCGCGGAGAAGAAGAAGTTGTGGTGGCGCGGCGTGAGCAGATGCCAGCGCCGGCCGGACAGTCGCGCGACCAGCGCCGACACGTCGCCCGTCGATATCCCCAGCACGCCCCCCGGGGCCACCAGCGCCCACGCCCGGCGGAGGTCGCCGACCGGGTCCAGGGAGTGCTCGATGTAGTCCCACATCGTGACCGCGTCGTAACTGCCCTCGACGAGGTCGGCCTCGCGGAAGTCGCCGTGACGCAGGTCCAGCCCGAGGCGCTCGCGGCCCCAGCCGCTCATCTGCGGCGACACGTCGATGCCGGCAACGTCCCAGCCGCTGCGGCGCGCCTCGTCCATGAAGAAGCCGGCCGCAGCGCCGACGTCGAACAGCCTGCCCGGCGCGGTCAGGGCGCCGAGCTTGCGCACCCGCAGCGCGCCGTTGAGGCGATGCAGCTCCTCCTCGGACAGGTAGTCGGCATACCCCTGGCCGGCGGCGTCGTCCGGCGGGCGGCGGAAGTACTCCTCGGAGTAGATCTCACGCAGCTCCACAGGTGCAGGCAGCTCGCGGCGAAAGACCAGGCCACAGCCCGGACAGCGCACGATGTCAAAGCCGTCCTTCACCCACACCGGCGGCTGGTCGCCGCGAACGACCTCGGCGCAGACGTTGCACGTCGTGTCGGCAGGTGTCGCCATCAGGCGGCCGCGGCAAAGCTGAAGCGTCGCTGCGCGACGAAGTTCACCGGGACCACCGCGAGGATCGAGAGCGCCTCGGCGGCCACCTTCGGCATGTCGGCCCCCGTGACGAGCGCGTGCAGGATCGCCAACTGGACGGCGAACAGCACCCCGCTGATGATCGCGTAGCTCGTCACCTGCCGGCCCACGCGGCCGTGCGTCGCCTGAAAGGTCCAGTGGCGATGCAACACGAAGTTGTGGACGAGCGCGAGCAGGCCGGCGAGCAGGCCCGCGATCCGGAAGTCGAGGTCCAGGCCGTGGAGGAGCAGCGCGAAGCTCGCGACCTGCACGAGGTAGCCCGAGAGGCCGACGGCGACGTATCGCCCCGCCTGACGGCGCTCGACGGAGCCCGAGAGCATCGCCAGTACCCAGCGCGCCATCAAGGCGGGCTCGGCGTACGGCGGGGGTCCACGACCCGTGGGTTCACGAAGCGCATGAAGAGCACGCGCCCGTCGCCCGCGGCGGACGGCGTCTGCGGTGCGTCCGTGGAGATGGCGATCCGGTTGCGACCGGGCGCCAGCACGATCGGCAGCCGCAGCCGCAGGCCGGCCGGTGCCACGCGCCGGACGATCACGCGGCCGCCGGGCCGGCGGAAGGTCATCCGCGACGGTCGTGGCGTGCCCGCGACGAGCGTGTCGAAGACTGCGCGCGCAGCCGGTCCGGGGTTGTCGATCTGCAGCGTCGCGTCGCGACGCGCCCAACGAGTGACGCCCTCCGCGACGGGCTCTGCCGCGTAGAAGCCTGCGCCGAAGGTCGCGCTGAGCGGGCGCAGCGTCGCGTGCCGCAGCGCCGCGCGCTGCGCCGGATCGAGCCTGCTCGTCGCGCTGCGCGGCGCCCCCAGCAGGCTGAAGAACGACATCCGGCCGTTCGGGCTGACCAGCGGCTGCACGCCGGTGATGGCGCTCAGCTCGCGTTCGAGCGCCGCCGCGCGGTCGGCGTAGCCGAAGCGGTCGATGTAGATGCCCTCGAAGCCGGAGGCGACGAGCGCGGCGGTGTCGGTGCGCAGCGGCCGGTCGCTGGCCGGTGCGGTCCTGACGGCGGAGACCTGCTCGCGCGAGAGACCGAAGAAGTCGTCCGCCCAGTCCTCCGGGCGCCCCTTCATCGCCCCGTAGGACCAGCGCAGGTCGCTGCTCTGCAAGTATGGGCGCAGGAGGTCCTGGTCGGGCAGCGCGCCGACGGGGGGGTTGCCGGGAAACGGTATGTACGGCAGCTGGAAGATCTCGGCGCCGGGCGGCATCTGCTCGTCGATCGCCGCGACGAACGCGCGGTCGTTGCCGTACTCGGCCTTCGTCACGGAGTAAAGCGGCACGTGGGTGCGATTCGTCTGGTCGTAGAGCGCCAGCAGCATGATGCCCCCCAGCAGCAGCCCGACGACCGCCACCGGCGTGCCCCGAGCGCGCAGGCGGCGCACGAGCGCGTCGAGCAGTAGCGCGACGGCGAACAGCGAGAAGAAGGCGATGAAGATCGAGATGCGGTTCGAGCCGCGAAGCTGCGGCGAGATCAGGAACGCGAGCAGCGCGGCGGCGCCCCCGGTGGTGCCGAACAAGAAGCACACCAGTGCGGCCACGGCGGCGTGGCCGTGGCGCTCGTCGAACGGCGCGCGCAGCCGCGGGCGCACGGCGCCGAGCACGAGCACGAGCAGAAGCCATGCGAAGCCGATCGTCCCCAGCGTGCCGAGCGCCTCGGAGCTCCCGAGCTCGCCGGGGCTCGACGTCGGCGTCGCGACGTAGCGATCTGTGATCCTCGAAAGGGCGTCGATGCGGTGACCGGGCACCGGCAGCACGAGCCGCGTGAGCTTGAGGCTGTAGATCTCGCTCTCGACGGGGAGCCGCTTGCCAACGAGCTCGTTGACGCCGTGCTGGGACTGATAGATCAGCGTCGGGGCCTGGTTGGCGACCATGACGACGCCGATCGCGACGATGACCGCGCAGCCGGTGGCGGCCGCTGTCCACGTGCGGGTGACCAGCAGCCGCACCGCCGTGGCCGTGGCCAGCAACAGGACGCTGAAGAAGGCGTAGTACACGCCGCCCGACGCGACGACCGCGCAGATCGCGAGCGTCCCGAGGGTGCGCCCGGAGGCCCACGTCGCCCATCGTGACGACGCTGCGCGCCGGCGTCCAAACAGCGGTCGGCCGCTGAAGACGCTGAGAACCAGATAGCCGCCCAACGGCACCGTGTAGTACAGCGCCAGGAAGAAATGCGCCTTGCCGCGCAGGAGGTGATACGGGGCGAGCGCGAAGAGCGTCGCGACCACCGCGGCGGCTGCGGCTCCGACGCCCAGCGCTCGGAGCACGAGGAAGGTGATGACGGCGATCGCCGGGAACGACGCGATGAACATGCCGTTCTGCACGAGTGCCGGGTTGCTCGTGAACACCCCGAGCAGCTTCGCGATCAGCATGGTGAAGCTGTCGCCGTTGACGCCGGCGAAGTCGTGCAGGTGCTGGCCGAGCGGTGCTCCGATGTCGGGGTTCGTGAGAAACCAGCCGTTGTCGATGACGTCCTTGATCGTCATGAGGCTGAACAGCTCGTCGCCGTAATAGGTGAACGCCAGGCGCATGTCCGCCTCCCACAGGCGCAGCAGCACGGCGGCCGCCACGGCGTTGGCGACGAACACGGCCAGCGGCCACGCGAGCGCGCGCGCGTAGCGGGCGTTTCGGCGCGCCGGGCGCGCTTCGCGGACGTCGCCGGAGGGCGCTGCCGCGGTCAGATCGCGATCGGCGTCCGGCGCCCGCGGATCGCTCACCCGGGGCATGGCTCGGCGCCCGGCCCGCCGTCCGCTGCCCCGAATACGAGCAGGCGCTCCAGGCGAGCACGCGCGATCCGCCCGACGGCCTCGGGCGACAGCGAGGCGGCGATGTCGCGCTGCGCCCGCAGGCCGCGCGCGCGAGCCGCGTCAGGATCGGCGTGGATCCCGCGCATAAGGGCCGCGGCGTGATCGAGGTCCGGCTCCGCCCAGCGTCCTTCCGGCGGGTAGATCTCGACGCCGTGCCCGACGGTGGTCATCTCGTAGTCGACGAGGTATGAGTTGGCCGGCGACATAAAGTCCAGGTTGCCGGAGTACCCCGTGCCGATCACCGGCTTGCCCAGCGCCATGCACTCGGCGAGCGTCAGGCCATAGCCCTCGCTGCGGTGCAGCGACACGTAGCAGTCGCACTCCATCAGCAGCGCGTTCTTCGCCGCGCTGCTGAGCGCACAATCGATGACGTGCACGTCCGTCCGTCCTGCAGCGGCGTGGCGCAGCTCCTCACTCGCCCGCGGGCGCGCGGCGCCGTGGATCGTCTTGATGAGCAGTTGCGGCCCCTCGCCTGGCGTGAACGCGCGCTTAAAGGCCTCGATCACGCCTGCCGGGTTCTTGCGCCGCGGCGTCGAAAAGTAGTCGAACATGAACATGAAGCAGAAACCGGGCGGCAGCTCGATGCCGCTGGATGCGCCGCCGCTGTCGGGGACGAGGACGGGAAGCGGCATGCACACCACCGGCACCGGCGACGCGCGACCGATGTGCTCGGCGACGAAGCGCGAGTACACCCAGATCTCGTCGAGGTCGGCGTACGCGGGGTCCCAGCGCTCGGGGATGACGTCGGTCTCCCAGGCCCAGACGCCGATCGAGTGCCGTGCGGCGAAGAAGTCCGCGCCGGACCCCGCGACGAAGCGCGGAAACTCGTCGGCGTTGACGCAGATGAGGTTGAACGCGCACTCCTCGGCCGCCTCGAGGTCGGCGAACTCCAGCGTGCCGTAGTCCTTGCCGAGCCGCCGATCGGCCTGCTGGATGGGGGGATCCACGTCGACCGTCGTGGTCGTGACCGGCACCTGCGCCGCGTCGAGCGCCCTCACGTACAGCCGCGCGGCCTCGCCGAGGCCGAGCGTGCCCTTGAAGAAGCCGGCGACGTTGACGCCGAGCGACGGCGGCGCCGCGGCCGTCGCCGGCTGCATGACCTCGACGGGGTCGCCGCCGGCGCGCGGCGGCAGGAACACCTCCGGGATTGCGAGCTCGCTGCGGCCGAACGTCCAGGCCCACGACGCGAACGCGTGACCGTCGGCGCCGTCGAGGTCCGGAAACGCCTGCGGCAGGTCCGACCGCTCGACGTAGACGCGATGCAGATAGCGCGTGATCTGCGCCTGCGCTCCCGCGGGGGCGGGGCCGAGCAGCCAGCCCATGAACGCGTCGCAGCCCTCCTGCGTGAAGACGTCGCCGATCGTCGCGTCCTCGGTCAGCGCCTGCTCGTGCAGGCTCAGCAGCCGCGCGTCGAACACGACCCCGCTGGGCATCGGCCGGCCGATGTGCTCGCGCAGGTCGAGGTGCTCCCCGGCGTGGCCGAGCAGCCGCGCCGCGTAGTCCTCGCACAGCGCAGCGAGCACCGGATCGTCGCCGACGCGGACGCGGTCGGCGCGCTCCGACAGCCAGTAGGGCCGCTGCGGATCGAAGCCCTCGAAGTGCAGCGTCAGCAGCGGGCGCTGGCGCGCGAGGACGCCGTCCCCCTCGCGCGTCAGCGGCCGCGCGTGGAGGTTCCAAGCGCTCGCCTCGAGCCCGGGGTCGTCGATCGGTCGCGCCCCGAACAGCGAGGGGGTCAGCATCAGCAGCCGGCGGGCGTGGCGTCGCGCGGCGTCGCGCTCGGGCGGTGGCTCGACGAACGCCAGCCGCGGCAGCAGCGACGACAGGCGCAGGCTGTACCACGACAGGAAGGCCTGCGCGCGCGCGCCCGGGCCGACGACGATGAAGTCTTCCGAGTACAGCCCGTGGCTGGCGAGGTCTGCGGGATTGGGCGAGAACGTGTCGTCGGGCAACTCGCCGTCCACCCGCCGCACGATCGCGATCGGGGCGCCGTTCTCGGCGACCGAGTCCAGCGGGCCGAGCACGTCGTGATCGGGCGTCAAAAAACAGACGTGGTCGGACACGTCGCGCTTGCCGACATGCGCCAGCAGCGCGGGCCGCAGGATCATCGCGACGTCCTGCGCCGCATGCGTGGTCGCCAGGGCGGCGGCTTCCGGTACGCCGAGGTCGGCCGGCAGCAGCACCTCGAACGGCGCGTCACCCCACCGCGAGGGGTCGCCGCCGAGTGACAGCGCGGTCAGCCGGCAGCCCGGATGATGACGCGCGAGGGCGTCCGCCAGCACGCGGGCGTGCGGCAGCGTCATTGCTGTAACGGACGTGCAGAAGCGCACAGGTTCAGCCTAACCGTCAGCGGCGCGTGAAGCGGTCAGGCGCGCGACGACCGCGTACGCGCTCTCAGTCCACGCATCGACGTCACCGCAACCGCTGCCCGTGGGGTGAAACACGTAAGCTGAGTTGAAACCGGCGAGCTCGCACAGCGCGAGCGCGACCTCGGGGAAGATCGGATGCTGGTGGGTGAGGTCCGTCCAGAACACACGCAGGGCGTGGGGTGCGTGCGGGTTGACGGTCTCGGCGATCAGCAGCCCATCGGGACGCAGCTTGCGCGCCGCCAGCGCGAGCAGGTCGTGCAGGGACGCCGCGGGCAAGTGCTCGACGACCTGCGCGCTGAAGATCGCGCCATAGTGCCCGTCGTCCGCCGCCGCGAGGTGCTCGATCGCGTCGGCGAGCTCGACGTCGGAGTGGCCGTTGGCGACACAGCGGGCGATCATCGCCTCGTCGACGTCGATGCCGTGGTAGGCGGTCCCCTGCTCGCGCAGGAGGTCGAGCATCTCGCCGCGACCGCACCCGATGTCCAGCACGGGCGCCCTGCCCTCGAGCAGCGGTAGATAGGGCCGCTGCAGCGTGCGCACCCGCTCCTCGGGACCGCGGAAGCGATCCTCGAAGATCCGGTAGCGCTCGTGCTCGGCGGCCGGATCGAGTCCTTCGCGGCTGTACCCCATGACACTCCCCATCCCCGGCTCGTCCCACGTCCGGTACGAGGGCTCAACGTACGGCCGAGCACGGCTGGCCGTCAGCAGATCCTCGACGCGAGGGAGTTGCGCGGGGTCGCCGACACGCGCTGCGAGGCCGGCGATCGAGCCGCGCAGCGCGTCGACGGCCATCACGACGTCGTCGGTCAGCTCCTCCCCCGAGCGCAGGCGCTCCTTCAGCGACGAGTGCGTCCGATCGAGGGCTCGATCGCGCGTGTCCATCCGGGCGACCAGCGTGTCGACGCGGCGGTCGACGTGCCCGATGGCCGACAGCAGGTAGCGGTCGACGACCTGCTGGTAGGGGAGCCGCCCGCGAGAGACTCTGCCGACCGCGCGCGCGACGCGATGGCCGTGGCGACCGAACCGTCCCAACCGCCACCCGGCAGGTCCCGAGGCGATCAGCCGGTCGGCCTCCTGAGCCTGCGGAGTGCTCGGTAGGGGGCGATCTTCCATGGGT
>Ga0136632_10000343_pt1 | contig 13317 bp, 10 predicted proteins | sample AntDrymUQ6112106_2_FD_104670 | JGI IMG/M metagenome (GOLD analysis project Ga0136632, IMG submission 104670) | Polar desert sand microbial communities from Dry Valleys, Antarctica - metaG UQ611 (21.06) | ecosystem: Environmental > Terrestrial > Soil > Desert | place: Antarctica: Dry Valley...
CCCCCGCCGCACATAGGCGAGCAGCCGTCCGTAAGCGTCTCGTCGCTCGAGCCCGGGGTCGAGCGACGAGACGCTTACGGACGGCTGCTCGCCTATGTGCGGCGGGGGCGGGTGCTCGTGAACGCGGAGCTCGTGCGGCGGGGGCTTGCGCGATCGCTCACAATTGCCCCGAACGACGCTCGGGCCGGGCTGTTCGAGAGGCTCGAGCGAGCCGCTGCGCGCTCGGGAACCGGGCTGTGGGCCCTTTGCTAGTTTGAGCGAGTCCTAACGAGTCTGGGCTCAGTGGGGCGCGTTGATATGGCGAATATGCGGATGCGACAGAGCATGGCTCAGATCGAGCTGGCGTTCGAGCAGGAGATGGCGCTCGAGAAGCGTCGGCGCGAACAGCTGCGCAAACGCGCATCGAACCGCTCGCGAGCACGCCGCATCCAGCGCACCGAGGTCCGCGGCCGCAATCGCTTCAGCGTCCTGCTCGTCGCGCTCACCGTCACCGTGGTCACGGTGGTCTTCTTGATGTTCGAGACGCTCGCCTGGCTGATGGGCTGAGGCCCGGCCCGGGCGCACTGAAGAGCTACAGTTAGCTCTCGGAGGGAACCCGCCGGCGAGGCTCGCCGGAGCCGTTTTCGTTGGACGAGGCAGGAGCTTCGCCCGCCTCGATTCGCTCGTAGACCTCGTCCCTAAAGATCCCGACTTCGCGCGGCGCCGTGATTCCCAGCCGCACCTTCTCGCCTGCGACCGAGAGGATCTGCACCTCGATCTCGTCGTCGATGATGATGCTCTGACCAGGCTTCCGTGTCAGTACCAGCACCGTGCGTCTCCTTCCGTACGCCCTCCCCTGTTAGGAGGCCGGCGCCGGTTGCCTTACCAATAAGTGAGTACTTTAGCGGAGAACTCACCCAGCGCACAAGGCCGGAGGGGAACGGGGCCGTTGGTAGAGTCACGCGCTCGATGGCTCGCAAGTCGCTTCGTCCGCAGCTCAACCAGATCCGCGCCTGGGTTCGCCAAGGGAGGACCGAGGCATGGATCGCCCACCAGCTCGAGGTCTCGTCCTCGCAGCTGCGCGACTTCATCAAGCGCAACGGCCTTGAGGAGGGCGACGAGCCCGCCAACGACGTCGACCTGCGCGACGAGATAGAAGCCGAGATCGAGGCCGAACTCGATGAGGAGCCCGAGGAGCCCGAGGAGATCGAGGAGGCCGAGGAGCCCGAGGAAGATGACGAGCCTGAGGACCGTGAGGACGGCTCGACAGACGAGGGCGCGGGCTCAGCGAACGGAGACGGCGAGCCTCGCCGCCGGCGCCGCCGCAGGCGCGGGGGCCGCGGCCGCGGCCGAGGCCGCAGCCGCGACCTCGAGGCCGCCTTCGACCACGGCGAGAAGGATGGGTACGGGCTCTGGCTCGACCCTTCGGTGAAGGACGACCCCGTCTACGCCGAGCACTGGGCCGGCGAGCGCAAGCTCAAGGTCACGTTCGAGGAGGACAAGATCGTCCTCGAGCGCGCAAGCCAGGACCCGGCCTAGCAGCCCTCGGGTATGAGGCGGCCGCCGCGGTAGTCGGTCGCTCCTCGAAGCTGCAGGAAGAAGGCGCCGTCGACGATCGCCTGCGGGTCCAGGTCGGCCGCCACTTCGGGGAGCGCCCAGCGCGCCGCCTCGAGGCACCAGTCGGTCCCCTGCGCGTACAGGTCGGCCAGCTCGCCCGCCGTGAACGTGGCACCGATCCGGCGGCGCAACTCGTCGCGGATCACGTCACTCGCGCGCTGCGCCGCGGCGCCCCGGCGGGGATCCTCGGCGGCCTCACGGAGTCGCGAGTAGCCCTCCTCCCACTGATAGAGCGCGTTGGCGATCGGATAGGCCATCCCCCGTACACATAGCAAGTCATTCACGCCGCCTCCTCCGCTTCGCGTCCGGGGGCGGCGGCTTGCGACGCGATCGTGAGGGCTGCTGAGAGCACGCCGAATGCTATGTGCCTCAATCGGCTGGGAGACCGGGTGTAGGCGTGCCTCGCGGCGGGGCCCCGGCGCAGGTCGCCGGGTCGATCGGGCCGTTCAGCTCCCACACGTCGATGAGGGGAGGGCCGCTGTAGCCCGGGTCGGGAGACTCGATCGGCAGCTCCGTCGGGGGGCGCGTGATTCGGCTGGCCTCGGCCGCGCCGCTGATCCACGAGAACTCGACGGGTTGGGTCGCGGCGCCGGGGTTGTCCTGGTCATACGCCGGGGTGGTGACCAGGTAGTCGTAGCCGCCGTCGTCGAGGGCCGCGATCCACTCTGGGCACTCGGCGTACTCGTTGAACGCGGCGCGTTCTTCGCGGCGCCCGATGAACGTCACCTCGTTCGAGGATTCCCTGCCCCACAGGCCGTACTGGAAGAGGGCGCCCGTCGTACCGGATAGCGCGACCTTCGAGTCCTCGACGTCGCGGGCCCACTCGTAGGCGGGCCCCAGCCCTTGCGCGAGCTCGACCGCGGGCTGCTCGGCGACGGGGAAGCCGGGCGCCGCGGTGGAGTAACGCAGGTCGAGGTAGTCCTCACGCGCGAACTTGCCCACCGCGAGCAGGCCCAGGAGGGGGACGAGGGCGATCGCGGCCAGGGCCTGCCGCGAGACCCCGCGGCGAGCGAGCAGGACCAGCGCTGCGGGCAGCGCGACGATCGAGACGGCGAGGAGCAGCGAGCCCGGGACGCGATCGGTGTCGACGAGAACCTGCCCACCCTCAGCCGCGAGTGCCCCGACTGCGATCAGCCCCGCGAACAGTGCGACCGCCACGAGGCGCCACCATCGCTCCCACTCGCGCTTCAGGAGCGGCGGAGGGATCGCCGCCAGGACCAGGCCCAGTGCGAGCGCCGGAGCCAGGTAGCGGATGTTGAGCCTGAACCCGACGGGCGTGCCCTCCGGCCCCGAGGCGCCGAGAGGGGTCAGCAGGTAGGCGATCGCCGAGACGGCGACGACGACCGCGAGCATGCGCTCGAGCCGTTCGGCTCGCCAGACCCACAGCACCGCGCCGATCGCCGCGGCCACGAGGAAGAGCGGCCACAGGTCGCCCAGGCGCTCCTCGAGACCCGGGGTGAAGTAGCGCCCCCAGACGTCTGTGTCGGTCAGGTAGTGGGCGACCGAGAACGGCTCGCGGCCCTGCAGCTCCTCGGGCTTCGAAAGCGGGCCGATGTCGACGAAGGGGAAGGGCGTCCCCGACGCGATCAGGTCGCGGACGTACCAGAATCCGCCACCCGCGAACAGGCCCACCAGCCACGCGCCGGCAGCCTTCGCTCGCTCGCCGGAGGCCGCGATGACGATGACCCCGATCGTCAGGGCCCCCACCGGCGGCACGATCGTGAGCTTGGTCCCGAGGGCGAGGCCGGCCGCAAGGCCGGCGACCAGGAGCGGGCCGCGGGCGTTCGCCGAGCGGGCGTTGACGAGGATCGCGACCGAGGCCAGGAGCAGGGCGATCGCGACGACGTCGTTGTTGGCGTTGCCGGGCTGGCGCGAGAAGAGCAGGTCCGCCGACATCAGCGCGGCAACCGCCCCCACGGCGGGCGCTCCGGCGCCGTAGGGCCGGCCGATGCACCACGCGGCGAAGAGCGCGGCGCCGAGCCAGCCGAGGTTCAGTAGGGGCGAAAGGAAGTCGTCGCCCAGGAGCATCAGGCCGTCGGCGTGAAGGAGCTCGGAGTTCTGCGGATAGAGCCAGTTGAGGTAGAGCGGGTCGGTGAAGAGGAGCTCGGTGACCGACCCCGTGCCCGCGATGTGGGCCGCGAAGGGCATGTGGTACCAGAGCGAGTCCCCCCCGTAGATGCCCCGGTCGAGCGCCAGAAGAGTCGGCCCGGCCCACTGGACCGCGACAACGAGAGCGAACGCGATCGCCGCCCAGACCTCCCAGGAGGGCCCCTCGCGCGCCTCGCGCTGATCGCTGCCGCCCGGCTTCAGCATCGGCTCGATCCGCAACGCTCCACCGCCGACGATCACGCAGGCGGCGGTCAGCAGCACGCCGTCGAGCAGGCCGAACAGGCCGAGCAGCTCGGATAGGGCCACCAGCACGCCGAGCGCCAGAACACCGGCGGCGAGCAGGGCAGGTGCCCCCGTCCAGCCCGGCAGCAGCGCACGGCGCAGCGTCCGGCCGGTGATCGCGACCGAGATGACGACGGCCGCCAGAGCCGCCATCCCGAGCAGGTACTCCCCGGTGCCCATCAGCAACCCGAGATCTCGCCGTCGACCCTGAAGATCGAGACGCGGCCGGTGCGCAGAACCTCCTCGGCACCGGCCCCCCTCATCCAGCCGCCCTCGGGCGAGACCTTCGCGGTGTCGGGTTCGTTGAGGTCGAGCTCGGGCGTCGTGACGACGAAGGAGTAGTCGCCCTCGTTCACCTCTCGGATGAACTCCGGGCATTTCTCGATCGCGCGGAAGTCACCGCTCGAGAGGTTCCGCCCCAGATACTGGACGTGGTTCGAGAGCTCGTCGCCGTAGAAGATGTACTGGTTGTATGCCCCGCTGAGGCCGGCGACGCCGATCCGCTCGCCGGAGGTGTCCTTGGCCCAGGCGGCCGCGTCGTCGAGCTGGAATCGGAAGTCCTCCGCGTTCGTGTACCTGGCGTCGAGGTAGTCGTCGCTCCTCTCCCATCCGACCCCTGCGACGATCAGCGCCGCCGCCGCGCCCGCCGCTGCCGCGAGCGCCCCGCTGCGCCGGCCGAGGAGCGCGAGGCCGACGGGGACACCTATGAACGCGATGCCGAACAGCGCGGCGACGGGCTTCGACGTGAACGGCTCGCTCCAGATGTACGCGGAGTCCGAGTAGAGCGAGGTGATGAGGAGCGCCAGCGCACCGCCGGCGAGCAGCGGCAGGCGGGCGCGCTCGGGGGTCAGCTTCGGCTCGAGCGGGACCAGCGCCAGCCCGAGCGCCAGGGCGGGCACCAGGTAGCGAAGGTTGATCCCGAACGCGAGCGGCTGGTCCTGCGGGCCCGCGGCGGTGAGCGGGGTGAACAGGTACACGATCGCCCCGACGACGGTGACGGCGCCGAGCAACCGAACGACCGGCGTCCTCGGCCTGACGATCGCGAGCACGGCGCCGGCCGTGGCGGCACCGAACATCGCGAACCAGAGCGGCCCGAAGAGGTTCGTGATCGCCTTGAAGAAGAACCCGCTCCAGATGTCGGCGTCCGGCGTCTCGAAGATGTAGTGGGCGACGTTGTAGTTGTCGCGCCCCTCGAGGCCGCGGTCGGGCCCGGGCAGGTCGATGGGGCCCAGCTCCTGCGCCCACGGCAGCGGGGTCCCGGAGTGGATGAGGTTCCGCAGGAACCAGAACCCCGCCGTGGCCGTCACGCCGCCGAGAAAGACCAGCAGCGCCTTGCGGCGGGTGCCGGCGGGCAGGACGAGGGGCAGGCCCACCGCCATCGCGGCGAGGCCCCCGGCGATCGTCAGCTTCGTCCCCAGGGCCAGCCCCATCGCCAGGCCCGCCACGAGGATCGCCCCCGTGGGGATGACGTCCGTGAGCGGCGGGCCGCCGGAGTGCAGGGTGCGAGCCGCACCCGACCTGGCGCGCGCGTGGGCGGCCGCGTTGATCAGGACGGCCCCGGCCGCGAGCAGCATCGCCACCGGCGCCACATCGTTGGCGGGAGTGCCGGCCTCCCGAGGCACCATCGGACCGATGTCCAGGGTCAGGGCGGCCGCGACCATCGTCAGCGGAGCGACGCCGTAGGGGCGCCCGATGCACCACGCGGCCAGCAGGCTGACGCCGAGCCAGCCGAAGTTGACGAACGGCGAGAGGATGTCGCGGTCGAACAGCGAGATCCCGGCGCCGTGCAGAAGCTCCGACCCCTGTGGATAGAACCAGTTCAGGTAGAGCGGGTCGGTGAAGTGGAGGCCCCAGGCCGAACCGGACTCCGCGATCCGCGCCGCGAACGGGCCGTGGTACCAGAGCGTGTCGAAGGTGAGCATGCCCCGGCCCCAGACGTCCTGCAGCCCGGTGGCCCAGTGGGCGGCGAGAAAGGCCCCGACGGAGAGCGCGATCACGACGTGGAGGACCGGGATCTCCGGCCGCGGCGGTCCCTGAGGCATGTTTGCCTGATCCTTCGCGCCGGGGAGCCGTACCGCCACGCCGGCGGCGATCGCGATCGAAGCCCCGATGATCACGGCGGGCTCGAACAGCCCGACCGCGCCCAGCAGCTGGAGCAGCACGGTCAGGAGCGAAAGCCCGATGACGGACTCCACGAGGCGCGCCGGAGCGCCCTCCCAGCCGGGCAGCAACTGCGCCCGCAGCCGGACCGACGCGAGCCCGAGCGAGAGCGCGACCGCGACGAGGCCGGCGAACCCCGCCAGGTACGTTCCGCAGCTCAAGGAACCGGTGCGGCGCAGCCGTTCGGCTCGAGCTCGTCCGGCAGCTCGTAGACGAAGGTCATGTCGTCGTCCACCAGCTTGGTCGCGTCACCCCCGGCCTCGGTCCACTCGGCCTCGATCGGGGACTCGCTCTGGGTGCGCTGGTCGGGCCCGATCACCACGAAGTCGTAGCCGCCCTCGTTGAGCGCCTCGCGCCACTCCTCACAGGACTCGATCGGGAAGAAGGCGCCGTGCGGCTCGTGGCGGGCGACGTAGGAGACGTGGTTCGAGAGGTCGTCGCCGTAGAAGACGTACTGCTTGAAGCCGGGCCGCCCGCCGACGACGGCGATGCGAGCGTCGGTGGGCTCCTCCTCGTTGAACCACTCGAGCGCCGACTTGATGCCCTGGGGGAAGTCGCTCGGAGCGGTCTCCGCCCGGTAGCGGTCGTCCTGGTAGGTATCGAGCTTCGCCCAGCCGATGCCGATCGCCAGTGCCATCGTTACGGCCGCCGCCGCCGCGACGATCCAGCCGTCGATCCCCCACCGTGGCGCCAGAGCCAGGCCTGCGGGGATGGCCACCAGCAGCGCGACCAAGATCACCGCGCCCAGCAGGAAGTCGCGGTCCCAGACGCTTTCGCCACCGCTGAAGAGGCCGACGACGAGCAGCACGGACAGTCCGCCCAAGAGCAGCTGCCGGGCACGCCCACGGCTCAGCCCGGTATCGACGGCGAGCAGCAACACGCCGAGGGCCAGGCACGGCGAGGAGTAGCGGAGGTTGACATCGAACGCGCTCGGCTCGCCGGGGGGGCCGGCGGCGGTCAGGGGCGTGAACAGGTAGGCGATTCCACTGAGCAGCGCCACGACTCCGAGCATCCGGATGATGGATGTGGTTCCGCGCCAGATCGCGAGGCCGAACCCCACGACGACCGTTGCGAGGACGATCGGCCAGAGCACTCCGAAGCTGTCGTTCAGGCGCGGGATGAAGGTGTCGGTGATGACGTCGCCGTTCGTCAGGTAGTCGGAGACAGTTCCCGGCTCGCGAATCTCGATGTCGGGGCGCTCGGGGCCGGGGATGGGTCCTGGGTCGGCCCACGGGAGCGGGTTGCCGGATTCGACCAGGTTGCGGGCGAACCAGAAGCCGCCCGTCGCGAGCGACGCGGCGACCCAGATCGCGGCGGTGCGGACCCGGTCGCCGGGGCGCGCGACCGCGATCACGCCGAGTGTGAGCAGGCCGAACGGCGCGAGCAGGTTCAGCTTGGTGCCGAGGGCCAGCCCCGCGGCCAGTCCGGCGACGATCAAGGCGCCGCGCGGGAAGACCGGCGTGAGGGGCTCGGCATCGGAGGTGAGGGTTCGCGCCGCCTGGGTCGCGGCGCGGGACTGGGCGTCGCCGTTGACGAGGATCGCCGCCGCCGCGAGCAGGAAGAAGAGGCCGCCGACGTCGTTCTTGGCGTCGCCGGGCTGGTAGAGCAGCAGCATCTCGGCATCGAGCAGGACGGCGAGCCCGAGCAGGGCGGTCGCTGCGGCGCCGTAGGGCCGCCCGAAGCACCAGGCCGCCAGCAGGCACAGGCACATCCAGCCGATGTTGATCAGCGGCGAGAGGAAGTCGCTGTCCAGGAAGAGGATCCCGAACGAGTGCAGGAGCTCGGAGTTCTGCGGGTAGAACCAAACCGTCAGCTTCAGCACCTCGGTCATGTGTAGGGCGCCGACCTGGGCGTCCTGGACGAAGCGGGCGGCGAAGGGGGCGTTGTGCCACGTCGTGTTGGGCAGGTACATGCCGATGTCCAGCCCGACCTGGGTGGGCATCGCCCAGTGCGCGGTCACGAGCATCGCGGCGCCGATGGCGACGAACGTGGCGATCGGGGTCACGGGGGGCGCCGGCAGCGCCGCGAGGCGCCCGCCCTCGCCGCGGCTCGCCCACAGGCCCGCGCCGACGCCGGCGGCGATGGTGCCGACCAGCACCCAACCGGGCTTGTAGAGGCCGACGACGCCGACCAGCTCGAGCGAGACGACCAAGAGCGAGAGCCCCAGGATCACCTCGGCGAGCCTGGCGCGGGCGCCCGACCAGCCGTCGAGAAGCCGCGCGCGGAGGCGAACCGCCCCGTAGCCGAGGGCGGCCACGACGACGAGCATCTCGACGGCCCCGGCGAGGTAGGCCCCGAAGCCCACTATTGGTTCTCCTCCCGCTGATTCTCGAGAGCCTCCCGGGCTTCCTCCTGCTCGTCGGGCGGAAGGGACTCGATCAGGGCCTCCGCCGCCGCGCGGCGCTCGGCCTCCTCGATGGCCTTGGCGTCCCGGAAGCGCTTCTCGGCCGCGTCACAGGTCGCGCGGTCGAGCGGCCCGTCGATGCGCCAGACCCCCGCGAGCTGGCCCGAGCGAACGTTGCGCTTGGCGTTCGGGTCGTCGTTGGTCCAAAACAGCTCGGGCGGGATGCTCGTCTCGCGCCGGATGCGCGGCGTGACGACGATGTAGTCGTAGTCCCCCTCGTTGACGACCTCACGGAAGTCGCGGCACTCGTCGATCTGGCGGAAGGTCCCGCGCCGCAGCTCGTTCCCCAGGTATTGGACGTGATTCGAGAGGTCGTCTCCGTAGAAGAAGTATTGGCCGAACGCCGATGCCCTTCCGACCACGCCGATGCGCGAGTCCGACGTGCGCTTGCCGAAGACCTGCAACGGCGTCCAGTCCGGAGTCGAGCGGAAGCCCGCCTCCAGAATCGGGGCGACGCTGGCCTCGTAGCGCTCGTCGAGGTACTCCTCGCGCTGGGTGTCGCCGAGCACGATCGCCAGCGCCGCGGCGCCGATCCCGAAGGCAGCCAGCCCGACGCGCTGCACCCCGGTTCTCAAACCGGCCACGATCAGGGCCGGGACGCCCACCACCAGGAGCGCCAGTTCGAGCGACTCGTCGAGGTGGCCGTAGTTCCAGCTGGGCGAGGCGTCGATGCTGAGCCCGCCGTCGATCCCCACCCTGATCGTCCCCTGGAGGATGAACAGGGCGAACACCCCGATCAGCGCCCAGGGCCAAGGGCGGCGGCGGAGCGCCGGCACCAAGGGGGTGATCGTCAGCCCGATGATCAGAGCCGGGGCGACGTAGCGCAGGTTCGCCTCGAAGCCGGTCGGCTGGCCGAGCGAACCCGAGGCTGTCAACGGCGTGAAGACGTACGCGATGGCGGCGAAGACCCCCGTAGCGGCGAGCACGCGCATCAGCTTGCTGCCGCCTTTCCACAGCGCGAAGGCCAGCCCGGCGGCGGCGAGGGCGAAGATCAGCGGCCAGAGCGGCCCGAGGCCGTCCTTCAGAGGCGGGAAGAAATAGCCCTTCCAGACGCCCGGGTCGTTGTAGTACTCGCTGAGGCTGTGGGGCTGGCGCGGATAGAAGCCCCCCTGCTCGGGCCCGGGCAGGTTGATCGGCCCGGCCTTGTCGATCTGGGGAAGCGGGTTGAGGGCGAAGAAGAGGTTGCGCCCGTACCAGAACCCCGCCGTGACCAGGATCCCACCGAGCCAGTAGCAGAGCGCCCGCCACCAGCCCTCGCGACCGCCCATGTAGGCGATCCCGACGGTCAGGAACCCGAGGGCGGCGAGCAGCGTGATCTTGGTCCCGATGCCGAGGCCCGCGGCCAGGCCGGCTAGCAGCAGCGGCCCCGAGCCGACTCCGGCCAGCACCCGGGGGTCGCCCGCCACCGGGACATCGGTGACCACGCCCTCCTGGGGGTGCTCCTCGTCGGCATCGGGGTCGAAACCCGGCCCGCCGTCCTCGGCGAGGGGCGGATCGGCGGCGCCGGCTATTCGCGGCGCGGCCCGAGCGGTCGCTGCTCCGTTGACCAGGAACGCGATCACGCCTAACAGGAAGAAGATCCCGGCGACATCGTTGGGCGCGTTGCCGGCCTGGGAGCCGACCAGCATCTCGGAGTCGAGGACGACGGCGGCGCCGAGGAGCGTCGCGGCCCCGACCGCGTAGGGGCGGCCGATGCAGAAGGCGGCGAGCAGCGCCACCGCGAGCCACCCGAGGTTGATCAGCGGCGAGAAGCAGTCGGTGTCCAACGCGACCATCGGGATCGCGTGGAGGAGCTCGGAGTTCTGCGGGTAGTACCAGGTGGTCAGCTTCAGCGGGTCGGTGAGGTGCAGCGGCCCGACCTCGCCGGTCTGGGCGAACCGGCCCGAGAACGACATGTGGTACCAGGTGGTGTCCTGGTAGTACATGCCCGTGTCCAGCGCCTCCTGGGTGGGCTCGGCCCAGTGCGCGACGACGACGATCGAAGCGAAGATGGCGATCGCGAGCATCGCCCTGCTCGACCTGACGGCCGGAAACTCACCGCGGGCGGACGGGTCGACCTTCGGGCGGGCCCAGGCGGCTGCGCCAAGGCCCACCAGCGCACAGGCGATCACCAGCGGCAGCTCTTTGAGGAGGCCGAGCAGGCCGATGAACTCGGCGATCACGACCAGCGCCGAGAGGCCCAGCACGAACTCCGCCAGCCGCGCCAGGGCCCCCGTCCAGGCGGGGACGATCAGCGCACGGATGTAAAAGGCGCCCAGGCCGAGCGCCGCGACGATCGCGCCCAGCTCAGCGACGCCCAGGAGGTACTGGCCAGTGGTCACATTCGGCTCAAGTCAAGAAAAACGCGCGGACCTGACGCCCACGCGCGAGCCGCGAGTCTAACCCTTCAGTCGCCCAGGCCGTCGATTACGTAGGCCTGCTCGCCGGGCTTCACCATGCCCAGCTTTCGCGCCTCGCGCTCCATCGTCAGCGGGTCCTCGGCCCGGTCGACCTGGGACTGCAGCGAGGCGTTCTCGCGCTGCAGCTCGACGAGGGTCTCCTCGCCGACCTTGGAGTCTCGCCAGGCGTCGACGAGGTTCACGACCGGGTTCAGATAGCTGACCATGACGCCGAACAGAACCAGGACCAGGGCCACTCGCCCGATGCGGTCCCACCTGACCCGCGACGGTCCGATTCGCCGTCCGAGGCTCCTGGATGTGCCTGCGCGGGCGCTCACCACTGAGCGTTCGCCACACCACTTCGAATGCCTTTGTCAGCCGCGATCGAAGACGGAAGCACCCGGGAAGCGGGCGCGATCGCCCAGCTCTTCCGCGATCCGCAATAGCCGGTTGTACTTGGCGACACGATCGGACCGCGACGGCGCGCCCGTCTTGATCTGCCCGGCGCACGTGCCGACCGCCAGGTCGGCGATCGTGGTGTCCTCGGTCTCCCCTGAGCGGTGGGAGATCACGACTGAGTAACCCGCGTCCCGGGCAATCTGGATCGCCTGGAGCGTCTCGGTCAGCGTGCCGATCTGGTTGACCTTGACGAGGATCGAGTTGGCGACGCCGGCGTCGATACCCCTCTGGAGGCGCTCCGGGTTGGTGACGAAGAGGTCGTCGCCGACGAGCTGGGTCCCGTGCGCGCTCAGCTTCTCTGTGAGGAGCTTCCACCCGTCCCAGTCCTCCTCGTCCATCCCGTCCTCGATCGAGACGATCGGGAACCGGTCGACCAGCTCGTGCCAGAGGTCAACCATCTCCGCCGAGCTCAGCGTCCGGCCCTCGCCGGCGAGCTCGTAGGAGCCGCCCTCGAAGAGCTCGCTGGTCGCGGGGTCCATCGCGATCGCCACGTCGGAGCCGGGCGCGTAGCCGGCCGCCTCGATCGCAGCGAGCAGGAAGTCGAGCGCGGCCGTGTTCGACTCCAGGTCGGGGGCGAATCCACCCTCGTCGCCTCCGGCGGTCGACAGCCCCTTCGCCTTCAGGGTGCCCTTCAGGGCGTGGAAGACCTCGGTTCCGACGCGCAGGCACTCGCCGAAGCCCGAAGCGTCCTGCGGCACGATCATGAACTCCTGGAAGTCGATCGAGTTGTCGGCATGCGCGCCGCCGTTCAGCACGTTCATCATCGGCAGGGGCAGCACGTTCGCCTCGCCGGGGTCCTTTGCGCCCGTGGCCGTATAGAGCTCACCCAGGTACTCGTAGAGCGGCTGCCCGGCGTCGGCCGCGGCGGCCTTTGCGGCCGCAAGTGACACGCCGAGGAGCGCGTTGGCGCCCAGGCGACCCTTGTTCGGGGTGCCGTCGAGCTCGATCATCGTGCGGTCGAGCGCCGACTGCTCGGCCGCCCGAGCCCCCTTCAGGGCGTCCGCAATCTCGCCATTCACATTAGAAACTGCCTTTGAGACACCGCGGCCGGCCCACTCGTCGCCTCCGTCTCGCAGCTCGACGGCCTCGAACTCGCCAGTCGATGCACCCGAGGGGACGGCGGCCCAGCCCGAGGCGCCGGACTCGAGCACGACCTCCGCCTCGACGGTCGGGTTCCCCCGCGAGTCGAGGACCTGGCGCGCGCGGATCTCGGAGATGGTGGACACGGGGCGCGGCAGTTTAGGCCAGCCGACGGGCGGCGGCGCGCAGGGCGAGCTCGGGGTCCACACCGAGCTCGCGGGACCTCGTCACCGCGCTCAGGAGCGCATCCCCGACCTCACGTTCGGCCTCGTCGCGTGCGACCGGGTCTCCTCCCGGCGCCCCGGGCTTCCCGGATCCCGACGAGCCCTCGGGATCGATGCGGCGCAGGATCTTGCGCGCGTACAGCGTCGATGGAAGATTGTCCGGAATCTCGGCCAGGGGCTCGGTCGAGCGGCCCTCGACGTCCCGCTTGATCTGCTCCCACTGCTTCAGGACCTGGCCCGCGTCATCCATCTCCGCATCGCCGAAGACGTGGGGGTGGCGGCGGATCAGCTTCGCCGTGCAGGACTCGGCGACGGCGGCGAGATCGCCCTCGCCGCGCTCCTCGAGCAGGAGCGAGAGGAACACGACCTGGAACAGGACGTCGCCGAGCTCGTCGAGCATCGCGGCGGTGTCGTCGCGGGCGGCGGCGTCAGCAAGCTCGTAGGACTCCTCGACCGTGTGCGGCACGATCGAGCGCGCGTCCTGCTCGCGATCCCAGGGGCACTCGCGGCGCAGGCGGCGCGTCAGCTCGTCGAGCTGCGACAGCGCCTGCGCGGACCGGCTCACCGGCGCTAGGGCTGGGGCGGGGGAGCGCCCTGCGGCGGCGCGCCCTGCGGCGGAGCGCCC
>Ga0136632_10000345_pt1 | contig 13293 bp, 13 predicted proteins | sample AntDrymUQ6112106_2_FD_104670 | JGI IMG/M metagenome (GOLD analysis project Ga0136632, IMG submission 104670) | Polar desert sand microbial communities from Dry Valleys, Antarctica - metaG UQ611 (21.06) | ecosystem: Environmental > Terrestrial > Soil > Desert | place: Antarctica: Dry Valley...
ATCGAGGACCGCCGCACCGCGAGCCGCGCGGCCGCCATCCTGGCGCTGGTCGGGGTCGTGGATCTCCCCATCATCCATTACTCGGTCGAGTGGTGGAACACGCTTCACCAGGGCCCGACCGTCACCAAGCTCGGCGCCCCGTCCATCCATCCCTCCATGCTCGCCCCGCTCCTCCTCATGGCCCTCGCCTTCACGGGCTATTACCTGGCCCTCATGCTGGTACGCGCGCGCTGTGAGCTCCTCGTGCGCGAACGCGGCAGCGCCTGGGTGCAGGAGATCGCGGCCGCCGATGGGGCGCCGCGCCCCTGACCCGCATTTCTCACCGCGGCTCTAGGGCGTTGCGGGTGATGAGGCGCCTGGCCGAGGTCGCCTCGGCCCCCGCATACCAGGTGTCCACCACCGTACGCAGGATCCCGAAGGCCAGCACGGCCACCATGATGCCCGCCACGGTAAGCCCGGTCTGGAGCGAGTGCCGACCGAGATTGCGGACGATGAAACGGAGATAGAAGATGCGCGGCATCGGGACACGGTGTGCCCGGGGGCCGCCGGACTATAGCACAAGTGCTAGCTAGCCCGCTCGGCGCGCCGGCAGCGACCGGCGCCGAGCTTCGAGAGGTGTCGGTGGCGCGAGGCGCGCCAGAGCCGATCAGGTCGCGTCTAGGTCGGCGGACCCCATGAGCACCGCAACCATCCTGGGTATCCCGCCCGAGGAGGCGCTCTCGGCGGCGTTCGCCAGGCTCGTGCGCGAGCTGCACCTGCGCGCCGGCGGGCGCGCTGAGGACGCCGAGGCGGTCGCTTTCGCGGCCTCGCTGGTCAGCCGCGCGGCGAGCGGTGGCCAGAGCTCCCTGGAGGTCGCGGGGATCGAGGCGCAGGTCTTCCCGCCTTCAGGGCCCCCCTTGGGACGTGGATCCAAGCAACTCGCACGGAACCCCGTCGTCGCGCACTCGGGCGTTCTGGACCACTTCCGGCCGCTGGTCCTTGTGGGCGGGACCCGTCTCTATCTCTGATGTCGCCTCACGCGCTGCGGCGGGGGCAGCAATTCAGCACGTGAAAATTTTGTTGACCTTGTGGCATGGCGCCCTGTCCTGCCTCAGCGATCAGGTGTTGATCGTTTCCCTTTCCACCACCAGCGGGCGCTTGCGCACCTGCGAGTGGATGGCGCTTACATACTCGCCGATGATTCCGAGGAACATGAGCTGCAGCCCGCCGAAGAAGAACAGGGCGACGATGAGCGTCGGGATGCCGGGCGTCGTGAGGCGGCCGTGGGTGAAGAGGTGGACGGCGAACGTGAAGGCGGCGAAAACGAAGCTCAGCAGCGCGATGCCGAACCCCACGAACATCGCTACCCGCATCGGCACGTTGGTAAACGAGATCATCCCGTTCAGCCCCTGGTCGACGAGGTGGTACAGGCGGTTCTTCGAGAAGCCCTTCCTGCGCGCTTTCCAGACGTAGGGCACACCAGTGGAGCGAAAACCGCAGTTGGCGATCATGCCGCGGATGTAGGGGTAATGGTCCTCGTGCTGCAGTAGCGCCTGCAGCACCTTGCGGTCGACGAGCTGGAACTCGCCCACGTCCAGGGGGATCTCGATGTCCGAAAGCCGGCTCACGAGGCGGTAGTACGCCTTGCGCACCGATCGCATGAGCCATAATTCCTGGCGCTTCGCGCGCACGCCGTGCGCGACCTCGTGCCCCGAGCGCCACTTCTCGACGAACTGAGCAATCACCTCCGGGGGGTCCTGCAGGTCCGCGGCCAGCAATACGACGACCGCGTCGCCGGTGGCATGGCGCAGGCCGTTGAAGGTCGATCGGAACGGGCCGTAATTGCGCGCGTTGAGTATCACCTTCATGTTGGGATCCGCCGCCGCCATCCGCCGCAGCACCGCCTCGCTGCCGTCGTCGGAGGCGTTGTCGCAGAAGATGTGCTCGAGGCGATAACCCGGCAGGTCACGCTCGAAGACTTCCTTTACCGCGCGGTGGCAATCCTCGAGGTTCGGCTCCTCGTTGTAGCACGGGGTCACCACGCTGATGAGGGGGCGCGCATCGCTCATGCCGAATCTCCGTAGACCTTGTGCTTCAGCAACAGGTACGCCGCCGGGGCCACCACGAAGAGGCAGAGGAACTGGCCCACGACGGGTCCCACGCCGAGCGTCCTCTGCGCTCCCCACAGCAACGCCAGGTTGAAAACATAGATGACCGCGTAGATCGCCACGAACCGCGGCAGCCGGTCCATGGCGGGGCGGCGGAAGGTGATCCTGCCGAAGGAAAAGAAGTTGAATAACACACCCAGCACCGTGGCGGCCAGTAGGGCCAGCGCAACGTCCAGGCCCACGAGGACGAGCGCGGTGTAAATGCCGAATCCGACCAGCGTATTGAGCGCGCCGGTGAGGACGAAGCGCGCGACCTCGCTCACGCGGCCTGCCGCCGGGCGCTCACCAGCTCCTGCGTTGCGGAGCGCAGGTCGCCCATCATCTCGCGCATGTAGGCGACGCTGCCAACGCGCGAGTACGCCTCGTCGGGCACGCCGAAGATTCTGAAGGCGGCCCTGCGGCCGGCGTGCTGCGCCACGACCGGTGCCACCGCGGCCCCGAGCCCGCTGCCCACGTTGTGCTCCTCGACGGTCATCACCGCACCCGTATCCTCGATGGCCCGCGCGATCGCCGCCTCGTCCAGGGGCTTGACGGTGTGCATGCTGAGCACGCGCGCCTGGATGCCGTCGCGGCTTCGCAAGGCTTCGGCGACGTCGACCACGTGCCGCAGCATGCCGCCGGTGCTGACCAGGGTCACGTCCGCGCCGTCGCAGACCTGGATCGCATGGCCGATCTGGAATCCCTCGATGGATTCGTGCACGCGCGGCTCGTCCGCCTTGCTGAGGCGCAGGTACGCGGGTCCCGGATAGTCGCACAGCGCGCGGGTGGCGAGCGTGGTTTCCAGCGGGTCCCCGGGGGCGATCACCACCATGCCGGGCAGCGTGCGCATCACCCCGATGTCCTCGATGCCATGGTGGGTGTAGCCCTGGCTGCTGTAGGTGAAGCCGCCGCCGACGGCCACGATCCGAACCGGCAGGTTGTGGTAGCAGACATCGTTGCGCACCTGCTCGAGGCAGCGCATCGTCGGGAAGTTCGCGATCGAATACGTGAATACGGTCTTGCCGAGGTGCGCGAGACCGGCCGCCACTCCCATCATGTTCTGCTCGGCCACGCCCACGTTCAGGTACTGCGAGGGCATCTCGTCGCGGAAGACCTCGAGGACCGAGAACCCCAGGTCCGCGGTGAGGAGCATCAGGTCGCGCCGCGCCCTGGACTGCGCGAGCAGCTCCTGGATGAACGCGGTCCTCACGAGGAGCCCCGCACTTGGTCCAGTGCGGCTCGCAGCTGCTCGGCGTCGGGCGCCTTGTAGTGCCACAGGAGCTTGCCTTCCATGAACTCCACGCCCTTGCCCTTCACCGTATGGGCAATCACGGCCCTCGGCCGTCCCGCCTTCGGCGCCGCTTCCAGCACGCGCGCCAGCGCCTCGTGGTCATGGCCGTCGACCACCTCGACATCCCAGCGGAACGCGGCCCACTTGTCCGCGAAGGGCTCGAGGTCGAGCACTTCTTTCACGCTCCCGAAGCTCTGGATCTTGTTGTAGTCCACGATCGCGACGAGGTTGTCGAGCTTGTGGTGCGGCGCGAAGAGCGCCGCCTCCCAGATGGAGCCCTCGTCGCATTCCCCGTCGCTCAGGATCGCGAAGGCGCGCCCGGCGCGCGCGTCCACTTTGAGTCCCAGCGCCACGCCGCAGGCGAGCGACAGGCCGTGCCCGAGGGAGCCGGTGGAGAAGTCGACACCCGGCACGTGATGCGAGACGTGGCCGGCGAGCGCCGTTCCGTCCTGGCAGAACGTGTCCAGCCTCGCCACCTCGAAGAAGCCGGCGTTCGCCAGCGCCGCATACAGGGCCGCGGCGCCGTGGCCCTTGCTCATCACGAGCCGGTCGCGATCGCTCCAGGCGGGGCGCTTCGGGTCCACGCGCAGGACGCCGCCATAGAGCACCGCTAGGATGTCCGCCATGGATAGCCCCGTGCCGATGTGCGATGCGTTCGCGGCATGCACCATCCTCAGCGCATCCTCGCGTATGCGGCGCGCCAGCTCCTTCGTGGCTTCAATGTTCGGCATGTTCCCGGTACCAGTTCACCGTGTTGCGAATTCCCTGCACCAGGCCCGTGCGCGGCTTCCAGCCCGTGCTGGCCGCGAGGCGGCCGATGTTGGCCTCCAAGCGCATCACCTGGTCAGGACGATAGGGTACCTCGCCGTAGCCGATGGGCAGGGAGGGATCGACCTGGCGGCGGATGCTCTCGATCACGTCCCGCAGCGGCGGGGCGCTGCCCGAGCCGAGGTTGAACACGCCCTCCGCGGCCGGCGTGCGCGCGACCGCCGTCACCGCCTCGGCGGCATCCTCGACGTAAATGTAGTCCCAGCGCTGCTCGGCGGCGGTCACGGCGGGCCGCTCGCGCCTGAGGAGCATGCGCGTGAGGTAAGGGATCATCCATTCGGGATTGTCGCGCGGCCCGTAGGAGGAGAACAGGCGCAGCCAGGCGAAGCGCACGTCGTTCAGGGCGCACAGGCGCTCCGCGAGCAGGCACGTGGCCAGCTTGGAGGCGCCGTACATCGTCGTGGGCCGCGTGGGCGTCGACTCGCCGATGCGCTGCGCGCATGGGCCATATTCGGCCTGCGATCCGAGGCCGATGAAATCGCGCGCGCCCGCGGCCATCGCTATCTCGAGCAACCGCAGCGCCTGGCCTACGTTGCGGTGCTGCGCCGGGTTGTTGCGGTTGCGCCCGCCCACCCCATCCCATGCGAGATGCAGCACGTGGGTCGGCGCGAACTCCCCGACCGCGGTGGCGAACGACGCCTCGTCGGCCAGGTCCGCGCGAATCACCCGGACGCCCTCCAGGGCGTCGGCGATCCGCCACGCGCCGCGCGGCTCGCGCAGGATGACCGCCACGTCGCCGCCGCCGGCGGCGCGCAGGTTCCGCAGCACATGGGAGCCGAGGAAACCGGACGCGCCCGTCAGCAGGATTCTCATGATCCCGAATGCGCCGGCGACGAGAGCTGCGCGAGCGCCAACTGGATGCGGCCCGAAGCCGCCGGCCTTCCGGGGGCATCGCGATACTGGAAGCGGTGCCGGTGCACGGTTTTCGCGAGCGCGATACGCAGGAAATACAGCCAGAACCGCCGCGATTCGGCGGATCCGGCGACCGGCTCGAGGCCGTAGCCCCGCAGGATCGCCGCGTGCCGCCGCGCGGGCTGGAAGGTGCACAGCGATGCGAGGTCGAACAGCGGGTCCCCCAGCAACGCGTCCTCCCAGTCGATCACCGCCGCCAGGCGCGCGTCGCGAAAGATGAAGTTCGCTCCGCCGGGATCGCCGTGCAACAGCGACGGGACGCCATTCCAACCCGCATCCCGAAGGAGCGCCTCGATGCGGCGCGCCTCTTCCATCGTCATGGCGCCGATGTCGACGCAGGCGCGAACGTGCTCGGGCAGCCTCTGCTGCAAGAACTCGAGCCAGGTGCCCCAGGCGCCCCGTGGGCGCGAGACGCCGTCCGCGCCTTGCAGCGCCAGCGGCCCGAAGCCCTCGCCCTGGATGCGGTGAAGCGCCGGCAGGAATCGAGCCGCTTGCTCGAGGGCCGCGGCCATGGCGCCTTCATCGCAGTTCTTCGCGTTCGCCGGGTAACCCTCGACAAGATCCACTCGTTGGGCTCCGCGCAATGCCGCGCCGTGCGCGAGCGCGCGGAATTCGCACGCCGGCACCGGCAGGGAACGTTCGCGCAGCAGGCGTGCCACGCCTGCTTCGAGCGCCATCAGCTCGACCCAGGGCTCCCCGCCCAAGGCGGCGATGCGCAGGAGTTGCGGGCTGCCGGTCCCCGCATGGATGACGTAGAGGCGGTGGAAGGTGCCCTGGTGGGAGAAACGCTCGAAGCGTGCCCCCGGCGGCAACGCGAACGCTCCCCGCGCCGCATCGAGCAGCGCCGCATCGATCCCGAGCGCGGAATCCGAGGCCGACCCCAAGGAGCGCAGGCTTGCATCCGGCACCTCGAGATCGGCCTTGGCGAGGAACACGTCGCCTCAGAAGAGCTTGTCGTAGTCGAGCAGGCGCTGCATCTGCAGCGTTTCCGTCTTCATCGCGCGCTTCTGGTCCGCGGAAAGCTCGTTGGCGGTGGCGAGGTTCGCCTGGGGCGTGGGAATCCGGATGGTCCCCCAGGGGTAGACCTGCTCGAGCCTCACCCCGTTGAAGCTGGGATAGGTGCACTTCTCGGACGGCGGCAGTCCGATGCGCTGCAGCAGGGCGCCCATCGCCTTCGGCGTGTCCGCGACGATGTCCTCGAACCGTACCAGGTGGAAACGATCCGGATATTTGTCGCGGTAGGTGAGCGCCATGTGCTGGCAGAGGTTCCAGGTCCAGGCGTAGCGCTTGAGCGAGAGCGGGAACGGACGCTTGGACGTATCGGCGAAACCCGAGTATGGGTTGCGCGCGACGTGGATCACGTGCCCGTCGGGAAAGTCGGCGAGGATCTTGTCGGTGTCGAACACCTGCACCGGGTTGTAGCCGACGTAATGCGTCTCCGCGCCGCTGCGGTTCACGTTCTCCCAGGTGGCGAAGGTCGACTTGAAGAACGCGTCGACGAGCGTCGCGCGATTGAGTGGCTTGCCGCGCGAGGCCTCCACGAACGCGGCCTTGCGCCGCGACTCGTCCATCTTCAGCCCGCAGTCCTTGAACTTGCTGCGGCCGGGAACCCGCAGCAGCGTCTTCAGCTCCTCGTCCCAGAACATCTCGTACGCGGTCTCGGGCTCCACGTCCGTCGAGAACTCGGGCCAGCGGTAGCGGATGGGCACGTACGACGTGAGGAAGTCGGACGTGGCTCCCGTGCCGACCTGGGATTCGAAGGGATAGACGAACAGGTTCGGGTGCCCGTCGAGCAGCCGGTGGGTGGTGTTTCCACCGTTCTCGTACATGGCGGACAGCATGATGATCTTCATGAACTTCCTCTTTCGGATCGATCGATTGCCGCTGGCCCCTCCGGGCCGCGGTAGTCCTGGATCTGGCGTTCGGACAGGGCACGCAGGTGCGCACCGCCGCGAAGGAACTGGCCATACCACTCCAGCGTGAGCCGCACCGCCTCGAGCCACTGCAGCCTGGGGCGCCAGTCCAGCCTGGCGCGAGCCTTGGATGAATCGAGCATCAACCGCCCGGCCTCGTGCGGGCCATCGCCGCGGTCGATGCGCACCTCGAGGCGTCCGGCGAGGATCCGCGCGGCTTCCTCCACCACCCGTTCGACGGGTTGGTCCCCGCCCGCGTCCGGCCCGAAGTTCCAGGCTTCGGAGAACTTCGCGGGCTGCGCCGAGAGCGCCTGCGCGAGCGCGAGGTAGCCCGAAAGCGGCTCGAGCACATGCTGCCAGGGACGCGTGGCCCGCGGATGGCGTATCGAGACGGGCTTCCCGGCCTGGACTGCGCGCACCAGGTCCGGCAGCAGGCGGTCGCTCGCCCAGTCGCCGCCGCCGATCACGTTGCCCGCGCGCGCGGTGGCGAGCCCGACGGGACGCGATGCGTCGGAGAAGAAGGAGCTGCGATACGCGGCGGCCGCCAGCTCGACGCATGCCTTGCTGCCGCTGTACGGATCGCGGCCGCCCAACGCGTCGATCTCGCGATAGGGCCAATCCCATTCGCGATTCTCGTAGCACTTGTCCGTGGTGACGCACACGATGGCCTTTAAGCCCGAAGCGGCACGGCACGCGTCGAGCACGGTCGCCGTCCCCACGACATTGGTGGCGAAGAACTCGAGCGGCTCGATGTATCCCTCGCGAACGATCGACCGGGCCGCGAGATGGAACACGACTTCGGGATCGCACTCGTCGACGGCCCGGCGCATCGCGGCCGCATCCCGGATGTCTCCGCGCACGTCGTTCAGCGTGTCGCCGATCCGCGCGAGCTCGAAGAGGCTGGGCTTTGTCGGCACCTCGGACGAAAACCCGGTGATCTTCGCGCCGAGCCCGTGCAGCCAGAGCGAGAGCCACCCGCCCTTGAAACCGGTATGCCCGGTGACAAGGACACGCCGGCCCTTCCAGAAGGACTCCGCGGTCAACTCCACACCTTCCACGGCGCCTCGTTCCTCGCCCACAGGTCTTCGAGGACGTTCTTCTCGCGCAGGGTGTCCATCGGCTGCCAGAACCCGTCGTGGGCGTAGGCCGAAAGCTCGCCGTCGCGCGCGAGGCGCTCGAGCGGCGAGTGCTCCCAGATCGTCGCGTCGCCCTCGAGGTAGCCGAACACGCGCGGATCCAGGACGAAGAAACCGCCGTTGATGTGGCCGCCGTCGCCCGGAGGCTTTTCTAGGAAGCCGGCCACACGGTCGCCCTCCAGCTCGATCGCGCCGAACCGCCCCGGCGGCCGCACCACGGTGACCGTGGCGATCTTCCCCTGCTTGCGGTGGTGCGCGACCAGGGCTTTCACATCCACGTCGGCCACGCCGTCGCCGTAGGTGAAGCAGAACGGCGCGTCGCCCACGTATCGCTGCACCCGCTTCAGCCGCCCACCCGTCTGCGAGTTGTCGCCGGTGTCGATGAGCGTGACGCGCCAGGGCTCGGTGCTCTTCTCGTGGACCTCCATCCGGTTGGAGGCGAGGTCGAAGGTCACGTCCGCCATGTGCAGGAAGTAGTTGGCGAAATACTCCTTGATGACGTAGCCCTTGTAGCCGAGGCAGATCACGAAATCGTTGATGTCGTGGGCGGAGTAGATCTTCATGATGTGCCAGAGGATGGGCCGGCCCCCGATCTCGATCATCGGCTTGGGCCGCAGCGTCGACTCCTCGCTGATGCGGGAGCCCAGGCCGCCCGCCAGTATCACCACTTTCATCGCCGCCCCCTCATCTCCAGGTGTAGCGCTGCACGGCCGGCCGGGGCTGCTGCCAATGAGATGAGATGGCGCGATAATTTTTGTGTTGAAGGAATCCTGCGATACCACAGATCAAAATTACCATGACGCCAAAAAAGGCGAAATACACCCCGAAACAGCTGGAGATCAGCAGCACTGCTCCCACACGAAGCCATGAGCGGAATCGGATGCCTTGCTGACTTTCTACGAAAATCCTGAATCCGGTATAAAAATAGATAGGAGTGACGAAATACCAGGTGTAAAACACATGTCCCATCAGAATGCGAGCAAAATGATAGGGCAAGAACGCGAACAGCAGCGCTCCAAAAAATGCCGTCCCACGGCCTTGAGGCCATCCCGTCATCAAGACGCTGGCCAGGAAAAAGCACAGCAGCGCCCCGACCAGGAGAACAAGAAAATCCGCCCTGCCGAAGTGACGATCCCCTTCATCATCAATATCTAGATGATTCACAGTGTATTTTCCCAGCTTGCCATTTCGAGGAAGCCTGCACCGGGCTGTCGAGGAGTTCCAATGGCCGGCGTTCAATAAAGCGGACGATGCGCGCGTGTAAGGATTTCAAAGGCCCTTGTTCGGCGAGAGGAAGAGTACGGATGGACCTGTGGGTTGTCAAGTACGCGAGCCTCGGTCCAGGATCGGGGATTTTTCGGGCGATTCATCGGTCCGAGGCGCCCGGATCCGGGCGTTTTGGCCTCTCAGGCGAGTGCAGGGCAAAGGGGGCTGTCGGCTCAGGGAGTTGAACCGGATGGGAGGGGGTATCGAGGCCGGGATCAGGCCATTGGGAGTCGGTCGAATGACCGCGCGGGCGATCGGGGCGGTGCCCGGGCGGACAAGCCGAGATGGGTGAGCAACCGTCTTCGTTGTCAAGCGATTTTAGGGTTCCAGGGTGTGTTGGATTTAAGCATGGCGGTAGCTTGTGCATGCAGGCGACGAACACCACCTTAGCGGGTTTCCCGGGCGCCTTGAGGCGTTGAGCGAAGGCGTGGATGACGGGATTGCATCGGATGGCAGTGACGGCCGACATGTACAGCACGCAGCGTACCTGGGCACGCCCGCGCAGATGACCCGCTTGCCCCGCTGTTTGCCGCTGTCGTTGGCCAGGGGGGCGAGGCCGGCGAGTGCGGCGATCCCTTTGCGGTCGAGGGTGCCCAATTCGGGCAGTTTGGCGAGCAGGGTCGCGGAGGTCGTGGCTCCCACGCCTGGAATGCTGCGCAGGAGGTCATCCTTCGTGCGCCAGGCGGGGCTTGCACGTAACCGCTGCCTCAAATCGGAATCGAGGCCCTCGATGCGCTTGTCCAACCGGGCGATGTGGCTTTTCAGGCTCTTCTGCTGCACTTCGAGGCACGGCCCAAGCGGAGGGACTCTTGAACCCGCATCTCCACAAGCTGGCGTCGGCGGGTGACCAGATCGTCGAGCTCCCGCATGAGTGCATCCTTCATCGGACGCACCTCGGGACGTACCGCACGGGCGAAATCCGCCAACACCAAGGCATCGATGCGGTCGGTCTTGGCCAGCTGCCCCGTGGCCTTGGCATAGTCGCGCACCTAACTAACGGGGATTGACCACAACCACCGCCAACTCCACGGCCATCAGCGAGGCCCGCAAGCTCCGTCTCAAGGCCCCCTGTGGCCTCGAGTACGACCAGGCGCGGCTCGGCCTCGCGCAAGCGTCTCGTCGTCTCACTCATGCCTTGCTCATCGTTCTGGAACGGGTGGCCGATCCACACGGATGTCGCCTCGCAGGGCAAGTATCTGTCGGAGCTGCAAGCCATCACCCTCGGCGTCCGGATCGATGGCGACCCGCGGAAATTCGACGATGGTGAGTTCCGCCCCGTCTCGAATGAGGACTCCCTGCCCTGCGATCGCGGCGAGCGAGCATGTCCGCGCGGCCTTCGGGATAGAGCGAGCCATGCTGGCCCAGATCGCCGCCGGCACGATCACCACGACGGCCGAGATCGACGCAGCCTTTCCTGTGTGACGTTTTCTTTAGGGGCAGAAACTCTGCGCTTTCGAACTATGGACAAGGCGGACTTCAGGAATGCTGATGACGGTTTGCCGCTCGGCTTCCGTCCCTGCGCCGGAAAGTGTGTAGAGCCGGACCATTTCAATCCTGTCCCTTTTATCAAAGGGAATAAGCTTTGTCGGGATAGTGTACTTGTGAAGCGAACCGTCCTGTAATAATGGCAGCTGAATCTCGTCTTCGTGGTAATCCCCATTGAATTTTCGCGTCGCAACACGCACGCGGATCATTCTGACGGTTATGTTCACGGGCATATCCATCGTGATCTTCAACGCATCTATATCTCCAGCGCAAACCGAGCCCCCGATTGGTTTGAGTTCATTGTAATACATTTGCCCCCAAGTGACCTTTCTCATCCCGTCCAAGAGCACATCGTGGGGCGTATCGGGGAACTGATCAATTGGAGCGAGCTCGGTATTCTCTGGGACGCCTTGAATGTCCCGGCGACCCATGCTGACGCGTGAAGTTGGTTCCCAAGGACGCCGAATATCGATGCGAGGATAGCCGAGATAGGCGCCGCCCACCCCGCTTACGGCAAAGCGAAGCGTGACCGTCCGCCCTGCTAAAGCACCCAGATCAAAGGCTACCGGCGCGGCAGGGCTTGATCTCAGCACTGCATCCTCACTGGTCGCTACGATCTCCAGAGTACCGCCCGCGCCCTTTCGCTTGTCAGTTCTCAAAGTGATTTCGGTTGCGTTCGCAGGGAAAGTCACCCGCCAATCGACCGATTGACCAGCCGGGATGAAGAGGCTGAGGCGGTTATGGGTCTGCCAGTTCTCAGGACGGGCGCCGCTCTGAAGTCCCAGCCCGCCGAACCATTGAATCTGCGGTAGGTCCGGCCGTTCCGTCAACGACACAGCTGAAAAAGGCCAGTCACCCTGGAGGGTCCATGTTTGCTTGGCGGCAAAGCTCGCAGTTTGCGTTTCCTCGAAAAAGCGGCTGAAGCTCGCGAACTCGTAGGTCGGCGGCCACACGAAGACGAGCATTTCACAAAACGTCGGAGCCGTTCTGTAATGGCGCTGGCACGCCTCGGAGCTTAGCGTTCGAGATTGGATAAAGGGCGTCTTGTGCTCAAACGACCGGTTTGCCGGAATATACAGTAGGGCGATTGCGACAATCGCCGCCGCGGCCAGGCCCGAGGAAACCAGGTTGCGCCGGTTCCCAAAAGCAGGAACCTTGATCGAAGCTATAATAACGCCAGCTAAACCGATCCATAGGTTGACGGATAAAGCAACATACCAAGCCCCGACCGTCGTTCGAACGATGGATATCTGATACAAATAGGCTAAAGCATAGATGATGAAAGCCGCGCTCGGAATACTCCAAGCCGGAAGTCGTTTTGCGCGGAACCACTCACGAAGCAACCATGCAGCGAATACAATCGATGCTGCGAGGCCTGCGGTCCCGATGATGTTGGCGCCCGGGATATCTCCGATATCATCAACCGCAGGGGTAAAGGGTCGCCCTAAAGCACCAATGATGAAGCGTAGATTGAAGAAATCGCGTGCCCCGGCGAACCTGGCTCCAAAATCCATAAAAAAGAATTGAGAATGGGCGATAACGCAGCAGGCAGACAAGACGAGGATGTGAGTCCATCTAAAGCCAGTGACCGCTGCCATGGCAAAGAACATGACCCACGGAACTCCAGCGCCCCATGACCACGAGGACAGAAAACCGCCGGCTACCATCAGCGCGACGCCAAGCCATGAGCGCGGGAACGCGACGCAGCCTAGGAGTCCGAGCAGGAACCCGAGATGATCGGTTCCCATGGTGAGCCCGGTGTCACCGTAAATAAATAACCCAAGTTGCGTTGGCGCGAATATCAAGAAAGACACGATGATTAAAATCGCGAGGCGCTCAAAAATGAGCGGCAACACTTGAGAGAAAATCGCGGAAACCAGGGCGACCCGCGCAACGCCCATGGTTAGAGTGATGAAACTTTCTACGAAAGCGTCCCAATGTCCTAGCTTCAGAGCTACCACCCGGATCAGGAACGGCAGCGCGGTAAAGTGAGAGCCATGGGGAGCGCCTTCGACTATGGATCGAAGCGAAAGCCCGTCGTTCCATACCTGGGACAAGCCGCGGATATATACTCCGTAGTCATCTCCGAAATTAGCGCCGGCTCTACTGTTGACATACCAAGCCATGGCGATGGGCGGCAGGCATGCCACGGCGATTGCGCCGAGGACCACAATCTTCCGGATCGTAAGCTGCCGAAGTTGATCGACTCGAATATTCAAAATCATTGGGATGGCGAGCAACCTATTTCATCATCGCCCGCATCCAAAGTTCCAACCCAAGAGTCCAATCGAAGCCGCCCTGCACAAGGCCGATGACTCTATTGACAAGGTCATTCA
>Ga0136632_10000346_pt1 | contig 13283 bp, 16 predicted proteins | sample AntDrymUQ6112106_2_FD_104670 | JGI IMG/M metagenome (GOLD analysis project Ga0136632, IMG submission 104670) | Polar desert sand microbial communities from Dry Valleys, Antarctica - metaG UQ611 (21.06) | ecosystem: Environmental > Terrestrial > Soil > Desert | place: Antarctica: Dry Valley...
CCGAACCCGAAGGCGATCCAGGCGGCCACGAAGGCAAATCCAAGGACCGCTGCGAACTGGGTGTCTGTCATCACTCGAGCTCCCTTCGTCGCTGTCTTGCAAAGCCGGTGAGAGTCACGCTGACCGGCGTGTCCGGCAGGTCGTGCTGCTTCAGGGCCGCGCCGACGCGTCGTTGCACGTCGCGCAGGGTGCCTGGCACGTCGCCGGCCCGCTTGACGTCGATATCCACGGCGATCCCGTCTTCCCCGTACCGACCGGTCGCGTCGCTGACCGACGGATGCCCGCAGGAGGCTACCTCGGCCGCCCGCTCGATCGCGCGCGGTTCCACGGTGGACGTGCCGCGCCCGTCCTCGCTCAGCGCGAGATCGCTGCGAGCGAGGTATGGCCTCGGGACCTGCTTCCAGGCGAGGAAGGCGAAGAGGGCAAATGCGGCCAGCCCGGCAAGGGCGGCGATCAGGCGCGCGTTGCCGGTGACGTCGGCCGCCTGGAGGTCTGCCAGGTAGTCATAGGCGTCGCGATAGCCGCTGATCGCATTCACCGTCTCCGGAGGCGCTTTGAAGGCGAGCGCCACCAGCATCGCCCCGTACCAGATGAGCCCGAGCGCGACAGGGACAAGCGGAAGCAGCCCGACGACGGCGAACGCCGAGCCTCGGGCGCGAATGCGCTGGCGGATCGTCACTCGACCTTCGCTCTCCGCTTACCGGCTTTCGCCTCCACACGCGGAGCGAGGCCCGACGAGTCGACGAGTCGCGAGAGGGCGTTCGAGACGCGCTCTTCGACTTCGCTCTGCTCCGAACTCCTCGAGTGGGAGACGGTTACGCGAAGCCGTCCGCTTCTCAGACGGCTCCTCGGCCGCACGCTGGCCTTCGCCTCGGTGACGCCGCCGGCCTGCTCGGCCAGCGCCTCGGCGATCCCGGCTAGCGTCCTCCGGCGAGCGCTGAGCCTTCCGCTCTCCGCCTCGTCGAAGACGACGAGCCGTTCGCGCCTGGGCGCGAGAGCGCCCACGAGGAGTAGGATGCCTGCGAGCAAGGCGCCCGCTCCGGCGAGGGCCGAGGCCTTCGCCAGCGGGCCGTCCTCCTCGAGCTGGTCGAGATACTCGCCCGCGGTGTCCTCGAGCTCGGGCAGGCGCACGTGCTCGGCGAGGCCGGGCAGGCTCAGGGGGCCGTCGCCACCCTGGATCGAAAAGACCGCGACCGCGAGGCCCACGAGCGCGAGCGCGACGAGCAACACGAGCGTGACGAGCCGGGCCACCGCGCGGAGCAAGAGAATCATCCCTCGCTCACCTCGTTCGATCCCACGACGTCCGCGATCGTGATGTCCACCGGTCCGAGCGCACCGTCGAGACCCACCGCCGAGGCGGCCTGCACCACGCGCGAGCGAACGCGCTCAGCGAGCGGATGGAGCGGGACGACCTCGGTGACGAGATGGAGCTCGACCCCGTACCCGCCCCCGGCGAGCGCTGTCGCCAGGACGCCGGGAAGCCGCTCCTTGCGATCGACCGTCACACGCGTTCCCAAAGGGCCAGCGTGCGATGAGACAACCCCGTCCACGCCGAGCGCAGCGTCGAGGGCGAGGCGGGCGAGCTGCACCCGCTGCGAGGGTGCAGCCGAAAGCGGCTGCGTCGGCTGGGAAGCAGGCGTTCGCGCCGACATCCGGACCACCCGGTCCTCTAGCTGACGCGCGTCTGCTCGGGCACGTCGTCGCCCGGGAAGTAGAGATCGTTGACGACGATGTTGACCTCGGCGACGGAGAGGCCGGTGATTCCCTCGAGACGCTTGATGACGTTCTCGCGAACCGCCTCCGCCACCTGGGGAATGGACTCGCCGTAGTCGATCACGAGCGTGAGATCGACCGCCGCCTCGCGCTCGCCGACCTCCACCGAAACCCCGCGCGTTCGCTCGTCGGCCAGGCCGACCCCAACGCGCTCCGAGACGGCTCCAAGCGCGCGCGTAGCCCCGCCGCCGAGGTCGTGCACGCCGCGCATCTCACGGGCGGCAATCGCCGCTACCTTCGTGACGACGAGATCCTCGATCGTGGTCGTGCCGCGCTCGGTCTTCAGGGGCGAGGTCGCAAGCTCTTCCTTGCCGACCCCGCGGCCCCGCGTGCGGGTCGTCTCTTCCACCACTCCCGTCTCCTCTGCCATGACTCCTCCTCACCGAATGGGCCTCTGCTCGTGGTCTCTCTTCTCTTAGAACCGGCGCGCGCGCAAAAGTTCTGCTCATGGCCGCGCCGAAGTGAAACCAGTTTCAGGTCAGGACGCCAGAGGGCGGGCTTCAGCCGCCCCCGACGTGCACGTCCTCCACAGTGATGTTCACCTCGGCGACCTCGAGGCCCGTCACGGCAGCGACGTTCCGGATGACGGACGCGCGAACCGCGTTGGCGACCCTCGCGATACTCGCGCCGTGGCGGACGACCAGCCGGACGTGGACGGCGACCCGCTCGCCGCCGACTTCGACCTCAACCCCCTCCGTCGTCGCGCCGACCGGAATTCCGGCCTGGAGGGCGTCGGCGAGACCCCCGCCGAGCGAGTGAACGCCAGGCACCTCCCGCACAACTCCACTCACGATCTCTGCCACGACCGCGTCGGCGATCCGCGTCGTGCCCCGCTCGGAGTGGAACAGTGCGTGTCGGAGGAGGCGGGGCACGACGGCCTCGAGCGGCACCTCGAGCCGCCGTGCAGTCACGTCCTGCCGGATGCGGCGGATGATGCGCCTAGCCAGCTGCTCGGGAGTGACGACCTCCTCGCGCGCGAGCTCGCGCACCCTCCCCCACAGCTCTTCGATCTCCGAGAGGGCAGGCCCGCAGTGCGGGCAGGTCGCTTGATGCTCCGGATCGGCGGGAGGCGTCCCATCGGCGACCTGGTCGACGAGGGTCGCGATCTCGACCCCACAGGCAAGGCGCTCGTCCTGCTCGTTCCCGCTCATCGCCACGACCTCATAGCGTCCAGGACCTCGAGCCGAGCTCGGTGGAGCCGACCCTTGACCGCGGGTAGCGAGATCTCGAGCACCTCGCCGATCTCTTCGTACGACAGTCCCTCGAGCTCGCGCAGGACGAATGGAGCCCGCTGCTCGGGCGTGAGCCGGGTAACGGCGAGCTTGAGGGCCTCGAGCTCGCCGCGGACCTCGACGATGTGGTTCGGCCCGCTCGCCGGGGCTTCGAGCGTCTCGGCGACCGGGTCGGCCGGCTCCTGGGCTCCCAGCACGTTGAGGCAGCGGTTCACCACGATGCGGTACAGCCAGGTTGCGACGGAGCTCTCGCCGCGAAACGTCGGCAGCGCTCGCCATGCTTGCACGAACGCCTCCTGCGCCGCGTCTTCGGCGTCGCTTGGATTCCCCAACATGCGCAGAGCCACACGGTAGACCGCCGTTCGGTGACGTTGAACGAGCTCACCGAACGCATCGACGTTGCCCGCCTGGGCAGCCCGAACGGCGTGGGAATCTTGGGTCTCGAAGACCATCGGCTGGACCCGCTGCCGGGCACGCTACGCGACTCGTCCTCTCCGGGTTCGTACGGGTCGTCACCCATCCGCGGGTCTTCACGCCGCCCGAGCCAGTCGAGTCGGCGCTCGAGTTCGCGAACGTCCTCCGGGCGCGGCCGAACGCCGTCGGGGTCTCGCCGGGCGACCGGCACTGGGGCATCTTCGAGCGCCTCTGTCGTGGTGCGGGCGTGCGCGGCAATCTCGTCCCCGATGCGTACCTGGCCGCGCTGGCGATCGAGTCGGGCAGCGACTGGGTCACGACCGACCGCGACTACGCTCGCTTCACGGGTCTTCGCTGGCGGCACCCGCTCGCGAGCTGAGCGCGGCCACCGACCACCTGTCCGTCGGCGGGACCCGGGCACAGTGGGCGCGGACGTCAGGTGTCCGACTGAAGTCGGACACCGATCGCACGTTTGCTAGAGTACGCGGCCCGCGCGGCGGCCTCCGGCCGTGCGCGGATCTCATCATTGGCATTGCAACGGGCAGGGCGCGAACCCTGCGCGAGGAGTCGGTTGGCAGTGAAAGTCCGTCCTTCGGTCAAGCCCATGTGCGAGCGGTGCCGCGTCATCAAGCGGCACGGGCGCACCATGGTGATCTGCACCAACCCTCGGCATAAGCAACGTCAGGGCTAGGAGAACCCATTTGGCACGCATCGCCGGCGTCAACCTCCCGAACCAGAAGCGTCTCGAGATCGGCCTGACCTACATCTACGGGATCGGTCAGTCGACCGCGCGCAAGGTCTGCAAGGAGCTCGGGCTCGACCCCGACCACAAGATCAAGGACCTCACCGACGACGAGGTCTCGAAGCTCCGCGCGCACATCGACGGCGAGCTCGAGGTGGAAGGTGATCTGCGACGCGAACGGACGCAGGCTATCAAGCGCCTGTCGGAGATCGGCTGCTATCGCGGCGTGCGCCACCGGCGCAACCTCCCGGTGCACGGCCAGCGGACGAAGACGAACGCCCGCACCCGCAAGGGTCCGAAGAAGACCGTCGGGCGCGGTAAGAAGGCGGCGACGAAGACCTGATGGCACCTCCACGCAAAGCAGCGACGCGCGGTCGCACACGCCGCCGCGTCCGCAAGAACATCGCGATCGGCCAGGCGCACATCAAGACGTCGTTCAACAACACGATCGTCTCGCTCACGGACAACGAGGGGAACGTGATCGCGTGGGAGTCCGCCGGCTCGGCCGGCTTCAAGGGCTCCCGCAAGTCGACGCCGTTCGCCGCCCAGGTGACCGCCGACAACGCCGCTCGCAAGGGCATGGAACACGGGTTGCAGAAGGTCGAGGTGTTCGTCAAGGGGCCGGGCTCGGGTCGTGAGACCGCGATCCGCTCGCTCCAGGCGGCGGGTCTCGAGATCCTCGGGGTCAAGGACGTCTCGCCGCAGGCCCATAACGGGGTCCGTCCGAAGAAGCGGAGGCGTGGCTAGTGGCCCGCGATCTGGGACCGAAGTGCCGTCAGTGTCGCCGCGAGGGGCTCAAGCTCTTCCTCAAGGGCGAGCGCTGCCTCACGGAGAAGTGCGCGATCGAGCGCCGCTCGTACCCGCCGGGCGAGCACGGTCGCGGGCGGATCAAGCAGAGCGAGTACCTGCTGCAGCTGCGTGAGAAGCAGAAGGCGCGGCGGTACTACGGCCTCCTCGAGAAGCAGTTCCGCAACACGTACCAGAAGGCGTCGGCGAGGACAGGCCCCACGGGCGAGAACCTGCTGCGGATGCTCGAGACGCGGCTCGACAACGTCGTCTACCGGCTCGGCTTCGCCGGCTCCCGGGCGCAGGCGCGGCAGCTCGTCCGTCACGGACACTTCCTCGTGAACGGGCGCCGGGTCAACATCCCGAGCTACGGAGTGCGACCGGATGACATCGTCTCGCTCAAGCAGGGCAGCCCGGCAGAGTCGATCGTGCGCGACGCGACCGACCTGACCGCGTCCGTCTCGCCCTGGCTCCAGGCAGACCACGACGGGCTCACGGGCAAGATGCTGAAGTGGCCCGAGCGCGCCGAGATCGACACGCCCGTGCAGGAATCACTGATCGTCGAGCTCTACTCGAAGTAGGGGCGAGATACATCTCGCCCGAGCGGTCGCAACGCGACAGACCCGAAAGGATCACATGAGCACCCGTTCCACCCTGATGGACTTCCAGACGCCCCGGATCGTCTCCGAGGATGCCGACGAGCGCGCCGGCCGGTTCACGATCGAGCCGCTCGACCGCGGCTTCGGCTACACCTTCGGCAACTCGCTGCGGCGCGTGCTGCTCTCGTCGCTCGAGGGTGCCGCCGTCACGGCTGTCAAGATCGAGGGCGTCGCACACGAGTTCACGACGCTGCCGGGCGTCCGCGAGGACGTCACCGACATCATCCTCAACCTCAAGGATCTCGTCTGCCGCCTCCACGGCGAGTCGCCCGAGATCGAGGTGCACCTCTCGAAGAAAGGCCCCGGCGCCGTCACGGCCGCCGACATCGAGGCGCCCGCGGACCTCGAGATCCTGAACACCGAGCTCGAGCTCGCGCACCTCGCGGACAAGGGGAAGCTCGAGATGACATTGACGATCGGACGGGGGCGGGGCTACCTGCCCGCCGACGGGAACCGCGGACCTGAGACCGCGATCGGTGTCATCCCGATCGACTCGATCTTCGCCCCCGTGCGTCGCGTCTCGTACGAGGTCGAGGCCGCGCGCGTGGGTCAGCGCACCGACTACGACAAGCTTGTCCTCGACGTCACGACGGACGGCTCGGTCGCACCGAAGGACGCGATCGCCGAGGCCGCCGAGATCCTCATCCGGCAGCTCCAGATCTTCACCGAGCTGGACCGGATCGACATCGTCGGTGAGACCGCGACCTCGGAGGCCGAGGCACCCGCGACGACGCACGGGATGGAGAACTTCCCGATCGAGGAGCTCGAGCTGGGCGTCCGTTCGTACAACTGCCTCAAGCGCGTCGGCATCGAGACGATCGGCGATCTCACCTCGAAGTCAGAGAACGAGCTCGCGGCGATCCCGAACTTCGGTCGTAAGTCGATCGAAGAGGTGCGGGAGACGCTCGCCGCCCACGGTCTCGTGCTCAAGGGCGAGGAGCTTCCGGGGTAACGATGCGCCACGCACGCTCAGGCAAGAAGCTCGGTCGCGACTCCGCGCACCGCAAGGCGCTCTACTCGAACCTCGCGGGTGCGCTCATCACGCATGGGCGGATCGAGACGACCGAGGCAAAGGCGAAGGCGGTACGACCGTACGCCGAGAAGCTCGTCACGCTCGGCAAGCGCGGCGATCTCCACGCGCGGCGGCTGGCGCTGGCCGAGCTCCGCTCGAACGACGTGGTGCATAGGCTCTTCACCGATGTCGCGCCGCGCTTCAGCGAGCGGAACGGCGGCTACACGCGCGTGGTCAAGCTCGGCCCGCGCCAGGGGGATGCCGCCCAGATGGCGCTCCTCGAGTTCGTGGACTTCGATCCGGTGGCCTAGCCACCGGATCAAAGTCCACAAGTCGGTCCCTTGGGCGTGGCTTCAGCCGCGCCCGCTCTTCTAGGCTGAGCGCTTGCTCACCCTCCTCGCAGTCGTCCTGGCGCTCACGGTGCTCCCGTCCCCGTGGGGGTGGATAGCCGTCGTCGCCGCCGCTGCGATCGACGTCGTCGAGACGGTGATCCTCCTCCGGTGGTCGAGGCGCCGTCGTGCCACGGTCGGTGCCGAGACACTCATCGGGCGGCGAGCGGTCGTCGTCACCGCGCTAACCCCCCGCGGCCAGGTGAAGCTCGACGGCGAGGTCTGGGAGGCGCGGGCCGGAACGGAGCTCGAGCCGGGGAGTGAGGTCGTCGTCACCGGTCTCGACGGCCTCGTGCTCGACGTCGAGCAGCGCTTGTACCAGACGCAAGCCCCGTGAAGCTGCTCCGCCTGACGCTCGAGTACGACGGCACCGGCTTCCAGGGGTGGGCACGGCAGCCGGGGGCACGGACGATCGAAGGCGTGCTGCGCGAGGCACTCACCGGGATACTCCCGCGCTGGGACCAGCTCGTCGTCGCGGGCCGCACGGACGCCGGAGTCCATGCGAGCGGCCAGGTCGCGAGCCTCCTCGCCGAGGGCGGGCCGCCGCTCCAGCGACTCGCCGCTGCGCTCAACGCGGTGCTCCCGTCCGACGTTGCCGTCGTCGTCGCTGAGGCCGCAGAGACGGGCTTCAACGCCCGCTTCTCGGCGACGGCGCGCTCGTACCGCTACGTCGTCCTCTCGACGCCGGTCAGGGCTCCGCTTCGCGCCCGGCGTGCGTTGTGGTGGCCTCGCTCGGTGGACGAGACCGCGCTCCACGCCTGTGCTTCGGCCCTGGCCGGCGACCACGACTTCACGGCGTTCACGCCGGCGGAGACCCACCATGAGGTCTTCCGTCGGACGATCCGGGCGGCGAACTGGGAGCGACGTGGCGACGAGCTGCACTTCACGATCACCGCCGATTCCTTCCTCCGGCACATGGTGCGCACCCTCGTCGGGACGATGCTCGAGGCTGACCCCTCGACGTTCGAGCGCCTGCTCGAGGGCGGGCCGCGGGCCCAGGCCGGCACGACGGCGCCGCCGTGGGGCCTCTTCCTCGAGCGCGTCGACTACTCCTGACTACGATCGAAGGCGTGCGCTATCCGGTCGTGCTCTTCGATCTCGACGGCACTCTGATCGACTCGGGGCCGATCATTCTTGCCTCGATGAAGCACGCGTCCCTGACCGTGCTCGGACGCGAGCCGGACGAGGAGCGCGTGCGGGCGGCGATCGGCGGTCCCGGTCTCGTCGCGCAGATGCGGGAGCTCAACCCCGAGCGGGTCGACGAGCTCGTCGAGGCGTACCGGACGCACAACGAGCCGCTCCACGAGAGCCTCGAGTCGTTCCTCGACGTACCAGAGTTGCTGCCCGTCCTGCGGCAGGAAGGCCGCCGGCTCGGGCTCGTCACCGCGAAGCGCCTGCGAACGATCGAGCTCGCGCTCGACCGCTTTCCGGTGCTCCGCGAGACGATGGACGTGGTCGTCGGTGCGGAGGACACCGAGCGCCACAAGCCCGATCCCGACCCGGTGCTCGAGGCGTTGCGACGCCTCGACGCGGACGCCGAGGATGCCGTTTACGTCGGCGACTCGCCCTTCGACGTCCGGGCGGCCAAGGCGGCGGGCGTCGGCGCGATCGCAGTCGGCTGGGGCGGCATCCACGCGGACGAGCGGCTGCTCGCCGAAGAGCCCGACGCCCTCGTCCACACCGCGGGAGAGCTGCATGCCCTCCTTTGACGGACAGGCCCGCGAGCGGATTGCCGAGCTGCGTCGCCTCGTCGACCACCACAATTACCGCTACCACGTCCTCGACGACCCGGAGGTCCCCGACAGCGCCTACGACGTGCTGTTCGACGAGCTGAAGGGCCTCGAGGACGCGCATCCGGAGTTCGTCACGGCCGACTCTCCGACCCAGCGTGTCGGTGGTGCGCCGGCGGCCGGGTTCACCAAGGTCGCCCACCTCCAGCCGATGGGCTCGCTCGAGAAGGTGACGACGGGCGAGGCGCTCGCGAAGTGGGCAGCGGACGTCCGCAAGCGCCTCGGCACCGACGAGCCTGTGGCGTACGTCATCGAGCCGAAGATCGACGGCTCGGCCGTCTCCCTCGTCTACGAGGACGGGATCCTGGTCCGGGGCGCGACGCGTGGGGACGGGCAGCGCGGTGAGGACGTGACGCAGAACCTCCGAACGATCGACGCGGTGCCGCTTCGCGTCCGTGCGGCGGACGGCGACCCGCCAAGCCTGCTCGAGGTTCGCGGGGAGATCTACTTCCCCCTTTCCGGCTTTGCCCGCTTCAACGAGAGCCAGGTCGCGGCGGGGAAGAAGCCGGCGCCGAATCCGCGCAACGCCGCGGCGGGCTCGCTCCGGCAGCTCAACCCGACGGTGACCGCGGAGCGCCCGCTCTCCCTCTGGGTGTACGGCGTCGGAGCACGGGAGGGGGAGCTTCCGCCGACCCAGTCCGACGTGCTCGAGTGGCTCCGGGAGCATGGTTTCCGCACGAACCCGCTCGCCGAGCGACTGGAATCAATCGAGGAGGTGGCCGACGCGTGCCGTGCGTGGGAGGCGCGGCGCGGCGACCTCGACTACGAGATCGACGGGATCGTGATCAAGGTCGACAACATCGCGCAGCAGCGCCGCCTTGGAGCGCTGCACGAGCGGCCGCGCTGGGCGAGGGCCTACAAATGGGCGCCCTCGACGGCGATCACGACGCTCCGCGCGATCCACATCCGGGTCGGGCGCACGGGGGCGTTGAACCCGTGGGCGGAGCTCGAGCCGGTGCACGTCGGCGGAGTCACCGTCTCGAACGCAACGCTCCACAACGAGGAGGACATCAATCGCAAGGACATCCGCGAGGGTGACCTCGTGATCGTCCAGCGAGCGGGCGACGTGATCCCGCAGATCGTCGGGCCGGCGGGCGAGCACGCGCCGAAGACGAGGCGGTTCCGGATGCCGAAGCGATGCCCGCTCTGCGCCGCCGAGGTCGTGAAGCCCGAGGGTGAGGTGATGCACCGCTGTCCGAACCGTGCGTGCCCGTCGCGCGGCCTCGAGACACTCATCCACTGGGTGAGCGCGGCGATGGACATCGAGGGCGTGGGGGAGCAGTTCGTCCGCAGGCTTTGGGGCGAGGGGCTCCTCCGCTCGATGCCCGATCTCTACCGCCTGACCGCGGAGCGCCTCGCAGAGCTCGACGGCTACGCCGAGATCTCCGCGGGCCGCGCGATCGCCTCGATCGAGGCGTCGAAGGCACAGCCGTTCTCGCGCGTCCTCTTCGGACTCAACATCCCGAAGATCGGATGGGTGCTCGCACGGAACCTCGCGCGCCACTTCGGCACCGCCGAGGCGCTCGTCGCGGCGAGCCAGGAGGAGCTCGAGCTGGTCGAGGGCATCGGGCCTGACCGGGCAGAGCTCGTCGCAGAATGGTTCGCCGAGGACGAGAACGTGGCCCTCGTCCGCGAGCTCGAGTCGCTCGGGCTGACGATGACCGCAGGCGCGGCGGAGCGTCCCGCCGAGGGGCCGCTCACGGGCAAGCAGTACGTCATCACCGGCACGCTCGAGAAGCTGAGCCGTGAGGAGACGAAGGCTGCGCTCGAGGCGCTCGGGGCGAAGGTCTCCGACTCCGTCTCGAAGAAGACCGCGGGGGTGATCGTCGGCGAGAGCCCCGGCTCGAAGGTCGCGAAGGCCGAGAAGGCGGGCGTCCCCATCCTGGACGAGACCGGTCTCGAGAAGCTGCTCGCCTCCCCGTAGGGGCCGGACCTGTCCGGCCCGTCGCCGTCGTGCGGAGCCCGGGTCTGCCGGTCTCCGGGGCGGGTTGTATCTCGTCCCTACGGCGACGTCGCGGCGCGCGCGAACCGAGATTTCGCGAGCGTCGTCACGAACGAGTCCTGCGCGATCCGGGCTGGCCAGAAGGCGACGGGCGAGCCGCTCTGGAGCACGGCGAAGACGACCGAGTCGTTGACGAGCCCGGTGAGCGTGCACGCGATGTTCGTCGTGCCCGTCTTGCCCTTCAGCACCCCCGTGAGCGCGGAGAGCCGGTTCCTGAGCGTCCCGCTGCGACCCGAGACTGCGAGGGAGTCGAGGAAGGCTTCGCGGATGCGCGGGTTCTCGAGCCCGGCGCGAATGACGCCGACGAGGGCGACCGCGGTGAGGCGGTCGAGCGACGAGAGGCCCGAGCCGTCGACGATCCGGACACCGGTCATCGGGATCCCGGCAGCCCCCATCTCGTCGTGGACGGCCGCCGCACCTCGTGCGGTCGTCCCCACGCGGCCGTCGAGCGTGCCGAGATGCTTGAGCACCATCTCGGCCGTGAAGTTGTCGCTGTCGCGGTTCATCGTGCCGACGAGGACAGCGAGGCTCGCGGAGTGGTCGACGCCGAGGACCACGGCCTCCGCGGGTGCGCGTCCGAGACCGGCCGCGCCGGCGACGTCCACACCTCGCTCGACGAGGGCGGCGCGGAGCAGCTTCGCGGCGAGTAGCGGCGGCGCGTACTTCGGCCAGCCGTCCGCCCGATCGACGACGAGCGCCGACAGCGGAGCCGACTCGAGCCCGAGGAAGTGCGGCTTCCAGCCTGCCACGCTCCGCTTGGTGTCGAAGAACGACTCGTCTCCCCTGATCCAGCCGTTGACTCGCGTGATCCCCCGCGCGCGAATCGCGCCCGCGAGCCGACGCACGTCGCCGGTTGAGAGCGTAGGGTCGCCGTAGCCGCGGAGGACGAGGTCGCCCTGCCAGGTGTTGCCGACCCTGCGCCCGCGCCCGACGAGCTCCGTCCGGAACCTGTACCCGGGGCCGAGCCGGCTGAGCGCAGCCCACGACACTGGCAGCTTCTCGTTCGAGGCGGGAATGGAGGGAATCGCTTCGTTGTAGGCGAACACGACCTCTCCGCTCGCGAGGTCGACGGCGATCGCCGACGTGCGCGCGGACGGGAGGTGAGGGGAGCGCAACGACTTCGCGAGGCGCGTGGTGAGGTCGCTCGACGCAGCCAGAGGCGCCGGGGTGGCGGTCGCCGCGGCCGCGGCGACGCAGAGGGCGAGGAGGCCGATCCGGAGTGTCATACGGAGTGTCATACGGAAGAGAACGGTAGACCGCGGTCGTGACGTCGACCACCGCTCGGGCGCGAGCCGGTCACGAGCTCGAGACTATTTGGGCATGTTTGCACGGCTTTTACGCGCTCGTCCCCGTACACTCGTCGGTGTCGGCTGCTAGGCTCCCCGACTTGTGTCCGGCGACTCCCCCCTCGGCGCCCGCCTGGCCGAGCGACCGACTCCCCGCGTGACGACTTCTCGACGGGTCTCGCTCCTCGTTGCGGCTCTGGCGGCGCTGACGACGACACTGCTCGTGGGTGTCGGACCCGCGACCGCCGACCCGTCGATCAGCTCCAAGCGCCAGCAGGCGATCGCGATCCGGGATCAGATCCGCCAGATGGACTCGCAGCTCTCGCGTGCGATCGAGTCCTACAACCTCGCCAACGTGCAACTCGACGAGATCGACGTCGACCTCGACACGAACGGCCGGCACCTCGTCACGGCCAAGGCGAGCCTCAGTGTCGCCCAGACCCACATCGCGAAGAGGTTGCGGGCGCTCTACATCAACGGAGACTCCGCCGGCGCGATCGAGGTGATCCTCGGTGCCCGGAGCCTCGACGACCTGCTGGATCGGCTCGACATCGCCGAGGCCGTCGGTGGTCAGGACGCAGAGGTGCTCGCGGACGTCAGGCAGTTCCGCGACGAGGTCGGGACGCGTCGCGCGAAGCTCCGGAGCGACCGCGCACGTCAGGCACACGTGGTCGCCGACCGGGCCGCACAGCGGCAGTCGATCGAGTCGCAGCTCGCCGAGCGCCAGAGGCTGTACGAGTCGGTCAAGGACGAGATCGTCCGTCTCGAGGCCGCGGAGGCACGCCGGCAGGCGCAGCTCCAGGCGGCGGCGCGTGCGCGGCTCGCGGCCGAGGCTGCAGCGCGGGCGACAGCGCGCCAGCAGGCCCTCGAGCTTCCGTCGAACCCGGTGACGCAGGGCTCGTCCGATTCGGGGATCGTCGAGTTGACGCCCACGACGACCCCCGCGCCGCCGTCGAAGTACGGCGGAGCCGTCGGGATCGCGATGCAGTACCTGGGGGTGCCGTACGTCTGGGGTGGCGCGAGCCCGTCGGGCTTCGACTGCTCGGGTCTGATCACCTACGTGTATGCACAGCTCGGCGTCTCGCTCCCGCACAACGCCGCGATGCAGTACAACCAATCCGGCGTCTTCGTGTCCCGTGACGAGCTACAGCCCGGCGACCTGGTCTTCTTCGACGGTCTCGGGCACAATGGGATGTAC